>WBZT01003425.1_pt1 | contig 10396 bp, 8 predicted proteins | sample 5204241 | NCBI WGS metagenome assembly WBZT01 (sample SAMN12344358, study PRJNA552823) | activated sludge metagenome | biome: Activated sludge suspended growth; feature: Nitrification reactor; material: Wastewater; isolation source: activated sludge from nitrification reactor of wastewater treatment...
TGGCCGAAGGAAGCCCGAGTCGTCTCGTCTATTCGTCACAAGAATCGATCGATCGTATCTTAATGCATTTGGCTGGATGGCTGGAGTAGAGCGGCGCATGGCTGGGCGAAGCGCTCTCATCCTCCTCGGCGATCGGTGCGTCGCGCGAGACCTCCGGACCCAGCTCGAGCAACTGGGGTACGCCGTGGAGATCTGCGAGACCACGGACCAAGCCCTGCGCGGCGCGACGGCGCGCGGCCCTGATGTCGTGATCGTGGGCACCCACGGGCGGGGGATCGTCGACGCGATCGAAGCAGCGCTGATGCTCGGGCAGCTGGACGTCGCCGTCGTGCTCATGCTCCGGCCAATGTCAGGCGCTCAACTGCAAGGCCGGCTCGAGCTCGAGCTGAACGAGCTAACGAAGCGGCGCGCGCATCGGGCGTCGCTGCGCCGCGCGAGGATCCTCGCCATTGACCAGGACGACGCCATTCGACGCCTCCTTTCTCTCTCGCTCCAAGGCTACGAAGTCGTGGTCACCGATGCGGTCCAGGCGCTGCGCCACCTCCAGTCCGGGGAGCGCTACGATCTCGTCCTCCTCGACATGGAGATGCCGTCGATGTCGGCCACGGAGTTCCACCGCACGCTTCAGGAGCTCGATGCGGAGCAAGCCCGCCGCGTCGTCTTCGTCACGGCGGGAGCGGAGAGCGCCAGCGACGCCGAGCTCCTCGCGACGACGAACTGCCGAGTCCTTCAGAAGCCCTACGACAAAAGGGCGCTTACCACGTTGGTGGCCGAGGAGCTCCGCCGCGCGTGATTGGCGCTTGGCGCCATTGAACGACCTTCGGCCGATATGCTGCAGCGGCGCGGCGCGGGCGGGACAGGCGTCCAATCCAACTGTCGTTCGTGCGTGCACCTCCACCCGCGCGGCTATTTTCAACACGCCGATTGACTGCGAGACTCGTACTGCCGGCCCGAAGTTCGTGCCTGGATCTGCTCCGCCCCCGCGCACGGCGCGGCAAGTGAAGGGCGGAGCAGCTCCAGGCACGAAGCCTCAAGTCTGGCCGTGGACTTCTGTGTTCCTGGGTACTGCCGGATCCGGAAGCGGACTTCCGGCCGGCAGTACTAGGCTTTTGCTTGTCTGTGCCGGTGGGGTGTCGGGGAGGAGGAGCCATGCCTGGTTTGAGCGCTCTCCTCGTCGTCGGAGATCGGTCCTTCGCGGGGGACCTTCTGCGGCCGCTCGAGGACCTTGGCTACGCTGTCGTCGAGACCTTCGCGAGCACCGACGAGGCTCTCTGCCGTGAGGCCGCCGGCATACCCGATATCGCCCTCGTGGATATCGCCGCGACGGGGACGACCGACCCGATCGAAGCGGCGGCGAAGATCGAGGAGGAGCTCGAGGTCCCGGTGGTGCTCGTCGGCGCCCGTTGCTCGCCCGGCCCGCTGAGACCGCTCTCCCCGGCCCAGCTCCGGCTCTTTCTGGAGCTCACCACGAACAGGCCCGTCGCGCGCGCTATCGTCGCGACCGATCCGACGGGCCGGGTGGTCCTTCTGAACCGGTCCGCGGAGCCGGCCAGCGACTCGACCGATCACCTCGCCGCGCTTCGAGCGCTCGTCGGGGCGCTCGTCGACCGGCTCGAAGATCCTACGCTCGTGATCGCGACCGGTCTCGACCGCATCGCTCGGCTCGTCGAGCAGCACGCGCCTTCCTCCGGCGAGCGGCACCGGATAGCCGCCGAGACGGCGCACGCCCATCGCGCCCTGAGCGCGGTCGACACCATCATCCGAGATCTGTCCCACTTCTCCTCGAGCGCGATGGCTCCCGCGGCCGTCACCACGTCCGGGTCGGTGCGCCACGCCATCGACAGAGCGATCGAGCAAGCCCGGCCATCGGCGGAGGTCGTGGATGCCTGCCCCGAGCTACCCGGCGTGTCACTCGACACCCATCGCTCGACCGCCCGCCGCGTCCTTCGCAAGCCTTTCGCCCTCGCGACGCTGACCGAAGTGGTGGCGGAGGAGCTCGGGCGCTTCGGCGTGGATTGATGGGCGGGGACGGCGACGCCCGATGACGGGCGCGCCATTGCCTTGGCGTCAAGTCGCTGACGGCGCCCGACGAATTTGCACGATTCCCTCCGAGCATCCGTGAAGGCACCGCTGCGATCGGGGGAAACAGGATTGAAACGGACGGTACGCCGATTGCTCGCGCGTCCGTATGCGGCCACGACCTACGGGTACAGAGCGCTTCTTCGGCACGGAAGAGATCATCGTCAGCAAGACGGACCCGAACGGGAGGATCACCTACGCCAACGACGTGTTCATGCGCGTCTCCGGCTTCTCCGAGGAGGAGCTCCTCGGGCAGCCGCACAGTCTCATCCGACATCCGGACATGCCCCGCGCGGTCTTTCAGCTCCTCTGGGACAGGCTGAAGGCGGGCAAGGAGGTGTTCGCCTATGTCGTCAATCTCTGCAAGAACGGAGACCATTATTGGGTCTTCGCCCACGTGACGCCGACGTTCGGCGCGAGCGGAGAGATTGTCGGCTTTCACTCCAACCGGAGGGTTCCGGAGCCGAAGCCGCTGGAGACCATTCAGTCCATCTATCGCTCGATGCTGCAGGAGGAGCGGCGCCAACAGGACAAAGCCGCCCAGATCGAGGCATCGAGCAGGCTGCTCACCAAGATGCTCGCGGACCGCAACTGCGCCTATGACGAGCTCATGTTCACCTTGTGAGGCCCACGTGAAACCAGCGACAACCACCTCGAAGCGGCCCATTCCAATCGACCCGAGCGACGATGATTCGGCCCGACTGCGCCATTGGATTGGCAAGGTCGCGAACGTCTGCGAGGCGGCCGGGCGCGGCGACCTGGAGGCGCGAATCCACGGCTGGCACGAGGATGGCGACATCGGGAGGATCGTCGCGGGCGTCAATCGCCTCCTGGACGTCACCGACGCCTTCGTTCGGGAGGCGAAGGCCTCCCTCGAGCACGCGAGCGACGAGAAGTACTTCCGGCGCGTGCTCGTGAGGGGGCTGCCCGGGACGTTTCGACAGGGCGCGGTGATCATCAACGACGCGACCGAGAAGATGGGGGCCCAAGCGACGGCCCTCGCCGACGCACAGCGAGAGCGGGTCGCCCTCGCCGACGACCTCGAGGCTCAGGTCCGGCAGGTGGTCGAGCACATCGCCGCCTCTGCCAATCACATGCAAGCGACGGCGGCCTCTCTCGTTGAAGCGGCGGAGACCACGACGTCGAAGTCGGCGGCGGTCGCGCACGAGGCGGAGGAGACGGCGGCGAGCGTCCAAGCGGTCGCGTCCGCGACCGAGGAGCTCGGGGTCACGGCCGCGGAGATCTCGCGACAAGTGAACGACTCGACCGAGACTTCGAAACAGGCGGTGACGGAGCTCGAGCGCACCCAGGTCGTCGTCCAAGAGCTCGCCCACGCGTCACGTCAAATCGGGAACGTGGTCAACGTCATCTCCGACGTCGCCAATCAGACGAAGCTGCTCGCGCTCAACGCCACCATCGAGGCGGTGCGGGTCGGGGAGGTAGGCAAGGGTTTCGGCGTCGTAGCGGCCGAGGTGAAGAACCTCGCACGGCAGACCTCGGGCGCGACGAGCGACGTCGCCGCCCTCATCGAGGCGCTCCAGAAGGCGACCGACCACGGGGTGGCCGCCCTCGCTCGCGTCGACACCGCCATTCGACGATTCGACATGATCGCCTCGACCATCGCGACGAGCGTCTCCGAGCAGCGCTCGGCCAACAGCGACATCAGTGAGAACCTCCAGCGCGCCGCGGTGGGGACACGGGGCGTGACCGACTCGATCACGTTCGTCAGCCGCGCCGCCCAGGACACCAGCGACGCCGCCCTCTCCGTGCATACGACGGCCGCGGACATCTCCAGACAGGCCGAGCAGCTCAGCTCGGCGACGATCCACTTCGTGCAGCGGATCCGGGGCTGAGAGGGCTGCTCACTCGCGGCGATTGCCCCCGACGAGCTCGAGCTTCGACGGCATACGGATCGTGTAGGTCGCCTCGAAGACCGCCTTCTTCGCGGGACCGACCGCCACCCGCCACGCGTGGGCGCCCCGCACCGCGGGCTCGGCCTCGAGGGGCCGGTACGGTCTCCAGTCCGGCGAGACGGAGACGATGTCGACCTTCACGTCCTCCTCGCGCTCGGGCGCGAAGGGGACGCGCTCTCGCACCTCGAGATCGATCGGGGCCGTCCGGTGATTGAACACTTCGATCCGGATCGCGTGCGAAAGAGAGAGCGAGCCTCCGATGAGCCCGGACGTCGTCTCTTGAAAGGTCGTGTTGCGGGCGCACTTCACGGCCGCGTCCACCCCGAGCCCCGCCCGCAGCTTGCCTCCCGGGGGCACCGCCGGGAGGTCGATGGTCGTGAGCATCCGACCATCGAAATAGACGTCGCAGGGGCCGCGGAGGAGCGGTCCCGCGAGACCGTTGTCCATCTCGAGCACCCGGAATACGTCGCTGCTCTCACGGGGGACGGCGACGTGGAGGATGGATAGCGCTCCTTCGACGGAGCACACCGGCAGCGTGACCGCGACGTCGCTCGAGTCGAGGTCGACCCGCGACTGGCCGAGGTAAATGGAATCGAAGCCCTCCAGAGGCTCCGGCTCCACGTGCCGAGGAGGGAGGGGAGACATCGGAGCGCCGAGGTCCGACGCGGCCCGCGCGAGGACCGCTGCCCGGGACTCGGCCTCGAGGGGAGGATGGCCTGGCTCCTCCATCCAGCGGTCGCGCGAGGTCGTCGCGCGCAGCTTCCCCACGCGCGCCTCGAGAGGGGGCATTCGGAGATCTCCATACGCGAGCAGCCGCTCGTCGACGGTCAGCGCGCCGGGGACGGACGGCTTCTCCACGCCGCGCGGCGCCGCCGCGCGACCCTCCTCCCGAGCTTGCGGAGGAGGCGCCTCATCGCGCTTCGAGGAGATCCGAGCGCGAGCATCCATCTCCCGCGCCCCCGCGAAGTGCCCCCGCGGAGGTGGCGCGGCGAGCATGGGGGCTGCAGCCTGGAACCCGCCGGCGGAAGCGGCCGGCACGTCCTGGTCGCCCTCCTCCCGCAGCAGATCGTCCATGAGAGCCTCCGCCGCGGCGATGGGCTCGGGAGCCTTGGGGGGCTCGCTCGGGCCGACCGCTCGAGCGTAGTCCGCGAACAGCTCGGCCGGGTCGCGCTCGACGGGACGCCACATCCGCTTCGCCGGCGGCGGTTGAGCGCGGCCGATCTTCAGGCTCTGCAAATCGACGAGCTCCGATCGGTGGTCGACGAGGGCGCTCGAGAACGCGACGGAGACGTCGCGGTAATCCTCGCCCGTCCGCTGCCAGGCGCTCGCGCGGACCTCGAGCCGGACGCGCCGCTCGCCGGTGTCGATGCGGAGGGCGTAGCAGGGCGCCCACCGCGCGAGCGGCACGAAGTACTCGAGGGCGACTCGAAGGCTCGCCGGGACGTCACCGCGCACCGTCGCGAGCACGATCTTCTCGAGGGTGTCGGGCTCGGTCGGCACCGACGTGTCGCTCCTTCGCTCTCGCATCTGCGCCCGCTCTTCGGAGAGAGCGCGGAGCTCGGCCTCGAGGGTCCTCCGCTCGTCGGCGAGGCGGGCGATGCTCTTTCGCTTCAGCTCGAGGAGGGCGAGACGCGCCGCGAGATCGATCGGGCGAGGCGCCTCCCCCTCCGGCCCCGAGGCCCGGGGCCTCGGCTCCAAGGTCGCGAGGGCATCGAGCGCGGTCACGAGGGCGCCGATGCGGGCCTCGAGCCCATCCATCTTGGTGGTGAGCTTGCGCTCGATCCGCTCGTCGGGCTTGTCCGCGGTGGCGCGCGACGCGACGTCGAGCACGACAGCCGCGTCGGCGAGGACCACGCCCGCCTCCGCCTCGAGCCGCACCGTCGCGTCATCCAGGCACATCGGCAGGCCACCGAAGGCGAGCCGGGTGCCGCTCGCGACGTTCGAAACGTCTGCCACGCGCCGGACGGTGGCCCCCGCCCGATAGAAGCGGACCGCGTCGATGCGGGTGGGGAGTCGGGGCGTCTTCATCAGTGGACCTTGCACGCCTTGAGGATCCGGTCTTTCGCGTCGGTCTCGCGCGCGAGCTCGCTGTCGACGAGCTTCGTCGCCTCCGCGCTGCACGACTTGCCCAAGGGGAGCTCGTCGATCTTGCGCACGATGCAGCGCTCCGCGAGCTCGTGGCGGTTCGGCAGCTTCTCCTCGAGGACGTGGCGGGGGACGTAGTCGCGCGCGAGCGCCCGCTCGAGATCGTCGCAGACGTGGGCGAGATCGTCGCGCTCGGCGGCGCGGCGGATGTCGAGGAGCACCGCCTCGCGCGGGTTGTCGCGGCGATTCACCGAGAGAAAGACGGTGTAGACGTCGAGGAGGAAGCCGAAGAGGAACAGGATCGCGCTCCCGGCGAGCGCGATCCAAACGGGCGCGATCGGATCCGCGACCGGCTGCTTCGCGAGGCGCGCCTGCGACTCGGCGATGCGGCGCGCGCCCAGCACCATGGCGAGGGCGAGGGCCCCGATGAGAAAGCCCGGGATGCCGAGGAGCCCGAGGAGGGCGCTCACCCGACCGGCGTGCTCCGCTTCGCCGGCGATGTACTCGCGCATCCCCGGCTCGAGGACGACGTCGCTCGACAGGGTCAGGTCCGCGTCGCGGTGGAGGGAGAGCCCGAGCCACGCGCCGAGGAAGATGGAGAGGGCGCCCGCGGCCGCACCGATCGCGGCGAGGCGGAGGGCGCGCGGGGCCTTGCGCGCTTCGAGGAAGCGAAGGTTGCTCGTGAGCAGAGAGAGCAGCCCGAAGAACGTCGACAGGAACGCGCCGAGCCCGGCGTCGCGGAACGACGGGCTCACGATCGCGAGATAGGTGGGGACGCCGAGGCAGAAGACGGCGACGAAGGCCCCGATGTAGTGGTGCTTCTCGAGCGTCCGGACCCACTTCTCGAGGCGCGTGATCGGGCTCGGCGGCTTGGGCCCGGGCGGCGGCGCGACGAGGGTCTTCTCCACCACCTGCGCGCCCGACGAAGGGCTGAGGAGCGGCTGCGGGGTCAGCGGCAACCCGACCGGCTTGGGGGGCCCGAGGCGCGCGGGGCGAGGACCGATGACGACCTCGTCCGGCGCCTCGGCGGGGACCTCGCTCGGAGGGGGGCCAGGCGCTCCTCCGCCGGGCGGGGGCTGTTCGGGTTCCATTTCGGGGCGCCTCGCGCTGACGATAGCTCGCGCCCCCGGCCGGGCTCAACTCTGGACGGTCACCGCCGCCGAGCGCGGCGGCGCCCCGATCGGCCCGGGCAACGAGATCGGCGCGTCCAGGTCGACGGTGGGCAGGTAGACCTCGAACGTCGTGCCGCGCCCCGGCTCGCTCTTCACGCGCACGAGACCGTGGTGATCCTGGACGATCCCGAGCGACACGCTGAGCCCGAGGCCCGTCCCCTCTCCGACCGGCTTCGTCGTGAAGAACGGCTCGAAGATCCGCTGGAGATCGCCCTTCGCGATCCCCCCGCCGTGATCGGTGACGGCGATTCGAGCGAACGTGTCGCACGCGAGGGGGGCGTCACCCTGGAGGACGCCCTCCTCGCCGCCCTGCGCCGGGGCGCCTTCGACGACGGACACGTCGACCTCGATGGGCGCCGCTCCTTCGTCCGAGGCCTGAATCGCGTTGAAGACGAGGTTCGTGACGACCTGCTCGATCATCGTTGCGTCGGCGGGGACGACGGCGCGAGAGGCGACGCGCGCCTCGATCGCGAGCCCCTTCTTCTTCGCGGTCGGGGCGAGGATGCTGGCGACCTTGGTGCCGAGCGCGCCGAGATCGACGTCTCCCTTCTTGATCTCCTTCCTCCTCGCGAAGTCGAGCAGCTGACGCACGAGGCGGGTCATCTTCTCGACTTGGCCGGCGATCGTCTCGGCCGCGCCCCGGGTCTCCGCGTCGTCGCGGTGGCGCTTCTGGATGATGCGCGCGTAGCCGAGGGCGACGTTGAGGGGCGTCCCCAGCTCGTGAGCGAGCCCGGAGGCGAGCTTCCCCACTGTCGTCAGTCGATCCGCGTGGCGGAGCTGCTCCACCGCCGTGAGTCGCTTGCGCGTCTCCGTCTCGACCCGCTCGCGCGCGCTCGAGAGGGCCTCGCTCATGCTGTTCATCTCGCGGGCGAGGTCCCCGATCTCGTCGCGCTGGCGCACGTCGAGACGCCGGCCGAAGTCACCCGCCGCCACCGCGCGCGCGTGCTCGACCAACTTCTTCGCCGGCCGCGAGATGAGCCGCGAGCCGACGAGGACGATCACGATCGAGCCGATCGCGGCCAGGAGCCCGATCGTGAGCGCGGTGCGGAGCTCGGTCGCGCGCACGTGGGCTCGCTCGTCGGCGAGCGACTCCTTGAGGGCGACGTAGAAGCGGCGCCCGCTCTTCGTCTGGCCGGAGACGATCGTCCACTGCTCGGGGGTCGCGCCTCGAACGCGGAACGTGATCCGCTCGCCCGCGAGCACCTTCGCCCATTGAGCGCGCGCCCCGCTCGGGAGGCTCGGGGGCGGCTTCGGGTCGAGCCACCCCCACGTCGCGCGCATGCTCGGATCGCCCTCGAGAGCGGACGCGAGGAACGCTTCGGTCCCCTCCCCCTCCGGCCTCTCTTCGCTGCCGCGGTGCTCGATCGCCGCCTCGAGCACCCCCGCGACGATCGCCTGATCGCGCTTCGTGTCCGAGAAGAAGAACGCCTCGTCGCGCGCGAGGTCGAGCACTCCCAGCACCGCGAGCACCACGACCTCCAGGGCGCCAAGCAGGATCGCGATTTTCGTCCCGAGCTTCATGCCACGCTCCTCGGGAGCGAACACTTCACGCTCCGTGCCGGTGGAACACACGAGCACGCCTGCTTCATCCGGCCCGGGATCGCCTTCGCGGGTGGGTACTTTTGGGGCATGCGGACTTTCGCCCTCCGGCCCAGCGCGGCGAGCGGCCGGGATCTCCGCGGCCGCGGTGGGCACGACCTCTGCTGAGGGCACGGGCGGAGGACCGTTCATGCACACGACGACGACACCGCCCGCGAGCTTCGACGTGGACCTGGAGCCGCCCATGATCTTGCTCGGTGAGGACGACGACACCTTCCGGACCCTCGTCGCGGGGATGCTCCGCCACGAGGGCTACCGCGTGCTCGAGGCCCGCGACGGGGAGCGGCTTCGCAGGCTCATCGGCTCTCTGCTGCTCTCCGGCTGCGATCCGCGTCCGGAGCTGGTCATCACCGACGTTCGGATGCCGGGGTGCAGCGGCCTCGAGGTGCTCGAGAGCCTCCGCACCCTCGACTGGTACACGCCCGTGATCCTGATGACCGGCTTCGGGAGTCACGAGACGACCGCGGACGCGACGAGGCTCGGAGCGGCGGCAGTGCTTTCGAAGCCCTTCGATCTGGAGCTCCTTCGCCGGCGGGTCCACGACGTGCTCCCGACGGTCTGAGGTGACCATGGAGGTCGAGGCGGCCCACGATCCATCGACGCTCGACGCGCGGATTCGACCGCGAGCCGCGCCGGCGTCGGGCGTAGGATGCGACGTCATGCCTCGTGTTCTGTTCGTCGATGACGATGACGCGCTCGGCGGACTCGTTCGCGCGAGCCTCGGGGACCGCTTCTCGGTGCTCTCCGTCCAGACCGCGGACGACGCGCTCACCGCCCTCGCGCGCGAGCCGTTCGACGCCGTCGTCACCGATCTCGAGCTCGGGGCCGTCCCGCGCGGACACACGAAGATGGACGGCATCGAGCTATGCGCCCACATCGTCCAGGAGTTCCCCGACGTTCCGGTCCTCGTCGTGACCGCGTTCGGGAGCCTCGACACGGCGGTCGCGGCGATCCGCGCGGGCGCGTACGACTTCGTCACGAAGCCGTTCGAGATCGAGACCCTCGCCCTCGCCGTGGACCGCGCGGTGGCGCTGCGGTCGCTGCGGGCCGAGGTCAAGCGGCTGCGGGCCCGCGTCACGGAGATGGACGATCGCCCTCCCCTCGCGTGGGGCACGAGCGTCGCGATGCAGAAGGTGGCCGACCTGGTCGACCGAGTGAAGGACAGCGACGTCACCGTGCTCGTGACGGGCGAGAGCGGCACCGGCAAGGAGCTCCTCGCGCGGACGCTCCACGAGCGAGGCCGGCGCAAGAACGGGCCGTTCGTGGCCATCAACTGCGCGGCCCTCCCGGAGACGCTGCTCGAGAGCGAGCTCTTCGGCCACGTGCGAGGCGCGTTCACGGACGCCCGCGCCCCTCACTCGGGGCTGTTCCTCCAGGCGAGCGGCGGGACGCTCTTGCTCGACGAGATCGGGGACATGCCGCTCGGCCTCCAACCGAAGATCCTGCGCGCCCTCCAAGAGCGCAGGGTACGGCCGGTCGGGGGCTCCCAAGAGGTTCCGTTCGACGCCCGCATCGTGGCCGCCACGCACCGAGACCTCGAGGACATGG
>WBZT01002685.1_pt2 | contig 10395 bp, 9 predicted proteins | sample 5204241 | NCBI WGS metagenome assembly WBZT01 (sample SAMN12344358, study PRJNA552823) | activated sludge metagenome | biome: Activated sludge suspended growth; feature: Nitrification reactor; material: Wastewater; isolation source: activated sludge from nitrification reactor of wastewater treatment...
TGTAGTGCCAATTCCGCAGCAGAGAATTGCAAAGAAACAATCACTTAGCCGTATTTGTGTCGAACTCGGGAGGTATGCGACACATAGCGAACAAAAAATGGAGTTAGATATTTGAGCCTGGCTCTTTTTCCCTCTTTTTTCCTTTTTTCGTTTTCCTGACAAAAATCAAGAGTAGACCGGAATCCAATCGAGTTTACAACTTTTTGTCATAACAGCCTGCGAGTTAACAGCTTTTTGGCAGCGGTTAAGACATCTGCGTGTGCGAGTGCCCTGAATAGGGACGAAACTGCTATTTTCAGCCAGCGGTTGTGGCAGAATCGCGGGCGCCTGTGGGTCCATGGCCGGATTGGTCGGAAGTTGTAGATCCATTCCCTTTCCGGATCGTCATTGGCGCGAAGAACTGCCGCACATAGTGCTCCTGGCACGGCTAGGCGGTATCGACAATGTCAGTGACGATCCTGAAAGAGAATGGCGGTAGCCGTACCGTGAATGCCAGGGTAGGCGTTGTTCCACTTTGTTCCATTCGTTCCGCATCGTTGCGGTCTCTGGCTTTCATCAACGGGTATGCCATGGCGCTGTTCCGTCTTCCTGCTTCCAATCGCTGCACGCTACGGAGGACGCTCCAGTCGGTTGGACTATGGCTCGCGGCTGGCGGTATCGCCCAGGCCGGTCTGGCGATTGCCCTCAATTCGGCGGACGGCACGCTCAGCCTGATCGATACCGATAGCTATACCGTCACTGGCAAAGTCGCGGTGTGCAAGGAGCCGCACCATCTGATGCCGACGCTCGACGATAAATCGCTGATCGTCGCCTGTGCCGCCGCCAATCAACTGGTGTTCTATGACCCGCTCACCGGCAAGGAACAACGGCGGATACGCGATATTTCCGATCCCTATCAGCTTGGCTACTCGCCGGACAAGAAGTGGTTCGTCGCCACGTCCTTGCGCCTCGACCGGGTCGATCTGTACGACCCGAACGACTTCCGCCTGAAAGCCCGCCTGCCGGCGCCGAAAACACCGTCGCATCTGGCTTTCGACGACGCCAGCGAGTACGTATTCATCACTCTGCAGGATTCGAACCAGGTGATGGCCATCCATCTGGCGACGCAGAAAGTGGCCTGGGTCATGTCGGTGGCCGCAACGCCGGCAGGAATCGTCATGTCGCCGGACAATCGCCATCTGCTGGTGGCCTGCATGGGCGACGGGGTCGTCGAGGTCATCGACTGGCGGACGCGGCAAACCGTCAAACGCGTGCCGACCGGCACCGCGACGCACAATCTGCAACCGAAAGGCGACAAACGGCATTTCTACGTCTCGAACCGGACGGTCAACGGCAGCATCGCGCTGTTCGACAGCAAGACGCTGAGCGTCGTCGAAAAATACGACGTGCCGGGCGGCCCGGACGACATGATCGTACGTGCCGACGGCAAGGAACTGTGGGCGACGGCCCGCTTTGCGCGCAAGGTGCAGGTGCTCGACCTGACCACGAAAAAATTGAAGACGTCGATCCCGGTCGGCAGTTCGCCGCATGGTGTCTTCTTCATCAACCACGCAGGCTTGCGATGATCGCGCGCAAGACGGGTCTGACACTGGCCCTGGTCCTGGCTTTTGCGCTCGCGGCGCCTGCCGGCGGGGCGACATCCTCGCCGTCGTCGGCCTGCAAGGGCACGCTCTACCTGACCTTCGATACCGGTAACATGCGGCACGCCGAATTCATCGCCGACACGTTGGCCAGACACCAGGTCAAAGCGACCTTTTTTCTGGCGCAGGAAAAAACCACTCGCGGCGATCAGGCGCTCGACGCCAGTTGGGCGCCGTACTGGCGCGCCCGCGTCGCCGAGGGGCACGCTTTCGGCAGCCATACCTGGCGGCACGGCAGCTTCCGCGCCGATAGCGGCGCGCGGGTGCGCTATCGTCTGGCCGATGGACAGGTCGAAATGCTCGACGCCGCGGCGATCTGTCAGGAGTTGCAGCGTCCGGATGCGCGCTTCCACGAACTCACCGGCCGTCACTTCGATCCCCTGTGGCGCGCTCCGGGCGGACGGACGACCGCCAACACGCTGGCGGCAGCCAAAGCCTGCGGCTATCGGCACGTCGGCTGGGCGCCGGCCGGATTTCTCGGCGACGAGCTGCCTTCCGAAACCTATCCCAACGCCGTCCTGCTGCACCGCGCGCTCGATCGCCTGCAGGATGGCGACATCGTCATGGCGCATCTCGGTATCTGGTCGCGCAAGGACCCCTTCGCGCCGATGCTCGATCCGCTGATCGCCGGGTTGAAGCAGAAAGGCTTTTGTTTCGCCACCCGCCGGGAAGCGTCGTGAGCCTGCTGCAAAGCCTGATCGATCTTTTCGTCGCCGTGCAGGGCTGGCTGCTCGATCACCTGTTGCAGCCGCCGATGCTGGCGCTTGGGTTCGGCAGTTACCTCGAGGTCGCATTCGACGGTGTCGAATTTTTCCTCGCCGGCATCTTGCAGATTGCCCTGGCCTATCTCATCTTGCGTCCGCTGGAAGCGCTGCGTCCGGCGGAAGTGTGGGCCGACCGGCGGGCGGTGCGCGTCGATGTGCTGTACACCTTTCTCGACCGGCTGGGAATCATCCCGCTGGCGGTGTTTGCCTTGCTGGCGCCGCTGTTTCTGGCCGTCGAAGGCTGGTTGCGCTTCAACGGCGTCATCCCGCCGCAACTGGAAGACTGGATCCCGGCGCTCGAAACGCGGCCGTTGCTCGCCTTTCTGTTCTATCTGGTCATTCTCGATTTTGCCGAATACTGGCGTCACCGTCTGTCGCATACAGTCGGCTGGTGGTGGGCGTTGCACGCCATCCACCATAGTCAGCGGCAGATGTCGCTGTGGACCGACAGCCGCAACCATCTGCTCGACGATCTCATTGCCGGCGTCTGGTTCGCCGTCGTTGCGCTGCTCATCGGCGTGCCGCCAGGACATTTCGTCGGTTTGCTGATCGCCGTCAAATTCGTCGAAAACCTGTCGCACGCCAACGTACGCCTGCCGTTCGGCTGGCTCGGCGAAAGGCTGCTGGTCGGTCCGGGCTACCATCGCTGGCATCATGCGATCGAATTGCCGGCTGGCCGTCGCTATCGGCACGGCAGCAACTTTGCCATCCTGCTGCCGGTCTGGGATCGCTTGTTCGCAACGCAGTATTTCGCCGCGACGCTGCCGCCGACCGGTCTGCCGGACAGCCCGGTGGCATTGGCGAAGGCCGATAGCGGCTTCTGGCGACAACAAAGGGAAGGGTTGTGCGGCTTTATCGCTGCTTGGCGCGCGTCCCTCGGTTGGTCGACGATCATGCGCCCGGTGGAAATACCGCCACCTTCGACGGTGGAAAGACATGCTCCATAAAGTTCGTGCGTTCGCCGTTCTCGCACACGGCAATCAGAAGTATGGCGAGCATCCATACTCGCATCACCTCGACGACGTGGCGGGACTGCTCGTCGCTTACGGCCAGGAGGCGCAGGCCATCGGCTACCTGCACGATGTCATCGAAGATACGATGGTAACGGTCGACGACATCCGCCTGCGCTTCGGTCCGCTGGTGGCCGATGGCGTCGCCCTGCTGACTGATGCTCCCGGCGCCAGCCGCGCCGAACGCAAAGTAGGTACTTACGCGCGCATGGCGGCGGTCGTCGATGGACCGCTGATGCTGGCCTTGATCGTCAAGACCGCCGATCGGCTGGCCAACGTGCGCTGCTGTGTCTCCGACGGCAAAGGCCGTTTGTGGCACGTGTATCGTCTGGAACACGCGGCATTCCGTGAAGCGGTCTATCGTCCCGGATTGTGCGACCCGATGTGGGACGAACTGACCGAGCTGCTCGAACTGCCCATGTCGACCAGCCAGTCAATAGCGACAGCGAGCGATGTTTGACATTCAGAATTACGCCGGCTTTGTCGCTGCGATCCTCATCTTCCAGTTGATTCCTGGTCCGGGAACGCTGGCCATCCTCGCTGCCACGGCGCGCAACGGCATCGGCGCCGGTGTCGGCGCCGTGCTCGGCACGCTGCTCGGCGACTTCTTCTACATGGCGGCCGCTGTCGGTGGCCTGGCCGCCACGATGCGGGCGCAGCCCTTGCTTTTCCAGACGCTGCAATGGTTCGGCATCGCTTACCTGTGCTGGCTGGGCGGGCAACTATTGTTCAGGCCGGCGGCCGTTCACGGTGCGCAGGACGCGCCGCGTCAAAGCGGTTGGCGCTTCTTCCGGCAGGCGTTGGCGGTGAGTCTGACCAATCCGAAAGTGCTGCTCTTTTTCGTCGCCTTCTTTCCGTTGTTTCTACGTCCGGACGCCTCGGCATGGACGCTGACGGCGATGATGGCGCATGTGACGCTGCTTAGTTTTGCCTACCAGTTGCTGCTGGTGCTGGCCGGCAACGCCGTCGCCCGCCGCCTGGCCAGACAGACCTGGGTCCACCGTTGGGCGACACGCTGCGCGGGTATCGCTTTGCTCGGTTTCGCCGCCAAGCTGGCGCTCGACGAACGATGATCAACAAGCTGCCGCCCCTTCGATTCTGCCTGCTGCTGGCGTTGCTGTTGGCTGGCTGTTTTCCGTCGCCGGAAAAAGTCGGCGAACTGACGCGCACCTCGATCGAACAACGTTTGCGCAGCGACGACAAATACCGCCAGAGCGGCGCCCAGGTGCTCGCCGTGCGCGTCACCGGCCAGACCGGCAAGGCTTATGACGCCGTGGCCACCATCAGCCATGCCGGCAAAAACCGCGACATTCCGCTCAAGATCGTCGTCGACGGCGTCAACCTCGAGTGGTTTTCCGGCGACGGGGCTTTTGATTTCCTCAAGACCGCGCCATCGACGCCAGCGCCGGCTACCTCGCCCATCGAGCAGATTCCCCGCTGAGCTCATTGCGCGATCGCGGCCGACCTGGACGGACGATCGGTACGGTCTGCGACTCCCTCGCGCGATTGCCGGCCGATGAATCGAATGGTCAGCCTGCGAACGCTGAAAAACCTTACTGAGAAGCGGTATGATGGCCGCTCAACGGCGGTGCTGTTTATCCGCCGTTAAACCAGAGGTTTTTACCATTTCCCGGATTTTTTTATTCACCCGGCACCTCGTCCGGTGGGCAGCCCGTGTGCCTGTGGCGGGAATGGCCAGCAATCGGTGCGCGAGTCCGTGAAGGAAAAACATGCCTGAGAACAATGACCCAACAATGATTGGCGACTTTCTGGCGCACATCCGCAATGAATCCGGAGCGCTGCTCGAGCATTCCCTTGCGGCCCACCTGCGCGGCGTTGCGTCTCTGGCCGCGGCATTTGCCGCCGAATTCGACGCGGCGCCGTGGGCGGCGCTGGCCGGGCTGTGGCACGATCTCGGCAAATACCGCCCGGGTTTCCAGCGCTACATCCGCCAATGCGGCGATCCGGACGCGCATATCGAGGAGCGCGTCGCCGGCGCCGAGAAAACGCATTCGGCCGCCGGCGCGCTGTGGGCACAAGAGTATCTGCCACAGGTGCAGGGTCGCAGCGGCAAAGACGTCGCCCGCGCGCTCTCCTACCTGATTGCCGGCCACCACGCCGGCCTGAGCGATTGGTTGGGGGAGAATAGGAGCCTGCACAACCGTTTTGCGCTGTCGGCGTCGGCCGAGGAACTGCGCAGCACCTTGCAGGCAAACATCCCGGCGGCGATCCGTCACCCGACGATGACGCTGCCCGCGGTCGACGACCTGCGCCGCCATGTCGAGGCCCCAGGCGAGATCCCCGGCCGTTTCGCGCTCTGGCTGCGCCTGCTCTTTTCCTGTCTGGTCGATGCCGATTTTCTCGATACCGAAGCCTTCATGTCGCCGGACAAAGGCGCGGCGCGGCAGGGATTTCCCGCTCTCGCCGAACTGGAACAGCAGCTCGGCGGGTATCTGGCGGCACTGGCGCAAACCGTTGCCGAACGCGGCCTGGCCGGGACGGCGGTCAATCGCCAGCGGGCGGCGGTGTTACGTGCCTGCCTGGCCAAAGCCGAACTGCCGCCGGGCGTCTTCAGCCTGACGGTGCCGACCGGCGGCGGCAAAACGCTCTCCAGCCTGGCCTTCGCCTTGCGGCACGCCGTCCGGCATGGCAAACGGCGCATCGTTTACGCCATTCCCTACACCAGCATCATCGAGCAGACGGCGGACATTTTCCGCCGCATTTTCGGCGACAGTAACGTCATCGAGCATCACAGCAACGTCGAAGTCGACGAGAAGCAGGAAACCCACCGTTCGCGGCTGGCCTGCGAAAACTGGGACGCGCCGCTGATCGTCACCACCAACGTCCAGTTGCTGGAAAGCCTGTTCGCCAACCGCACGGCGCGCTGCCGCAAGCTGCACCGGCTGGTCAACAGTGTCATCGTGCTCGACGAAGCGCAGTTGCTGCCGGTGAACCATCTGCAGCCGGTGATCGACGTACTGCGCCTGCTGGTCGAAAATTACGGCGTCAGCCTCGTCCTGTGCACGGCGACGCAGCCGAGCCTGCACAGCCGCATCGGCTTCGATCAGGCGAAAGCCTTGCGCGGCTTCGCGGCCGGTGAAATCCGCGAAATCGTCGATGACGTCGCCACCCTCTACGCCGATCTGCAACGCGTGCGCGTGCATCTGCCGGCCGATGTTAACCAGTGCCGCCAGTGGGACGATCTGGCGCCCGAAATCGCTTCGCATGCTGCGGTGCTGGCCATCGTCGGCCGGCGCGCCGATGCGCGGGCGCTATACACGCGGCTGAAGGCGGAAGGCCGCGAGGGTTTGTGGCACCTGTCCGGGCTGATGTGCGCACAGCATCGCGGCGACACGATTGCGGCGATCAAGGCAGCGCTGCACGCGCGACGCCAGGCGCAGGCGCAGGGACTGGCGGCCGCGCCGATCCGCGTCGTCAGTACGCAACTGGTCGAAGCCGGCGTGGACATCGATTTCCCGGTGGTCTACCGCGCCCTGGCCGGTCTCGATTCGCTGGCGCAGGCCGCCGGGCGCTGCAACCGCGAAGGACTGCTGGAAAAAGGCGAGGTGTATATCTTCGTGCCGCCGGAGTCGCCGCCGCCAGGATTGCTGCGCATGGCCGAAGCCGCGACACGCATCCTGTGGGCTGGCTTGCCGGCGGGCGCCGATCCGCTCGCTGTCGAGCGCTACGGCGAGTATTTCCGCAAGCTTTATAGGGACGCACGCCTCGACGAAAAAGGCATCTGTCGGCTCATCCGGGTCGGTCCGGAAGTCGATGTCGCCTTTCGCAGCGTTGCCGAAAACTTCAAGTTGATCGACGACCGAGAAGGCGCCACCGTCTTCGTCCGCTATCGCCGCGACGCGCAGGAGGAAGAAGGTATCGCGGGGATCGACGGCCTGTTGCACCGTCTGAAACAGCAAGGACCGCAGCGCGGGTTGATGCGCAAACTGCAACGCTACAGCGTGACCATCTACCAGCACGACCTACAGCGGCTGATCGGCAAAGGCGATGTCGAACCCCTGGGCGCCGATTTTCCTGGTTTGTACATCCAGTCGTCCAATAACGACCTGCTCTACGACGGCGTGCTCGGCATCAACGTCGATGGCGTGCCGGGTGATCCGGCCAGTCTGGTGACTTGAGCTTGCCGGTGATGAAAATAGTCGAGCGGGGCCGGGAGGAACCGGCCCCTGTGCCTATTCCAGCCAACAACAGCCATTTGGTTTCAATCCACGCCGATGAAGGGCGAGTCCTGATCATAGCAGTCGGGCAGGGGAGTCCCGTCCAAAAAATTCACCCACAAAAAAATTAAAAACTACACATATTTGGAATTGACAGAATCAAGTGATTTGCTTAGCATCCCTTCTGCCAATCCTGATTCGAATAATTTTCTTTATAGGAGTTAGTTATGGCTGCCGAGGGTGCAATATGGATATCGGGTCGATGAGGGGGCGGCATGGATAATTACTGTCTCGAAGTTTCCGGCGACTATGCCTGTTTCACCCGTCCGGAGATGAAGGTTGAACGGGTTTCCTACGACGTGATCACGCCGTCGGCGGCGCGCGCGGTGTTCGAAGCAATTTTGTGGAAGCCGGCGATCCGCTGGCAAGTGCGGCGCATCGAGGTGCTGAAACCGATCCGCTGGATCAGCGTGCGCCGCAACGAGGTGGCGGCCAAGGTCTCGGTGCGCAATGCCCAGACGGCGATGAACAGTGGGCAGGGCCATCTGGCGCTGTATATCGAGGACGAGCGCCAGCAGCGTGCCGGCCTCTTCCTGCGCGACGTAGCGTACCGTCTGCACGCTGAAATGCAGCCCGTCGGCGACGATGCGCGCCTCCAGCCGGCCAAATACCGCGAAATGTTCCTGCGGCGGGCGGCGAAGGGACAATGCGTCAATCAACCGTATCTCGGCTGCCGCGAGTTCGCCGCGCGCTTCCGGCTCGTCGATGATCCGCAAGCGGAAGCGCCGGCGGTCGACGAAAGCTGTGATCTGGGCTGGATGCTCTACGACATCGATTTCACGACGCGCGACGACCCGCAAGCGCAGTTTTTCCGTGCCGAGATGCAGCGCGGGGTTATCGATCTGACGAAAGCGCAGGTGATGCGATGATTCTGCAGGCCCTGTACGACTACTACCAACGCCGGAACGCGCATCCCGACCCGGCGCGACGGCTGCCGGCTTTCGGACTGGAAGAAAAGGAAATCCCCTTCATCGTCGAACTGACCGCCGACGGGCGACCGTTGGGAATCGTCGATACTCGTCAAGGTGAAGGCAAAAAGAAGGTTGCTCGACGTTATCTGGTGCCCAAGGGAGTCAAGCGCTCCTCAGGCGTGGCGGCGAACCTGCTTTGCGATACCGCCGAATACGTGCTCGGTGTCGATACGCGCGACAGGGCCGGGCGGGTGGCCGAGCAGCACGCGGCCTTTCTTCAACGTCTGGCCGACCTGCCGGCGACATCGCAAGAGGACATCGGCCTGCAAGCGGTGCACCGCTTCTACGCCGAACATGGTCCGCTGTCCCTGCACACCGATCCAGCGTGGCCGGAGATCGTCACCGGCAATCCGGTGCTGACTTTTCGTCTGCAGGACGACGATGATCTCGTCTGTCAGCGGCCGGCCATCGTCGCCGGCTGTCAGAACGATACCTCGTCGGAAGAAGCAGACGGCCAGACGGCGTGCTGTCTGGTCACCGGGCAGCGGGCGTCGGCCGAGCGACTGCATACGGCGATCAAGGGCGTCTGGGGCGCGCAAAGTAGCGGCGCGACGCTGGTGTCCTTCAATCTCGATGCCTTTGCCTCGCTGAACAAGGCGCAGGGCGACAACGCACCAGTCAGCCCGCTGGCCGCCTTCGCCTATACGACGGCGCTCAACCATCTGCTCGAGCGCGATTCGCGGCAGCGTTTCCAGGTCGGCGATGCCTCGACGGTGTTCTGGGCGCAACAGGAAGACGCCGAAGCCGAATCGGCGGTTGCCGCCGTCTTTTCCGATCACGACCCCGACAGCCGCACCGAGATGGTCCGCGGCCTCCTCAACGCCGTGTACAGCGGGCAGTTCGATGGCGGCCGCGGGAAAAACCGCTTTTACGTCCTCGGGCTGGCGCCGAACGCGGCGCGCATCGCCATCCGTTTCTGGCACGCCGCACCGCTGCACGACATCGCGCAGTATGTCCGGCAATGGTTCGACGATCTGAATATCGTCCGCAGCCCCCGGGACCCGGAATATCCCAGCCTTTTTCGCCTGCTCGCCGCCTGTGCGCAGCAGGGCAAGTCCGACAACATCCCGCCCAATCTCGGCGGCGAGATCATGCGCGCCATTCTGAGCGGCCGGCCTTTTCCGGCCAGCTGGCTCAACGCGGCGGTGCAACGTTGTCGCGCCGAACAGAACGTCAGTTATCTGCGCGCGGCGGCGATCAAAGCCTGCCTCAGGCGCGCCCAGCGTTTTTCCAAGTCTTCCATCGCTCAGGAGTTTGCGCCCATGCTCGATCCGACCCAAAACAGCCCGGCTTACCGGCTGGGTCGCCTTTTTGCGACCCTGGAAAAAATCCAGGAAGAAGCCAGTCCCGGCTTGAATACCACCATCCGCGAACGTTATTACGGGGCCGCTTCCAGTACGCCGGTCGCCGTGTTCACCACCTTGCTACGCTTGAAGAATCACCATCTGGCCAAAATGAGCAATCGCGGCCGGGTAGTCAATTTCGAACGTCTGCTCGGCGAAATCTTCGACGGTCTGCACGACTTTCCAAAGCATCTCAGCCTGCCGGAACAGGGCTGCTTCGCGCTCGGCTACTACCACCAGCGACAGGATTTTTTCAGTAAAAGCGCTGTCATCGATGAAACCACCCCGGGAGAATCCGAATGAGTCTGAACAACCGCTATGACTTCGTGCTGGTCTTTGACGTGCGCGACGGCAATCCGAACGGCGATCCGGATGCCGGCAACCTGCCGCGTCTCGACGCCGAAACCGGCCACGGGCTGGTCACCGATG
>WBZT01003429.1_pt1 | contig 10390 bp, 10 predicted proteins | sample 5204241 | NCBI WGS metagenome assembly WBZT01 (sample SAMN12344358, study PRJNA552823) | activated sludge metagenome | biome: Activated sludge suspended growth; feature: Nitrification reactor; material: Wastewater; isolation source: activated sludge from nitrification reactor of wastewater...
GAGGTCTTTCATGGTGTGGGTGATCATCGCCAGGCCGACCCCAACAGTTCGGTTGAGGCGGGTCAGGTAGTCGACCCGGTCCACTAGCCCCGGCCCGGCGCGCAGCGCCTGGTGCAGCTCGTCGAGCACCACCAGGTAGTGCCGGCGCGGTTCCAGCCCGGCGTCTGCGAGGGTTTGGGCGATGCCGACGGTGGCGAACCCGGCGGTCCAGGAGGCCAGCAGCGTCGCAGCGCGCAGGTCGGATTCCGAATGCGGGATCGCGGAGACGTCGAAGACGACCGGCCGGTCGGTGCGCATCGGGGCGGTGGTGTGGCGGGCGAAGATGTCCCCGAACCGTCCCCCCGGACACAGCGCCACCAGGGACGCCTCGAGGTGTTCGGTGACTTCCTGGTAGCGGGCGTTGCTGCCGCGGTCCAGGGCCACCTCGCGCAGCTCGTCCGGCGCTTGGCGGACCACGGCCAGCAGGTCGACCAGGGTGGCCGGGCCGTCGTGGTGGGTGTCCAGCCAAGTCAAGGCCCGGGCCAGGATCGTCTCCTCCCGGACGTCCGGCGGGGATTTGCGCAGGATCGTGATCAGCGAGGACAGCATGTTCAACCGCAGGCCATGGGTGTCGGCGAGCAACTCTGCCGCTTGCCTGTCTCGCCCGGCGGCGCGCAGCCGCTGTGCGGCGGCCGGTGCCTGCCCGGGGTCGAGGACGTTGATCGCGCCGCGGCCGCGACCCAGCGGGATCACCTGGCCGTCCAGTGCTTGGATCATGGCCAGGTAGTCGGGCCGGGTGTCGCCGAGCACCAGCGGCAGCACCCCGAACCCGGCCAGCCCAACACACATGTGCATCACGGCCGAGGTTTTCCCGAGGCCGGGCAGGCCGAGGATGAACACGCTGGGGTTGCTGATCAGCCCGGCCTGCTGGTACCAGCTGATCGGGTCGCAGCACAACGTCGCCCCGGTCTGCAGGTGCCGGCCGAACGGCACCCCGACGTTGGGGGTGCCGGCGCCGACCGCCCACGGCCACAGCCCGCACACCTGCACGGTGGTGCCCCGGTACTCGACAGGGGCTTCCAGCAGCGCGTCGTGGCCGCGGCCGCGGCCCAGCCAGCCCCGCGGCCCGGGCCGCAGCGGCCTGACCTCTGCCGCGGTATCGCTCTTGCGGGTTTTCATAGTTGCCCCTGGATGGCTTCGGCACGCGACAGGTGCTTGGGAAGGATCAGACCGATCGGCAGGGCGGCGGCGAACGCGGCCGGCTGCCCGCCGTGCACCGGCCGTAGCCGCAGCCGGGCCGTGGCCGCCAGGGTGTCTACCGCAGCCCGGGCCTGTGGCGCCCGCTGCGGATCAGTGACGGTGGCGGTGACCAGGATCGCGAAGTTCACCAGCCCCGCGCCGCCGGCCTCCTCCGCGGCGGTGGCCGCGGCCGCCCGGGCTGCGGTCACCGACCGGGCGGTGGGCTTCTTGGATGCGGAGGCGACGAATTCAGCGGCGCGCAGGTCGGACTCCACAATCGCCGCGGCGCGGGCGGGGTCGATCGGCCGGTAGACCAGCGTGACCCGTTTGCGGTCGATGTCCGGATGGGGCGCCAGCAGCCGGTCGAGCACCGAGGACTGCACGGTGCCCCGCGGGGCGGTGCTCATCGCCCAGGTCACCGAGTAACCGGAATCGTGGCGGTAGCCGTCCCACTCCGCCACCGCAGCGGCCGGGCCGACCTCAGCCCACGACAGGCCAGTGGCGTCCCCGTGGGAGTGGGCCTCGTCGATGACCGCGGCGGATCCCGGGTCGTAGGCCACCCGCACCAACTCGCACAACTCCCGGGCGGACAGCGGCCGGACCGCCCCGGCGCCGGTGGCGCGCAGGGTGTCGACCAGCCCGGGCAGGCGGGTGCCGATATCGCGGCCCATCGCCTGCGGTCCGCGTTTGTCCCCTGTAGGGGACACCGCGGACAGGGTCAGGGCCACCCAGGCGCGGGTCACGCTGGACCCGGCCGGGTAGGCATCGACGACCTCGCGCAGCATCTTCGCGGCGAATTCCGGGGCGTTGGGGTCGATCGCGGCCTGCACGCTGCGGCGCAGCTCATGCCCGGAATCGGGCGCGGTCTCCACCGTGACCGAGCAGGCCACCAGGCCCGGTTCGTCGGCCAGGTTGGCCAGCCAGTGCCCCCAGTCCGACACCCACACATCGACCTGCTCTCGATCCACCAGCGATGCGCCGTCCGGGGAGGCGGCCAGCGGCACCGTGTAGGTGTTGGTGGCCGGGGCGTGCAGCAGCGCGAACGGCCGGCCATAGGCATCGAAGTGCTCCGACAGGCGCAGGGATGCGGCGATCCCGGGCAGCTGGTGGGTGCCCCAGGCGGTGAACCCCAGCGGCCCCGACCGGTACAAGTGCAACCCCCGGCGCCGAGCTGTCGCCCACACCAGCCGGGTGCGGGCCCGCTCCAGCAGGCTGCGGCCGTGCTTGTCCTTGGCCGCGACACCTGCCAACAGCCCGGCCAACACCACGAACAGGACCAGGCCACGCAGGAACCCGGCGAGCATGGTCACCAGCACGACCAGGACTAGCCCGCCCATCATGATCCCGGTGCCCAGCGCACCCAGGCCGAACAGCCCGGCGGACTGCGGGCGGCGCCAGTTGCCGTACGTGCGCGGCGCGGCCGAGATGCCGCTACTTGCTGCCATCAGGTCCTCCCGTGGCCGATTCGCCGGCCGCGCGTGCGCTGCGCGCGGCTGCTGTGACCGCGGTCATCGCAGCGCCCGCTGCTGCCAGTGGCGGTGCCGCGGCGGCAGCCGCTCCGCTGGTGGCCCCGGCTGCGCCGGCCCCGGAGCTGGCTGCGCCGGTCGGACCGGCAGCAGCCGGCCCGCTGCCTCCGCGCAGGGTGCCGGCGGCCGCTGCCCCAGTGGGTAGGAGGGTGGCGGCGCCGGCCATGCCCAGCCCGGCCATGGCGCCGCCGGTGGACACCGCCGACACCGCCGGGACGATCAGGCGCATCAGCGCCGGCAGGGCCACCAATGCCAGCACCATTAGCGCCAGGCCGGTGAGCACGCTGATCAGCCCGTCCTTGCCGAACAGGTCGGTGCCGGATAGGCGGAACGCCGTCGCGTAGACGATCGCGGCGGCCGGCTTGTAGAGGATGAACCCGAGCAGCCAGGCGGTGGTCTTGCGGAACATGGTGCGCTGCGGGTCAGCCAGGCTGGCCGCCGCCGCGATCGGCAGCATCCCGGCCAGCACCACCAAGGCACCTGCCCGCACGACCATCAGCACGATCTGGGCCAGTGCTGCGAACACCGCGCACACCCCCAGGATGATCGCCAGCACCGCGCCCAGCCCGCCGGTGGAGCTGGTACTGAGTGCCAGCAGTGTCAGCATGCTTTCCCCGAAGCAGGTGCTGTCCCCGGCCGCGAGGTTGCAGTCCAGGGAGTTGCTCAGAATCCAGATGCTGAACGCGTCCGCGGCGGTGGTCAGCAGCCCGACCACGGTCAGCCCGGCACCTGCCACCACCACCAGGGTGAGCAGGCCCTGGACCAGCTGCCGGCCGGGTTCGGCGCGCTGCTCCCACGCCATCCGCGCCCCAGCGACGATCACGCCGAGGACCGCCACGGCCAGCGTGTAGTACCACAGCGAGTTCTGCAGAAAACTCACCGTGGGACTGCCCCGCCGGCCCGGGGTCAGCAGTGCGGTAACGATGCCCACCGACGCCGACACCAGGATCACCGCGATCAGCACGATCCCCATCCGCTCCACGGCCTGCTGGGTCTGCCCGGACCGGGACAGGGCCAGCCGCACCCCGGCCACGATCAACCCCAGCACCGCGATACCGAACGCGATCCAGGTCGCGTAGCCCAGCACCGTGTCGATCCCCGTAGTGCCCGGCGGGTCACCGGCCGGCACCACGCTCGCCCCACCGATCAGGTTCGGGGTGCCGATCTTCACCCAGATCGTCCCCAGCGAGGCGATCGCCTTCCCGAACGCCTCCATCACCCCGTCAGCCAGGCTGCCGATCGCGTCACCGATCGTCGAGGCGGCCCATTCTTTGGCGCGGCACGTGAAGTCGATGCCCGAGCATTCGTCAGCCACTCTCGGCGCTCCAGGCCACGTAGCCGTTGAGGCTGTTGATGGGGCTTATGGAGGACAGGTCCGACCCGTCGTCGGCCATCCGGGCTTTCCAGTCCCCTTCGGCCCACTCGAGGAAGAGAGTGGCGCCGAACAGCTGCCCGGTAGATGCCAGCAGGGCGAGGTCGAGGTCGGCCTGCTGGCCGGTGTAGCGCAGCAGCCGAAACCCAGCCAACTGCAGCCGCACCCCGTCGGTGCCGCCCTGCGGAAGCGGCTTCGCGAGGACCGCGTCGCGGCCTGGGCCAGGCGCGATGGCTTCCCGGTTGAACCGCGGGCGCAGCGGGGTGTAGCTGCCCATCGCCGCCAGGTTGGCCGCGGCCACCACAGCGCCCGTGGGAGTGTGGGCGAAGCAGGACCGGAACCCGTCGTCCTCGCTCAGCCCCGGTCCTTGCCCCTGGACTGTGGGCGCGGCGATGGTGCCGACCAGGCTCCACTGCGCCGCCGGTGCCTCGGCGACCGTGCCGGACAGTTCCACGTCGGGAAGCCCGCACACACTGGGCTGCTGGGCCGCGTCGGTCGCGGCGGCAGGCGCTGCGGCAGCCGGTGGCGGGGTTTGCCTGTCGCCGACGATGCCGAGCACGGACAGGGTCAGCCCGAGCGTCGCGATCACCCCGACGATTCCCACTGCCGGCCACCAGCGTCGCCGCTGCATCAGCTCACCAGGAAGGAGACGAGGGCGAACGCGGCGCTGACCACGATCACTCCGCCCAGAGCCCGGCCGATGTGGCTGACGTGTTCCCCGCCGTCACCGGTGCGCCCAGCGATCGCCAGGCGTACCCCGGCGGCCATCAGCGCGACGACCAGGATGCCCAGGGCGATCCATTTGGCCCAGCCCATGATGTCGTTGAACTTCCCGAACCCGGGCGGGGCGGCGCCGTCGCCGGGGTTAGGGACGGCGGCCAGCAGGTCCAGGATGTGCGGCCAGTGGGTCATAGGGGTCTCCTTGTGGTGTTGGTGATGGCTGTGAGCTCGCGGATCAGTCGATCGGCGCCGCGGGTGACGTGGGGCTCGCCGTAGCGCCAGCGTTCGATCCACGGCAGCAGCCAGCAGCGCGGCGCTCCTGCGGCGATCAGTTGCGCCAGATCGTGCAGTGGTGGGGGCAGTTTGCCGGGGGCGTCGGCCAGCAGCACCAGCCCGGCCAGACGCACACCGGTGTCCCCGGCGGCCCACTGCCGTAGCGCGGCTTGCGCGGCGAGCAGCCCGGCGGCCGAGGTGCGTGCGGCCACAACACACCACGGCTGATCAGGGGTGCCCGGCCAGGAATGTCCGGCCGCGGCCCAGCCCGGGCACAGCCCGGCCAGGGTCGACTCCCCCGCCCCGCCGTGGGCGCCCACCACCCACAAGACCGCCGACCGCTGTGTCGCCGCGATCGGGAGGACCGCCTCGGCGGTGAGCATCGGAAGCGGGCTTTCCGGACCTGTGGCAGGGCACGGCTGCTCGTGCTGCCCGGGAAGCCCGTCCTGCCAGCTGAAATCCACCTGGTCGGTCACTTTGGCTGCCTGCCCGATCGTCTGCACGGTTCTCCCCATCGCTGTGAATTCCTGCCGCTGCATCTCTATCTTTGAGTATGTTTATAGCCGTTTGATGCAGTTTGATGATGTTTGGGGATAAGGTCAATCACGGATGAGTCGGTTCGACGAAATGTTCAGCGAGCTGCCCAACCTGCTGCGCGTCTCCCACGTCGCGCGGCTGCTGGGCAAGACCAGCCCGGGGGTTCTGAGGTGGATCAACACCGGCGTGCTGCCGGCCTACAAGCTCGGCGACACCTGGTTCATCCTTCGCGACGACCTGCGCGACGCCATGTCCGCCGGGGGAAACCTGTCCCACACGGACTCGCCGCAGCCATGATCCTGCTCACCGGCTGCACTCCCCCATCGCCAGGACCGGCAGCCCGTATCGGCTCGGCCGCACCGCCATCAGCGTCGTCGGACCTGGCTCTGCGGCCGTCCGACCGGCTCGCGGCCCGGCGGGCCGCCACCGCCGCTATGCGCGACTACCTGCGCACCGGCCGCCGCTCCCACGCCTGGTGGGCAGCCTTCGAACCCCGCTTGAGCGCCGACGCCCGGCGGGACTACGCAGGCACCGATCCGGCGACCATCGGTGCCGCCCGTCTGGCGGGCCCGGCGACCGTGACCCCGGCCAGCCTGTCCGCGCTGGCCCGGGTCGCGGTCCCCACTACCACCGGCAGCTACCTGCTGCTGCTCAGCCCCAGCGGCGGACAACGGTGGGTCGTGGAACGCATCGTGGCCCCCGAGGCTGTCTCCCGGTGACGAAGTCACGCCAGGGGCTGATGACTGCGACCGCCGCGCTGATGGCCCCGGTGCTGGTCGCCGGGCTGCTGGTCGGCGTGACGCTGGTCAGCACGGCGGCCACCTGCGCGCCCGACGGTGCGGCTGCCCGCATCAACCCGGAGGCCGTGCCCGACGGCCCGATCGCCGGATTCAACCACGATCAGCTGGTCAACGCCGCCTGGATCATGAAAGCCGCCGCCGACTTGGGGTTGAGCCTGCGCGACCAGCGGATCGGGGTGATGACCGCCATCGGGGAAAGCGCCCTGCGGGTTCTCGAGCATGGTGACGCGGCCGGCCCGGACAGCCGTGGGCTGTTCCAGCAGCGCGACAACGGCGCCTGGGGCAGCTTGGCCGACCGGATGGACCCCTACACCTCCGCCATGAACTTCTTCACAGCCCTGGCTAGGATCGGCGACCGCGGGTCGTTGCCGCCCACGATCGTCGCCCACCGCGTCCAGGCCAACGCCGACCCGTACTACTACACCCCGTTCTGGAAGCCGGCCGTACAGATCGTGGCCGCGCTGAGCAGCAATGACAGCATCAACAGCACCAACAGCACCGACAGTCCACCGCAGACGGCTGCCAGCTCCTACGGCCTCGGGGATGTGGCCCCGCAGACCGCGGTGGTGGCCAACACCCTCGGGCGGATGTTCGACATCAAAACCGTCGGCGGCTACCGCGCCGGGGACGCCGACCCCTACGGGCACACCGCCGGACTCGCGCTGGACTTCATGATCGACGACATCCCGGCCGGCAAAACCACCGGCGACGCCCTGGCCGCCTACGCCAAAGCCCACCACGGCGAACTCGGGGTGCAGTACGTCGTATGGCGCCAACGGATCTGGAACATCGCCCGCGACGACGAAGGCTGGCGAGCCATGCCCGACCGGGGCAACCCCACCGACAACCACATGGACCATGTGCACGTCTCCCTGACCGGCGACGGCACTACTCCCCCGGGCGTGCCGGTCGACGACTGCGTACCCGCCACCGCGATCAGCGCCGAGGAAGTCGACCAGCTCATGCCCGCCGGACGCAGCAACCCTCGTACCGCCACTCAAGCCATCGCCTGGGCCCACGATCTGCTGGGCGCGACCGTCCTGCCGGATGCGACCAGGACGCCGCAGTCCGGGCACTGCCTGCGGTTCGTGACACTGGCCTACGGCTACACCGCCGGCTACCTGTACGCCTACCAGGTGTGGACCAACGCCCCGGCGACCATCCGCCACCCCGGCGACTTCAATCCCCCACCCGGCGCGGTCGTCGTGTGGTCCAACGCCGGCGGCCTCGGCGGCGGCGCCGGGCACATCGGCATCTCCATCGGCGGCGGCAAGATGATTTCCACCAGCGACACCGCCGTGCGGATCATGCCCATCCGCAACAACGGCTACGTTCCCGACGTCAACTACTACGGCTGGATGCCGCCGGTGATCACATGACGACCACTAACGACCCGCTCCCGGCGCACCACGCCGCCAGAGCTGCCATCGCCGAACAGAAGAGCTGGTCCCTGCGTGACGGGGGATGCACGCAGGGACCAGCCGCAGCAACAACACAACACGCGAGTAACCAGCTCGCCGTGCACACCGAGGGTATCGCGCAGATGCGATCAAACACTCTTCCTCTAAGAGCTGCCAGGTCAGTTTGGGGCCGCAGAGGCTCCTTCTGCCGCGACAGGCAGTCCACTCCTTACGGCGTGTCGCTAACAGTTACTTGGCTGTGCCCGGTAGTAAAGATCCATGGCGCAGCCGCACAAGGGACCACGCAAGCAGATCGTCTCCACGCGCGTCCACCCCGACGTGTTCGACCGTGTCGAGCAAGAAGCGCAACGCCTCGGGGTACACAAGTCCGACATGATCGCCCACGTGCTGGCCATCCACTTCGGAATGGAGCAGTACTCCCCGCTACGCGAGCTGATCCACCAAGACCAGATGCAAATGACCGCGTAACCCGCGGGACGGGGGTCAAAAGGCCCCCGGAAAGCCGAAAACCCCGACAGCCCGAAAGTTTGGCGACCGAAGGCTGACGAGGTTTTCAAGCAACGTCAGGAGCCACTATAACCACCCGGCCCGGGTTTGGGCATAGTTCTGCGCGCGTTTCGCCGCGCCCAGTTCCTGATCCGTCCCAACTGCCCGATTTCCGTGACACAGCGGCCGCCGCTGCCGAATGGCAGGCCTGCGCCCCGCTGATCGCCGGCATGCCCGCCATGCGGGTCATGGTCACCCGCCGCGGCCGGGTCGCCTACCCCGCCACCGCCCAGCGCCCCCTCGCCGACAAGCCGCCCTCTGGGCCGGCTGCGGTCATGCTGTGGGACACCACCCGCCGCCTACCGGTGCTGGCCCTGGACTTCGACGCCAAGAACGGCCACGGGCCCCTGGCAGCCGCCCGCGACGCCACCGACGCCTGGCGCCTACTCACCGACGCCGGGCTGCACCCCATCGCCGACCGCGGCCCCACCGGCGGCTGGCACCTCTACGCCCGCCTCCCAGAGCCCGCCGCCGCCTGGGAAGTCCGGCAAGCAGCCACCGCCCTGGCCCGCCGCTGGGAAACCCTCGACCCCTCCCCGCTGCTCAACATCGACCACGGCTGCATCCGCCCCCCCGGCGCCCCCCACAAGACCGGCGGCCACCAGCGGCTCGTAGGCCCCCTAAACGCCGCTGTAACCGCCCTGAACACGCCGCCAGACCGGCAGGCCTGGACCACCCTGCGCAACCGCATCGGCGCCGCACACACCGTCATAGAGCCGTCGGTGCCCGAACAACTCGGACAAGCCCCCACTGGAGTCGCCCGCCGCTCCATCAGCACCGCCGCCGACCAGCTCGCCACCACCGGTGAACACCCCCACCGCGGCTTCGACTCCCCCAGCGAAGCCCGCTACTCCGTCATCTGCTCAGCCGTCGCCGCCGGCTGGACACTCGCCGACGTCGAAATCGCACTGCGCAACCGGTGGCCCTGGCTACGCGCCTCCTACGGCACCAAACACCACACCGCCCTCGTCCGGGACTGGCGCAAAGCGCGAAATCAACGCACCCAAACCTTCGGAATAAGAACTGTCCGGATCCCTTACACAAGCCAGCACCTCCACAGGGGGGCAGCACCTAGCCGTCCCACCCTGGCCGGCGTCGATGACATCCATCTGGCCCTGCGCCGTTTCACCACCCACAGCCGCGACCACGCACGCGCCAACCACCACTCCCCCGTCCTACGCGCCGTCATGTCCTCCGTCATCTGGGCAGCCCACGTCCAAGGCCGAGCCCTCATCAACATCGGCGTTCGCTCCCTCGCCGAACAAGCCGCCGTCTCCCACGTCACCGCCGCAGAATCGCTTCACGCGCTGGCCGAGGCCGGGCTGATCCAGCGGGTCTCCACCGGCCGCGGCCGCGACGCCGACGTCTGGCGGCTCAACCTCGAACTCGCCACCCACGCCAAACCCGCCAGAGGCCGACAACACGGAATGAGGCACGTTTTCCGGGTCTTAGGCCGTCACCTAGCCTCAGAGACCTACGAACTACTTTCGGCCGCCACAGACCCCCTCAGCGCCCGGGAAATAGCGCTCACACTTGGATACGACCGGCAACGTGTCCACGAAGCCCTTGCACTGCTCGCCGGCCACCAACTCGCCACCAACACCCCCCACACCGGCTGGACCCTCGGACCCGCCAACCCCGACACCCTCGCCCGACACCTCGGCGGCTGGACGCAAGTCGATGACCCACGACGATGGTGCGAGGCTGTCCAGCGTCTTCGCGGTGAGACGCGACTTCGCAACCGCGGGACCTAACACTGGCGGACCATCGCGATTGATGCGCTTCATCTCCGCGAAATAGCGTGGCGGTTCCGGTTGGCCGTCCAGCACCGACGTGACGAACTGTTCTTCGTTCGTTTCCGCGACGCCCCAGTTGCTCAGCTTCTCATAACCCACGGTGCTTGATGGCACCGCGCCCAGCGCTTTGCCGCACGCGCTGCCCGCGCCGTGTGCCGGCCAGACCTGCAGGTGATCGGGG
>WBZT01003431.1_pt1 | contig 10389 bp, 7 predicted proteins | sample 5204241 | NCBI WGS metagenome assembly WBZT01 (sample SAMN12344358, study PRJNA552823) | activated sludge metagenome | biome: Activated sludge suspended growth; feature: Nitrification reactor; material: Wastewater; isolation source: activated sludge from nitrification reactor of wastewater treatment...
CTCAACGGTCGCATGCGCGTCGACCTGCTCGAGCGCGAGTGCGCGCGCGGCGACGTAGGCACGGTCGTGGTCACGCTGGGCGCCACCGCCACGGGCGCGGTCGATCCGCTCGCCGACGTGCTGCGGTTGCGCGAGCGATACGGCTTCCGCGTGCACGTGGACGCGGCGTACGGCGGCTACTTCACGCTCGCGTCCAACCTGGGCGCCGAGGCGCGCGCGGCGTTCGACGCGGTGGGGGGCGCGGACTCGCTGGTGATCGATCCGCACAAGCACGGGCTGCAGCCGTACGGCTGCGGCTGCGTGCTGTTCCGCGAGCCGTCGGTGGGCCGCTTCTACGGACACGACTCGCCGTACACGTACTTCAGCTCCGGCGACCTGCACCTGGGCGAGATCTCGCTCGAGTGCTCGCGCCCGGGCGCGGCCGCCGTGGCGCTGTGGGCGACCATGCGTGCGCTGCCGCTCGTGCGCGGCGGCGAGTTCGCGCGTGGGCTCGAGGCCGGGCGCGAGGCGGCGCTCGCGCTGCACCGGGCGCTCGGCGCCGACGCGCGCTTCGCGCGCCGGTTCGCGCCGCTCGTCGTGCCGGAGCTCGACATCGTCACGTGGGTGGTGCGCGCGGAGTCGGCGTCGGCGGCGTCGGCCGCGGCGCGGCGCGTGTTCGAATGCGCGGCCGCGGACGACCTGCACCTGGCGGTGGCCACCTTTCCCAGCGCGCTCGTGCACCCGACCGGCGCGATCGGCGCGTGGGACGCCGACGCGGTCGCGTGCCTGCGCGCATGCGTCATGAAGCCCGAGCACGGCGCGTGGCTGCCGGAGATCCTCACGCGGCTGGACCGCGCGGCGAGCGCCGCCGGGCTGGCCTGAACGAGTCGGAGACACGATGCCGGGCTACGCGCTCTTCCTTCGAGGTGTCAACTTGGGCGGGCACAACAAGGTGCCCATGGCCGAGCTGCGCGCGCTGATCGAGTCGCTGGGCTTCACCGGCGCGAGCACGATCGTGCAGAGCGGCAACGCGGTCTTCCGCGGCGCGGCCGCGTCGGCGCCGGCGCTGGAGAAGCGCTTCGAGGCGGCGATCGCGAAGTCGATTGGCGTCACGTGCGAGTGCGTCGTGCGCACGGAGAAGGAGTGGCCGGCGATCGTGAAGGCGAACCCGTTCCCGCGCGAGGCCGCGAGCGATCCGGCGCGCATGGTCGTCGTGCTGCTCAAGACCGCGCCGGCGCCCAAATCGATCGCGACGTTGCGCGCGGCGATCAAGGGCCGCGAGGTGGTGGAGCTGAAGGGGCGCGAGCTCTACGCCGTCTATCCGGACGGGCAGGGCACGTCGAAGTTCACGCTGCCGGTGATCGAGCGCGCGCTCGGCACCACGGGCACGGCGCGCAACTGGAACACGATCGTGAAGGTTGGGGAACTGCTGGGCGCATGACGGTCGCGCGAGCGGCCGGAGAAAGGAACGCGAAATGAAAGCCAGAGCACTCGGCCGCCAGGGCCTGCAGGTTTCCGCGATGGGCCTCGGCTGCATGGGCATGAGCGACTTCTACGGACCGGGCGACGACGCCGAGTCGATCCGCGTGATCCATCGCGCGATCGAGCTGGGCGTGACGTTCCTCGACACGTCCGACATCTACGGGCCGTTCACGAACGAAGTGCTCGTGGGCCAGGCGATCGCCGACCGGCGCGACCGCGTCGTGCTCGCGACCAAGTTCGGCAACGTGCGCGCCGCCGACGGCAAGTGGCTGGGGCAGGACAGCAGCCCCGCGTACGTGCGCGCCGCGTGCGACGCGTCGCTGAAGCGTCTCGGCGTCGATCACATCGACCTCTACTACCAGCATCGCGTCGATCCCAAGACGCCGATCGAGGACACCGTGGGCGCGATGGCGGAGCTGGTGAAGGCCGGCAAGGTGCGCTACCTCGGGCTCTCGGAAGCCGGGCCCGCGACGATCCGGCGCGCGCACGCCGTGCACCCGATCTCGGCGCTGCAGACCGAGTACTCGCTGTGGCAGCGCGACTGCGAGCCGGAGATCCTGCCGACGATCCGCGAGCTCGGCATCGGCTTCGTGCCGTACAGCCCGCTCGGGCGCGGCTTCCTCACCGGTGCGTTCCGCAGCCGCGCCGACTTCGGTGCCGGCGACTGGCGGCCGAGCGGCCCGCGCTTCAAGGAAGGGAACTTCGAAGCCAACCTCGCGATCGTCGACACGCTCGAGGCGGCGGCGAAGGCGAAGGGCGTCACCGCCGCGCAGCTCGCGCTCGCGTGGGTGATGGCCAAGGGCGAGGACGTGGTGCCGATCCCGGGCACCAAGCGCCTCAAGTGGCTCGAGGCGAACGTGGCCGCGGCGTCGGTCGCGCTCACGGCCGACGAGATCGCCGCGCTCGAAGCGGCCATCCCGCGCGACGCCACGAAGGGCGACCGCTATCCGGACATGACCTCGGTCAATCGCTGAGCCGCCCGTCGTACGCCGCGGGCGGGGCGCGAAGGCGTCCCGCCCGCGGTACGTTTCGGGGGAGGGCGCGGTTCGCGCGGCGCACGGCGCAGCGTGCGTCGCGCTGCGCATCGCTCGACGCGGCGCGGCGCGGGGGCGGAGAGCGCGTCGTCGCCCGCCGGAGCCGCCCGCGACTGGCGCGGCCCGCGCGCGGCTGTCAGGATGCCCGGCCCGCCCGAACCCTCACGCCCGCCGGAGCCCCATGCGACTCGCCCTGCCCAGCCGCGCCGATCTCGCCGAGCTCGCCAAGCTCGCGGTGCCCGTCACGCTCGTGCAGGTGGCGATGATGGCGCTCGGCGTCGAGGACAGCATGATCGTCGGCCGCCACTCGGCGGCGGGCCTCGCCGCCGTGTCGATCGGCGGCGTCTACTTCTTCACGCTGCTTTCGCTCGGGCTCGGCCTGATCGCGGGACTCGAGCCGCTGATGTCGCAGGCGTTCGGCGCCCACGACTCCGAGGCGATGACGCGCGCGTTCCAGCGCGGGCTGGCGCTCACGATCGCGTTCGGCACCGTGTCGGGGCTCACGTTCTTCGGCGCGGCGCCCGTGCTGCGCGCGATCGGCCAGCCGGAGGAGATCGTCCAGTACGCGGGGCCGTACCTCGTCGTACAGGCGCCGAGCACGTACGCGTTCCTGCTGTTCGCGTTGCTGCGCTCGTGGCTGCAAGTGAGCGGCACGATGCGCCCGATCATGATCGCGATCGTGGTCGGCAACGCGCTCAACGTCGTGCTCGGCATCGGGCTCGTGTTCGGTCTGTGGGGCCTGCCCGCGATGGGACCGGTCGGCTCGGGCGTCGCCACCGCGATCGCGCGCTGGACGATGACGCTCGTGCTCGCGACCTTCGCGTGGCCCCAGCTGCGCGGCATGCTCGCGTGGCGCCGCGAGACGCTCGCGCCGGCGCCGATGCGCCGCGTACTCGCGCTGGGGCTGCCGGTGGGCCTGCAGATCCTGTTCGAGTTCGGCGTGTTCGCCGTGGTCGGCCTCGTCATGGGCAACCTCGGCCCGGTGACCGCCGCGGCGCACCAGGTCGCGATCAACATCGCCTCGCTCACGTACATGGTGCCGCTCGGCATCGGCACCGCGGGCTCCGTCATGGTCGGACGCGCGATCGGCGCGGGCCGGCCCGAGGACGCGCGCCGCGTCGCGCTCGCGACCGTGGTGTGCGGCACGGGCTTCATGGCGTGCACCGCCGTCGCGTTCAACGTGGTGCCCACGTGGCTCGCGCGCACGTACACGAACGACGCGGCGACGATCGCGCTCGCCGCGACGCTCATCCCGATCGCCGGCGTGTTCCAGGTGTTCGACGGCCTGCAGGTCGTCTCGATCGGCCTGCTGCGCGGCACGGGCGACACGCGCACGCCTATGATCGTGAACCTCGTCGGCTACTGGTGCGTCGGCCTGCCGCTCGCGCTATGGCTCGGGCGCGGACTCGGCCTCGGACCTGTCGGCCTGTGGTGGGGTCTCGTCGCCGGCCTGGTGGCCGTCGCGCTCATCGTCGCCACGCGGCTGCGCGTGCGCATGCGCGGGCCGCTCGAGCGGCTGCGCGTCGAGGGCGACCACGTCGCGGAGTACGAGCACGGCGTCTGACGCCGGCGGTACCCCGGCGCGGCCGTGCGCGCGGGGCCGCGCTTCCGCGCCGCGCTGGTCGGCTTCGGCGCGGCGCTCGACGTGCCGGGACCTTGCGCGCGGTGCGCGCGCTCGCCAAGCTGCGGGCGACTCGCGCGTCCCACCGATCCGCACTCGCGTCACCCGGGAGAGGCCATGACCGACTTCACCGCGATCGATCGCCACATCGAACAGCACCTCGACGCCAGCCTCGCCGAACTCTCCCAGCTGGTCGCGCAGCCGAGCATCGCGGCGCAGGGCGTGGGCATGGACGAATGCGCCGCGCTGGTGGTGCGGTTGCTCGAGCGCCGCGGCTTCGCGGTGGAGCGCATCCGCGGCGAGGGACCCGACGTCGTCGTGGCCGAGCGGACCGGCGCCTCGGAGCGGACGATGCTCGTCTACAACCACTACGACGTGCAGCCGGCCGAGCCGCTCGAGCTGTGGACGAGCCCGCCGTTCGCGCCGGAGATCCGCGACGGCAAGCTGTTCGGCCGCGGCGTGAGCGACGACAAGGGCCACATCACCTCGCGCCTGCTGGCGATCGACGCGCTGCTCGCGACCGCGGGCGAACTTCCGTGCCGGATCAAGTTCGTGATCGAGGGCGAGGAGGAGATCGGCAGCGTCCACCTGCCCGGCTTCGTGCGCGAGCACAAGGCGCGGCTCGCCGGCGACGCATGCCTGTGGGAGTTCGGCTCCGTCGACCATCGCGAGGTACCGCAGCAGTACGCCGGCCTGCGCGGCATCTGCTACGTCGAGCTCTCGGTGCGGACCGCGAACCTCGACGTGCACTCCGGGCTCGGCGGCTCGATCTTCCCCAACGCCGCGTGGCGGCTGACGTGGGCGCTCGCGTCGCTCAAGGGACCCGACGAGCGCATTCGCATCCCGGGGCACTACGACTCGGTGAAGGCGCCGACCGCACGCGATCGCGAGCTGATGGCCGCGCTGCCGGAGTCGGCGGACGAACTGAAGTCGCGTTACGGGATCTCCGGCTTCCTGCGCGGCATGACCGGCGGTCCGGACTTGCGCATCGCGGAAGTGTTCGAGCCGACGTGCACGATCTGCGGGCTCGACTCGGGCTACCAGGGCGCGGGCTCCAAGACCGTGCTGCCGGCGGCGGCGAAGGCGAAGGTCGACTTCCGCCTCGTGCCCGACCAGACGCCGCAGGAGGTGCTGAGGAACCTGCGTGCGCACCTCGACGCGCAGGGCTTCCCGGACGTCGAGATCACGTTCCTCGGCGGCAACCCGGCGGGCCGCACGGATCCCGACGATTCGTTCATCGCGCTCGTCTCGCGCACGGCCGAGGCGGTGTACGGCGTGCCGATGTCGATCGTGCCGATGGTCGGCGGCTCGGGGCCGAACCACTGCTTCATCCACGAACTCGGCGTGCCGGTCGCGACGGCCGGCATCGGCCACCCGGACACGCGGGCGCACGCGCCGGACGAGAACGTGCGGATCGACCTCTACGTGAAGCACGCGAAGCACACGGCGCGCATCCTCGACGCGTTCGCGCGGGGCGAATGACCCGGTGCCGCGGCGCCGATCCGGCGCCGCGGCGGACCCCGCCCGGCGCCCCGGGTGCTTTCGCCCGCCGTTTCCGGCAGATCGAGCCCTCAATCCCGCGGGGATTCGACCGATACCCCACGGTGGGAGCGACCTCTGAGGGGCGGCCGGTTCCCGTGTACCGCTCCTCCCGGTCCGGATTGATCACCGGAGGCAGCGGTCATGTCGTCATCGTACTTCTCGTCCGCCGTCGACAACGTCGGCAACGCGCTCTTCTCGGAATCGACCGGGCGGCAGGCGCTCGCCGTCGGCGCCATCAACCGGGGCGCGACCGCGGCGCAGGCGAAGGACTACACGCGCGCGATCCAGGAGTTCCGCCGCGCGGCCGCCTACGACACGACCGACCCGAACGCGTACCGCTACATGGGTCAGGTGTACATGATGATGAGCCAGCCCGACGACGCGATCGCCGCGTACAAGAAGGCACTTGTCATCGATCCGCAGAACGCCGACGCGAAGAACGAACTGGCGGGCGTGTACATCCAGCAGAACAAGTACGACGAGGCCGAGAAGCTCCTGAAGGACATCATGAAGACCGACGCGACGAACGCCGGTCCGCCGACGACGCTCGGCTTCCTCTACCTGAATACGGGACGCTACGCCGAGGCCGAGACGCAGTTCACCAAGGTGACCCTCCTCGCGCCGACCAGCGGCACGGCGTACTACAACCTCGGCCTGCTGCGGAACAAGGAAGGCAAGTACAACGAGGCGGTCGGGCTCTTCCAGAAGGCGCTGACGCTGAACCCCAAGAGCGAGAACGCGCACGCCGATCTCGCGTACGCCTACCTCGGACTCGGGCGCGTCGACGACGCGCGCCAGCAGTACAACCAGCTGATCAACATGGGCACGACCACGGGGAACACGCTCGCCGTGCAGGTCATGCACGAAATCACCACGCCCAAGTTCCTCTACTCGGATCCGGCGCTCGGGAACTTCTCGGCCGTGCTGGGGCCGGACACGCCGGTGAGCGCGCTGGACGCCTCGCTCGCCACGCCCGGAGCGTCGAAAGTGTTCCGCATGGCGTTCACGTTCAACCAGCCGATGGACCCGTCGTCGGTGATGAACGCGCTCAACTGGCAGATCAGCGAGGGCACCGGCGGTGCGGCGGGCGCCTACAACTACGGCGTGAGCCTGCATCCCGACCGGGACGCCCACGTGGCCATCGCTCCGCTGGCCGTGAACTACGATCCGTACTCGAACACCGCCGTCGTGTACTTCCGCGTGTCGCAGAACACGGCGGGTGACGCGCTCATCGATCCGTCGCACCTCGTGTTCAAGTTCACGGGCGTGGACGCCTACGGGCGCTCGATGGACAAGGGCGGCGACGAGTACGACGGCCACGCGATCACGCCGTTCTGATCCGCGGACGGCGAAGCGCGACGCCCCGCGGGCCTCGGCCCGCGGGGCGTCGCGCGTTTCCGGTTCGGGCGCGGCTCAGGGCGCCGTCGCCGACTCGTCGCGCCAGAGCTTCGTCCACTGCCACACCGGCTGCAGCGAGGGCGAGGCCATCATGCCGCCGCCGAAGCCGAGCGAGCGCTTGACGACCATGTTCGCAGGCAGGATGTCGACGTGGCGCAGGGCCGCGAGGTTCATCTCGACGCGCGTCGCCGCGGCAAGATCGGCGACGTGGCGAGCGATGGCGCGCGTGCGGCGCTCGCCCGTGGCGACGGCGCGCGCGCGCGCCAGCAGCGCGGGCGCGGCGGCCGAGTCGGCGCGCAGCCGCTTGCCGTGCACGCGCAGCAGCGCGAAGCCCTCGGGCAGCGCCACCGGGCCGACGAGCGTGTCGGGCAACGAGAGCAGCGCGGCGTAGCCCAGATCCGGATGCGCGAGGACGGGGAAGAAGCCCGAGCGTCCGCCGCGGTTCGCCCAGTCGTTGCGGCGCGTTCGCACCGTGGCGAGCGAGTCGAAGCGCGCGCCGAGGCCCAGCTCGCCGAGCATGGCCGCGGCCTCGCCGCGCGAGCCGCAGAGGATCTCCGAAACGTCGACCTCGCAAAGGTTGCGCGCGCGCTCGGGCTCGGTGAGCGCGAGCAGGCGGAAGGCCTCGTCGTCGCTGGCGGGGCCGCGCGGCCCGATGCGTCGCAGGCCATCCTCGGCGCGCCACGCGCTCGTCCAGCGCTGAAGCTCGCGTTGCACGGCCGGCGAGCGGTCGAGGCCGCGCCGGGCACCTTCGCGCGCGAGCAGCTCGCCCTCGACGATGCGGCGCAGGCAGTCGTTGAACGCGAGCTGGAAGCGGTGGCGCTCCAGCGAACGCACACCGAAGAGGTAGAAGTGCAGGTCGTCGAGCACGTCGCCGATCGAGAGCGCGCCGCCTTCGAAACGCGCGAGCGGCTGCGCGAGCACGTCGCGCAGCTGCACGCGCAGGAGCTCGGGCGCCTCGGCGGGCAGCAGGCGGTCGCCGCCGGGCACGGGCTCGGGATCGAAGCGGATCACGATCGCGCGCAGCGAGTCGGCGAGCCGCACGAACCCCGCCGAGTCCACGGAGACGCGCTGGTCGGCGAGGGTGTGCATCAGGAACTGCGCGGCCCGCATCGCGCCCTCGGCGCCTCGCAGCGAGTCGGCGACCGCCTTGCGCAGCGCGGGACGCTGCGAGGGCGGCGCGTCCGGATGCGCCGCGCGCAGCACGCGCTCGATCTGCGCCGGGCTCGGCGCGGGCGCCTCGGCGACGACCTGCTGGTAGAGCGCATCGCGCGTGAGCGCGCGGTCGAGCGCGGCGCGCATCGGCGCGATGGCGGCCGAGTCGGCCGCGTGCTCGCGTTCGCTCTCCTCGGCGAGGAGCGCCTCGCCGACGAGGGCTTCGAGCGCCTTCACCTTCGCCGAGTCGAGCGTCGAGATGCCGTGCTTCTCCATCCACGGCATCCACTCGATGCGCTGCACGAGGTCGAGCGCGGTGATCGCTCGGTCGCCGACCAGCGCGAGCGTGTCGCGATCGAGCGGCGCCGCGCGGCGCGCCGGACGCGCTGCGGGCGCGCGGGTCGGCGCGGCGGCGAGGGCCGCGGAGGCCAGCGCGAACGCGGCGAACGCGGTGAACACGGTGAACACGGCGAACGTGGCGAGGAACCGACGGTAAGGACGCATCATCGGCGGCACTCTACCTCAAGAACGAAGACGGCGAGCGCGTCGGGGGCGCGCTCGCCGTTCGTGAGGCAATTCGGAGCAAGGCTCAGTGCAGCAGCACGACGCGCGAGCGTGCGAAGCTCACGCCGTCGCTGACGCGGACGAGGTAGATGCCCGCGGGCAGCCGCGCGCCGCCGGTGGCGGTGCCGTCCCAGCGCAGCGTGCGGGTGCCTGCCGCGCCGCGCGCGGCGTCGAGGTGACGGACGAGCCGGCCGGCGAGGTCGAGGACGTCCACACGCTGTTCGCCGGCTTCGGCGCTGGCGATCGCAAACGCGATCGGGCCGCGCGCGGGATTGGGGGAAGCATCGATGCGCAACCGCGCGGGCGCCGGACGATCACCGACGCCGAGGCCCACGATCACTTCGATGCTCGCGTCGGCGCTTGTCACCGGCATCACGAACAGTCCGGCATTGAAGAACTGCAGGCGCCGCACGCGCACCGTGGTCGTCGCCGGCGCGCCGGGTGCGCGGAAGCGCAGCTGGTAGAGCTGTCCCGGGCCCGTGAGCGCGACCTGGTCGCAGAGCAGCGACGCGTGGATGACGAGCGAATCACCCGCGGCGGCGAACGTGTGGTAGGTGAGCCCGCACGCGCTGCTGCAGCCGCCGGTGAGCAGGCAGCCCTGCTGGGCGGACGTCGGCGCCTCCGGCAGAAACGTCAGCACGCCGGGGTCGTACTCGAGCACCGCGGTGAACGCGTTGAACGCGCTGCCCGCGGACGTCACCGTCAGGTCCACCGTGAATGTAGAGTCGGGCGAGATCTGGCGCGTGGCCGGCGTGAGCGCGGTGGCCACGCCGGCGCCCGCGGGTGCGGCGGTTGCGCAGGCGGCCGCGAGCAGCAGCGTCGCGACAAGGCGGGTGAAGCGCGAGGTGGTGGTCATGGTCGCTCCTCCGCTCATCGCAGGTAGACGAGACGCGTGGTCAGGTGGCGGCCGTCGGCGACGAGCCGGGCGTAGTAGACGCCCGGCGCGACGAGCGTGCGCGAGTCGTCGCGTCCGTCCCACGGAAGCGAGTGGACACCCGCCGGACGGAAGCCGTCGGTGAGCGTGCGCACCCGGCGCCCGTCGACCGAGTAGAGGACCAGTTGCGCCGGCCCTTCGTGAGCGAGGCTGAACGTGAGCGTGGTGCCCGAGCGGAACGGATTCGGCGCGGGGGACATCAGCGCGGTCACGCCGGGCGCGACTGGAGGCGCGCCGGCGATCTGGTCGGAGCCGAGCGGCCGGTTCGCCGCGTCACGCGCCAGCACGCGCGCGATGCGCAGGCCCGGATCGCCATCGCGCAGCACGCGGAACGCGACGCGCGCCACGTCACCGTCGCCTTCGAGCGCCGGCGTCGAGGCGCCGAGCAGCGCCGCGTCGATCACCGCGCCGCCGGGCGAGAGCACGATGCCGCCCGCGCTCTCGACGAAGCCGCTTGAGCGGACCGACAGCGGCTCGACGACGCTCGGGTCGTACGCGAGGCGGACCGAGAATCCGTGCATGCGGCCCGCGGCGGAAACGCGCAAAGTGGCTTCGATCGTCGCGCCGGCCGTCGCCGCGCCGGGCGCGTCGAGATGGAACGACTCGAGCCGAGCGTGCTCGGCGACGAGCGAGGCGGGGCGAAGCGCGCGCGACGGCGAGGTCATCGAGGTGGCGAAGTTGCC
>WBZT01003432.1_pt1 | contig 10387 bp, 9 predicted proteins | sample 5204241 | NCBI WGS metagenome assembly WBZT01 (sample SAMN12344358, study PRJNA552823) | activated sludge metagenome | biome: Activated sludge suspended growth; feature: Nitrification reactor; material: Wastewater; isolation source: activated sludge from nitrification reactor of wastewater treatment...
TCGAGAAGGCCGGGATCAACGGCGACCGGGAGCAGTACGCCAAAGAGTACAAGCAGGAGTTCAGAGACATGCCTGACGGTGAGAACGGCGGGCCTACCGCCGCAGACATTGTGCGTATCGCCCGCAAGGGGCTTGGCGTACCGTATGTTCCGAGCCTTGGATCGGGAGCGTCACCGAAGACCGGATGGGACTGCGCCTCGTTCGTCGGCTGGGTGTTGCGTCAGGCAGGCTACAAGAACCCGCCGACGTTCTCTGAGAACTTCATCGGTGAATATCCGAAGGTGAAGGGCTGGAACAACAAGGGCCGCAACATGCAGCCGGGGGACATCATTGTCTACCGCAGGCCTGGAAGCGATGGTGTGCTGTCTGACGGCCATGTGGCTATCTACGTCGGGAAGGGCAAGTACGGCAAGGAAACCATCATCGAGGCTGCCTCCCCGTCAAAGGGCACGCAGTACGGTCGCCTGATGTATCCGGGGTCGAAGCCGATTGTTGCCGTCGTCCGTCCCGCGAAGAATCCCGGCAATGGCGTCAGTTTCAAGCACAATGGCGCTCCTGGGCGGTACGGCGAGTCGTCGCAGGAAGCGATGATGGAGCAGTACGGCATCACCGAAGACTTCCTCAACCTCAAAGACTCCAAGGGCCGTCTCGTCAACGGCGAGTTGAAAGAACTCATCGAACGGGCAGTCGACAAGGACTGGTCGCCTGACTTCCTCCGGAACAAGATTCGCAACTCGGAGTGGTACAAGACCCGCAACGAGAAGATGCGTCAGTTCGACATGATGAACCAGACCGACCGGGACGACCTGCTGGCGAAGACCCGCATCAGCCTTGACGTGCTGGCAGGCAACATGGGTGTCGAGTTGACCGACAAACAGAAGCGCAACATTGCGTTCCGCATCGCCCGCAACGGCATGGACGAGAACATGACCGCGCTGCTGCTGTCCCGCAAGTACCGTCCCCGTGCCACCGAAGAGGGCAACGTGGCGATCTTCCAGAAGCAGGTCAACGACCTTGCCGACCAGTACGGGTACAAGATCAGCGAAGCGGACATGACGCAGTGGACCCGTGAGAACCTTGCGGGCCAGTCGACCGCTGACGGCTACGAGGACGTGATGCGGGATTGGGCGCAGAAGAGGGCACCGTTCCTCGACCTGGAGGGCACCACGCTGCGGTCTGCCCTGTCGCAGTATGTCAACAGCGCGGCGCAGGAGTTGGGTCAGGACGCTGACACGATTGACCTGTCGGACGACAAGTGGCTGGACGTGTACAACGTCGACCAGAAGCGCATGATGTCGTCGGGGGAGTGGCGTAGGAAGATCAGGGAAGACAAGCGGTACGGCTGGGAGAACTCCGAGAAGGGCGCTCAGACGGGCCGTAATCTGGCAGCATCGCTCGCAGCGGCATTCGGGAGGGTCTGATGGCTAAGAAGAAGCAGGGCGGTGGCGGGGGGACTGCGAAGAAGGCCGGGGGGAGCGCACCCAGCAGTAGCGTTCCGAAGAGCGCCCCGAAGCCGAAGGGCGGTGTTGTCACTCCGCGCAAGAAGGCGCAGGTGCGGGCTGCGCGCAGGGCGATGCGTGAAGGCTGGGGCACTGAGGGTTGGTCGAATCAGCCTGGGGGCTTCCCTACGGACGGTTCACCTAATACTGCTGGCCCGTGGACTGGCTATCCAGGCGACCAGAATGGTGCTTCCGCTGGCGGAAACACACCCCCGCCTCCACCTCCGCCCCCTCCGACAGGCCCGTCCGCTGACGAGATCAGCCTGTTCGAACGCACGATCACGTCGATCCTGCGGCAGTACGGTCTGAACACCCCAGGCATGATCGGCTACCTGAAAGGGCTGCTGATCGAGGACAAGATCAGCGACAACCCGTCAGAGGTGGAACTGATGGGCTACCTGTACGACCAGCCTGACTTCCGTGCCCGGTTCCCGTCTATCGCCGCTCAGGCCGACAAGCAGAAGAACGGCTGGGCGGGTGAGGTGATGAGTCCCCGTGCCGTCCTCGAATATGAGGCGACCCTGCGGAACGCCCTTGCCTCCTACGGGGTTGATGGGTACGACGTGAAGACCACCGCCTCGAACCTGATCCTTGGGGATGTGTCAGCGAACGAGGCGGCGATGCGGGTGTCCCTCGCTGCGTATGCGGCCACGACAGGGCCGCGTGAGGTTGCTGACGCCCTGATGCAGCATGAGGGGATCGGCCCCGGCGATCTGGTGTCATTCTACCTGAACCCGGACAAGGCGACGAAGGAAATCGAACGTAAGCATGCCACCGCCCAGATGCAGGCGTGGCAGAGGCAGCAGGGTCTACAGCAGGACTGGGGCTTCTCGGAGCAGGTTGTCGCTCAGGGCATTCAGAACGATCAAGCTCAGGCGGCGTTCGCTCAGGCGGCGATGCAGAAGAACATCACCTCCGGGTACGGGGAGACAACTACGGAGAGTGACACGAAGAAGGCGGCGCTTGGCATGTCGTCGCAGTCTGAACAGTCGGTGCGCAGGTCGCTGTCGAGCAGGCAGGGGTCGTTCAACAAGAGTGGTGGGGCAGCGGAATCTCAGACTGGTGTGTCTGGCCTCCGCTCATCGAAGTGACCTGTACTGTTTGAGTTATCAGGTCAACTCCGGCCTGTGTGAATAGGAGGTTCATGGTGAGTGAGTACGACTACGACGACGACTACGAAGACGACGACTCGACGCGCAGCGATGCGGAATGGGCTAAGTTGCGGCGCACTGAGAAGGCCCGGAAGCAGGCCGAGCAGAAGGCTGCGGACGCGCAGCGGGAACTTGCCTTCTACAAGGCTGGTATCTCCCCGGAGGACAAGGCGGCTTCGTACTTCATCAAGGGGTATGAAGGTGACCTTTCTGCGGAGGCGATCCGTGCCGCAGCGGAAGAGGCAGGATTCCTCCGGGCTGCCCCCGCTGGCGCTGAGGTTGACCAGGCTCCCATCGAAACGGAGGGTCGTATCGATGACGCTGCGAGTGGAGCAGTCCCGGTCGATACCAACCTGGAAGATGTCGTTGCCGCGTTCAACGAGGGCGGTGTTGACTCGCTGGTACAGGCCCTGAAAGCGGCTGGTGCCCCGGTGAACGACGTGCAATAATCGAGATACCCTTCGTGTGTGGGTTCCAAGCCCCCCGGTTCTGACGGCAGGACCGGGGGGCTTCTCCTTGTTTCCGCTAGCGGAAACTGTTATGTTGTGCCTAGGTGAGCCGGAAGGCAGCCGTTTGATTCGGGGTGGGAGCCACCCGTACCTGCTCCCCTGACACGCAGTCGCGTGGTTTCTCTCCGTCTACTTGACGCTGCTTTGCAATACCCTCATTCAGTTCCTTCGTTCAGAAAGGTAGTGAGATGGCTCATCCATCCGCCCCCGGTTCTGACTTCGTGTCCCCCGTGGACTACGACACTCAGAACGCCGCAAACAAGTTGGTCCACGTCGGTGCCCGCTCCTCGGGTCTTCCTTCGGGTTCCGGTGGTGTCGAATCGCTGGTCACCAAGGCTTACGACCTTGTTGCCCACAAGGTTCTTCGCCGCGACATCGTGTTCGACGCCATCTCGACGGTGCAGGCCACCCGCCTGTCACACGCCGGGGCCGTCGTGCAGTTCAACGTTGTCGGCGACCTGACCGATGACCCGTCGACCGCAGCCCTCCTTGAGGACTACGACGTGATCCCGACCCCGATGGCCTCCTGGTCGTCCAATGTGGTCCTCAACGAGTACGGGCGTGTGGTCACCCAGACCGCCCTGTTCCGTGGCACCTCGATGATCGCGTTCGACCCGATCGCTGCCGAGCGCGTTGCCCGCAACGCCTCCGCGACGATTGAGCGGCTGGCCTACAACGCGCTTGTCGCCTCGGGTGGTATCACGAACAGCGGTTCCGCTGGTGGCGCTGTCACCGATGTGACCGTGGCTGGTAAGCCGTCCGACACGTTCCGTGCCGCGTTGCAGTCGTTCAAGACGAACAACGTGGAGCCGCTGTCCAACGGTCGCTACCTCGCTGTCGTGTCCCCTGCTGCTGAGAACGCTCTGCGCAAGGAGACTGACGCTGCGGGTTGGCGCTACTGGCAGGCCAACTCGGACCAGATCGACGCGATCCGCAACGGCTACGTCGGCACCTACGAGGGCTTCGACGTGGTGGTCAGCAACATCACCGGCCTGTCGAGCCTCGGCGGTCTGTTCCTCGGGAAGGACGCCCTGGCGAAGGGCGTGTCGGCTGCTCCCGGCTTCTCTGCGATGCCTCAGATCGAGGTGTCCCCGGTGGTTGACCGTCTGCGCCGCTTCACCTCGGTCGGCTGGTACTGGCTCGGTGGCTACGCACGGTTCCGTGCGGAGGCTGTGCTGTCCGGTAACCCGGCTAGCTGATCCTCTCTCCCCCCTCCCCAGTGAACCGATCCGCACTTGGGGAGGGGGGAGTTTCCCCTGTCAGGAGGTCAGTCGTGTTGCGTGAAATGCTCGGGTTCGACCAGGGCGACGATCTTGTGTTCTTCGACATGGCCCGCTACGGCATGTCGGCACAGTTCGGCGCACAGCAGGCGTTCTCCGGTAGTTACGGCTACGGGTTCGATGAGGTGCGGCAGCCGTTCTCGAACGAGTTCTTCACCTCAACGTCCGACCCGAACCTTCCCAGCATGGCGTTCCGCCGCACGCAGCGGCCCAAGAAACCGTTGTGGCGTAAGACCGCCTACCCGGTTGCCCCTGCTGCTCTTCTGCTGTGGCAGGACGGCACGGTGAAACAGGTGACGACTTTGACCGACCCTGACATTCTCAACTGTGATGATGTTGTCATGGGAGGCACCCTGTTCCTTGCAAGAGCCGATTCGTGGCAGGCTCAGGTACTTGAGGCGGCAGGGTTCCGTTTGAGCGAATGGACTGACCCATCGTGACTTCTTTGGCAACAGACCCGACCTCGGTTGCGAGGCAGATCGCTGACACCCGCCGCCTGCTTTCGGCGTCGCTGACCGACGAGTTGACGACCCTGGCGGAACCGTATGTTGCCGGGACGGGAACTCTCACCCTGTCGACTGTGCCGAAACGTCTCGGCCCTGGCACTGTCCTGTCGTCGGGTGCCGCCACCTTCTATGTGTTGGCGAACGTGTCATCGCAATGCACGGTGATCGCCGGGTATGAGGGCAACCCGGATGTCAATGTTGCTGCCGGAAGTGTTGTCCGGGTGTCTCCCCGTTTCACCGACTATCAACTGTTCACCGTGTTGAAGAGTGTGATCGGTTCGCTGTCGTCACCGTCGAACGGGCTGTTCGGCATTGCGAAGTGGCAGGACGTTCGGGACGACGAAATGTACCCGATTCCCGACGCTCTACTCCCCTACATCACCCGCATTCTGCAAGTCCGGTCGAAGACCACTGAGGACGACTGGTCGATTGACGGTGCCTACACGGTGTCGCTGTCTCCCGGCTCCGAATATGTGCGGGTCTACAACTACGCCCTGATGCACGAGTTCGTCGCAGCGGTGAAGATCATCCCCCCGGCAGATTTCAACTCTGACCTGATCACCTACTGCGGGCTGACCGACACGATGCTCGACATCCCGCCGTACGGTGCGGCAGCGATCCTGATGAACGGCCAGGAGGCCCGCAGGGTTCACATGGAAGCGCAGGGCGATCCGCGCAGGGCCGAACAGGTGCCAATGACGGGAGCGACCAACGCTGCCCGCGAGTTGCGCCGCATGTTCACTGACAGGATCAACGAAGAGGCGGTCAGGATTCAGCAGCGTGTCGGCGTGACGAAACAGGTGTTGCCGTGACGTTCTCCCCGTCGTACACCACCCCGTATTCGACAGCCGAAGAGCAGGCTGTTGAGATCGGTGCGTTCGGTGTGCTTGTTGACGGGCGGGGGTTCATCACCGACACGGCGTCGAACACCCCGTACAACGAGACGTGGCACCGTTCGTCCATCGACCTGTTGAACTCTCAGCAGAATCCACAGGAGGAAGGCGCTTCGCTGCTCCCCCCGGAGGTGTGGCGCAGGTCGCAGGTGTCGTGGCATCACGGCTGCGGGCAGAACGTTGCAGACCGTAAGGATTCCGACCCGTACAGGTTCGACACGTCTAAGGGTGTGAACGTGTGGAACAAGTACCAGTTGACGCTGCTGAACGAAACGTCGCTGGCGCAGGCTGATACGGGGAAGATCGTCGGCGTGGTGGTGAACAACATTGCGATTGTTGCGATGGGCGCCGACCTGTACATGTTCCGCGACACTCCCCTCGACCTTGCCGAACAGTGGGAGGTGGGGGCCATCTCCCCTGCCACCTACAAACTGACCACCACCCTGTCAGGTGATGCGGTCGACGCGGCAACGGACGGCAAGTACGCGTTCTTCGTTGTCGGCACAACCCTGTACCGTGTCGCAGCGACCTACGGGGCGACAACTGTCACAACTGTCACACTGCCGATCACGGCGTCGATGATCGAGTTCGTGAACGGCTACATGGTCGCCGGGGTGGACGGGGATGCCGGTGTGCTGTACGACATTTCTCCGATCACTGCTGCGGAACCTATGGCTATCGGTTCGTGGACAACAGCGTCGGGGAAGATCGGTCAGACGATCACCGCCGTGAACTGGGTTGGGGCTGCTTCCGGCAAGAACTCAATGTTCTTCCTCGGCGGCAGGAGCGACAACTGGGGTGTGTACGCGGTCACGATCACCCCCTCAACGACGACGGCCACCTTGTCGGCTCCGTTCCGGGTCGCTGACCTTCCGGTCGGTGAACGAGGCAAAGCCCTGTTCTCATATCTGGGATACCTGCTGATCGGCACCTCGCGGGGTGTCAGGTTCGCCACCGGGGACGACGCGAAGATTGTGTACGGCCCGCTGCTCGACATCGACCGTCCGGTGACCTGTTTCGAGGCCGACGACAGGTTCGTGTGGTTCGGCTGGTCTGACTACGGCGGCACGTCGGGGCTTGGCCGCATCGACCTGTCAGAGTTTGTTGCCGACCTACAGCCAGCCTACGCCTCCGACATGATGGTTTCCGCCAGCGGAAACACCGAATGGGTGGGGTCGATCTACGGTCGGATGCTGTTCGGTGTGCGGGATTCCGGGGTGTGGCGGCAAACCGACAACCTTGTCGAGTCGGGCACCTTGTCGTGTTCGAAGTGGACGTTCGGTGTTGTCGACCGGAAGACCGCCTTCTATGTGCAGGCCACAACGCTGCCCCTTGAGGGTTCGATTGAGGTGTCCGCCGACCTTGACGACTCCCCGGTCATCGCGGGTGCCGATTCGTCCTCGGGGACGGTGACGCACAGGTTCGACATGTCTGGGCAGCAGTTCTCGGTGATGCAGGCAGGGGTCGAGTTGATGAGAGACACAGCAACGACAGGCCCCACGGTGAAGGAGATCGAGGGACGGTCTACCTACATCAGGGGTAAGGCAGCGGAGTGGCGTGTGCCGTTGCTGATCCGCGATGCGATTGAACTGTACGACTCGCAGGTCGAGTCGCGGGATGTCACCGACGACTACGAGTTCCTGATCGACCTGTACCAGTCAGGTAGGCCGTTCACCTACAGTGAGGGGGACTTGTCGTGGCGTGTGTTCACAACCGGATTCATTTGGACTCCGACCGAACCTTCCCATTCCAAATCAGGCTGGCAGGGTGTGTTCACCCTGGTGTTCAGAGAGGTGAAGTAAATGGCTGCAACCCCCTACCCCACTGACTATGTGTATGCGGGGAACGCTGTTGCGCTGACCCTCAAGACTGCCGTGTCCGATGGTGGCGGCGATCTGACGTTGACGGTGAACGAAGAGACTGCCGCGAAGGGTTGGCCGTCACTCGGTGCGGGCCAGCGGCTTGTGATCGTTGTCGGCAGGGGGACGGCGTACGAAACGAAGTATGCTGTGAAGACGATCACCTCGTCGGCTGCCGGATCGACACTGGTTGTCGATTCCGCCGACAAGACGTTCGACAACACCCCGGTCACTGCCGCCCCTGCGGGGACGGTTGTTGAGCATTGCTGGTCTGCGACTGAGGCTTCACTGGCGAACGATCACATGCGTACGAAGCAGGCCCACGGGTCTGACGGTGATCTTGTGGATCAGAACACGGCACAGTTGTTGTCGAACAAGACCGTGATGACACCCACCGCTTCGGGACATCCGACAACGAAGGCATATGTTGACGCCGCAGATGCCTTGGCCCTGCCGAAGTCTGGCGGGACGATGACAGGGAAGGTCACCCTGGACGGCGATCCTTCATCCGCTCTTCACGCAGCACCGAAGCAGTATGTTGACACGATGCTGCCAAAGGCAGGCGGAACGATGACCGGGAAGATCACTCTGGACGGTGATCCGAGCAGCAACCTTCACGCCGCGACGAAACAGTATGTTGATCAGAAGATTTACGTCGTTACCAGTAAGCCGTCGAGCGCGGCAGGGTACGCCGAGGGCGCACTGATCCTGGTGGCACCATGAGCCTGACCGACCTGTGGTGGACAGGCTTCACCCCACCGTCCATCGGCTACATCGGTGTCGGGCCGAAGTTGACGCTATCTAGCGTGGTCACGCTATCGTACCCGTTCGCCAATCGGCCCGCCATCAACATCCCAACCAGCGCGGGAAGTTCGCTCGTCGCAGGCGACCCGCTCTTCACAGTCTTCGACACCTACTCGCTGACCATGCCCTCCGACTGCTTCGGAGGTGCCGCCTACATCAAGTGGGTGGGCAAGGTGTCGGAGTACAACCAAGTCGGGTGGGGCATCAAGGCCGAACCGTGGGTAGCCGTGCGTGATGCCGGGAACACGACGCAGTTGTTCTACCAAACCGGCGAGACCTACTCGGGCACGCTGCCGGGTGCGGGATGGAACTTCGACGTGATGGCCGGTTGGGGCCACCTGACTCTTGACCTTCCAGTGTGGACGGCTGGCAACACCTACACGCTGTGGGTGGGTGTGCAGTTCACGGCCAACGGCAGCATCAACTACTCCAACAGCAACACCTGGACGATCCAGTCCACTTCTACCGACGTTGGCGTGCGCTACAAGACGCACGGTGCGACAGCGATCAGCAGCGGGTCGGTGAAGAACGTGACCGAAATGGTTGTCAAGCAGGGCGGAGTTCTCAAGGATGTCACTGCGGCGTATGTTGTGAAGTCAGGTGCGCTGTCTCCGATCATCGAACGATCTCTCTGGTAGGCGCTGATGAAGAAGCCGACCGCGAAGTCCGTCGAGGAGGTGAACATCTACCTCGAAGGGTTGTCGCTGCGCATCCCCGACACGTCGACTGACAACGCCGTGGCCCGGTTCGACGGCACAGGCGGGGCGCTACAGAACAGCGGCGTGACGATCGACGACAGCAACAACGTCAACATCACCGACTCGTCCGATGTGGCGCTGCGGGTGATCGCATCGACGGGTAACCCGTATCTGGTGCGCCGCGCCGAGGACGGCTCCGACCTTTACGACTCCTGGCAGTCGCCGACGACAACGACACGCTTCCAGTTGCGGGTAACGCAGACACAGTGGCGGTTGCAGCGCAGCGAGTCGGGCACCTTCGACGTGCTGACGGCAGAGCGGACCACGGGACGCGTCACCATCGGCGCGGCCGGCACCACCGCTGGTCTGGAGTTCGGCAGCAGTGGCCCGCGCATGATGGTGGGGACGGGTTCACCGGAAGGGGCTGTGACGGCCCCACCCGGATCGGTATGGCGACAGACAGACGACTCGACGTTGACCTACCTGCGCTGGTACAAGGCAACGGGAACGGGAAACACAGGTTGGCTACCCGACTTTGAGGGACGTTTCAAGACGTTCACCCCCACGTTGAAGGATTCGACAGGCTCGACTCTTTCCGGTTGGACTTGCACTGGCAGGTACACGATCCGTGGAAAGTGGGCTACTTGCATCGTCGACATCCTTGCATCTTCGCCTTCTGCCGGAACGGGCGAATACCGCATCTACCTTCCGTCTGACGCGCAGGCAGCAACATCGTCGCCCGTGAGGTGGTGTGTCGAAGGGTCGCTGATCGCGTTTGACAACAGCAGCGGGAACCTTGGCTGGATGCGTGTGAATGTCGCCAACGCTGCGTATGTGACAGCGTGGAGTCCCGCTACATGGCCCTACTCGAACGGCCAGTATCAACTGTCTGCGACAGTCCCCAACTTCACTTGGGCCGCTAGCGACCGCATCAACGGCACATTCTCTTACGAGATCGCATAGGAGATTCCATGTACAACGCAATCGCCCAGGCGGCACAAGACCAGGGACTCAGACTGCGGGTAGCGGCCTGTTTCGCGCAGGAAACGGCAGGGGTGGATCAGCCGCTCGCCCTGGCCGACGTTCACATGTGGCGTCTCGCAGCCCAGTGGGGGGCCGAATACCAGTTCGCTCTCGACAGCAATGTTGAGAACCCTGGTGAGCGCGAGGATGTCATCACCGACCAAA
>WBZT01003437.1_pt1 | contig 10376 bp, 6 predicted proteins | sample 5204241 | NCBI WGS metagenome assembly WBZT01 (sample SAMN12344358, study PRJNA552823) | activated sludge metagenome | biome: Activated sludge suspended growth; feature: Nitrification reactor; material: Wastewater; isolation source: activated sludge from nitrification reactor of wastewater treatment...
CGGTCAGCGCCACGCCCGCCACCGGCACCACCGCGTCGGCCACCGTCACCACCGCGCTGGCCGACTTGCCCTCGGCAGTGGCCGTGATCGTGGCCTTGCCCTTGGCGAGGCCGGTCACCACGCCGGCGTCGGACACCTTCGCCACCCGCGGGTCGCTCGACCTCCACTGCACCGTCCGGTCGGCGAGCGGGTTGCGGCGGGCGTCGAGCAGGCTGGCCGCGAGGGGGGCATCGGCGCCGGTCTCGAGCGCGAGCGCGGCCGGGGTAAGCGATACGCTGGCCACCGGGGCCGGCGGCTCCGGCCGGGCAGGCTCCGGCTTCGCGGGCTCCGGCTTGACCGGATCCGGGATGGCCACGGGAGGCTTGGGGGCCGTCACCGTGATCTTCGCGTCGGCGCTCTTCCCCTCGCTGCTGGCCGTGATCGTGGCCGTGCCGGCGCCCATTGCCGACACCAGGCCGCTGGACGACACCAGCGCCACGTCCGGGGCATCGGTGCGCCAGACCACGGTCCGCTCGGTGAGGACGAAGCCGCGGGTGTCCTTGGCCGTGGCGGTGAGCTGGGCCGTCTGGCCCACCTCGATGGTCCGGCCCCCACCGCCCAGCAGCACGCTCGCCACCTGGGCCGGGAGGTCGCTGGTGGGCTCGGCCACGGTCACCGTGGTGGTCCCCGCCTTGCCCTCACTGGTGGCGGTGATGGTGGCGCTGCCAGCCTTGCGGCCGGTGACGGCACCCAGACCCGAAACCTCGACCACCGCGGGGTCACTCGAGCTCCAAGTCACGGCCCGCCCCTGGATCTCGTTCCCGTCGGCATCCTTGAGCACCGCCGCGAACTGCGCCGTCCGCCCCACCGCCACCTCAGCGGCCTCGCCGGTGATGCTCACGCTCGCCACCGCGGCGTCGGCCGTCGGCAGCAGCACCGGCGCCGGCGGGATCTCCTCGCCGCCCTTGGGACGCAGCACCGCGAAGGCCACCGCCGCCACCACGGCCAGCCCGACCACCGCCCCGATCAGCTTGCCCTTGCCGCCGGTGGACGGCTCGGCCGCCCGGCGACTCGGCGGCTCGGCGACCGGCGGCTGCACGACCTCCGTCCTGGCCTCGGGGGCCGCCGGTGGCGGCGGCGGGGCCTTCTTTTCCGCGGCCGGCTTCGGCTCCGGCGGGAGCGGCGCCGGTTTCTCGACCACCGGCGGCGGCAGGACCTCGGTCTTCACCTCGGCGACAGGGGGCGCGGGGATGGTCACCGCGAACTCGCCCTTCCGGCCCTCGACCGTGGCGGTGATCGTGACCGCGCCGGGCGCGCGCGCCGTGACCGTGCCGTCCTTTGCGACGCTGGCCTGGGACGCGGCGCTGCTGCTCCACTGCACCTCGCGGCCGGCCAGCACGTGGCCCCTGGCGTCCTTCACCACGGCCTTGAGCCCCATGGTGCCGCCGACCGCGAGCGGCCCGGCCTTTCCTTCGATGCTCACCGAGGCCACCGGCACCGGCTGCACCGTCACCTGCACGGTCCCCGACTTGCCCTCGACCTCGGCCGTGATCCGGGCCGTGCCGGGGGCCATGCCCGTGACGCTGCCGTCCTTGTTGGCGATCGCGATCGCCGGCGAAGACGAACTCCACTTGACCTCGCGCCCGGTGAGCGCGTGGCCGCGGGCGTCCTTGACCTGGGCCACCAGCACCGACTTCTCCCCGGCGACGATCGGCTCCGGCGGCGCGATGGTCACCGAGGCCACCGCGGCCGGGGTGACCTTCACCTTCACGCCGGCGTGCTGCCCCTCCACGGAGGCGGTGACCTCGACGCTGCCCTCCGCCACGCCGGTCACCACCCCGGCGGCGGAGACGGTGGCCAGCTTCTCGTCGGCCGAGCGCCAGCTCACCACCCGGTCGGCAAGGACCTGGCCGTGGCGGTCGGCCGCGGCAGCGGCGAGGGTCACGGTCTCGCCCGCGCGAACCGCGGGGGCCTGGGGCGTGACGCTCACCCGAGCCACCGGCGCGGGCGTCACCCACACCCGCGCGCTGCCCTTCACCCCTTCCGCCTCGGCGACGATCTCGACCACGCCCTCGCGGGTGGCCACGACGTGTCCCTTGGCGCCCGGCGTGACGACCCCCTGCGGGCTCATGCTCCACGCGACCTCGCGGTCGTGCAGGGTCACGCCGTGCTGGTCCCGGACCACCACCTTGAGCCCCAGCTCGTCACCGACGGCGAGGCGGGCCTCCTCGGGCTCGATCAGGACCGACCCGACCGGCACCCGCGTCACCGCCACCTGGGCGGTGCCGCTCACGCCCTCGGTGGTGGCGGTGATCGTGGCATTCCCGGGGGCCACCGCGGTGACCAGGCCGGTCGGGGAGACCGTGGCGATGGCCGGCGCACTCGAGGCCCAGCTCACCGGCACGCCCGCCGCGGTGCCCCCGGTGGTGCGCGGGTTGGCGGTGAGCTGCATGCTGTCGCCGACATGCAGGTCGCTGCGGCCGGGCGCCACCGAGATGCTGAGCACCCTGGGCGTCGGCATCGGGGCCGGGATCGGGGTGGTGGCGGCCTCGACCACCTGCCGCGTCTTGGCCGGCGGCACGGGGCTCGTGGGGGGCGGCGGCACCTGCTTGAGGATCTCGCTGGTGCTGCCCTTCCGGGCCAGTCCCACCAGCTGCAGCCGGACTGGGTCGTCGTGGGTCAGGGCGCGGCCGCCGAGGGCCTGGGCGGCCTCCTCCATCGAGCCGTAGCGCTTGTCCGGCGCCTTCTCGAGCATCCGCATGACCGCCGCGGCCAGCTCGGGCGGGCAGTCGGGGCGCTTGTCGCCGAGCGGCTTCGGGGTCTCGTGGAAGTGGGCGAACATGATGGCCATGGCCGAGTCGCCCTCGAAGGGCTGGTGGCCGGTGAGCATCTCATAGGCCACGACGCCCAGGGAGTACTGGTCGGACTTGCCGGTGATGTCCTTGGCGGCGCACTGCTCGGGGCTCATGTACGACGGGGTGCCGACCGCGATGCCGGTCATCGTCAGGCCCCGGTTCTCCGCCACCTTGGCGATCCCGAAGTCGGTGACGACCGACCAGCCCTCCTCGTCGATCATGATGTTGGCGGGCTTGATGTCCCGGTGCACGATGCCGTGCCGGTGGGCATAGCCCAGTGCGCCGGTGACCTGCTGCAGGATGGCCTGGACCATCGGCACCGGCATGGGGCCGATGTCCTTGATGATCTGCTCCAGCGAGCGGCCGGCGATGAACTTCATCACGAAGAAGAGCGACTTGCCGGCGCTCTTCACGGTGTAGATCGGGATGATGTTCGGGTGGGAGAGGTTGGCGGCGGTGCGCGCCTCGCGCTTGAAGCGCTCCGTCATCCCCTCGCCCATGAGGAGGAGCGCCGGGGCCATGACCTTCACCGCCACCTTGCGGTCGAGGGCGATGTCGTGCGCCAGGTACACCGTGGCCATGCCGCCGCGGCCCAGCTCCCGGAGGATCTCGTACTCGCCGATGGTGGCCTGCTTGAGCAGCTCGAGGGCGAGCGCCTGCGCGTCGTCCTCCTGGGCCGCCGGCATCATGGCCGTGGCCACGCTGCCCTGCTCGCCAGAGACGTCCAGCCCGCACTCCATGCAGAAGCGCGCGCCAGCCGAAATCGGCTTGCCGCAACGGGGACAGGTTGCGCCGGTGGTCGAGGTCATCAGGCTCGGAAGTCGAGGGGCTGGCCCAATTTAGCCGGGAAGATGGAAACGGGAAACCGCGCGCCTCTCCGCTGCCTTTCCCGGGGCCCCACCCCCGGCGCGAAGGTGCAATCCGCACCCCCTCCCTACTGGTTGGTCAGGGCCAGCCGGCCCTCCCGGGGCGCCAGCAAACCCCGGAGTTCCAGCGCGGTCACCAGCGTCAGCAGCTGCGGCGCCGGCAGGTCGGTGCGGGCCACGAGGTCGTCCAGGCCCAGGGGACCGGCGGCCAGGGCCCGGTAGACCGCGGCCTCCTCCGGCGTGAGCCCCGGCGGCGGCGGTGCCACGGGGGGGGCCGAACCCGCCCCCGACGGGGCGGCCACCTCACCGAGTTCGGGATAGTGGCGGAGGAGGTCGGCCACCTCGAGCAGCGGCTCGGCGCCGTCACGCAGCAGCCGGTTGGTGCCCACCGAGGTGGGGCTGGTGATGTTCCCCGGCACGACCATCACCTCCCGCCCCTGCTCGAGCGCCATCGCCACGGTGATCAGGGTGCCCGAACCGGACGCCGCCTCGATGACCAGGGTCACGCGGGCCAGGCCGCTGATGAGCCGATTGCGCCGCGGGAAGCTGCCCGCCATCGGCTTGTCGCCCGGCGGGAACTCGGTGAGCAGGAGGCCGCGCTCCTGCACCCGCTGGTACAGCGCCCGGTTGGCGGCCGGATAGATGACCCCCAGGCCATTGCCCAGCACCCCGAGGGTGAGCCCCCCCGCGTCGAGGGCCGCCGTCTGGGCCACCGCGTCGAGCCCGCGGGCCATCCCGCTCACGATCACCAGGCCGGCGGCCGCGGCCGCTCCGGCGATGGTCCGCCCCACCTCGCCACCGTACGCGGAATGATCGCGGCTCCCCACCACCGCCACCGCCGGCCGGCCCAGCAGCGAGAGGTCCCCCTGGGCAAAGAGCACCCCGGGGGGATCGGGAATGGAACGAAGGACAGAGGGATAGTCGGGATCGTCGCGCAGCAGGCAGCGGGCGCCGAGGTCGTCGATGCGCCGCAGCACGGCGAGGCCCGTGGCCAGGCGGGCGGCCTTGATCGCGGTCGCGCCCGCGGGCGAGAGGCCCGGAATGGAGCATAAAAACTCAAACGGCGCCGCGAGGGCGCCGCTGGCAGTCTCACAGGCCGCGAGCAGACTGGTGAGTCGCTGGGGACCGATGCCGGGGACCAGGGCCAGCGTCACGTACGCGGCCCGCTCCTCGCTCAGGGCCACGCCTCGCCCTCGTCGCCCTCCCACAGCGGTTCCTCCGCCCGGGTGCCCGTGGCCTCGGCGGCGCGCGCCGCCTCGACCGCCTTCCAGAGGTACGCCTTGAGGTCTTCCACGCCCTCCCCGGCGACCGAGGAGAACGCGACCACGCCGATCGCGCCCGGGGTGTCCAGCACCGGCAGCTCGGCGTCGGCCGGGAGGAGATCCCGCTTGGACAGCAGGATCAGGTGCGGCTTGGCGAACAGCACCTCGCTGTAGGCACGGAGCTCGCCCCGGAGCAGGTCGTAGGTGGCCTGGGGGTCGGGGGCGTCGAGCGGCACCATGACGGCAAGCACCCGGGTGCGTTCCACGTGGCGCAGGAACTGGAGCCCCAGCCCCTTGCCCTGATGGGCGCCTTCGATGATGCCGGGGATGTCGGCCACCACGAACGTCCGGCTGTCCGACAGCCCCACCACGCCGAGGTTGGGCTCGAGGGTGGTGAAGGGATAGTCGGCGATCTTGGGCCGCGCCGCGGAGATGACCGAGAGCAGGGTGCTCTTGCCCGCATTCGGCTCGCCGACCAGTCCCACGTCCGCGATCAGCTTGAGCGTCAGCTCGAGCTGGCGATCCTCCCCCTCCTCGCCCGGCTCCCACTCGCGCGGTGCGCGGTGGGTGGACGTGGTGAAGCGGGCATTGCCGCGCCCACCCCGGCCCCCCTTGGCCACCAGGAGGGTCTCGCCGGGATGCAGCACCTCGCCCATCGGCTCACCGGTCTCGGCGTTGCGCACCACCGTGCCCGGCGGCACCGGGAGGTAGAGGTCGTCGCCGGTGGCGCCGGTCATGTTCTTGCCCTTGCCGTGGACCCCGCGCTCCGCCTTCCAGGCGGTGCGGTAGCGGTAGTCGAGCAGGGTGGCCAGGTTGGCGTCGGCCTTGAGGTATACCGAGCCGCCGCCGCCGCCATCGCCGCCGTCGGGGCCCCCCTTGGGCTTGTACTTGAAGCGCGCGAAGGACGCGGCCCCGGAGCCCCCGGTGCCCGCGGTGACGCGGATGGTGACGAGATCAACGAACATGGGGTCCCCGGGTCACTCCTCGGGTTCCCAGCCTTCCCGCACCGTCTGCCACAGTTCCTTCACTTTCTTCCACTGGTCGTAGGACAGCAGGGGGTTCACCACCGACAGCACCGCCTCCACCTGGCCGAACGTGGCGCCCGCGTGCAGCGAGCCGCGCAGGTGCGAATGCAGCTGCCGGGGCGCCTCGAGCACCGCGGTCTGCGCCACGGTGCACAGCTCCCGCCGCAGCAGGTCGAGCCCCGGCCGGCCCATCGTGCGGCCGTAGCCCTCGATGATCATCCACTGGTCGAGCGCCGGGTGCAGCTCCTTCACGTTTTCCCGCAGGCGCTTGTAGTTGGCGCCGTAGACGATGCCGCAGGTCTCCTCACCGCGGGCAGTCCACTGCGCCAGCTGCCGGTAGTCGGCGTCCGGATCGCTGGACGGGGCCGGCACCCGGCTCACCTTGCGCCAGATGGTGAACGCAATGAGGGTGCGCGGGTACCCCGTCATCAGCACCGACTGGAGCAGCAGCTCCTCGACCCACGGTACCGGCACCTGGGCGCTCTTGCACGCCGCGGCGCCCTGGCGCAGCTCGGGTTCGAAGCCCTGCGCGATCGCCGCCGCGAAGCGGACGAGCGTCAGTGTCGGGGCATCCAGGTGATCCTGCCGTGCCATGAGTCTAGCGTCCTCTCCCTGCCGGGACCGTATCGTCCGAACGCAGCGCTAGGCCGGAAACCGCAGCGTGCCGGTACTGCGCAGCGCCCCGGTGACGGCGCCGCGGGTGTTGAGGATCGGGATCTCGGCGTGGCGATCCACCGCCGCGCCCAGTCCCGCCGGATCGAAGCCCAGCGGCACCCGGGCCGCCAGCGCGCGGAGCACGCCGAGCAGCGCGGGCCCCAGGCACAGCATGTCGCCGTCTTCCACCTTGAGCGCCAGGCCGAGCCCCGGCCCGGGCAGCGCGGCGCAGTAGACGCCATCCGCGCCGAGCTTGGCGAGCACCGCGCCCCGCCCCGCGAGGCCCAGGTCGGTGCACAGGCGGTGCCGGCCCCCGATCATCTCCGGGAACCCGGCCATTGCCTCCCGGAGGCGGACGGCCGCCGGTTCCGCCGACACGCCGAACCGCGCGTAGGCCAGCGCCATCGCCGAGAGCGGCAGCCCGAACGACACCACGGTGCAGCCGTCCACGCCCTGGACGATGCGGTCCTCGGTGAGCCCGGTCCACCGCGCCACCTCCGCAAGGATCCGCCGCTGCAGCGGATGCTCCGCCCGTTCATACCCCGCCACCGGCCAGCCGTGCGCCCGCGCCATGGCCACCATGGCGGTGTGCTTGCCGGAGCAGTTGCTCCAGCGCGGCGTCATGGTGATGCCGTGGCGGAGCACGTGCTCGCCGACCGCCGGGGAGAGCGGCGGGTGCGGGCCGCACGCCAGCGCCTCCTCGCCGATCCCCACCTTCCGGAGCATGCCGTCCACCACCTCGAGGTGGGCCGGTTCGCTCGAATGCGAGGCGCAGGCGAGCGCCAGCTCACGGGCCGTGAAGCCCACCCGGTCGGCCACGCCATCGGCCACCATCGGCATGGCCTGGAACGGCTTGGCCGCCGAGCGCCAGAAGGCCACCAGCGCCGGGTCGCCGCTGTCGGCCACCAGGCGGCCTTCCGTGTCTACCACCGCCACCGAGACCCGGTGCACCGATTCGGCGATGCCGCCGCGGGTGGCCTCGAGCCGGAAGGGGGTGGGCATGGGGGAGCAAAATAGCGGAGCGGGAAGGAATCCGTATCTTTGGCCCATGCCACTCCCGTCGCGCCTGGTGATCGCGCTCACCGGCCTCGCCGCCCTGCCGCTCGCGGCCCAGTCCACGCCGTACGTCGCCCTGGATGATCCGCACCGTCCGGCCTTCGAGCACCTGGTGACCCGCGGGGAGGTGGACGACCCCTCTCCCCAGCGCCGCCCCTTCCACCGGCGGGACGCCCTGCTTGCCCTCGACAGCGCGGTGGCACGGGGCACCCTGCGCGATACCGCCCTCGCCAGCCGGCTCCGGGCCGCCTGGGCCGAGGACACCGCCGAGGCGCGCTGGGAGGTGGGGGTGGCGGCGGGTGCACAGGGATACACCGACGCCCGCCGCGACCTGCTCCACCCGGCCGGCCCCGAGGGCGTCCGCCCCCTGGCCGAGCTCCGGGCGGAGGCGCACTACGGCCCGGTGGTGCTGGTGACCCGCCCCACCCTCGAACCGCGGGTGGCCAGGGACCCGGACTGGTCCGGGCGTCACAACCTCAAGGTCACCGGCCGCCACCCCGAGGCGTACCTCGCGCTCCAGTTCCGGTACGGCGAGCTGTTCTACGGTCAACAGGAACAGAACTGGGGGCCGGCGCTCTTCCCGGGCATCGGCGTCAGCGACGCCGCCTACCCGCGGCCCGCCCTGGGCCTCACCCTCGGCACCGCCCGGCTGGGCCTCACGGCGCAGGCCACGACCCTCGAGGACGCCACCGACAGCACCGGCGCCACGATCAACCGGTACTTCTTCCTCCATCGCCTGCACGCCCGGGTCAGCCGGCGCCTGGAGCTGGGCCTGTGGGAGACCACCGTGCTGGCCGGGCCGGGACGCAGCTTCGGGCCCCGGTTCCGCAATCCGGTCACGCTGCTCCTGCTTGCCAACGAGTATGGCCTGGGCGATGACGGCAACATCATGGTCGGCGCGGACCTCACCTGGCGGGTGGGTGCGATGCGGCTCCTCGTCCAGCTCGGGCTCGACGACTTCCAGTACCAGCCGGGCAAGGCGCCCAATCGCTACGCCTTCACGCTGCAGGCCGAGGGCCCCGTGGGGCGCGCGCTGGCCTGGCGGGCCGGCTACTCCCAGGCGTCGAGCCTCGCCTTCCGGACGGCGCGCCCCTTCGAGGCGTTCACCGAGGAGGGGGTGGGGCTCGGGCGCAACTTTGCCGATAATGACCAGGTGACCGTGACGGTGAGCGCACCGGTGGCGGGATGGATGGTCTCGCCCGAGCTGACCCTGCTCCGCCAGGGCGAGGGGCGGATCAACGATCCCTGGCCCACCGGACAGGCCCTCGCTGACACGCCGACCCTCTTCCTCGGGACGGTGGAACGCACCTGGCGCGCCGCCCTGGATGTGAGCGGGCGCCACGGTCCGCTGGCGCTGCACCTCAACGCCGGGGTCCACCACCTGCAGAACGCCGATCACGTCGCGGGCCGCAGCCGCACCGAATTCGTCGGGCGGCTGCAGGCCACCCTGGGCACCCGCTGGCAAGGACGCCTCTAGCATGCCGACCTCCGCGCTCCCCCGCCCCCGCCTCACCGCCCTGCTGGAGCAGATGCGCGGCCGCCGCGTGGTGGTCGTCGGCGACGCGATGCTCGACCGTTACCTGATCGGCGACACCGAGCGGATCTCGCCCGAGGCGCCGGTGCCGGTGGTGAGCGTCACCGAGCGGCGACTGGCGCTGGGTGGCGCGGCCAACGTCGCGGCGAACGTGGCGGCGGTGGTGGGCGCCGATCGCGACGGCGAGGCGCTGCGCGGCGAGCTGGGACGCCTGGGGATCGATGACCGGTTCCTCCTGGCCCTCCCCGATCGCCCCACCACCACCAAGACCCGCGTGGTGGCCCGGGGGCAGCAGGTGGTGCGCATCGACGAGGAAGACGCGGGCGAGCTCGCCGCGGAGACCGCCGCGCGGCTGGCCGCACTCGCCACCGAGGCCATCGCCCAGGCCGACGCGGTCCTGCTCGAGGACTACGACAAGGGCGTGCTGCATCCCACGGTCATCGCCGCCACGATGCAGGCCGCCGCGGCGCGCGGGCTGCCCACCGTGGTGGATCCCAAATTCCGCTCATTCTTCGCGTACCGCGGCGCCACGGTGTTCAAGCCCAACCGCCGCGAACTCGGCGCGGCGATCCCGGGCATCGACCTCAGTTCGGCGCGCGCGCTGGTGGAGGCGGTGGGGCGCCTGCAGGTGGAGAACCTCCTGCTCACCCTGGGGGCGGGCGGGATGGTGCTGGTGCACCGCGACGCGGGGGTACCGCCGCACCTGATCGAGAGCGAGGCGCGCGAGGTCTACGACGTCTCCGGCGCCGGCGACACCGTGACCGCGTGGGTCGGGACGGCGCTGGCGGCCCGGGCCACGCCCATCGAGGCGGCGGAGATCGCCAACATCGCCGCGGGGGTGGAGGTGGCCAAGCGGGGCGTGGCCACCGTGTCGCCGGCGGAGGTGCTGGCGGCGCATCGCGGCGCGTAGGGCCGCCTGAGGGGCGCGCCACGATGCGCCCCGGGGGTTGCCTTAACACCGTGCCATGGTGTAGGTTATCGGCCCCCAAGGTACCGGGGAGCCCCATCCCGGGCGATTAGCTCAGCTGGTTAGAGCGCGCGCCTCACATGCGCGAGGTCGGGGGTTCGAGCCCCTCATCGCCCATCACCATACCGACGACAGCCCCCCGGCCTCCCGCCGGGGGGGCTGTGTCATATCCAGGGGG
>WBZT01003440.1_pt1 | contig 10370 bp, 19 predicted proteins | sample 5204241 | NCBI WGS metagenome assembly WBZT01 (sample SAMN12344358, study PRJNA552823) | activated sludge metagenome | biome: Activated sludge suspended growth; feature: Nitrification reactor; material: Wastewater; isolation source: activated sludge from nitrification reactor of wastewater...
AAATGCCCCACATTTAGCAACTGTTTTAAAACTTCCTGAAAACTTAGGTACATATTACGCAAGGGATAAGGCTATAAACGAAACAAAAGGCGATGTTATAGTAATGATTGATTGTGATGATTATCTTTTGCCTAATGCCTTATTAATATGCTCAAAACAGTACTTAAAAGGTAATTTAATGACTTATGGAAATTACCAATTTTTAAATGGTAAAATTTGCCCAGTTGAATTGGAATATCCTGATGAAATAAAAAAAACAAGAGATTACAGGAAAGATACTTTTAGATGTACCCATTTAAGAACATTTAAAAAAGAACTTTATTTATCAATTCCCAAATGGGATTTAACAAAAGCCGAAATAGAATCATACCCAGATGTTGAGATTCTTTTTTCAATGATGGAAATGTGCGGGCCAGAAAGAATTGCTTGTATCAAAACACCTATTTATGTTTACAATACTGCAAATCCTGAAAGCACACTAAAACGCTTCGGAAAAGATTATCCTGGTTATTATGAAATATGTAATCGACAAAAAAGAGAAATTATATGAGAGTATTATCAATAAGCTATGACGATTACGCTAACTTCGCACATGAAAACGCTAATTCACTTCGAGCAGTAGGAATTGACTGTATAGACTTAAAACGAGTAAAACACCCATTTAATTATGGAACTGAAAGTAAAGTTGCAACATCAACTGAAATTCAAAACCAAATTAAAAAAGCGGATATTGTTCAATTATTCCATTCCGATCATACTTGGTTAAATTATGCCTATGAACTAGGAAAACGAGTAGTTGTTTATCATACAGGTACTGGATATAGATTAAACCCAGAAAACTGCAATAATATTTTTAATGATAAAGTAGAAAGATGCTTTACTGACCAATGCGAGTTTATAGGGTTAGGTATGAAAAATGAAACCTATATTGCCACAGCCATAAATACTGATAAATTTAAGCCGTCAAATAACGTAATTTCAGCTCCATACAAAGCATATCATTTTCCAAGTAACCCAAGTGTAAAAGGAACTGAAAAGATTAAAGAAATGTTACTTAAAATAGAAAATGGAATATTTAAAGTAAATGAAGATAAAGTAAATCATGAAGCCCAAATTGAACGTATGAGTACATGCGATATTTATATTGAACTATTTGCACCAACTCAACACGGTAAGCCTTATGGATGTTTTGGGGTTACTGCTTTTGAAGCTGCGGCATTGGGTAAAATAGTATTTACAAACAACATTCGACAAAAAGTATATTCCGATGCTTATGGGGATTGTGCTTTGATTATAGCTAATACAGAATTAGACTTTATCCAAAAAATGAAATGGATATTAGGATTAAATGAAAAACATATTGTAAATTTACAGGAGCAAAGTAGACAATGGGTGCTTCAAAATCACTCTTATTCTGCAAATGGAAACCGATTAAAGAAACTTTTAAATATTTAGAAAATGGATTGCTGTGTAAATAATTTGGGACGTTACCCACACAATAAAGAAATTGATACCTACTTGGTAGCAACCGAAGCAGGCGAACACACGCTTTATTTAACCGATGCAAAAGGTAACACTTTCGAGTTAATAAAAGACGTAGAAACAGGTGAAACAATCAAAATAGACATAGGTGAACTAAACGAAAATATGGTTTATAATTTCACTATTGATAAACCTTCAGGAACAAAGATTTCTGTAAATGACTGCGAAACTTTCCAACTAAAAACAATCATAAATACTCAAATCAATGGATGCACAAACCCTTGTGAAACTACTTCTGGAGGCTCTTACAGTTAGTATATTTGCTTTCTGTTTATCGCTATTTTCTTACTTTTTAGACTTCTGTTTTTGGAGGCATAACGTGTTCGGGTTTTGGCTTCCTTACCTAGCAAAATCAATAGTTAAGCGTAAAAACAAACTCAAATACGATTACATTTTAAAGCAACCAAACGAGGACAATCAAATAGAAATGTTCTTAGATATTGCAGCAACAGAGCCATTATATAAGGTTCTTGGAGGTTGTTCAATCTGTTTAAATATTTGGATTGGTTTTGCCACATTCCCACTAATAGTACTATTTACTGGGCTTTCATGGTGGTTTATGATACTTTACTTAATGGTGGCATCATTTACCCTAAGAAAAATTATGAAAATCGACTAAAAAAACGTAAAAAATTAAAAAAAAGCTCCTAATCAGGGGCTTTTTTTATGTCTTTAAAAAAGATTTTAGTATTGTAAATCAAACAGTTACAAAAAAATAATAAAAATAATTCAAATAATATTTGTTAGATTCATAATAAAAATTGTATATTTGTATCGTAAATTAATAATAACAACTTAAAACCTCTGACAAATGAAAACAAACACTCTTTACAACGTAACAATTACAGGTCAACAAAAACACATCAACGGTAAATCTTATGAATCAGTAAATTCTGATACGGTTCAAAGAATTTTAGATGAAAAACAAGATGTTGAAAATTGCCCAGTAATTTTATGGGATGGAAATTCACATGAATTAAATTCTGATTTTTACATAACTATTGAAGAAATCAAATAAGACCTTTACTCGGTCAGAGGTGTAAAGCCTCGACAAAGCCCCCACAGCGTAAATGCTTGGGGGTTTCTAGGTGACAACCGTTCTGATTAAACCTTGATATATTTCCCACAAAGAAAAAAATCAAAATAGTTCCTTGACATCTTAACATTAGCATCAGTTCGTGAATACGAAAAAGGGTTATGCAAAATTAACAGAGAGCAATATTGTGTTGTCATCTCGTTGGGCGAAGGAAAGCGCAGTTAATTAGAAAGTGAAGTGCATTTAAAAGAACCTTAATATTGGAAGCGGACTAACAACCCAGAAAGGAGATGAGAAACCAAACGAGGGCAGATTGTACGGCTAGACAATCAAGATTAAGCATAAGGTCAACAACAATGCAGGTAGTTACTTAAAAACTCAAAGTAGATTAAGGGAATGAAAATTGGAAAGTGCAACCAATCATTAAGTCTATATAATTGCTTCCTTTTGGTGGATGGCGCAATTTGAAAGAAAACCATTTTTAAAATATACCCGTAAAAAGCAGTTATCGAATTAAATAAATCGGTTCGGTCGTAAATTACAAAATGTGTGTGCCTATCTTTTTGTAATCAATATTGATGCTACGAATATGTTTTACATATCGCCAATTGGAGAAATACAAAGCACAATGATTATTTAATTACACTGCACATAGAAGAAAAAGCCCTTTAATGGCATAAAGGCAAATCCCATACTCGGTTAAGCCGTAGCATCGAAGCAGGTATGGGGCTAAACTAAACTTAAATAAATACGCAAAAATCAAAGGACAAGTATTACCAGAAAAAATGAGATTATAATGTCAAACACAAAAGAAAAAGAACATCAAGCAAACGTATTGATAACAGTTGCTTTGTTAAAGGTATTCAGTCAAGACTATTCCACCTTTTTAATCGGTGAGCTTCACAAAGAAAAAAAGCACTGGTTTAATGCTTCGGTAAGTGCCTCAAATAACTTCATAAAGGAGATTGAGAAAGGACTTAGTGAACATAATGTAGAAATATTAGCAATTTTAACTGAAAGCCTCACAGATGGATTAATTAACCTTAAAAAAGATTTACTATGCAATATTTAATTCCTTTCGTAATGTTATTCTTTGTACTTGCTATTATAATTTATATGCAGCGAGAGCATAAAAAATATAAAAGATTAGAGGACATCAAAGAAGTAAAAGAAGCCGAAAAAAGATTTATCATTGAAAAAATGGTAATGCGAGATATACTATTTTGTGAGGAATATTGGAAAAAAGATGGAAATTTTAACCGTACACAATATGTCAAGTATCTCGAAGCTAAAGAACAAAATTAAGGCTATTGAAGGAGGCAACTCCAAACAGAAAGCGCAAAACATACAAATAAAAAATAAGAGGGCTTTTGATAAGTCCTTTTTTGGTTTAACCTATAAAAATAAAGACGATGTGGACACCAGATAGACAAATAACCCCGGACGATGATAAACCAATGAAGCCATGTTGCGATTGTAACGGCTGCGGAGAAATAATTGAGTGGGATGAGGACGATTCTCCCGAACCTGTTACTTGTCCTACTTGCAAAGGAGCAGGAGAGTTTGAAAAAGAAGATGACGATGAGTGGTAGACAGCCTAATTTTGGAAAATATAAGCCAGGCGCTTGTATGTTCTGCAATCGAAGTGGTTTAGGCTTAGAACTAATAGATATTACTGTTGTAAGCAAGTTTGTTTGCCATTTCTGTGCAAATGATTTGACTATTGGTAAGTTTCATGCAGCTTTTAAATGGCAACCCACAATCACGTATAATAAAGCATTAAATCAAATATTAAAAATCAAAACAATATAAAAAAACAATGGCAAAAGAAATCACAACACCAGTAAATGCAGAAGTTGACTTTGAAGTTAACGAGAAAATTAAAACACAATTAGCTTTGAAAAAAAAGCTTGATGAGAAGCCTATTGATAGAAAGCGACACCTTGGTATTATGATCGAGGAACGCTTCGAACTCGACAAGGCTCTACAAAACAAAAAAATGTCCTTTAAAGAATTACTTCACTTCTTAAATAAAAGATAATGAGCGTAACAGACACAATAAAACCAAAGCCACACATTGAGGCTGCAAATGGTATTTTAAATATTCAAAAATTAGCTATTCAAATGGCTTCTTTTGGAGCGAAAAAAAGAATTGACATTTGGCTTAATCCAGTTGACAAATTTACGCTTGATTATTTGTCTGCTTATTTCGGAACTTCTATCAGGCCAAAAGATGAAGATAATCAACCGTATCTAGTTATAAGAACAGACCACGCAGATATTTATGTACAATTAAAAGAAAACTAGTATGTCAGAAGAAAAACAAAATTTACCAACTATTGCAGAGTTAACAGGAGATGTTGAACTAGCATTTAAAAACGACCAATTTAATTTATTGTTAAATCAAAACCCACCTGAAAAATGGGTAAAAAAGCATCCATTTGTAAAAGACCATAATTACGTTCCAATTGATAAAGTTGAACATTTACTTAAAAAAATATTCAAACTTTATAAAATTGAAGTTATTAAAACGGGAATGTTATTAAATGCTGTTGAGGTTACAACAAGAGTACATTATGTTCATCCTGTTACAAATGAATGGATGTTTCATGATGGAGTTGGTGCTCAAGAAGTACAAACCCAAAAAGATACAGGAAGCCTTAAATTAGATATGAGTAACATAAATAGAGGGGCTGTAGCAATGGCTTTACCTATTGCAAAAACTTTATCTGTAAAAGATGCTTGCGACCATTTAGGAAAGTTATTTGGAGCAGATTTAAACCGAAAAGACACTTTAAATTATACTACTGATAAATCTCTTAATAAGGATGAACAGTTGGATGAACTTAAAGAACTTTACGATTTGAAAAAAGAAAATGTTTCTCCCGATGAACAAATTAATATTGAGAGAATCATTGAAAAAAAAGAAGTAAGAAGTTACAAAAAGGCTATTAATATTTTATCTAAATTATAATGAGCATTACGGAAAACAAACTAAGAATAGGGAATTTCACTTCATCAGAAATTTATAAATTAATGACTGAGGGAAAAACTAAAGGAACATTTGGAAAACCTGCATTAACTTACATTCAAGAAAAAATATATGAACGTAAATTAAAACGCTCTTTAGATGTTGAGGCTTCAAGTAAGGCAATGTTATGGGGCTCTTTTTTAGAACCTAGAGTACATAATTTATTGCCTTTAGGGTGGGAGCATAAATTTGATGAAACGGTTGTTCATCCAAAATATAACTTTTGGTGTGGTAGTATAGATAACGTAAATAAAACTGAAAAATCAGTTGGAGATACAAAATGCTTACAACCTAAAAAGTTTTGTGAAGTAGTTGATTGTTTAACTAAATGCCAAGAATTAAACGATATTAGTTTATTTAGGGATGAACACCCTGATAAATATTGGCAATTATTAAGCAATGCGTGTATTTTAGGAATGGATTATATTGTTCCTATTATTTATATGCCTTACGAAAGCGAACTTGAAGAAATCAGAGCAGAGGTTGAAAATGCAGATTTAGAAGAACCTTGGAAATATCGTTTCATTACAGAATCGCTTAAATGTGAATTGGCTTATTTGCCAGACGATAGCGAGTACAAAAATTTAAACATATTTCGCTTTCCTTTAAATAAAGAAGATGCTTTTCTTTTAGAAAACAAAGTGATTGAAGCATCAATATTATTAAGTAAATAATAAATAGAGGTTATGGCGGAATGGAAGACGCTAAAGTTATTGGCTGAGAATGGTTTGGGAAGGAGGTTACGGCACACAAGTCAGGTAAATATCAGTTGCGTAGCACAAACCAGTAATAATAGTGAAAATATTAACAATTATCCTCGAAAGAGTGCTGACTAACACTATAATAATTCAATCGGGTTCGAATCCCGATAACCTCACAAATATTAATCAATAACAAATAAACAATGGAAACAGTAAACAATCCAACAGAAACAAGCCCAATCGAATTAGCATTGGCAGAGCAAAATGTTACCGCTCAAGTAATAGCTAAATTAAAAGCCGATTACACTGGCTTAACTATTAACGGAATTGACGACAAGGAAGGATTTGAAGCCAAAGCAAAAGCTGAAGAAGAAGCTAAATTGAAGGCTCAGAAGGAAGCAGAGAAAAAAGCAGCAAAAACGCTAGAAAAAGAAAAATTAAGAAAAATGATTAACGATGTCAATTTAAATTTAGTTTCTGTTCATTCAGAATTAAAAACAGCCGATGCAAAAGATACAGAAACACTTATTTCAAATAAGTTTATTTCATTTAAAGTATGGGCATTAGAACAAATTGAAAAGCTTTAATTATGTTTTTAGTTTGCGACACAGAAACCACAGGAACACCTAAAAATTACAAAGCATCATTTAAGGATATTGATAATTGGCCCAGAGTAACACAATTAGCGTATCAGGTATATGATGAAAATTTTAATTGTATTTTTAGTTATTCATCATTAATAAAGCCAAACGGATGGACTATACCAACAGTAGATGAATTAACAGAAAGCGGATCAAAAGACCCTAATTTTTTTGTAAACAATAATATGAGTACTGAAAGATGCGAAAAAGAGGGTTTAGAATTAAATCATGTTTTATTTGAATTTATTGATTGGATAGAAAAAAGTAAATATGTTATGGCTCACAATTTGAATTTTGATTTAGCTGTTATTTCATGCGAAATATTTAGAGAGAAATTAGAAGTTAAAAACAAGCCTATTAAGATTTGCACAATGCAATCTACAACCGATATTTTACAATTGCCTGGGCCTTATGGTTTCAAATGGCCTACATTAACAGAATTACACAATTATTTATTTGGATGTGATTTTGATAAAGCGCATGATGCTTTAAATGATGTAGAAGCAACTGCTAAATGTTTCTTTGAACTAACAAAAAGAGGACTATTAAAACTATAATTATGAAGATCAGAACAAGTAAAAAACTACACGAAGCCTTAAAAGAATATTTTTTCGCAATGACTTTAAAGGACACAAAACCTAAGATACTTTATAATTTTCTAAGTCATAGATATTGGGTAGTTTGGTACTGTTCTGATTTTTTGGTTAAAAGGTTAAGTAAATCACACGAAGTAATATTTTAATATGAACATAACATGGTTTAAATTCACCCCTGCTAACTGGATTATGGGGCGAATACAAAGAGTGCCAGAGATTACTCAGGCAAGATTCATGCGGCTTTGTTGTGTTTATTGGAATAAAGGTTGTGTACTTAGTGTAGATGATTCGGAAGTGGAAATTGATAAAGAGCATTTGGATATTTTAATCTCAAAAAAGGTTCTTAAGCAGGAAAAAGGATTTATTAAAATTGACTTTTTGGATGAACAGATTGATAAGATTAACGACATAAGCCAAAAGGCACGAGAAAGCGCAAAGGCTCGTTGGGGAGAAAAAATAAAAGAACCTAAAAAAGAACTCTTACCAACTGTTCAGGAACCAAAACAAACTGAAATACTAGACTTTGATAAACTACTGAAATACATAAACACCCAATTCAATAGGGACTTTAAAAAGGTAAATGATGCCGTAAAAAAGAAGTTCAAAGCACGTTTAAAGGATGGGTACACAAATTTAGATATAAAGAATTGTATTGATAATTTAGCAGCCGTACCTTACCACAAAGAAAATGGCTATCAGTATTGCACACCTGAATTTATATCACGATCAGAAACACTCGAAAAGTACAGTTCAAAAACAGTAATTAAAAAAGAACCTCAAACTTCATTAACATTAGGTAAGCATGACACAGGATAATAAAACGGAATATTCAAAAAAAGCAAGAGGAAAAAAAGCATTAACTCAATACAATGAAATTGGTAAATTACAACCCCAAGCAATAGAATTAGAGGAAGCCGTATTAGGTGCTATTATTTTAGAAAGTTCAGCCTATTACGCTGTAAATACTATTTTAAAGCAAAGTTCATTTTATAAAGATAAAAACGGTTTAATTTGGAAAGCCATTACACAATTAATGGATTCTAAAAGCCCTGTTGATTTGCTTACTATTATGCAGCAACTTAAAAAGAACGAGGAATTTGAATTAGTTGGTGGTGCGTATTATGTTTCATCTTTGACAAATAATGTTGCTACTTCTGCAAATATTGAAGCACACGCAAGAATTGTTGAAGAACAAGCTATAAAGCGTGAAATGATAATGATTGCCACAAATACAATTTCACTTTGCTACCAAGAGAAAGAAGATTGTTTTGAAGTAATGGAAGGTTTAAAAACAGAACTTTCAAATATTGAAAAAAACGTAATTAGCGATAAGTCTTTCGATACTATTTCTAAATTAGGGAATGAATTTTTAACAGAACTAGAAAATAAACGTTCTGGCTTAACACCGCCATTAATTAAAAGCGGATTAGATGAGCTTTATGGTTTTGCCAATTCTGATTCTATTATTGTTGCAGCACGTCCTGGAATGGGAAAAACAGCCTTTCTATTAAAGGCAGCAAGGCAATGTATTAAGGATAAAAATCCATGTGGTATATTTTCTATTGAAATGTCCTCAATGCAATTATTAACTCGTTTGGCTTCTGCTGAATGTGAAATTGATTCTGAAAAAATAAGGGATGGTAAATTGGAAAACCACGAAATGAACGCCATTCATTACAAAATAAAAGAGTTGAGTGAAGCCAAACTTTATATTGATGATACTGCAAGTATTGATATTGATAGGCTTTGCAACAAGGCTCGCAAAATGAAACGAGAGCATGGCATTAAAATACTTTTTATTGATTATTTAGGATTGATTACCACTACTCATTATTTAGGGCAAAAGACAAATGAAGTAGGTTATATTTCACGCAAAATAAAGCAACTTGCAAAGGAACTAGACATACCTATTATTACTTTGGCACAATTAAGCCGTAAAATAGAAGAACGAAAGCCAGAAGAACGAATGCCACGTTTATCAGATTTAAGGGATTCAGGTGACATTGAACAGGATGCTGACCAGGTAATATTCCTTTTCAGACCTCAGTATTATAAAATGAAAACATTTTTTCTAAACGGTCAGGAAATAGATGTACAAGGTAAGGCACTAATCGAATACGCAAAAAATAGACACGGAAGCCTTTTAACGGCACTTGTAAGATTTATAGGTAAATATACCGATTTCAGAAATGATTACACCATAACCAAACCAAACGAGCAAACAAGCATTGATTCACAAACAACTGATATATTTAAGTAATGGCAAAAAAAGTTAAGCAAAAGAAATGCGCATATTCGGAGTGTGGGAAACTCTTTACACCAATGTTTAGCACGGTTCAAATGGTTTGTTCTCCAAAATGTGCACACCTTTATAATTCTGAAAAAGAGATTAATAAACGCTATGAACAAACAAAAGTTGAAGTTGAAAACTTATATATTTATAAGGAACGTTTACAAACAAAGATTCAGGAAATAACTAGACTTATAGATAAAGATTTGCCATGTTTAGCTACTAAAAGAATACCAAACCAAATGCACGGAGGTCATATTTATGCAAGGGGTGGTAATTCTTATATGGCAATGAACCTTCATAATATTCATAGGCAGTCAGCTCAATCAAACCATTTTCAAAATGATGATGGATTAATGAAGGAAGGTTTAAAAAATGAGTATGGAGAACATTATTTGGAATTTGTATCAAATTTAAGAAGTACACCATGCCCAAATATAACACCTTTAGAGTACATGAAAATTTATAAAGTAGCTTGTAAAATAGCCAATAAGTTAATCAAACTTAATTTAACATATCCACTTAAAAAAAGG
>WBZT01003442.1_pt1 | contig 10368 bp, 26 predicted proteins | sample 5204241 | NCBI WGS metagenome assembly WBZT01 (sample SAMN12344358, study PRJNA552823) | activated sludge metagenome | biome: Activated sludge suspended growth; feature: Nitrification reactor; material: Wastewater; isolation source: activated sludge from nitrification reactor of wastewater...
GTTTCCGGATCCAACCATCCAAAGATGCCGACCGCCCACAGTCAGCCAGCCCTGCGCCACCTTGGTCCGCGCTGAGTTGATGGCACCGGCCACCCATCAATCCCGATGTCCACTCGCGGCCTCTGCCCCATGTCCTCAAGCGTCTTGACTTCGTGGCACTCAGCGCAAAGGCATTGCAGGTTGTCGTCCTCGTTGCCGCCGCCGTTGGTTAATGCGACGATGTGATCTACCTCAGTTGCTACGGCAGTCCGGCACATGGCGCAGATCGGCGAGGCAGACATCAACCTCATGCGCAGCGTTTGCAGCGCCCTGCCTCGGATGCGCTTTACTTGACTGTCCTGCGCCATGATCTATGCTTGGGCTTTTGGAGTCACTGCTATGCGCCTGCTTGCCTTGCTTTCCGTCGTCACGCTATCCGCCTGCGCTACCACCACATCAATGGATGGTCGAGACATCAGCCAAGATAGCGCGCCATCGTCGTGCAATGCACGCATCTGGCAGACCTATCAATCGGCGATTGAACAGAACAAGGCGAGAATCTGCGCGTGCGGCGCAAGAGAGGCTTACATCCAATCGCGCGGCGAGATCACGCTGTTCTCAGGCCCGGCAACAGTTACGCTTGTCGCTTTCCGTCGCACCAAAACAAAAATCCCGTCAGACTGATCTGATCGGGCTTTTGTTGCGGCAAAACCGCATGTTGTACAAATGATACAGATTACTCCGGGTTTGTCAAGCTCCTTTGCACAGCGCCATAGACACGCGATCTTGCAGCTTGTGCAGGCGGTCAAACAGCGTGCTTTTTGCCATCCCGATACGCGCGCATACAGCAGTCATCCCGCCGCCGACCACGTAATACTCAGCGCACAGCGCGCGGTCATCGTTGCCAAGTGTGAGCACGGCCGAATTAATAGCTACCATGTTGTCGGCGCCCGTGAATATCCCGGAAGGAGGACGGCTTTTGTACTCCGATCCGTTCGGCATGTAATCGCCGAATCCTGCGCTGCATTTCGGATACCCTACCTTGTGAGCCTCGGACTTGACGACCCAACGGCCCCATGCCGATAGCTGCGCGTGTATTGCCTCAATCATTTTTGCCCCTGTCATTACCGTTTAGCAAATCCCCTGCACCTATGCAACATCCCCGCTAGAGCCGGGCGCCACCCAACCACCGCCGACACCACGCCGCCAGGCCGGGACACTCCGCAAGCGCCGCCCCGCAGATTCCCGCACTCCTGGCACGTGTGCCTGTCGTCAATGTCGGACGAATAGCGAATCGGCCTACCCTTGCCCATCAGCAGCCTTTACCATCTTCCGCAGAATATCCTCGCAAACTGCGCATCGCCTTCTCACCAAAGTAACGCGCCCAACCCCAGCGGAAACTTTCACCATCCTGCACAAAGACACCAGCCGCGAATCGTCGTGTCGGTAGATGCTCCACATATGCGCCTTGCCGAACCGCGCAGAATTGGTGTCTCTTATCACCCCCCAATAGCTTTCATTGCTCATGCAAGCCATCCTGCGTCGCTATCGTGGCATCAGCGCCCATCCAAAAATCAACGTCGTCCATCGCCTCGACCATCGCCTTCGCCGTGCGCTCCGCGTCCGCTCGCGTCATGCCGGCATCGAATTCGAGGATTGCAGCGCGCTCTTCATAGGCCTCTTGTCTGGCGGATTCGATTTCCTTTTTCTCTGTCACTTCATGGCCCCATCACATTTTTTGCACTTCACGAAAGCCAGAACGCCTGGGCTCAGCAAAATGCGCCCCTTGAACGCCAGTCCATGCCCACACGCTGCGATCCTGACGACGCCAGTCACCGGCCACCAGTGCGCCACGTTCGACCGGCTGCCGGCAGGTATCAGCCAGGCGCTTACCGGAGTCTCTGCGGTTGGTCTTGCTCGGCGCATCATGCTGCCTCGATCAAATGTTCCGGCCACCAAGCGCCGCCGACGAAATAGCCAAGACGAGGATCAAACGCGCCGACGATCTGCACGCCGGTGGCGCCGATGATGCGGACGTATTGGCCCAGGAGGTAACGCTGGTTCATTCCGTAGCCTCTTCCGGAGTTTTGAACTTGTCGCCAAAACCGGGCCACCCATAACCGTGCTCAATCTTTCCTTCGGAATGGCATTGCTTGCAAAACATCGACGCCTTGCCGTGGTTTGCCCTGCCATCAAACGGCGCAATGAAAAAGTCGACAAGCGGCTTTTCAGCCCCGCACTTCCCGCATTTCTTTCCCAAACCGTTTTGCATAACCAATCCCCTGTCTACGTTAACCAAAACAACCCTGCCCGCTGGTGAAGCCCTGAGCGAAAGGCGAACCCATCCCAAAGGAATGGCGTTTACCTTTACGAGATTGCCCGCCGGAGCCAGCCCCTCGCTTACGGCGATTTCAGACTTTTTACATCATGCGCTGCCTGCTGCTTGCAGGCCAAAACGGGCCACCGTCCACACAATCCGCATTCCCGACGCGCTCTGAAATCCACCCACGCTGCCACCTGTCGCTTTCTTGTGGCCCTTCAAGCGCCGCCGTTCAGCGGTTACCCCTCACTACTCGGCGCCGTTTGCTGCTAATCAACCCTGTTGCAATGCTTGCCTGATCCCTTGCGCGAATCTAAATGTCCCCACTCTTCGGTGCCAGTCGTTTGCGTCTTCGCCTGGTTCGCTGCTCATAATCCATTTGCGCCCTGATTCTCGCGCCGCTCTAAGGCCTGTGCCGCTAGTGTCGTTGTCTGCGATCACGATACCGCCTTCACAAGCGCGCGCCATTTTTTGCATATTATGCGCCGAGAAACAGATGTGAATTCTGTAACGCATCTTGAGCGCCGACAGTGCAGCCCGGACTGACAACCCAGTCGCGTACCCTTCGCAGAAAAAATCCCTGCCCTTGTTATCGATCACGTATTCCGCGCCGCTGCACTGCTGCCCAAACAGAAATCGCTTGTCGCCGTCCGCCGTGATCGACTGCACGCCAACCAGCCGACCGGAAACGCGCATCGGGATTAACAGCAATGGCCCGGAATCGCTCGCCAGAACATTGCCGCGCTCGTCAGGAAAGCCCTTGCCATCGAGGTAGGCGTGCTTTTCGAGCGTCGCCTGATGCAGCATATCGGCCGCTCGCTTTGCGGCCCTCTGACGGCCTTCCTGTAGCTCTCTGGCGGCTTTTTCGCAGCGCCGGCGGATAGCATCAGCGTCGATCCGAATGTCGCTGTCGCTGTCAGGAAACCACGTAGCCACATCGGTCATGGTCGCGTGATTCTGGACGTGTGCATGGTCGCCAACATGCTTGTAAGCGCCGTTGCGGCGTTGAGGATGATCGGTAGTTGGCACGCGCACCCATCGGCCGAATTCCACATGACGGACAATAAGCCCATGCGCCGCGGCAAAATCTTGGAACATCATGCCGCCACCTCTGCCGACAGCATCAAACAAATCTTTTGCGCGATTTCTTCCCTAAGCTCTCGGCAAAGACTGGCGGACACGATGGCGACCAGCACTTCCTCGCCATCCTCGTCTGGCGCATTGATAAACGTTGCCTCTCCTGATTTGGTGCGGCCATGATTCCAAGAGCAGCCGTCCAAAATTACCGCCCCGCTCATGCCGCCACCTTCTGCGCCATTTTTGCGCGCGCGATGTTGCGCGAGCGAATCCATCCGATAGCCTCAAAGCTTGGGGTTTTCGGCTCAGGCTGGCGCATTTTCGGCTCTACGCCAAACTTCTCCTTGTAGGCGAAAAACGCATAGCCCGGCTTATATCCGCGCGCCTGTGCGTATCCGAGAAGCTGCGCATAGAAGTCCGTCTTGTAGGCCATGCTGTGCTTGCGATTCGCAGCATTTCCGCCAAGCTCGTGCATTTCCCCGGCAGTCTCGACAACCTCAGATCGCCGCAGCCGCACATGCCCGCAGTGCGAGCAGGTATCGGATTTAGACGGCCACAGAGATCCGCAACGTGGACATCGCGCTTTTTCTTTTTCGAGCTTGGACGGCTCTGGCTTTGGCTTCTCGGCGCCGTCGTCAAGTACGCTCACACCGTTGGCGCAAAGGTCGTCCCACTGGTCCCTAAATCTGAGGTAATTGCCCGAATGGTCAAGCCAGATCGCCTGCGTCTTTCCTTCAAAAGTCCGCATGACGCGGCCGATCTGCTGCACGTGGCTCGAAAACGATTTGCTGAACGGCCGCGCCGATACGCCGATCATCACGTCGCTCTGGTCGAATCCCTTGGTCAAGATGTCGGTGGCGATAATCCCGTTGATATCGGTGTCCGGCTTGTTGAATTCTTCGAGTACCTGCTGCTTATAATCGTCGTCGTCCTTGTAGCTGATGGACACGAAGTTATAGCCAGCCTCGCCGAACTTGCGCGAGAGGTCCTCGCCGTGCGCCACGCCGGAGCAGAAAACAATCGTCTTCCGTGGTCCGCCAAAAATCTCGTTCGTCTTCGCCACCCACTCGGCGACGATATCGCCGGTAATCTGAATCCCGCGCTTCGTGGTTTCTGTCGCCGACCATTCGCCGGCGACTTTCTTCGCGCCGGTCATGTCAATTTCCGTAGCGATAAAAACGCGCGGCGCAATCAGCCAGCCTTGCGCGACAAGCTGATCAATCGTCACCGCCGATTCGACGCTCGAATAGACGGCGCCCATGCCTTTGGTGAATGGCGAACCAGACAGGCCGATGACCTTGACGGCCGGGTTGTTGGCGATGAATTCGGCCGTTTCCTTGCGCATGCAATGCGCTTCATCGATGATGAGCAGATCGACACCAGGGAAGCTCTCGCGCTTCTCAAGCGTCTGCGCCGTGCAAATCTGAATCTTCTGATCAGGCCGCCACCGATCACTACCAGCCATCATCACGCCATGGTCGATGCCGTACTTCCACAGCCGCGCGCTCGTTTGTGTGCAAAGCACTCGCCGGTCAAGGATCATTGCCGACCGCCTGCCCTTCTGCGCCGCCGCGTGCATCATGCTGATGGCTACCTCTGTCTTGCCAAAAGCGCACGGCCCATAAAGCACTTGCGCCCGATTGCCGGCCGCGAATCCTTGCCGGAGCTTGTCCAAAATCGTTGTTTGATGCGCCCGCAGTACCAGTTCCATTCTCATCCTCTACCGACATAGCGGCCGGCGTCGCTGCCTGTAGTCAGGCGGTTCGAGTCCCAGCTAGCTTGTCGATTTCCCGGCGCTGCAATCTGATCTGGTGCTTCAGTTCGCCGTTTTCAGCTTGGTAGTGGTCGCGCGATGCGGTAACGGCTTTCAGGGTTGCCGTCAGGACGCGGATTTCCTCGCGCAACCGCGCTATCAGCCCAGCCGCCTGCTCCTTGTCTTCAGGAGACAGATCGCCGGCCGCAGCCAGCGCAAGCGCGTCTTGCAGGTCTGAAATCTGGTCGTTTGCTGCGTCGAGTGGGGTGTATTCTGGCGGCGCCGGTTCGTCCGGTTCGGATGGCGTTTCTTCGGCTTTTGCTGCCTCGGCAGGCTTCGATTTCTTGCCGATATTCGCCGTGTTCATCGTCGTCGTCGTGCCGTGCTTGGTCTTGACGGTGCGCTGCTGCGTGGTTGTCACTTCGTTTTCACGAAGTGAGGATTTGCGCAGTTCAGCCACTAAGTGATCTCCGACGGCGCACCGCTTGGCAATTTCGTTGCTCGACCACTGCGACCACTCGGGATCATCGAGCAACGTCTGCACCGCCCGCCGCTTGTCGGCATTGCTGCGCCTCAGGCCGTGCTTGCTGTTCGCCGACAACGAATACAGGATCGCGTCGCGCAGCGTGCCGGGCGTGATGTCCTCGTGAATCGTCGTCCGGCCAGCAGCCTTGGCGCCGAAGTAGCGGTGGAATCCGTCAGCTAACCAGAAGTCTGACCCGTCGAAAAACAGCGTTACAGGCGGAAGAACGGCACCCGACCGAATCGCCTCGGCGTACTCGTCGACCGTCGCTTGGTTCAGCTCTGCGCGCGGCTGCGTGCCGCCATCAATGCGGATTTTGGATAACTCAATCATGCCCGGATCTCGGTAATTGTTATGCCCTGCACGGCCAGCAGGTGACGCTTGATCTTGTATGCCGCCGTGATCGCGCCTTTAACGTCCTCGACCACGCGCACCCCGTTTTTGTCGTAGACAAAATCAGCGAAGTACCGCAGCGCCGGTGACTTGCGCAGCTTGCCCGGCAGCAGCACGGCCGGAGCCAAAAGGAAAGGAACCTGTAATTTCAGGTCGCTGATCAGGCCCGCCGACTCCATCGCCGCCAGTTGCCGATACCGCAGCGCCTCTGCTGCGGAATCAAAGCTGATGCCGTCGACGATCGTCGCGACGTTGCGATACTTGCCGGCCATCAGGCAAAATCCTCGACATACGCCCTCGGCAAAAACTCGCGCCGCGTGAAATCGACGCCGATCTCTTCGCGCATCAGTTCCAACGTTCCGTGCAGCGACTCGACTGCGCGCGCTTCGTGCTTCACCGCATCGGCCAGGCGCGACTCGTTGAAACGCGACAGCGCTTGCCCGTTGCGCCGCATCGCGTTGATTCCGTCAATGCGCGCGCGTGCCGATGCGATATCGGTTGCGCGAAAAACAAGCTCTCGCGCCGCGTTGTCCGGCAGCGGGTACGGCAGCGCGCGGAATGCGTGGACCGGGCCGGTCGGGATCTGTAGCTGCGTCATTTCCCCGGCCCAAAATAGACGGCATCAGCGCTCAAAACATGGTCCAGTTCGCTTCGGTAGCCGCCGACAGCCGCCGACAAAATCGCCACCGGAGACAGCAGACGCTCGACAATCTCGCGCGCCGCCTTTGCCGCAAGGTAGCGCTTGTACTGCGGCGACGACTCGATCAAATAGGGGCCAGACGGTTTGCGCGTAATCATGAAAGCAGCCCAGATTTCTGCGCCGCCTTGAGCGCAACAGCCGCCTTGATGCGGCAGATGTCGCGGTCGGCAAGCGGAGTGCGCGACGCCGGATCGGTCAAGTCGTAAATTTCGGCCAATACTTCGTGCTGGAATCGCAACTGGTCGAGCAGCCGGCGCGCAAGGTGATCGCTTGCCGCCAGTGCGCCGGCGTATTCGCCGTGTCCGTCCATCAAATCACCCAACTGCTGCGCGTCGATTGGCCGCGAATGCGGGATTGCTTCTTCAAGACTCATTGCTTTTCCTCCTGCGTGTTATGCGTCTTTCCGACGCGTATCCGGTGCGGTCGGATGGCTATCCGCAACCCGCACCACTATCCTTGCCTCATGGAGCTTTTTGGTCGCCCACTCGTCTAGCAGGCTGTTGATAAAAGCGGTACGGCAGCGCCCGGTAGCCGAGCAATAGCCATCGAGCACGGCAACGGTTTCGGCACGCGCCTCAAATCGGATCTCAGGCATGGGCGGACTGCGGAATAGAAAAAGCCGGACACCCGCGAGGGCATCCGGCAAAGCCCGACGGACCAGACAGAACGCCGGACGGGGAGGAGATCATGCGAGCGACACCAGCCACATCACGATGGCCGCGCAGGACGCGCCGAACGCCAAACAGAACAGCATCTCGCGCTCGAAGTCGGAAGGCGGGCGGCTCATGCAGCCACCTCTCGGCGTTCTGGCGCTGTCGCAACGAGCTTGCCGGCGGTGATGACTTGCAACTGGCACTGGCGCAGATATGGCACCTCATCACGCCAGACGTATGTAGCCTCGCGGCTGATTCCTAGCGCATCGGCCAGCGCTTGGCGGCTTCCGAAGTGGGCAATTGCTGTAGTGGTTTTCATGATTTTGGATTGTAATTATGATTACATCGCAAGTCAAGACCGCAGGCAACCCGAATTACATGCCTGTAGCGCATCATTTGGGCATGGACCTGGCAGGCCGGCTTAGGCGATCTTTGGAGCAGTCTGGGATGACGGCATCTCAGCTTGCGCGCGCGTCCGGCGTTGTGCCGCAGACGATCGGCAAGCTATTGGATGGCAGCAACAAGAATTTTTCATGCCCATCTGTCTTTGCCATCGCGACAGCCCTGAACGTCAGCGCCGAATGGTTAGCCACAGGCAAGGGGCAAATCGACAGGAGGGCGCCGCTCAAGAACCAAGACCAAGCCCGTTTTTTGATGCGCTGTTGTCCGATCTTGACAAAGCTCAAACGCCAGACGAGCGCCAGGCGTTAGAGCGACACCTGCTGGCGGAGTCTGCGAAATGGCTGCTTGAAAGGCGGGACAAGTCTAGGTAGCAACAAGCTCCGCGACGATCAGCAATTTTTTTGCCTTTCGATGTAATTTTGATTGCAAAGGTGTTGACGCATCCTGTAATCAAGATTACATTACGCCCATCGGTTCAGCAGTGCATCACCCCGCAAGGCCCCGGAGTTTCATGTGTGCTCCTTTCCTCCGGACACAAGGGTTGTCGTTCCTAGCGAACAACTCCTGCTGCTAGAGCCGATACCCGCAAGCCGCTTCACGCGCAACGGGGTCGAGCTGCTCCGCCTGGTGCATGACTGCCAGCGCCGCGCATAAGACCCTTGAGGCGGCTTTCGAGTAACTACTGGCAGGCGCCTTGAAGACCCTGTCGCGTACGGCCCTCTGGCGCTGGGCAGGGAAAAGCAGTAGGCCACATTCGCTCTCTCCCGCTCAGGGCGCCTGTCAGTAGCTGCTCAGCCCGTCCACCGGGGCATGACGTTGTGGCAATTGAAAGGCGCGACGCAGGCGGGAATCTGCGAGCAGCACTCGGGACCAGCGCCGCACGGCTGGCGTAGCGGGAACAGACGAAAGAACCGCGACAGCCGGAGAGACGGCGCCTTACAACCAGCAGGAGGGATTGATATGGGACTTGTTGATTGCATTTTGGTGGCGGCTCTCGCAGTCGTCGTTCCGCTGCTCATCGGCCAGTGCATCGGCGCGATGGGCGAAAACCTCAAGCAGGCGGACGACGCCTGGACTGGTGGCGACGATGACCGCTCTTGAGCAGGCAGCGGTTGAGATGCTGCGCAAGATCGTTGCCGAGGTCGCTGGCCCCGGAACCCCATACAGCGCCGACAGCTACTTGCCGGCTCATCTGATCTTCGACGCGCGCAGCGTCATCGAGGATTTCGACCGTCAAATGACCTTGGCAATGGAGGACGACCTGTGAAAACCCTGTTGTTTTTCCTGTTCCTGTTGGCCTGCTTCGGGATCGTCGGCCGCATCGACTACGAGGCCGCCATCGCCACGGATATGTCTTTCCGGCCGCATCAGACAGCAGAGGCCAAGCCATGATCGCCACAGCCACCAAATTCGATGCGGACTACGCTCGGCCGTGCATGAATCACCCGCACGACCCGCGCACGCCGATCGGGAGCGACGAAGATTTCACGCTCGATGTCATCAACGACGTTCGCGGATTCTTGGCCATCGGCGAAGTGGCCGCAAAAAAAGGCGACCTCGGAAAGGCCCGTTATGCGCTAGCCGAGGCGTGCAAGTCCATCAGGGAATTTATCGGAGAGGATCAATGATCAGCACCCAACACGACCGCACATCATTCATTGGCGGCAGCGACGTTTCCGCCATCCTTGGCGTATCGCCATGGAAAAGCCCATTCCAACTCTATCAAGAGAAGATCGGCGCCTTTTGCGAGGAAGCAACCAAAGCCAAGCAAAAGCTGTTTGATCGCGGCCACCGCTGGGAGCCGGTTGTTGTCGAGATGCTCGTCGACGAACTGCTGGACCGCGGGCACGACGTGCAGATCATCGACCGCAACGCGAGATATCAGGACCCCGAATTCCCGTTCCTTGCCTGCGAGCTTGACTTGGAACTGCTCATCGACGGCGAGGAGCACAACGCGGAAATCAAGACCGTCAGCCCGTTCGCCGCCAAGGCCTGGGGAGAGCAGGACACAGACGAGATCCCGCTCTACTACGCCGCCCAGGTCATGCACGGCCTGATGGTCAAGCCGCGCAAGCGGGCCATCGTAGCGGCTTTGATTGGCGTCGACGACCTGCGCCTGCACCAGATCAAGCGAGACGAGGAAACCATCGCCGCCATACGGGCCAAGGAGGTTGAATTCTGGCGCCGGGTTCAGGAGCGCGACGCGCCGGAGCCGACAACGGCCGATGACGTGAAATGGCTCTACGCCAGGGATGGCGGGATTGTCATGGAGGCGGACGAAGAACTGGTCCGGCTGTGCGAAGAGATAAGGCAGGGAAAGGACATCGCAAAGCAATGTGACGCGCGAATCGAGACGCTATCCACGCGCCTCAAGTGCGCAATGGGGCACGCCTCGACGCTGGTTTATCAGGGGCAGAGGCTGGCCACGTGGAAAAGCAACAAGGACTCCACAAAGGCCGACTGGCAGGCCGCATACCTGGACCTAGGCCCTGCGAAAGAGCACATCAAGCAGTTCACCAAGACCGTGGCTGGCGCCCGCCCGCTGCTCATCAAGTAAGGATCGACATG
>WBZT01003443.1_pt1 | contig 10366 bp, 8 predicted proteins | sample 5204241 | NCBI WGS metagenome assembly WBZT01 (sample SAMN12344358, study PRJNA552823) | activated sludge metagenome | biome: Activated sludge suspended growth; feature: Nitrification reactor; material: Wastewater; isolation source: activated sludge from nitrification reactor of wastewater treatment...
GACCGCCGGCTGGAACACCAGTCTCTTCCACTACCTTAACCACGGCGCCGACTACGGCCGCGTGCTGGTCGGCATGCAGGTACCGCCGAACGAGATGGGCGACTTCGAGGATTTTCTCAGGAAGCTCGGCTATGCGCACTGGAACGAGACCGACAACCCGGCCTACAAACTGTTTCTCGCCTAGTTGCCCCGCCGATCACTCGCGCAGCAGATTCGCTCGGGTCTGTCCATTTCTCATCACTGCACACGAGGTCACCACAATGCCCATGAAGATCGCCAGCAATGTCACCGAACTGATCGGCAATACGCCGCTCGTCAGGCTCAACCGTCTGACCGCCGGCATCGACGGTACGGTCTGCGTCAAGCTCGAATTCTACAATCCCGCCCACAGCGTCAAGGACCGTATCGCCATGGCGATGATCGACGCGGCGCAGGCTGCCGGACGGATCAGCCCGGAAACGGTGGTTCTCGAACCGACTTCGGGCAACACCGGCATTGGCCTGGCGATGGTCTGCGCGGCGCGCGGCATCAAGTGCTGCTTCGTCATGCCCGAAACCATGAGCCGCGAACGTCGCTTGCTGCTCAAGGCCTACGGCGCCGAGCTGGTGCTCACCCCAGGGCCCGATGGCATGGCCGGCGCGATCCGTCGCGCCGAGGAAATGGCTGCCGCCGACCCGCGCTATTACATCCCGCAGCAGTTCGAGAACCCGGCCAATCCGGCGATCCACCGCGCCACCACCGCTGAGGAAATCTGGCGCGATACCGACGGACAGGTGGACATCTTCGTCGCGGGTATCGGTACCGGCGGGACGATCACCGGCATCGGCGAAGTGCTCAAGAGCAGGAAGCCTGCTCTGCAGGTCATCGCCGTCGAGCCGGACGCTTCGCCGGTACTCTCGGGCGGGGCGAAAGGGCCACATCCGATCCAGGGGATAGGCGCTGGCTTCGTTCCCAAGGTGCTGAACACCGCAATCTATGACGAAGTGCAACGCGTCAAGGCCGACGACGCTTTCGCCATCGCCCGCCGAATGGCGACCGAGGAAGGCGTGCTGGCCGGGATTTCCTCGGGTGCCGCCGTCTGGGCGGCGCTCGAAGTGGCGCGGCGGCCGGAGAACGCCGGCAAGCTGACCGTGGTGATCGTTCCGTCTTTCGGCGAGCGCTATCTGTCGACGCAGCTTTACGCCCATCTCGAGGTCTGACGCTTGGCCATCTACGACTTCGACCGCGTCATCGACCGAAGCGGAGGCGATTCTCTCAAGTGGAACCGGTACGCGGAACGCGATGTGTTGCCGATGTGGGTGGCCGACATGGACTTCGCCGCGCCCCCGGCGCTCATCGCCGGGCTCGAAAAGCGCGTCGCGCACGGCTGTTTCGGCTATGCGAAGCCCTGGCCTTCGCTCTACGCCGCGGTGCTCGGGAACCTGCAGCGCGAGTACGCCTGGCGCGTCGAAGCCGACTGGCTGGTATGGCTGCCCGGCCTGGTGTGCGGACTCAATCTGGCCTGCCGGGCGATCGATGGCGATGTGCTTACCGCGACGCCGGTCTATCCGCCGTTCCTCTCCGCGCCGTGTCTCTCCGGCCGGCAGTTGTCGACGGCCGCTCTACGCCAGATCGATCGGCGGTGGCGCTGGGATTTCGCCGCGCTGCACGACGCGCTGACGCCGAGCAGCCGCCTGCTCCTGCTCTGCCACCCGCACAACCCGGTCGGACGAGCCTGGGAGTACGAGGAACTCGAAGCCCTCGTCGCCTTCTGCAAGCGGCACGACCTGATCGTCTGTTCGGACGAGATCCACTGCGGACTGCTGCTCGACGAGCATCGGCAGCATTTCCCCCTGGCAACGATCGACGGCGACCTGGCGCGGCGCACGATCACCCTGATGGCGCCATCGAAAACGTGGAACGTCCCCGGTCTCGGCTGCGCCTTCGCGGTGATTCCCGATGCCGTCCTGCGTCGCCGGTTCATCGGCGTCATGCGCGGTATCGTGCCCGAGGTGAATGTGCTCGGGCTGGCCGCCGCCGAGGTCGCCTATCGCGACTGCGACGACTGGCGCCAGGCGCTGCTCAAGGTTCTGCGCGGCAATCGCGATCGCCTGGAGGCAGTCATCGGCAAGCTGCCCGGCCTTGCCGTGAGCCATGTCGAGGCGACTTACCTGGCGTGGATCGACGCGCGCGGCTTGGGCGTTGCCGACCCCGTGGCATTCTTCGAGGCGGCAGGAGTCGGCCTGTCGAACGGCGTCGACTTCGGACTGCCCGGCTGGGTGCGGCTCAATTTCGGCTGCCCGCGCGCGACGCTCGAGACAGCGCTTGAACGGTTGGCTCTGGCCTGTGCCCGCCGGGCCGGTGAGCATTCACTGCGGCCGGGCAAGGGTGCGGGGTAGACCGCTCCGGGGTGGCTACGCGGAAAGCCGTGCTGAGCCGTGGGCGCAACGTCGTCGTCGCCGTCGGGGTCGTCACGAAGCCTGGCAACACCGATACTGACCCCGTGCGAAGTTGCCTGTTGCCAGGTTTAATGTGAAAGTCGCGTGTGCGTCTCACGAATCTCCCCTCCCCCTCGCTGGGGAGGGGGAAACGGTCATGGCTTTCATGATTTGGGGTGCCTGGAAAGGTCATGACAGTTAGGCACCAGTCAGCGGCCAGCGCGGACGCACCGCGAAAGCGCCGGGGGGCTTGCCGGCAACACCGCACTGCAGGCGCAGGGCGCCGGCGAGCGCGATCATCGCCCCATTGTCGGTACAGAATTCGAGTTCCGGGTAGTAGACAGCAATCTTCGCCTGCGCCGCTTGCGCATCAAGCTGGCGCCGCAACTCGCGGTTGGCACCGACGCCACCGGCGACCACCAGTTGCCTGAGGCCACTGACCTTCACCGCGCGCAGCGCCTTGCTGACCAGCACTTCGACAATCGCCTCCTGGAAACCGCAGGCGATGTCCGCCCGCTGCTCATCGCTGAGCGTGCCCCACTCGCGCACCTTGGTCAGCACCGCTGTTTTCAGGCCGCTGAAACTGAAATCGAGGTCACCCGATTGCAGCATCGGACGCGGCAGCTTCACCTGCCCGGGGCGACCGCTGGCGGCCAGCGTCGCCAGCGCCGGGCCGCCAGGATAACCGAGACCGAGCAACTTGGCGGTCTTGTCAAAGGCTTCGCCGGCCGCATCATCGAGCGTTTCTCCCATCAACTCGTATTCCCCGACGCCGGTAACGCGCATCAACTGGCTGTGGCCACCCGACACGAGCAGGGCGACGAAGGGAAAACGCGGCGGCGTCGCCGAGAGCAGTGGTGACAGCAGGTGGCCTTCGAGGTGATGGACGGGCACCGTCGGCACAGCGAGCGCGGTGGCCAGGGCTTCGGCGAAGGCGGCGCCCACCAGCAGCGCGCCGGCCAGGCCCGGCCCCTGCGTGTACGCGATGGCATCGATCTCAGCCAGCAAGCGTCCGCTGTCGGCGAGTACCTGCCGCAACAGCGGCACGATGCGTCGGATATGATCACGCGACGCCAGTTCCGGGACGACCCCGCCGTAGTCGGCGTGCATGCGCACCTGCGAGTGCAGGGCGTGCGCGAGCAGTGTGCCGCCAGCATCGGTGCTGTACAGCGCCATACCCGTTTCGTCGCAGGAGGATTCGATTCCGAGAACCAGCATCGGCCGCATTCTACCCCAGCCGACCGGGCCAGCCGCCGAGGGTGGGCGAAAAGTGCCTGGCCGGGGTGCTGGCGGCAGATGCGGTGTAAGCTCTTGCGACTGGAGGAGACAGCGATGTTCACTTTCCCGCGGCAAGCACCTGCGGGGGGCTTCGAGACGGCCTCGCAAGCAGGCGCCAGTGGCGGGCCACGGCCCGCGCAGGTGCGACTGCCGAGTCTTGCGCTGCTGATCGCGCTGCCGCTGCCGGCGATCGGTGCGCCGCTGGCAAACTGCCCGCTTGCCGAAAAAATCATCATCACGCAGGATACGCGCCTCGATCCCGCGTGTACATATCGCAGCACGCTGGTGATCACCGCCGGCAAGCTCGTTCTCGACTGCCGCGGTGCGCTGATCGATGCGCGCGGGCGCAATTTCGGCCTCCTGATCGGCGACCGTTACGAGGTCAGCGAAGTGACGGTGCGAAACTGCCGCATCCTCGGCGGGGGCAATGGCGTCTTCATTGGCCGAACCGAGCCCGACTCACTCAAGGCCGGCCAGCATGATCGCGAGACCCTTTATCGCATCTCGCCCCATCACATTACCCTGCAAGGAATCAGCGTTACCGACACGACGCGCGTCGGCGTCTACCTCGACGACTACACCAGTCACGTGCGCATCGTGGGCAGCACCGTCAGCGGCGCGGCGTCTGCCGGCATCTACCTGGAACATAGTTCGCGCGAAAACGAGATTCTCGATTCAACGATTACCGGCAACGGTTACGGCAGTTTCCCGCGCTACCGCTTTGGTGCCTCACGCCGCGAAGGAATTGCCATCGACTCGTCGGCCCACAACAGGGTGCAGGGCAATCACATCGCGGGCAACGCTGCTGGCGGCGTCTTCCTCTACAAGAACTGTCAGGAGCACATCCGCAGCAAGCCGCACAGCGTCCCGCGTTGGCAACACGCGAGCCACAACCTGATCCACGGCAACCGCATTGAGAACGAGAACGTGGGCGTCTGGATCGCGGCGCGGCAAAGCCGCGACCTCAGCGGCTGGGATTGCGGCGACCCCCCGTACCTCGGCTCGAGCCACTATCTCGACTACGCACGCCACAACGTGATCAGCGACAATCGCTTCGAGCGAGTCACCACCGGCGTGCGCGTCGAGGACGACGACAATACCGTCAGCGGCAACACGTTCATCGACAGCGACACCCCGGTCGAGCTCGGCGCTCGACTGCGACAGTCGGTGCTGGGCAAGGCGTTACAGGGCGTGGAAATACGCGATAACGTCGTCGGGAAAAGCGCATCGCAACCATGAGGTGAAAATTGCGCAGGCAAGGCACGGAAGGCACGGTGAGTCCGGGCACCACTATAGTTGACGGCAGTTCATCGGGACCCATATACTAGTTCCGGCATTTTGGCCTGCCGATCCCTTCGCCGCTCGTCGGACGACAGGGATCTCGGGGGTAATTTACGCGCCGGCGGGCGCGCCGCCAGCCTTCCGGTCGCTATCGGGAGAAGGGGTATTGCGGTGGCAGTTCCCCCACACCGGGGAAAACGAGGGGCCTTGCGCTCTTGCAGCCTTACAACCACTGGGAGCACACCACATGTTCAAGAACATCCTCATTCCCACCGACGGTTCGGTGGTGTCGCGCAGGGCCATCAAGGCGGGCATCAAATTCGCGCAATCGCTGGGGGCGAAAGTCACCGGCTACTACGGCATGCCGACGATGTTGCCCTCAGTCTTCGGCGACGGCGACCTCATAGAAAAGACCATGGTCGACAAGCTCGACAAGCTGGCGCGGTCCACCGGCGAGAAGTATCTCGAAGAGATCTCCAAGGCGGCTGTAGCAGCCGGAGTCGAGTATGCAGGCTTCGTCAACAAGCCAACGACGACGCACGATGGGATCATCGACGCAGCGAAGAAGAAGAGGTGTGACGCCATTTTCATGGCCTCGCGCGGGCGCAGCGAGCTCAAGAAGCTGCTGCTGGGCAGCGTCACCCTGAAGGTGCTGTCGCACTCCAGGGTGCCGGTGATCGTCTTCCGCTAGGCGGCGCGGCGCTCAGCGGAGCTCGCGCGCTGCGTCAGCGGCTTGCTCTTCGCACCGGCTGCGCCGCTCGACGGCAGCGCACAACAGGTCGGCGGCAGCCTGTATGTTCTTGGCGTCAACCGCCGCAAAGCCGAGAATCATTCCCGACCGGCACTGACTGGAATCCGCGTAATACATCGAGAGCGGACGCAGGACGATGCCCGCTGCGAGCATTTCCCTGGACAGGGCGACATCGTCGAGGGTCTGATTGAACCAGTAGGGCAGATGCAGACCTGCCAGGCCCCCGGTGGTACTCACCAGATTCCCGAGCCGCGATTCGATGGCCTTGCGGAGCACGTTGCGGCGTTCCTGGTAGATGCTGCGAACGCGTCGCAGATGGGTGCTCAGGTGGCCTTCGTCGATGAATTCGGCGAGCGCCGCCTGTTCGATCAAGCGCCCTTCCCGGTAGAGTTCGGCGTTACCGATGGCAAACGCTTCCGCCAAATCTTCGGGCACGACCAGGTAGGCCAGGCGCAAGCCGGGAAACATGGTCTTGCTGAAGGTGCCCAGGTAAATGACTCGTTGCGTCCGCGCCTGACCGAACAAGGACCCGATGGCGTACGGGTGATAGCGGATCTCGTTGTCGTAGTCATCCTCGATGACCCAGGCGTCATGCGCCTCGGCGAGTTCGAGCAGCTTGATTCGTCGGCTGAGCGACATCACGACTCCGGTCGGGTACTGGCTCGACGGCGAGACGAAGATCAGCCGTGGCGACGACGCCGGAGCGCTCGGCAGCGACATGCCCTGCTCGTCCACCGCGATCGCTTCAATCTGCAGCCCGTTGGCCCGCAGCACATTGCTGGCGCCCCAGTAGCCCGGGTCCTCCATCCAGACGCGATCCTTTTCATCGCAGAGCATCCGTGCGCAGAGGTCGATGGCCTGATGCGAACCGTTGAGGATGAGAATCTGCCGCGCTGAGCAGGACATCATTCGTGAGGCCCGCAGGTACTCCGCCAGCACCGCCTTCAACGGCCCATAGCCGCCATGGCCATAGCGCGCCAACTGGCGGTATTCAGGGCAGATGTACTTGGCCAGGAGGCGCCGCCAGGTGGCGAAGGGAAACAGGCTGACGTCCGGCACTCCGGGCACAAACGCGCCGCTCTGCAGCGGGCTGCTGGTGGCGTGTTGCGCAATCTCGGCGCCACGTCGCGACAAGGGCCTGCCTTGCCGCCACGGGCGAGCGCGTTGCGCGTCGCCGGGCCCGGCGAACGAGAGGGCTTCCGACACCAGCGTGCCGGAACCGGCGCGACTCTGCAGATACCCTTCGACGCGCAGTTTCTCGTAGGCCCGTACCACCGTGCTCCGGCTGAGCCCGAGTTCGCTCGTCAGCACGCGGGTCGGCGGCAGTGGACTGCCTGGCGGCAATACGCGGTCGAGAATCAGGCGTCGAATCGCGTGGTACAGGTTGGCCTGTCCGCCGGATTCACTGGCCAGGCTTTCGAGGCGAGAGCGGATCAATTCTGCGCACAGCGACTTGTCCATTGCTGACCTCAGCAAATTGGTATCGTGATTGTCGCAACAATTGGTTCTTTCTGGAACTGTTTGCCGGGGTAAAGTGGCCCCAATTCGGGACGCTCGGGTAGACGCTTCAATCCGCCCCGCTCACCGTTGGTGCCGATTGACCCAGCCAAACGGTCATGGCTGTGTCAGACACCCCGAACAGTGAAAGCCATGACCGTTCCCCTCACCCCCGACCCCTCTCCCGCAAGCGGGCGAGGGGAGATTCCTGAGTCGCTGGCGCGACTCTGATAGTAAAGGAGACAGTTCTATGGAACTTGCCGATAAAACACTGCTCAGGCAGTTGTGCTACATCGATGGACAATGGGTGGGCGCCGATAGTGCGCGCACCTTCGCCGTGACCAACCCGGCCACCGGCGAGCAACTGGCGGCCGTACCCGACGCCGGCGCCAGCGAGACGCGGCGCGCCATCGAAGCGGCGCGCGTGGCGCAGCAGGGTTGGCGCGCCAGGACTGCCGGCGAGCGGGCGAAGATTCTGCGCCGCTGGTACGAATTGCTGCTCGCCAATCAGGAGGACCTCGCTCGCCTGATGACCGCCGAGCAGGGCAAGCCGCTTGCCGAATCACGCGGCGAGATCGTCTACGCCGCCTCGTTCATCGAGTGGTTTGCCGAGGAAGGCAAGCGCATCTACGGCGACCTGATTCCCCCGCACCACGCCGACAAACGTATCCTCGTCGCCAAGGAACCGATTGGCGTCTGCGCCGCGATCACCCCGTGGAACTTTCCTGCCGCGATGATCACGCGCAAGGTCGGCCCGGCGCTGGCCGCGGGCTGCGCGGTGGTGCTCAAGCCGGCGGAAGCGACGCCACTGTCGGCGCTCGCGCTGGCCGAACTGGCGGAACGGGCCGGCGTCCCGAAGGGAGTCTTCAATGTTCTCACCGGCGACGCGATCGCCATCGGCGGCGAGTTGTGCGCCAATCCGACGGTGCGCAAGCTGAGTTTCACCGGGTCCACGGAAGTGGGTCGGATTCTCATGCAGCAGTGCGCACCGACGATCAAGAAACTGTCGCTCGAATTGGGCGGCAACGCTCCGTTCATCGTCTTCGACGATGCCGACCTCGATGCGGCGGTGCAGGGAGCGATGCTTTCCAAGTATCGTAACGCCGGTCAGACCTGCGTCTGCGCCAACCGCTTGCTGGTCCAGGAAGGCATCCACGATGCGTTCGTCGAAAAACTCGCCGCCGCGGTGGCCGCGCTGCGCGTCGGTAACGGTGTCGATGACGGCGTTACCCAAGGCCCGCTGATCGACCACGCGGCGATCGCCAAGGTCGAAGAACTCGTCGCCGATGCCCGCGACAAGGGCGCTCGTGTCGTCTGTGGCGGCAAGCCGCACAGCCTGGGCGGAACATATTACGAACCGACCATCCTGGCCGGCGTCACCCCGGACATGCGTATCGCTCGCGAGGAGGTCTTCGGGCCGGTGGCGCCGGTGTTCACCTTCCGGACCGAAGCCGACGCGGTGGCCCTGGCCAACGATACCGAATACGGCCTCGCGTCGTACTTCTACACCGAGAACCTGGCGCGCAGCCTGCGCGTGGCCAGCGCCCTCGAATACGGCATGGTCGGCATCAACACCGGCCTGATCTCGACCGAGGTGGCGCCGTTCGGCGGCATGAAGTCTTCCGGACTCGGTCGCGAGGGTTCGCGGTACGGGATCGAGGATTACGTGGAAATCAAATACCTCTGTATCGGCGGCATCAATTGAACCGCCCAACCAACCCCAGCAACCCCAACCATCTTGCCAAGGAGATCAACATGAATGCACCCAACGAAAAGCTGAGCCTGCGGACCAACGCCGAACTGATGGCGCGCCGCGTCGCCGCCCTGCCGAGAGGTGTCGGCCAGGGGCACGCGGTATTCGCACAAAGGGCCGAGAACGCTGAAATCTGGGATGTCGAAGGCCGTCGCTGGATCGACTTCTGCGCCGGCATTGCGGTGGTCAATACCGGCCACTGCCATCCGCGGCTGGTCGCTGCGGCGCGCGAGCAACTGGCCGCGTTCACCCATACCTGCTTCCAGGTGGTGGCCTACGAGTCGTACGTCGAGCTGTGCGAGCGGCTCAATGCGGCCGCTCCGGGCAGCACGCCGAAGAAATCCTTTCTCGTCAACACCGGCGCAGAAGCCGTCGAGAATGCCGTCAAGATTGCCCGTGCGGCGACCGGCCGCTCCGGCCTGATCGCCTTCGGCGGCGGTTTCCACGGCCGCACGATGTTCGGCATGGCGCTGACCGGCAAGGTCGCTCCCTATAAGATCAAGTTCGGCCCATTCCCCGGCGAGATCTTCCATGTGCCGTTCCCGAATGCCCTGCAGGGGGTCTCGGAAGACGATTCGATCACCGCCATCGAGCGCCTCTTCGCGACCAGCATCGAAGCCTCGCGCGTGGCGGCCATCTTCATCGAACCGGTGCAGGGAGAAGGGGGCTACATCCCGGCGCCGCTCGGCTTCCTGCGCCGCCTGCGCACCCTGTGCGACACGCACGGAATTCTCCTGGTCGCCGATGAAGTGCAGACCGGCATCGCCCGCTGCGGCAAACTGTTTGCCAGCGAACACTATGGCGTCGAACCCGACCTCATCGCCCTGGCCAAGGGCCTCGGGGGCGGTCTGCCGATCGCCGCGGTGGTCGGCAAGGCGCACCTGATGGACGCCGCCGACGTCGGCGGTCTGGGTTCGACGTATGCAGGCAATCCGGTGGCCGTCGCCGGTGCGTTGGCGGTGCTCGACGTGGTCGAGGAAGAGCAGCTCTGCGCACGCTCGATGGCGCTCGGCGAACGCATGCGCACGCGCTTCAGCGCGATGATGGAGCAGTTCTCGAGCATCGCCGAAGTGCGCGGTCTCGGTGCGATGACGGCGGTCGAGTTCTGCCGCAAGGGTGATCCGCGGCAGCCGGCGGCGGACATCGCCACTGCCTTGAAGAATGAAGCGGCCAAGCGCGGCCTGCTGCTCCTCTTGTGCGGGCCGCACGGCAATGTCTTGCGCGTGATGGTGCCGCTGACCATCTCGGATGCGCTGCTCGATGAGGGCCTGGACATCATCGAGGCGTCTCTGCGGGCGGTCGGCGCCTGACCTGGACCGGCGAGGGCTCGCTGCCGCGGCGACCGCCGGCAACGGGGTTCCCGATTGGCGTCGGGCGCCCGGCACCTGC
>WBZT01003444.1_pt1 | contig 10363 bp, 6 predicted proteins | sample 5204241 | NCBI WGS metagenome assembly WBZT01 (sample SAMN12344358, study PRJNA552823) | activated sludge metagenome | biome: Activated sludge suspended growth; feature: Nitrification reactor; material: Wastewater; isolation source: activated sludge from nitrification reactor of wastewater treatment...
TGACCAGTTCTCCCTTCTTGTTCAGCTTGACGACGATTCCGGCGGGCAAGTCGAAGGTTTCCCTCCACGGTGCCGCCACATGGCGATTGGTCAGAATGAAGCCACTTTCGGTGACGGCAAATCCTGACGCCGAGTAGCTGCCGCCTATCGGCCGGCTCTCGTTTTCATTGAACGTCAGCCACGGCTCCAAGCCATTCGGTGCCTCCACGTACGCCGCTTGTCCGTTGAAATAGCGGTGACGTAGCTGCCGTCCTGAATCCAGGTCAATCAGCTTCCAATCCACTTCGATGTATACCGTTGACTCCGAAAACTCTTTGGCAATCTCCTGCGGCGTCATGAGATCCTGGATCGCCTTCACCGCCGACGCAGTTGCCTCCGAGTGCGTCTTCGCGGCTTGAGCCTGCGCGGTCGTGGACTCGATCTTCTTGTCCGTCGCCCGGCCCATGAAGACGAACACACCGGCCACTACGGCCACCAACGCTACCAACGCCGCCACGATGTTGACCATCGACTTGCGCGACTCGACCTTGTTCTCGGTGATCAAGCGCTCGACGGTTTCCTTGCCCACCCCGCGCGGGGCTCCCGTAAGCGGCGGCACATCGGCCACACCGGTGTTGCCCGGTGAGGCTGCGGCAGGCACTATCGCCGCTTCGCGGGTCTGCGCTGGCGGTGTCTCGCGGAGATCGAACTGACGGGTCGCCCGCAGCGCATCCGCAGGCGGCGGATCGAGTTGGAAGGAGAGCTCTGGGCCACCCGTTCCGAACTGGATGAGGTCACCCTGGTGCAGGGGGGCACTGTCGCGGATCCGCGCGCCGTTGATGAACACGCCGTTGCGACTGTTGAGGTCGAAAAGCGTAAAGCCCTTCTGCTGCGAATCACGCTTGATCGTCGCATGGTTGCGGCTCACCGTATCGTCGCGCTCGGCGTCGTAGGAGACGCTGGCCGCAGGGTCGCGACCGAAGGTGATCTCCGTTGTCTGCGTGACCGGGAAGCTCACCTCCTGGTTCGCCTTCGAGCCGGTCTTGTGCCTGAGCACCACGCGTTGCGGTCGTGCCTCGCCGCTCGCCTCATTCCCCAGGGAAATCTCCCGGGTGGGTGTTGCCTGTCTGAGGTCGATCTGGCGTGTCGCCTTCGGCGTCGGGGCAGGCGGCGGGTCGATCTCGAAGCTGAACTCCGGACCCCCGGTCCCGAGCTGAACGATGTCCCCGTGATGGAGCGCCGTGCTGCCGGCTATCCTCGAGTGGTTGACGAAGACACCGTTGCGGCTGCCGAGGTCAGTGAGGATGAAGACCGTGCTCTGCGCGGGATCACGAGTAATCGTAGCATGGTTGCGGCTGACCGCGTCGTCGCGATCCATGTCGTAGGCCACGGTCGACGCCGCGTCTCGACCGAGCGAGATCACCTGCATCTGATCGAGTGGAAAACCAGCCTCCTGGTTTGCTTTGGAGCCCGAAAGGTGCTTGATGACGACACGTTCCATCTGACCATCCCCCTCTGAGTGTCACTGAAAGTCGTCCCTCAAGCATACACCACACCGCGCCCGGGTGTACTCCAAACGGTCATCGCTGTGTCAGATCCCCCGAATCATGAAAGCCCTGACCATTTCCCTCCCTTGCCGGGCGCATTCCGGCGTGCACGCCGGAATCGCTCGCCGGGCACCGAGCAGGCTCCGCGAATTCCCCACCTCGCCCCCTTCCCTCTCCCGCAAGCGGCCGAGGGGAGGTTCGTGAGTCGCTGGTGCGACTTTCATCGTAATGAACGTTCCTGAGTCATGACTCTCACGATTCGGAGCGTCTGACGAGGTCATGACCGTTTGGCAAACAGGTTTCCTGCGTCAGACGACGGCGAGGAATCGGGAGGCGGAGAGGCCGGGGAGGCACGAACGCGGGCTGCCTGTTCCGCCGTAAAGTCCGGGAATGGCAGGGCACCTTCGGCCCGCCACTGGCGAACCGCCGCCGCAGCGGCCTGCGTTTTCGTGTCATCTGGCGCGTGGTCGCGACCCAGATACAGCGTCTGCGAGGGAAACGCCAGCGCTGCACCGCTCTCTTCGACGACGTCCATGACCCGCAGCAGGATATCTTCCTGGATGACGAGAAACTCCGCCGAGTCCCTGGTCATCACGTAGGCAAACACCTCGATGTCCAGCGAGCTGGCGCCAAAGCCGATGAACCGTGCACGCGCGGGTTCCGGGTGTACCCGGGGATGGCTGAGCAGCAACTCCCTGAGCTTGACGAGAATGTAACGCAGATGCTCCGACGTCGTTTCGCAGCGCAAACCGATTACCGCCTTGAGCAGCATCCGGTCGCGCTGCGTGAGATTGACGATCGGCATCCTGGCCATGGCTGCGTTCGGAATCGTCGTGACCGTGCGATCCGGGCTTCTGATCCGCGACGAGCGAAGTCCGATCGCCTCGACTGTCCCCAGCGTGTCACCGTACCGGCACACGTCGCCGACCCGGATCGGCTTGTCGGCGAACAGGCTCATACCGCCGATCAGGTTCTCGACGCTGGGCCGGGCAGCCAGGGCGATGGCCAGGCCGCCGACGCCCAGCCCGGCGACGATGCCATACACGGGCAACCCCAGTCGGTCGGCACCCATGGCCAGCAGCGCCATGCCGCCGAAGATTCCGAGCAGGCGAGCGGCGACGCGGATGACGTGCGCGTCGAGGCCGTCCGGTGGCAGCCTGGGCGAGGCGATGATCGCCTCAGCGCCTACCAGCGCGAGGCGCCAAACCACCCATGCGCCGGCGACGAAGACGAGCGTCGTCGCCGCAAGTTCGATCGCGCTGGCCACACTACCGGTGGCATTGATCTGAACCAGCGCCAGGTAGGCGAGCAGAGGCGTTGCGGCGAGAAGCGAGGCCGGCATGGCGAATTGCGCCAATGCTCGCCACAACGGGCTCTGCTGGCGGCCCAGTTGCGACACGCGGTAGGCCAACCACAGGAGTAAGGCGACCAACCCCAGAAGCAGCCCAAGGGCGATCCACTTCCAGCCCGACTGGTCGGCAATCGGCGTGTGCAGCGCTGCCGGCAGCGATTGAATCCAGGCGTAAGGCAGCATCCAGCCGCCGCTGGTGGCGAGGACGTCGTGCAGGCTAGCAAGGGGAACCGAACGGCGATTGGGCAGTTCGCGCACCCGCTCGTAGAACTCGCCAGAGCGGGCAACGGTCTCGGCGCTGAACAGAAACTCGCCGCTGTGCGGCCCACTCTTGGCGCGGACGAGGGCAATCTCGGTGTTCGGTATGACCCAGTGCGTCGGGCCGGTGACGTCCGGGGAATTGACCTGATCGGCGCCGGGTATCTGGTCAGGCGGCGGCAGCGGAATCCGGTTCAGGATCTCGTACAAGGCGACTGCCGCGAAGCGGCCCGCCTTCTGGCGGGCCGCTGGCGGAACTTCGCTGACGTCCACGCTCTGCACGGCGACCTCAGCCAACGAGATCAGGCGGTGAAACCCCGCGCGCGACGGCGACGGCAGGTAATCGGAGGCGAGAAATCCGCCGAGTGCATCGCCCGAAGCGAGGAACGACTGCACCGTCGCGCGCGGACTCGATCGATCGACCGGCTTGAGCGGGTACACCGCTTCCTCGGCGAAGGCGGTCGTGACCCCGAGAAACAAGGCCAACACCGCCCACAGCCAGCCCATCCGGACGCTCGGCGCCGGCCTGGCGCCGGCTCGTTGCGCCTCTGTATCAGCGTGATTGGCGACCGACAGCGCAACGGGGCGCGCGAAAGCAGGGCTCGTCCCGGTCATGGCTGGCTCCCCGCTTTGCCGCTCGGACTGACCGTCGGCCAGTCGCGCAGCACCGACTCGTAGGCGTCCGACTGGCGCATCAGCCGGCCGGCGATGTCGCGCAGGCGATCGATGTCGCTGGGCGGAAGAACGAAGCTGGTGGGCAGGTTCATGAAGTAGGCCCGCTCCTGTGGGTCGCGAACGGCGTTGAAGCTGACATCGATCACGGCCAGATGCAGCTTGGGCAGGCTGGCTTCTGCCTGTGCCTCGCTCGCCCCGGCGAGGCGTGCCCGCGCCACTTCCAGTTCACGCCGCCACGCCATGATCTCGGCGCGATCCTTCATGGTTTCGATGGTTTCGAACGAATACCGATCGATGGGGACGCTGGTGGACTGCAACATCTGGCTGACCGAGCCCGGCGGGGTTTCCAGACGATCCCAATCGATGCTCGGTGAGGACTGGGAGTTGACCACCAGCAGCACGATGCGCTGAATGGCGCCGAAGCCCACCTGCCCGCTGAACGCTGCACTCGCGGCCTGTTCCTCGAGGAATTCGAGCACGCCGCGCACGCCGATGTTGTCCGAAACGCCCCCATCGACCAAGTGGATGAACGGGCGATCCTTGCTGTTCTGAAAGCGCTCCATTTCACCATAGCGTTGCACGGCGCGCGCCGACGGGCGGACCCTGGTCTCGGGATTGGCGACATCACGCACCCAGGCCGGATACTGGAAGTTGCACGTACCTCCATAATTGTTGAAGGTCACCGGCGAGAGCACCACCGGGACTGCCGAGGACGTCGCCGCCGCACGCGAGAGCCGGACTGTGTTCAGATCGGAGCACAGCAGATCGAAATCGTTCTGGAAGAACGCCAGGCGCGATCCGGTCGACAGGTCGGTGCCGGTGGCAAGAGCCACCGGCCCGGGCCTGCTGAGGAGGTCGCCGAAGGTGGCGCCCTCGAACAGGATCTCGTCGTAGTACTCGGCGGCCAGCTCCGAGCGTCCGGCACTGCCGCCGATGAACTTCCACCAGTTGAAGGGATGGAGCCCGCGCGAGACCAGTTCGCCCTGCACATCGCGCTTGAGGAAACGGCTCTCGTATTCGGTGAACAGCCGCTCGCCATGGAGAGCATAGGCCAGCGCCGTGAAACTGCCGCCGGAAACGCCGGTGATCACGTCGACTTCGTCGATCAGCCGACGGGGCTTGCCGTTGACCTGGATTTCGGTGCGCCGCAGTTCCTCCAGCACGCCATACGAGAACGCTGCCGCCCGCGTACCGCCGCCGGAGAACGAAAGCACGAACAGCGTATGCAGCTCGTTGTTCTGACGCTTGGGGATCAGCAGATACGGTCGGTAGCCGGCCTTCGGGTCAACCTGGGTGATCGGCTCGTTGATCGGCCGGCTGGCGCAGCCAGCCAGCGCGGCAGCGGCAAGGAGAAAGACCATTACGGGGGCAGTACGCATAAATTTCCCTCGGTAGTTCAGTGGACGTTCGCGGCAGCGGGAGACGAGGCAAAACCAGCGCCCTCCCCCGCACGATCTTGTTCAGCGCACCCTGCTCACAGCCCGGCGCCCCAGCGATACTGCCAGGCGAGCCCGAAGAGGTCGTAATTGTTGCCGGTGCGGGCCGACACCCCACTACTGAAGTAAAGCTTGAGCGAATTGCGCACATCCACGGGAAATGCCAGCGTGCCCCCCAGGCGCCAGTTCTGCTGCAGGTCGCCGCCTTCCACGCCGTTGAGCGTCGTGCGGCCGCCGGTGAAGTAGGTGGCGTCGAGCGAACCCCAGATGCCCGAGCGAGAGCCGTAAATCACATGCCCCTGCAGCGAGTAGATCGGGTCCTGCGAACGCCTGTTGTCGCCAAAGAAATCCTCGTTGTCGGTGAACAAGGTGGCCGCGAGCTGGGACTCCAGGGTCCACTGGCCGATGGCCTGCGAGATACCCAATTCCGGCTTGAAGGACCAGCGGTGGCTGCCGATGTTCACCAGATAGTCGGTGTCGTACTGGCCCGCAGGCGCCGACACCTGCAGGCTCGCACCGACGATCAGATCCTGCTCGTACAGGTTGACCGACAGTCGGAACTTCGGGTCGGCCACACCGTTGACCTTGCGCTCGACCGACTGACCAGCGAAGTCTGCCGTTCCCGAGAGCCAAGTGTAGGGCACGATGAGGTCGAACCTGCCGGACTGGCCCCACAGGTCGAGCACCCGCGCATAGCCGAGGACCGCGTTGGACGTCTTGAGCTGCGCGTTCTTCACCGGCAACGAGGCGTCGAATGGCACGGCGCCCTCGGTGTAGGCATAACCGGCGATCAGGAAGTTCAGCCCGATCGGCGCGTTGGAATAGGCGCGCGGCTCGATGTCCTGCGCCTGTACGCTGGACAGCGTCGCGATGACCAGCACCAGGGCGGCAACCGCCAGACGCATGGCACGGCACATCGGAACCCTCAACCTGGTCCATGATCCGGTCTCTGGTCGCCGTCGGCGCGCCTCAGCCGATCGACCAGCGATCGCGGAACCTTCGCCGGGGCCGTCTCGACGACCGCCGCAAACACCGCTGTCGGGCACCGGAGAACGACCCGGTTTGAGATCATGCTGGCTATCGACCCGGGTCATGCTGATCGTCCCGCGAAATTTCCGGGAAGGACCCCGGCGCCGAGCGAATGTGCAGGTCCCGCTGCGGAAATGGAATCTCGATCGCCTGCTCGCCGAGCACGCGTGCGATGTCTCGATTGATCTCGTGCTGCACCCGCAGCCGCTTGTCGAACGAATCGACGAAAGCGCGAATCTCGAAGTCGAGCGAACTCTCCCCGAAGGCGGCGCAGAATACCGAAGGTGCGGGCTCCGGCAGCACTTCGCGATTGCTGCGCACCACCTCGAGCAGCAGCCGCTGCACCCGCGCGATGTCGCTGCCGTAGGCGACCCCCACCTTGAGCAGCAGGCGGGTGGTCTGATTGGTCAACGTCCAGTTGACCACCCGGCCGGTGATGAACGCCTTGTTCGGAATGATCACCTCCTTGTTGTCGAAATCAATCACCGCCGTTGCGCGCGCGCGGATGCGCGCGACCGTACCGGAGATGTCATCGACCGTGACCACGTCGCCGATACGGATCGGGCGCTCGGCGAGCACAATCAGACCCGACACAAAGTTGGCGACGATCTCCTGCAGGCCAAAACCCAGGCCGACGCCGAGTGCGGCCACCAGCCACTGCACGTCGTTCCAGGCAATGCCGAGCAGGCCGGAGGCGAGGATGATGCCGGCGGCGGCGATCGCGTAGCGCGTCATCACCGTAATCGCGTAGATCGCGTCCACCTGCAGGTCGAAGCGCTGCAGCAACACGATGTCGAGTAGCGCCCCGACGCGGCGCACCAGGATGGCGCTGACCCCGATCACCAGCAGCGCCAGCAGAAGGCGGCTGACGGTCAGCGCGTGCGCCACTTCCTTTCCCTCGACGGTTTCGGTGTAGTTCCACAGGGTGTAGTCGCCAATCAGCCCCAAGGTCGCCACAGCGTCCTGCCAGACCCACCAGAGACCGCCAAGCAGCAGTACCGTAACGACAAAATCGAGCAAAGACCGTGTCTCCGCGCCCAGCGCGGCGAGGTCGAGGCGTGGCCGTCGCGGCTCACTCGTTTGGCTGGCGACCAGGCTCCCGGCCTCGACTGCCCCTGCCGCGTCAATCGCCAGAACTCCATCGGCAACCTGCCTGCGGGCGATCTGCTGGCGCTGAATCTGCACCCACAGGGCCATCAGGCCGTACAGGACCACTGCGGCAAGCGACAGAAACAGCGTATAGACGAGTCGTGAGAAGACGTAGCCGGCGGCCACGAAGTAGCCGGCAAACGCCAGCGCCGCCACCGCGCAAGGCACGGCAACCAGGCCCGCGAACCAGACGGCGTGCAGACGAACCGCCCAACTGCGCGCTGCATGCGTCACCCGCCGCTGCAGCAGCGGGCCGCTGCGCCGAAGCAGGCGAGCGAGAAACACGCCGGCGGCGATCAGTGCGAGACAGAAGGCGAGGCGTCCGAGGCTCTCGCGGTTGGTGAACGGCGCGTTGTCCAGTCCATTGAGCACGGCGACGAAGAGCAGCGGGACGACCACCGCCGCAAACCAGCGCAGCGCACGTGCAGCACCGGGGACGGACGTTTCGTCCCAGCCGAAGTGGCGCACCGCAACGCCGCTGCGATCGAGCAGCCAGGCGAAAGTGAGCAGCGCCAGCAGCAGCCTGGCGATCGTCTGCAGCGCGCCAGCCAGTGCCAGCGGGAAACTCTGGCCCTCGTGCGCGCTGGCCAACGAGTGGGCCGCCGTCCACAGCATGATCGGTGCCGGCAGCGCGAGCGCCACGGTGATAGCCAAAGCGAGCAGAGCGTGCCGAATCCGATAGTGCTCGCCGCTGACGACTGCCGGAGAAAGCGAGACCAGCGCACGCTGCCAGCGGCTGCGCAGCAGCAGCAGGCTGGCCGCAGCCAGCAGCGCCACCGTCGGCCAGAGCGGCCGCGCCAGCAGATCATGCCGGAGGATTTCGCCGGCGGCGCGCCAGTGCGCGGGTGCTACCGTCCACGCCAGCGACGGCAGCAGTTCGTCGAGCGTCCGGCTGGTCGGCGACGCCGGCGTCCAGAACAGAAGTTGGGTCAGCTCGGTGTGTGCTGCATCCGCTTGCCGCTGCAGTTCGCGCGCCGCCTCGTCGGCTTTCTGCAGGACGTCCAGGCGCTTGGCTTGCAAGTCCTGCAATCCTTGCAGCAGGTCGCGCTGCTCGACAAAAGCCGCCCGCAGTGCGGCTGCCAACGGTGGCCGTTCTTCGTCCGCGAGGGGTGGCTGCGCCGCCGCCAGACGATGGTCGATCGCGGCATCGACGTCGTCCAGCGCATGCAGGGCGCGTTTGACGGCCAGTTCGGAATCGCTGGCGGCTGCCAGTTGTTCCGCGCGTCTTTCTCGGCCCTCGCTCAGGCGCTGCGGCGTGGGTAGTTGACGCCGCAGCTCGGTCAGGGTCTGTGCGAACTCCGGGCCGAGGGCGTGCACGCTGGCGCGCCGCTGCACCCAGCGCAACCGTGTGTCGAGGTCAGCTTTCGCCTTGCGCAATTCCGCCAGGTCGCCCGCCGCCAGATCGAGCTCGATCGTCGCTTCGGCAATCCGCGCCGAGAGATCGTCGTTCTCGGCGGCAATGGCGGGTAACGGGTCATTGAGCTGGGCGAAGCCAGATCCAGAAAGCAGTGCGAAAACACAGGCCATGAAGAAGCGAAGGGCGAACATCAATGGCCACCGTCAACGGACGAAGGCGTGGCCACCACGGCTCCCCGCAGCTCGCTGGCGCAGCGCGTTGGGCAACCGAGCAGCCACACGTCGTACTCGCCTGGCCCGACAACCGGCGATCAGCGACGCACCGCTCCGCGGTTGCCCGCCGCACCAGGCTGGTTGATCCCCGGATCGGCGCCACGCGCCGGACCGCCGACGCTACCCGCGGCGCCAGGCTGATTGACCCCCGCATCGCGATGAACGTTGCCGGCTGCACCGGGTTGGTTGACACCGGGGTCGACACCATGCCGGGGATCGCCGACGTTGCCCGCGGCGCCGGGCTGGTTGATACCCGGATCGCGGTCGGGACCCACCGGGCCGGCATTGCCGGCGGCTCCCGGCTGATTGACGCCACGATCGCGGGCGTACAGCGCGGGGGAAACGCTGGCCACCATCACGCCAAGGCACAGCAATGCGGTAATACGCTTCATTGACTTCACGGTCATCCTCCTGGAGTGTTCAAGAGACGTGGAAAAGGGAGTCTGCACAGGGTGGAGCGAAGGCCATCACGGCCGCTGCACCACGTAGACCAGGTTGTTGCCCTGAAACGCGGCGCGATAGTAGGTCCCGCCGCATAGGTAATACTCGACGCCGCTCACCGGGGCCGACACACATCCCGAAGGCAGCGCAGCGACGACGGTTCCCACGGGGAGCGGTGTCGCAGCCGGCGGCGGTGCTGGCCGCGGGGCAGAGGCGGCCGCCGCGCTCGTCGCCGCTGCGGTGGTCGCTACCGCGGTCGTCCTGAGTGCCGTGCGCCGCGCGACACCGGCGACGCTCAACGGCGTCATCGGCATACCCACGACGGCCTGTGCCTGGCCAATGACACCGATGCGCGCCGAAGACCAGGGGAGGAAATCGACAGCCGAGAGAAGCACGAGTGCGCCGATCGCGAGTTGGGGGGCAGAAATCTTCATGGTGTACTCCTCATGGACTCAGCGGGTCTGACTCAGCGGCAGGAACTCGACGACCTTCGCGCCGCTGGGCGCAACGAAGCGGAACATGCCTTCGGTAATCCTTGGGGCCGTATCGAATTTGACGATCTGAATAGTGAACTGAGGCCCCCCGGCAACCGTCTTCGAAGTGATCACGTAACGACACGGCGACGGGCGGTCGCCCTCGCGGACCCAGAGCTGCCAATCGACTTCGGCGGCGCGGTACGCCAGGTGATGACAGCGCTGGCCGCCGACCACTTCCACTCCCAGGTAGCTGCCCGTCGTCACCTCGCGCATCAGCAATTCGTAAGCCCCGGTGTCGAGGAAGTCGCCACCCGGAGTGACCACGTCGAGACGGCTACGGGCAAACTCCAGCATCGAGTTGATGTTCGGCGGCGCCGCTACCGTCGCGTAGTG
>WBZT01003447.1_pt1 | contig 10355 bp, 7 predicted proteins | sample 5204241 | NCBI WGS metagenome assembly WBZT01 (sample SAMN12344358, study PRJNA552823) | activated sludge metagenome | biome: Activated sludge suspended growth; feature: Nitrification reactor; material: Wastewater; isolation source: activated sludge from nitrification reactor of wastewater treatment...
CGGGCGGGGTTACAACTATATCCACGGTGAAATCTGGGAAATCTATCAGCGCTTTGAAGAAGCGTTGGCCGAAGCGCGTGCCGCCGGTCTGATCGGAAAGAACATTCTCGGGTCGAGTTTCGATTTTGAGCTTTTTGCGCATCATGGCTACGGTGCGTATATCTGCGGTGAAGAAACGGCGCTGCTCGAGTCGATTGAAGGGAAAAAAGGTCAGCCCCGCTTTAAGCCGCCGTTTCCCGCTTCCTTCGGTCTGTATGGGAAGCCGACGACGATCAACAACACCGAGACTTTCGCTTCCATTCCGTACATCATGAATCTGGGTGGCGAGTCCTATCTGAATGCCGGCAAGCCGAATAACGGTGGGACGAAGCTCTTTTCCGTCTCCGGACATGTCAACCGTCCCGGAAACTACGAAATTCCTCTCGGCACACCGTTTGCCGCCCTGCTTGAAATGGCGGGAGGCATGCGTGCCGGCCGCAAATTGAAAGCGTGCATTCCTGGCGGCTCTTCGGCACCGGTGGTCCCGGCGGCGATGATGATGGATTGCACGATGGATTACGACTCGATCAGCAAGGCGGGTTCGATGCTCGGATCCGGTGCGGTGATCGTCATGGACGAATCCACCTGCATGGTGCGTGCGCTTGAGCGCCTGTCCTTCTTCTATTACGAAGAATCCTGTGGCCAATGCACGCCGTGTCGCGAAGGTACGAGCTGGTTGTACAACGTCGTGCACCGCATCGAACGTGGTCATGGGCGAAGTGACGATTTGGCACTGCTGGAAAGCGTGACCACCAACATCATGGGGCGGACGATCTGTGCGTTGGGCGATGCCGCTTCAATGCCGGTGCAAAGTTTCGTCAAACATTTTCGCGACGAGTTCGCGTACCACATCGAAAACAAGAAGTGTCTGGTGCCCGTTGATGTTCAGCGTGCCGGCAGCGGCTTCTTTACGGCAACGGTCTAAGGTACGAGACGATGGAAATCGAAATCGACGGCAAAATTGCGGATGTGCCCGACGGCAGCACGATTATTGATGCTGCGCAACAACTGGGCACGTATATCCCGCATTTCTGCTATCACAAAAAACTGTCAATCGCCGCTAACTGCCGGATGTGTCTGGTTCAGGTCGAAAAGGCGCCTAAGCCGTTACCGGCCTGTGCAACGCCGGTGACCAACGGCATGAAGGTGTTTACTCATTCCGATCTCGCTGTCAAGGCGCAGAAAGGGGTGATGGAATTCCTGTTGATCAATCATCCTCTCGATTGTCCAATTTGCGATCAGGGCGGGGAATGTCAGCTACAGGATTTGGCGGTTGGTTATGGTGACTCCAAGTCGCGCTTCCAGGAAGACAAACGGATCGTTTTTTATAAGGAAGTTGGTCCGCTGATCTCAATGAAAGAGATGGCGCGCTGTATCCACTGCACGCGCTGCGTGCGCTTTGGTCAGGAAATCGCCGGGTTGATGGAACTCGGTATGGCCAACCGCAACATGCATTCCGAGATCACCACTTTCGTTGGCCGTTCGATCGATTCCGAATTGTCAGGCAATATGATTGATCTGTGCCCTGTCGGCGCGCTGACCTCGAAGCCGTTCCGTTATTCGGCACGTAGCTGGGAGTTGTCGCGACGCAAGTCGGTCAGTCCGCACGACAGCCTTGGTGCAAATCTGACAGTTCAGATCAAGAATAATGTCGTCATGCGTGTCCTGCCGCGTGAAAACGAAGAAATCAACGAGTGCTGGATTTCGGATAAAGAGCGCTTTTCTTATGAGGCACTGAACTCACAAGCGCGTCTGTCGAAGCCGATGGTGCGCATTGATGGGAAGTTGCGGGAAGTCGACTGGAATGTTGCGCTCGATTATGTGACGCATGCGCTGAAAGACATCGTCGCTACGCACGGCGGCGAATCGATTGCCGCATTGGCATCGCCGCACTCGACGCTGGAAGAACTCTATTTATTGCAGAAATTGACGCGCGGTCTGGGTTCCGGCAGCGTCGATTTCAGGCCGCGGCGGTTCGATTTCTCAACCGATGGCCATCTGGCCGGTATTCCGTGGCTCGGTCTTAAGTTGTCAGAAATCAAGGATCTCGACTCCGCGCTGGTCGTCGGCAGTTTCTTGCGCAAGGATCACCCACTGTTTGCCCAGCGCCTGCGACAACTGGCCAGGAAATGGGGAAAAGTCAGCCTTCTTTCGGTCACCGGGGACGATCCGCTGATCAATCTGCATGCCCGCCGCACGGTCAGTCCGGCAGATTTGCCGTCCGCGCTGGCGGCGGTAGTCAAGGCCGCTGCACAAATCAAACAGGTGGCCATTCCCGCTGGTCTGGAAGCGATTGTGCCTTGTGCAAGCAGCGAAGCGATTGCCAGAAGTCTGATTGATGGCGAAAAGGTGGCCATTTTCCTTGGCAACGTTGCCGAACAAAGCCCGCAGGCAACGTCCCTGCATGCACTGGCGCAGGAACTGGCCAAGTTGACGGGGGCAAGTTGTGGTTTCATCGGGGAAGCGGCCAACAGTGTTGGCGGTTACGTTGCCAAAGCGCTGCCGAGTGCATTGAATGCGCGCGAAATGTTTGCCCAACCGCGCAAGGCGTATCTCTTGCTCGGTATCGAACCCGAACTCGATTGTCACGATCCGCAGCGCGCTGTGGCTGCACTCAAATCCGCTTCGCTGGTGGTGGTCATGACGGCTTTTGCCGATCTGTTGGCGTGCGAATACGCGGATGTATTGCTCCCGATGACACCATTCACTGAAACCGCGGGTACTTTCGTCAATTGCGAAGGCCGTGCGCAGAGCTTCAACGGACTGGTGCGCCCGTTGGGAGACGCGAGGCCAGGCTGGAAAATATTACGGGTGATGGGAAATCTGCTCGATCTTTCAGGCTTCGATTACGAATCGAGCGAGCAGGTGCATGCCGAGATGTTGCCGGCGACTGACGATTTCGTGACCGGTTTGAACAACTCGCTGCGCAATGTTTCCTGGACTTTGCCGACCGCACAGCAGGGCCTGCAGCGTGTTTCTGACGTACCGATTCATTTTGCCGATCCTTTGGCCCGACGCGCGCCCGCCTTGCAAAAAACAGCCGATGCCGTGGCACCGACTGCACGCATGAATGCCAGAACGCTGTCGGCCATTGGTGTTACCGATGCAGCTCAGGTCCGCATCCGTCAGGGAGAAGGGGTTGCCCTGCTGACCAGTCGGCTGGACGAAACCGTGCCGGATAATTGTGTCCGTATCGCTGCGGCACATTCGGCGACGGCCGCGCTGGGCGAGATGTTCGGCGCAATCAATGTGGAGCGTGCATGATGATTGCTGCGCTGCAAGGACTGTTGCAAGGACTTTTCGGGTCGGTATACCCGCTGGTCTGGACTTTGCTGAAGATCGTACTGATCATCGCACCATTGCTGCTTTGTGTTGCCTACCTGACTTTCTGGGAGCGCAAGATAATCGGCTGGATGCAGGTACGGATTGGTCCGAACCGGGTGGGACCTTGGGGCCTGATTCAGCCGATTGCCGATGGTTTGAAACTGCTGCTCAAGGAAGTCGTCATTCCGACAGGTGCCGACAAGAGTGTCTTTCTGCTGGCGCCGATGTTCGCCTTCGCGCCAGCATTGGCGGCTTGGGCTGTCATCCCGTTTAATGACACACTGGTCCTGGCCAATGTCAATGCCAGTTTGCTGTACATCATGTCGATCACCTCGGTCGGGGTGTATGGCATCATCCTGTCCGGCTGGTCCTCCAACTCAAAATACGCTTTCCTTGGCGGGATGCGTTCTGCAGCGCAGATGATTTCCTACGAAGTCTCGATGGGTCTGGCTTTGGTGGTTGTGCTGATGGTCTCCAACAGTCTGAACCTCGGTGATATCGTCAAAGGTCAAGGGCAGGGCTATTTCGCCGATCGAGGACTGGGTTTCCTCTCGTGGAACTGGTTGTCTCTGTTGCCGATGTTTATCGTCTATCTGGTTTCGATCGTCGCCGAAACCAACCGGGCACCCTTCGACTTGGCAGAAGGCGAATCGGAAATCGTCGGTTTCCACGTCGAATACTCGGGAATGGCTTTTGCGGTGTTCTTCCTGGCTGAATACGCAAACATGATTCTGGTGTCGACGCTGGCTTCGATCATGTTCCTCGGTGGCTGGCTGTCTCCATTCGGTTTTCTGCCTGACGGACTGTTGTGGCTGTTCCTGAAGATTTCGTTTGTTCTGTTTATTTTCCTGTGGATTCGAGCCACCTTCCCACGCTATCGCTACGACCAGATCATGCGCTTGGGGTGGAAAGTATTCATCCCGCTGTGCCTGATCTGGCTGGTCGTTGTCGGTTGCTGGATGATGTCGCCGCTGAACATCTGGAAATGAGAGGCCATTCATGGGTTCGATGAAAGAAATTTTCAACAGCCTCCTATTGAAAGAATTGTTCAAGGGGCTGTCGGTGACCGGGCGCTACATGTTCGCCCGTAAGATCACCGTGCAATATCCGGAAGAGAAAACTCCGCAGAGTTTCCGCTTTCGCGGCTTGCACGCTTTGCGCCGTTATCCCAGTGGGGAAGAACGCTGTATTGCTTGCAAACTCTGTGAAGCTGTCTGTCCAGCGCAAGCGATCACCATTGAGTCTGATGAACGTGCGGATGGTTCGCGACGTACGACCCGCTATGACATCGATTTGACCAAATGCATCTTCTGTGGGTTTTGTGAAGAAGCCTGTCCGGTCGATGCCATCGTTGAAACTCGTGTTTACGAATATCACGGTGAAAAGCGAGGCGATCTCTATTACACCAAGGCCATGTTGCTGGCCAACGGCGATCGCTACGAAGCACAGATTGCCGAAGATCGCGCACTCGACGCGAAATATCGTTGACAGGCCGCTGAAATGGAATTCAAGACCTTCGTTTTCTACTTTCTGGCGGCGATCCTGGTCCTCGCCAGCCTGCGGGTCATCACCTCGCGCAATCCGGTTCATGCTGCCTTGTATCTGGTTTTGGCCTTTGTAACAGCGAGTGGGGTGTGGATGCTCCTGCAAGCCGAGTTTCTGGCGTTGGCATTGGTCCTGGTCTATATCGGTGCGGTGATGGTGCTCTTCCTGTTCGTGGTGATGATGCTCGATATCAATCTCGACCGCCTGCGGGAGGGGTTCTGGAGCTATTTGCCGTTAGGCTTGGTCATCGCCCTGATCATGGTTTTCGAGATGAGTATGGTGCTCGGCGGCAATTATCTTGGTTTGTTCGAGAATTCCGTTCCTCAGGCCTCGGCGACTGACAGCAATGTTCAGGCCGTCGGCCGCTTGATGTTTACCGACTACGTTTATCCCTTCGAATTGGCTTCAGTCATCCTGCTGGTCGGGATAGTCGCTGCAGTGGCTCTGACACAACGTGAAAAGCGCAAGACCAAGTCGGTCGATCCGAATCAACAAGTTTTCGTCAAGGCCAAGGATCGGGTGCGTGTTCTGCAGATGCCAACCGAAAAACGCGAATGATCTGATAACAATCAACGAATTCGAGATCAAGAAAACAGCGGGCGGGGCGAAACGCACGCGCCCATGCAGAAAGAACTCAGGGAGGTCCCTTGCTCACACTGTCCCATTTTTTGATTCTGGGTGCGATTCTGTTCGCAATCAGTGTCGTCGGCATTTTCCTCAATCGCAAGAATCTGATCATCATCCTGATGTCGATCGAATTGATGCTGCTGGCAGTCAATATGAACTTCATTGCCTTTTCGCATTATCTGCATGATCTGGCCGGGCAAGTGTTCGTGTTCTTCATCCTGACCGTTGCTGCCGCTGAATCGGCGATTGGTTTGGCGATTCTCGTCGTGCTGTTCCGTAATCTGAGAACCATCCATGTGGATGATCTGGACAGCCTGAAGGGTTAAACCATGGAAATGCAAAAAATCTATCTGCTGGTTCCCCTGGCACCGCTTTTCGGTGCGATCATCGCTGGTCTCTTCTGTCGTCTGATCCCGCGCTGGCTGGCGCATAGCGTGACGATTGCCGGCGTGGTGGTTTCCTGCTTTGCGTCGTATCTGATCTATAAAGATGTGCAGGCTGGCAATACGTTCAATGGGCCGGTATATCAGTGGCTGACCTCGGGTGACTATCGTTTTGAAGTCGGTTTTCTGATCGATCAGCTGACCGTCACGATGATGTTGGTGGTCACCTCGGTTTCATTGATGGTGCACGTGTATACCATCGGCTATATGCAGGATGACCCAGGTTACAACCGGTTTTTTAGTTACATCTCCCTGTTCACCTTTTCAATGTTGATGCTCGTCATGAGCAACAACTTCATGCAACTGTTTTTCGGTTGGGAAGCCGTCGGTCTGGTCTCCTATCTGTTGATCGGCTTCTGGTACACCCGTCCGACCGCTATCTTTGCCAACCTGAAAGCGTTTCTGGTCAACCGCGTCGGTGATTTCGGTTTCATCCTTGGCATTGGTCTGGTGTTGAGTCATTTCGGCACGCTCGATTACGCGGCAGTATTTGCCAAGGCCCCGTCGCTGGCCACTACGACCATTTCGATTTTTGGCAAGGGAAGTGAAATTGCCTTGATGAGCGCGGTTTGTATCTTGCTGTTCGTTGGTGCTATGGGCAAATCGGCGCAAGTTCCGCTGCATGTCTGGCTGCCGGACTCGATGGAAGGTCCGACTCCCATCTCGGCACTAATCCATGCGGCAACCATGGTAACGGCCGGCATTTTCATGGTTGCGCGCATGTCACCGCTGTTTGAACTCTCCAATACGGCCCTGTCCTTTGTCATGATCATTGGCGCCATCACCGCCTTGTTCATGGGCTTTCTGGGCATCATCCAGAACGACATCAAGCGGGTAGTGGCTTATTCGACCTTGTCGCAATTGGGCTATATGACGGTTGCCCTGGGAGCTTCTGCCTATTCGGTCGCCATTTTTCACCTGATGACGCACGCCTTCTTCAAAGCCTTGCTCTTCCTGGCAGCGGGTTCGGTGATCATCGGCATGCACCACGATCAGGATATCCGCAACATGGGCGGCTTGCGGAAATACATGCCGATTACCTGGATCACCTCGCTGATTGGTTCATTGGCCCTGATCGGTACGCCTTTCTTTGCCGGTTTTTACTCCAAGGATTCGATTATCGAAGCCGTGGCGCTGTCGCACCTCAGCGGTGCGAAATTTGCCTACTTTGCCGTCATGGCGGGTGTTTTCATCACCGCCTTTTACTCGTTTCGGATGTATTTCCTGGTTTTCCATGGTGAAGAAAGATTCGGCAAGGCAGCGCATCATGATACGCATGATTCGCACGCCGGAGTGGCACATGACGCGCACCACGCACATCATTCCGCCACAGTAGCTGATGACCACCACCATCATGACGATGCGCATGCAGAAGAGCACCATGGATTGGCACCGGGCCAGAAACCGCATGAATCACCGTGGGTGGTGACGCTGCCACTGGTGATGTTGGCCATCCCTTCGCTGATCATCGGTTACTTCGCCATTGAGCCGATGTTGTTCGGCAATTATTTCAAGGATGCGATCTTCGTTGATGCCGATGCACATCCGGTGATGCAGGAACTGGCGCATCATTTCCACGGCGCATTCGCCATGGCTACGCATGCCGTCAGCACGGCGGTTTTCTGGCTTGCCTTCGCCGGTGTCGCGTTGTCGTGGTTTTTCTACATGAAGCGTCCCGACATCCCTGAAGCGATCAAAAACAGCTTCGGCTGGCTCTATAGACTGCTGGACAACAAGTACTACTTCGACAAGTTCAATGAAGTGTTTTTTGCCGGTGGTGCGCGCTTGCTTGGGAAAGGATTCTGGAAAGGTGGTGATGCTGGCTTGATCGACGGGTTGTGCGTCAATGGTTCGGTTCGGCTCGTGGGCTGGATCGCGACCTTGGCGCGGCTTTTCCAGACCGGCCACATCTATCACTACGCATTTACGATGATCATCGGCGTGTTCTTTTTGATGACCTTTTGGGTCCTGCGCCCCTGAGTTAGAAAGACTGAGAACGATATGTCAGGCATGCCGCTACTATCACTTGCCATTTGGGTGCCGATCCTCGCCGGTTTGTGCGTTCTGGCGACCGGTTCAGATCGCAACGCACCATTGGCGCGGATGTTGTCTCTTGCTGGCGCGGTTGCCGGCTTGCTGGTCACCTTTCCGTTGTACACCGGCTTTGACATGCATACGCCAGCGATGCAGTTCGTCGAGTTGGGAGCCTGGATTCCCCGTTTCAACGTCAATTACCATCTAGGGGTCGATGGCATTTCGATGCCTTTCGTCATCCTCAACAGCTTCATTACCGTCACGGTCGTACTCGCCGGCTGGCAGGTCATCGAACAAAAGGTGGCGCAATACAATGCCGGTTTCCTGATCATGTCCGGCTTGTTGAACGGAATTTTCTCGGCATTGGACGGCGTGCTGTTTTATGTGTTCTTTGAAGCTTCGCTGATTCCGCTGTATCTGATCATCGGAGTCTGGGGTGGGCCAAACCGGGTTTATGCCGCGTTCAAGTTTTTCCTTTTCACCTTGATGGGTTCCTTGCTGTTCCTCATCGCGTTGCTCTATCTCTTCCTTGAGTCCGGTGGCAGTTTTTCGATCTTGCAGTGGCATGCGCTGCCGCTCGAAATGTCACCGCAAAAATGGCTGTTCTTGGCTTTCCTGGTGGCTTTCGCCGTCAAGGTGCCGATGTGGCCGGTACATACTTGGTTGCCGGATGCGCACGTTGAAGCACCGACCGGAGGTTCGATCGTGCTGGCTGCTATTGCCTTGAAACTCGGCGCCTATGGTTTCCTGCGTTTTTCGTTGCCCATCGTTCCTGATGCCGCGCACCATTTCAGCGGGCTGGTTATCGGTTTGTCGCTGATCGCCATTATTTACATTGGTTTCGTCGCGCTGGTGCAGCTCGACATGAAGAAGCTGGTCGCCTATTCATCGATCGCCCACATGGGTTTCGTCACCCTGGGCTTCTTCATTTTTAGTGCGATGGGTATCGAAGGTGCACTGGTGCAGATGATCTCGCACGGTTTCGTGTCAGGAGCGATGTTCTTCTCGATCGGAGTGATGTACGACCGGGCACATTCACGGCAAATTGCCGATTACGGCGGTGTGGTCAATACCATGCCCAAGTTCGCCGCCTTTTTCATGCTTTTCGCGATGGCCAATGCCGGTTTGCCAGCGACCTCCGGTTTCGTCGGTGAATTCATGGTCATCCTGGCGGCGGTCGATCACAATTTCTGGGTCGCTTTCGCGGCGGCCTCGACGATGATCGTCGGAGCGGCTTACACCCTGTGGATGTACAAACGCGTCGTATTCGGAGCGGTGGCCAATCATCATGTGGCCGAGCTTACCGACATCAACAGCCGCGAGTTTTTCATTTTTGTCCTGTTCGCCATTGGTGCGCTGGGGATGGGTCTCTATCCGCAGCCATTCACCGAAATCATGCACAGCTCAGTCAATGAACTGCTGCATCATGTCGCCCAAAGCAAGATCCAATAATTGGTAGCCGCTATGACTCTTGCCGAAATGCAGTTCCTGCCGCCAGACCTCCGCCTTGCCAGCGCCGAGATCTTCGTTTTGTTGATGGCGTGTCTGATCTTGTTGTTCGATCTTCTGCTCAAGGACAGGAAGCGGACGGCGACCTTCGTTGCGACCCAGGCCACGCTGGTTGGCGCAGGAGTGATCACCGCCACGTCGAGTTCCGGCGACATCGCCTTTACTTTCAGCAATATGTACGTTGGCGACATGCTTGGCGACGTGTTGAAGTTGTTGCTTTACCTGACAGTGATCGTCGTACTGCTCTATTCACGCCGTTATGTGCTCGAACGCGAGCAGATGGCCAGAGGTGAGTATTACGCGCTAGCCTTGTTCGCCACCTTGGGCATGATGGTGATGATTACCGCCAATCATTTCCTGAGCGTTTATATCGGACTGGAACTGCTGTCGCTTTCACTCTACGCGATGGTGGCGATGAACCGCGATTCGGTGCCGGCGACCGAAGCGGCAATGAAATACTTCGTTCTGGGTGCGCTGGCTTCCGGTTTGTTGCTGTACGGCATGTCGATGATTTACGGATCTACGGGAACGCTCGATATCTCTGCGGTTTCCGAGCGGCTGGCTATGGGGCAGGCAGACAAAGGCATTCTCGTCTTTGGTCTGGTGTTCCTGGTGGCGGGGATCGCCTTCAAGCTGGGTGTCGTTCCTTTCCACATGTGGATTCCGGACGTCTATCATGGTGCGCCTACTGCGGTGACCTTGTTCATCGCCACCGCACCGAAGTTGGCCGCATTCGCCATCGTCATGCGTATGCTGGTCAATGGCCTGATCGTCATGGCGGCTGATTGGCAATCGATGCTGATTTTCCTGTCGGTGCTGTCGATGGCCATCGGC
>WBZT01003450.1_pt1 | contig 10348 bp, 8 predicted proteins | sample 5204241 | NCBI WGS metagenome assembly WBZT01 (sample SAMN12344358, study PRJNA552823) | activated sludge metagenome | biome: Activated sludge suspended growth; feature: Nitrification reactor; material: Wastewater; isolation source: activated sludge from nitrification reactor of wastewater treatment...
ACCCGGACAGCGGCGCCGTCCTGCGCACGCACACCTCCCCGCTGCAGATCCGTACGATGCTGGAGCAGGCGCCGCCGGTCTACGTCGTCTGCCCGGGGCGGGTGTACCGCACGGACGAACTCGACGCCACCCACACGCCGGTCTTCCACCAGGTCGAGGGCCTGGCAGTGGACCGCGGCTTGAGCATGGTAGACCTCAAATCGACGCTTGACTGGTTCGCCGCCACCATGTTCGGCGAGGGGATCGTGACCCGGCTGCGGCCGAGCTACTTCCCGTTCACCGAACCTAGCGCTGAGGTGGACCTTGAGTGTTTCGCCTGCCGCGGCGAGAGCGTCGGGAATCCCGATCGCCCCTGCCGCACCTGCTCCAGCGAGGGCTGGATCGAGTGGGGTGGCTGCGGCATGGTCAATCCGCGGGTGCTGAAGTCCTGCGGCATTGACCCCGACGAGTTCACCGGATTCGCGTTCGGCATGGGGATCGAGCGCACCCTGATGTTCCGGCATGGGATCACCGACATGCGTGACCTCGTCGAGGGGGACCTCCGTTTCACCGCCGCCTTCGGAATGGACAGCTGATGCGTGCACCACTGAGCTGGATCCGCGAGTACGCGGCCCTACCCGAGCAGGTAACGGCCCGCGAGGTCGCCGAGAAGCTGATCGGCATAGGCCTGGAAGTGGAGTCGGTCGACGAAGTCTCGGTCAGCGGTCCTCTGGTCATCGCGCGGGTCGACAAGATCGAGGAACTCACCGAGTTCAAGAAGCCGATCCGCTACTGCCAGGTCGACGTCGGCGACGCCGTCCGCGGCATCATCTGCGGTGCGACGAACTTCGCCGAGGGCGACATCGTCGTGGCCGCGCTGCCCGGCGCAGTCCTGCCCGGCAACTTCGAGATCAGTGCGCGCAAGACTTACGGTCACGTCAGCGACGGCATGATCTGCTCCGGTCGGGAGTTGGCGATCAACGACGAGTACGACGGCATCATGGTGCTCCCTGAGGGCACCCCTGGTGAGGACGCCCGCCCGGTGCTCGGCCTGGACGACGCCGTCCTCGACATCGCCGTGACGCCGGACCGCGGCTACTGCCTGTCGATCCGGGGGATCGCGCGGGAAGTGGCACTCGCCTTCGACGTGCCGTTCACCGATCCCGCCTCCCAGGTGCCCGACCTGTCGGCCGACGGGCCCACGCACCCCGTAGAGCTGATCGACGGGGCAGACCGGTTCACCGCGCGGGTGCTGACCGGCCTCGACCCCGACGCGGAGAGCCCCGTGTATTTGGCCCGCCGCCTGACCCAGTGCGGGATGCGCCCGGTGAGTCTCGCGGTGGACGTCACCAACTACGTGATGCTCGAGCTCGGCCAGCCGCTACACGCGTTCGACGCCGACAAGCTGCAGGGCGCCATCCAGATCCGCCCGCCCGCTGCCGGCGAGAAGCTCGAGACCCTCGACCACGTGCAGCGCGTGCTGGACCCGGCGGACGTCGTCATCGCCGATGATCGCGGCCCGGTCGGACTCGCAGGTGTGATGGGTGGGCTGACGACCGAGATCGACGAGGCCAGCACAAACGTGGTGCTCGAGGCGGCCCATTTCGCAGCCGCCCGCGTCGCCGGCATGTCCCGGCGGCACAAGCTCTCATCCGAAGCGTCCCGGCGCTTCGAGCGAGGCGTGGATGACGACCTGGCCCTCGTCGCGTCGAACCGCGCTGCCGCCCTTCTGGCCGAACTGGCAGGGGCCAAGGTCGGTGGTTTGATCGACGTCGACCGCCGAGGCGCCCGTGGTCCGATCACGCTGCCCGCCGACCTGCCCACTCGCGTGATCGGAGTCGACATTCCGGCTGACCGTGTTGCCGCGATCCTCACGGCCATCGGCTGCACGGTCGATGGCGAGACGGTCACACCTCCCACTTGGCGGCCCGACCTCACCGAGCCGATCGACCTCGTGGAAGAGGTGGCCCGGGTCGTCGGCTATGCCACCATCCCGTCGCGCGGTCCGGCGATGGGTCTGGGCATCGGTCTGCAGGATCGCCTGCGCCGCCAGATCCGCCGTCGCCCTGCAGAACTCGGATTGCTCGAGGTGCTCGCCTACCCGTTCGTCGGGGAGGCGGAACTCGACGCACTCGGCCTGCCCGCCGATGATCCCCGCCGCACCGCCGTGCGGCTCGCGAACCCGCTGCGCGACGAACAGCCGCTGATGCGCACCACGTTGCTGCCGGGCCTGCTCAACACCGCCCGCCGCAATGTCGGCCGCGGAGCCGACTCCGGGCAGTTGTACGAATACGGCCAGGTCTTCCGCGACCTCGCCTCCGTCAACGCACCGGTCGCTGCGGCCGGTGAACGTCCCGCGCAAGACGTACTGGACGCGATGCTCACTGCACTTCCGCGGCAACCCGAGCACCTGGCCGTGCTGCTGTGGGGGGAATGGTCGAAGGCCGGCTGGTGGGGTCCCGGGCGGGCCGTCGACTGGTCCGACCCGATCCGCCTGACCCAGGCCGTTGCAGCCAGCGTCGGGGTTGCGCTGGAGGTGGCTGCCGACCAGCACGCCCCCTGGCACCCCGGTCGGTGCGCGGTCCTGCGCGTCGATGGCCGCGTTGTCGGCCACGCGGGGGAGTTGCACCCGGACGTGGTCACTGCCTACGGACTGCCAGCGCGCGCCTGCGCTGCGGAACTCGACCTCGACGCCGTGCTCGATGCGGCTCGTGATGTCGCCCCGGCGCCCGAGGTGTCGACCTACCCGGTCGCCAAGGAGGACGTTGCCCTGGTCGTCGACGATGGCGTTACTGCTGAGGCTTTGCGCAGTGCTCTAGCCGCCGGCGGCGGAGACTTGCTGGAGAGCGTGCGGTTGTTCGACGTTTACTCCGGTCCACAGGTGCCTGAGGGCAAGAAGTCGCTGGCGTTCTCGCTGAGGCTGCGCGCACCCGATCGCACGCTGACTGATGAGGACATCACGGGGGTTCGGGAGGCGGCGTTAGCGGCTGCAGCGGAACTCGGCGCAGCTCTGCGGACCTAGGGGGCCGAGTGCTCAAGGTTCTTTACGTCTGCACCGCCAACATCTGCCGGTCGCCGTCGGCCGCTGCTGTATTGCAGGACGCTGGACTGCCGGGCGTCGAGGTCCGTTCGGCCGGCGTGGCAGCGGCTGTCGGTTCGCCAGGATGCGCGATGGCGCCGGCGCTGGCAGGTCGCACGCACGCGTCGCAGCCACTGACGTTCGAACTGGTGCAATGGGCGGATCTGATCCTCACAGCGGCTCGTGAGCATCAGGCTGCGGTTCTGGCCATCGACCCGTCCGCACGCACGCGCACGTTCACCATTCGTCAGGCTGGTCGGCTTTCGCAATGGCTGGTTGCGTCCGGCATGCTTGCTGCTGCGCGAAGCGGCGGCCCGTTCGCCCCGGGCGATCCCCGCAACGATGTGGAACCTCTGCCGGATGCTGCCGGAAGGGGACGGTGGCTGGTCTCGGAGTTGGACGCGGCGCGGGGCATGGCACCTGTAGCTCCTGAACAGCCAGCTCGCCGGCGCCGCCGTGATTCCGGCGCGGACATGCACCCCGACGATGTTCCCGATCCCCACGTGCTCGGCATGAGTTGGCACGACACGGCCGCCCGGCAGATCGAGGACGCTACAAAGCCCTTGGTCGAAGTCGTCAGGGAGCTCGCGGCTTTGTGATGGCCAAGCGCAGCCACCAGTCCGCGATCGTCCAAGGAGGGCGGATCGCGAACGGTTGTTGGCTAGCGAGACTGTCACCAGGTTCAGACGAAGAGGTCCGATTCGTCGATGCTTGCGGACGGCAACCCCCGTTGATGGAAGGCCTCGACGAGTCGCCATCCCGCCTTCAGTGCGTTCAAGCCGAAGATGTCCACGGCTGGCCCGTCAAGCTCTTCGGCCAGTTGGCAGATGACACCATGTTCGAACCACCGGTAGGCACCCACGTTGAGTTTCTCGCCGGCAGGGGGACTGCAGATGGTGCCCAACGCCGCGTCAACTGCTTCAGGCCTCACGCCCGGGACGTACACCGTGATGTCGTTCACAAGAAGTCCTTCGGCACTAGGTGGCGGCTCCAGTATCCCCGTTGTGCAAACCACTGCAAAACGATCCATTGAAGATCGCCCGCTCAGGTGCGGCCGGGACATGATTGCGTCACTCCACATAGTGCGCCATAGCGCTGCTATGACCCACGATGTGCGGTTTGCACCTCACGGCCTCAGGCACCATCCCCTTGAAACAGCGCTGACAGTGCTTCCCCGCCTCTCACCGCAGGATCGGAATCTCACAACGCGGCCCGAGAGCGGTTTGCCGTTTGAACAGGTTGGGAACCTGCCGAAGAAGCGGCCCGCCGACCACCCCTATGTGACGGCTCAGAGCAGTTCCTCCTCGTCAAGGTCCTCGAACCGCACCTCACCTGCAAGCACCCGTCGCAACACCTTCCCCGTGGCATTACGCGGCAACTCCGACACCCGCCGCACCTCCCGCGGCCGGTGGTGCGGACCAAGTCGCTCGCGCCCCCAGGCCAACAGGTCCTCATCAGTGAGTTCGCCGTCGACCACCACATGCGCCACCAGCACCGACCCGTACACCGGATCCGGCCGGCCTGTGACCGCAACATCGGAGAGCGCCGGGTGTTGGCGCAGGACTTCCTCCACCTCAGTGGGGTGCACGTTCTCGCCGCCGGTGATCACCATGTCGTCGGCGCGGCCCTTGATCGTCAGCCGGCCGGCCTTGTCGATGCACCCGATGTCACCGGTGGGCACCATGCCCTTCACGCTGCCTCGGGTGCCGTCGCTCTTGTACTCGTCGATCGACGTGCGGCTGCGGACGAACACCCGCCCGTCCACGCCGCGGGGAACGGCTCGGCCCTTGCGGTCGAACACCTCGACCCGTACGCCCGGCATCGGCTTGCCCGCAGTATGCGGATCCTCCCGTAGGTCCGCGGGGGTTGCGATGGTCGCGTAAGCGGCCTCAGTGGTCCCGTACAGGCTGTAGAGCACATCGCCGAAGTCATCCATGAACTCGGTGGCCAGCGTCCCCGGGATTGCCGAACCCGAAACCGCCACGCAGCGCAACGACGAGACGTCGTAGGAGCGCTTCACCGACTCCGGTAAGTCGACCATCCGCTTGAGCACCACAGGAACCGTGATGATCGTCTCGACCTCGTAGGCCTGAGTGAGCGCCAGCAACCGCTCGGGGTCGGGATGACGCAGCACGATCTGGGTGTTGTCCATGACCGTTGCCATCCGGTGATGCATCCAGGCCCAGGCGTGGAACATCGGCGCGGCGAACAGGGTCACGCTGTTCATCGAGACCGGGAACGAGTGCAAAAGCGCCGCGATCGAGTCAAGCGGCGCGGTCGTGCGGGCAGCTCCCCGCAACGGACCCCCTGTTGTACCGCTGCTCAGGATCACGTGCCGGCCCGGGTCGCGCGGCGCGGAGACGTCACCGCTCCAGGGCATCGCGTCCAGCAGCGGTATGCCCGCCGGATCGTCAAGGCCCAGAGAAAGCACCTCGTCCGGCACCACGTCGGTGAACTCGCGGTCGTGGATGAGCATCGTGATGTCGTGGGCAGCACAGACCGTCTGCACCTGGTCGGCCGTCGAGCCGGTGTTCAGGTAGATCAGGTCGGCGCCGGTGCGCGAGACCGCGACGATGGTCTCCGCGTAGGCCCGCGAGTTGCGGCCCATGAGCCCTACAGTCGTTCCGGATTGTGCGCCGCGATCCATGAGGCTGTTGGCCAGCACGGTCGTCCTGTATTCGACCTCAGCGAAGGTCACCTCGTCGGCCAGCGGGTCGTCCACGTCGACGATCGCAATGGCTTCTGGATCCCGCGCAGCACCTAGTGCGAAACCCAGCGCAGGAGTGGTGCCCCACTTGCGCAGCGCAGACAACATGCTGGCCGCCACCAGTGGGTTGCGTGGCTTAGCCAGCCCGGATCGCAGCGCGCCGAAGGCCCCGGCCCGCGCGATGTCCGCGGCGTCGAGCACACCCCGCAGGGGGTCAAAGGGGCGCATGTGCCCATACTGACCCACCGGGCGAAGGGGGGTGCCCCCGACCTCTATGCACATACATGTATAGAGTGCATACATGGTCACGGCAGGAGTCCTGGGCGCATCCGGGTACAGCGGCGGTGAAGTGCTGCGCCTGCTCGCTGGCCACGCCGGAATCGAGGTCACGAGGGCTTGGGCAAATGCCAGTGCCGGCCAGCCGATCGGGGCATTGCATCCTCATCTGGCCTCGCTCGCGGACCTCCCGGTAGCTGAGTTCGACGCCAGTGACGCCGATGTCGACATCGTGTTCATGGCTCTGCCGCACGGCCAATCCGCCGCGTACGCCCAGCAGTTGTCCTGCCTCGTAGTGGACCTCGGCGCCGACCACCGGCTGACCGACACGGCGGCCTGGCAGCAGTATTACGGTGGCGAGCACGCGGGCACCTGGACGTACGGTCTGCCCGAGCTGCCGGGGGCCCGCGCCGAAATCGCCGCCAGCAAGACGGTGGCCAACCCGGGTTGTTATGCCACCGCCATCACCCTGGCCGCTCATCCGCTCGTGACCGCTGGACTCATCGACCCCGCGCGGATCGTGGTGGTGGCCGCAAGTGGCACCAGTGGCGCCGGTCGCAGCCCGAGTGTCCCGCTGCTGGCCACCGAGATCACCTCGGGCATGCGTCCTTACAAGGTCGGGGGCGTTCACCAGCACATCCCGGAGATCGAGCAGACGCTCGGCCACGGCGCAAAGGTCGCTTTCACCCCGCTGCTGGCGCCGATGGCCCGCGGGATCATTGCCACGGTCACGGCACCGGTCATCGGGGATCCCGCCGCGATTGGGCAGGCTTTCACCGCATACGCCGACGAACCGTTCGTCCGGGTGCTGCGCGACGGACAGTGGCCCGCCACCCAGATGACATTGGGCAGCAACAGCGCCGTCCTGCAGTGGGCATTCGACGAGCACACCGGTCAGGTGGTCGTCTGTTGCGCGATCGACAACCTCGTCAAAGGCGCTGCCGGCCAAGCCATCCAGAACGCCAACCTCATGCTCGGTTTCGACGAGACCACCGGGCTGCCCGTGGACGGAGTGGCGCCGTGAGTGTGACCTACGCGCAGGGATTCCGGGCGGCAGGCGTGACCGCCGGACTGAAGGCGTCGGGCAAGCCCGATGTCGCCGTTGTGATCAACGACGGGCCGCATTGGGCCGCCGCCGGAGTGTTCACGTCCAACCGCATCCAGGCAGCGCCCGTGCTCTGGTCCAGGCAGGTGCTGTCCGACGGGCAGTTGCGCGCGGTCGTGCTGAACTCGGGTGGCGCGAACGCCTGCACGGGACCCGAAGGTTTCGCCGACACCCACCACACCGCCGAGGCCGCGGCTGAGGCGCTCGGGGTCGGACCGATCGATGTGGCTGTCTGCTCGACCGGGCTGATTGGTGAGCGGCTGGACATGCCCAAGCTCATGGCTGGCCTTTCGCAGACCATTGCGATCGCCGACAGTGAGGGCGGCGCGGCAGCCGCCGAAGCGATCATGACCACCGACACCGTCATCAAGACCAGCGCGGTGCGCGAGGGCTACGCGATCGGGGGGATGGCCAAGGGCGCGGGCATGCTGGCACCGGGCATGGCCACCATGCTGTGCGTCATCACCACCGACGCCGTGATTGAGCCGGCTGCCCTCGACGCAGCCTTGCGGAAAGCAACCGCGACCACATTCGACCGGGTCGACGCCGATGGCTGCATGTCGACCAACGACACGGTCATCCTGATGGCGAACGGAGCCTCGGGGATCCCCGCTGACGAGCGCTTCGACGATCTCCTGCATTTGGTCTGCGCCGACCTTGCCCGGCAGCTCGCCGCCGACGCCGAGGGTGCCACCAAACTCATCGACGTCACGGTGGTCAACGCGGCGTCGGAAGAGGACGCCGTCGAAGCCGGCCGGGCCGTCGCCCGCAGCGCTCTGTTCAAGTGCGCGATGTTCGGCCAGGACCCCAACTGGGGTCGCGTGCTGGCCGCCGTCGGAACGACGCAGGCGCAGTTCGCCCCGCTGCACATCGACGTCAGCATCAACGGCGTCCAGGTCTGCCGGGACAGCGGCGTTGGCGATCCGCGTGATCTGGTCGACTTGTCCGGCCGCGGCGTGAACGTTGTCATCGACCTGCACGCCGGTGATGCGAGCGCCACGATCACCACCACCGACCTGACCCACGACTACGTCCACGAGAACTCGGCGTACTCGACATGAAACCCATCGAGATCGCCGGCACCCTCTCCGGAGCCCTGCCCTGGCTCAAGCGCTTCCACGGTCAGATCGTGGTCATCAAGTACGGCGGCCACGCGATGATCGACGAAGAACTGCGCCGGGCGTTCGCCGAGGACGTCGTGTTCCTCAAGCTGGCCGGGATCAAGCCGGTCATCGTGCACGGCGGCGGACCGCAGATCAACCAGATGCTCGACCGGTTGGAGGTTCCGACCGAGTTCGTCGAGGGCCGCCGGGTGACCACGCCCGAGGTCATGGACGTCGTGCGGATGGTGCTGGTCGGGCAGGTGCAGCGGGAGCTTGTCAGCCTCATCAACACGCAAGGCCCATACGCAGTCGGGGTCAGTGGCGAGGACGCGCATTTGTTCACGGCGACAACGCGTAGCGCGGACCTCGGCCTCGTGGGCGACATCACCGAGGTGCGACCGGACTTCGTCCACACCCTGCTCGACGACGACCTCATCCCTGTGGTCTCGACGGTCAGCGGCGGCCCGGAGGGGCAGTCCTACAACGTCAACGCAGACACCGCAGCTGCGGCTCTGGCAGTGGCGCTGGGCGCGGTGAAACTCGTGGTCCTCACCGACGTCGCCGGGCTCTACCGGGACTGGCCGGCATGCGAGGACTTCGTGCACCAGATCAGCCCGGACGAACTGCGCCGAATGCTGCCCGGGCTCGATTCCGGGATGCTGCCGAAGATGGAGGCCTGCCTGCAGGCAGTCGACAACGGCGTCCGCCGGGCTCATGTCGTCGACGGCCGGATCGCGCACGCCGTACTGGTGGAAGTCTTCACCGACTCCGGGATCGGGACGATGGTCGTGGAGCCAGTGGAGGCCGGGATATGAGCAACTGGACCACGCGCTGGCAAGCGGTGATGAGCGACAACTACGGCACGCCGCCGGTCGTCATCGTGCGCGGCGAGGGTGCCCACGTGTGGGACGCCGACGGCAAGCAGTACCTGGACATGGTCGCCGGTATCGCGGTGAACGCGCTCGGTCACGCGCACCCGGCGGTCGTCGCAGCCGTCAGCAAGCAGGCTGCTGAGTACAGCCACACGAGCAACCTTGCGATCCACCCGGTCGGCGTGGAGCTGGCCGAGCGCTTGATGGCGTTGGCCGGTCGCCCCGGCCGGGTCTTCTTCTGCAACTCCGGCACGGAGGCCAACGAGGCGGCGTTCAAGGTCGCTCGCCTGACCGGCGGTACGACCGTGCACGCGGCGACCGGCAGCTTCCATGGCCGGACGATGGGCGCGCTGTCCCTGACCGGCCAGCCCGCCAAGCGCACGCCGTTCGAGCCGCTGGTTCCTGGTGTTGACTTCTTCGACTATGGGTCGCTGCCCGAGGTCCATGCTGACTCCGCCGCGATCTTCGTGGAGCCGATCCAGGGCGAGGCCGGTGTCATCCCGCCGCCCCCGGGCTACCTGCAGGATCTGAGCGCCTTGGCCCCATTGCTGATCGCCGACGAGGTACAGACCGGCATCGGTCGCACCGGTACCTGGTTCGCCTCGTCGCAAGCGCACCCCGACATGATCACGCTGGCCAAGGGGCTCGGGGGAGGGCTGCCCATCGGCGCCCTACTCACGTTCGGCCCGGCGATGGATCTGCTGACCCCCGGCTCTCACGGGAGCACGTTCGGCGGCAATCCGCTGTCCTGTGCGGCCGCGCTGGCAGTTCTCGACGTCATCGAGTCCGACGGCTTGCTCACGCACGTTCAGCAGACTGGAGCCCGGATCACCACAACACTGCAAGCCCACTCGGAAGTGCAGCAAGTCCGCGGCCAGGGCTTGCTGCTCGGCGTGGTCTTGGGCAACGGCAACGCCAAGACGGTCGAAGCGACGTGCCGCGAACAGGGCCTCCTCGTCAACGCCATCGGTGACGAAATCATCCGGCTGGCCCCGCCGCTGATCCTGACCGCTGAGCAGGCCGATCAGGCCTGCACCGTCCTTGGAGAGGCGATCGGATGAGCGTGCTGAACACTCGCGCGGCCCGCCGCGACCTGATCATCCAGATAATCCGCAATTCCGCAGTCGCCTCGCAGTCCGACCTCGTCGAACTGCTGGCCGAGCGCGGCATCGACGTGACGCAGGCAACCGTGTCCCGCGACCTCGACGAACTCGGCGCGGTCAAGAC
>WBZT01003452.1_pt1 | contig 10342 bp, 7 predicted proteins | sample 5204241 | NCBI WGS metagenome assembly WBZT01 (sample SAMN12344358, study PRJNA552823) | activated sludge metagenome | biome: Activated sludge suspended growth; feature: Nitrification reactor; material: Wastewater; isolation source: activated sludge from nitrification reactor of wastewater treatment...
GGGAAGGCGGCGTTGGCCGAGCGGAGCAGGTAGACCACGTCGTCCGCGGTGGCGCGAACCTCGTCGGGGCTCTCGGCGGTGTCGGTATCCGTGGTACCGATGTAGGAGAAGTCACCCCAGGGAAGCACGAACATCACCCGGCCGTCGATCGGGCTGGTGAGGGTCACCGCGGCCTCGTGGCCGAGCCGGCTGCGGCGGACCACTACATGGGTGCCCTTGGTGGGGCGAAGGAGCGGGCTCGCGCCGGGGTCCTCGAGGCGGCGCAGCTGGTCGCACCAGGGGCCGGTGGCATTCACCACCACGCGACTCTGGATGGTGCCGGTGGCGCCGGTCAGGCGGTCCCGGATGCGGGCCCCCCGGACCCGCCCGTCGGCCTTCAGTAACTCCTCTACTGCCATGTAGTTCGCCACCTGGGCCCCGTGCCGGATGGCGCTGCGCGCGGTGGCCACCACGAGCCGGGCGTCATCGCACTGGGCATCGTAGTACCGGGCGCCGCCCTGCAGCCCCTTGTCCCGCAGCATGGGCTCCAGCTGCAGGAGGCCGCGCTTGCCGAGGAACCGGTGGCGCTTCACATTGCGGAAGGCGGCCAGCAGGTCGTAGAGCCAGATGCCCGCCCAGATCTTCCACAGGGGCACCCGGTCGCCCTGGTGCACGGGGAAGACGAATGGCAGCGGGTGCACGAGGTGGGGGGCGATGGTCAGGAGCACCTTCCGCTCCGCCAGCGCCTCGAAGACCAGCTTGAGGTCGCCTTCCTCGAGGTAACGCAGCCCGCCGTGGATCAGGCGGCTGGAGCGCGAGCTGGTGCCGAAGGCCAGGTCGTGCTGCTCCACGAGGATGGTCGACAGCCCGCGCATCGCCGCATCCCGGGCGATGCCCGCGCCCGTGATGCCGCCGCCAATGACGAGCAGGTCCACCGGCGACGCGGCCAGTCGCTCGATCGAGGGTCGATGCCAGATCTCACCCGCGGGGCGCCCCCGCCCGTCCTGTACCTTCCCCGGCCCAGCACCTGGCTCGTGTGGCACGACTACCTCTTCCGTCCGGGGATGCGGGTGCTCGACCTCGCCTGTGGCGAGGGGCGCCACGCGCTCAAGGCGGCGCAGTGGGGCGCCACGGTCACGGCCCTGGACCACGACGACGTCAAGCTGGAGACCGGCCGCGAGGCGGCCGCCCGGCTGGGCGTGTCGGTGGACTTCCAGGCGGTGGATCTCACGGGCGAGTGGCCGGCCCTCGGGCGTTTTGAGGTGGTGCTGCTGTTCAACTATCTTGACCGCGAGCGGATGGAGGACCTCAAGGAACTGGTGGCGCCCGGAGGGCTCCTGATCATGGAGACCTACCTGGACTGGCAGCGGGCCCTCGGCTGGGGTCCGACCAGCGACGACCACCTGCTGCAGCCGGGCGAGCTGGCCCGGCTGGTGCGCCCGTTCGAATCCCTCCACGGCCGGGAGGTCTTCGAGCCCATCGAGGGCAACAAGGTTCGCGCCGTCGCCTCGATCGTGGCCCAGCGGGCATAGCATAAGCGCGCACCGCCGTGCGCGGCAACGGTGCCGGCCCCCGGGCCGGCGCCCCGAGTACCCCGAGACCCTGCCATGGCTTCCCCCCGTCGTCCCGCGATCGTCTCCGGCCTGCGCACGCCCTTCGCCCGGAGCGGCACCGTCTTCAAGGATGTCACCGCGGTCCAGCTGGCCCGCCGCGTCACCCAGGAGCTGCTGGCGCGCACGGCGCTCGACGGCGGCCTGGTCGACGAGGTGGCCTTCGGGCAGGTGGTGGCCTCGGTCCTCGCCCCCAACGTGGCGCGCGAGGTGAGCCTGCTGCCCCAGCTGCCCCGCACCATCCCGGCCTTCTCGATGAACCGGGCCTGCGCCTCCGCCGGGCAGGCGATCACCTACGCCGCGGACCAGATCGCCCTGGGCCACGCCGACGTGGTGCTGGCGGGCGGGGTGGAATCGCTCTCCGACATCCCCATCCTGCACAGCAAGCGGATGACCCAGATCCTGCTCGAGGCGAGCAAGGCGAAGACCCTGGGCCAGCGGGTGGGGACGTTCCTCAAGGTCCGGCCGAAGGACCTCATCCCGGTCTCACCGGCGATCGCCGAGCCGTCCACCGGCGAGTCGATGGGGCAGTCGGCGGAGAAGATGGCCAAGGAGAACGGCATCACCCGCGAGGCCCAGGACCGCCTGGCCCTGCTGAGCCACCAGCGCGCGGCGGCCGCGACCCAGAGCGGGCGCCTGGCCGAGGAGATCGCGCCCTGGTTCGGCGGCCGCGGGATGGACGAGGTGGTCACCACCGACAACCTGATCCGCGGCGACACCTCGCTGGAGCAGCTCGCCAAGCTCAAGCCGGTCTTCGACCGCCGCTACGGCTCGGTGACCGCCGGCAACGCGTCGGCGCTCACCGACGGCGCCGCCGTGGTCCTGATGATGAACGAGGAGAAGGCCCGCGCCCTCGGGTACCGGCCGCTCGCGGTGGTGCGGAGCTACGCGGTGGCCGCGGTCGACCCCGGGTGGCAGCTGCTCATGGGGCCGGCCTACGCCGTCCCGAAGGCGCTGGACCGCGCCGGCATCACCTGGAAGGACCTCGGCCTGGTGGAGATCCACGAGGCATTCGCCAGCCAGGTGCTCTCCAACGCCCAGGCCTGGGCCAGCCCGGCGTGGGCCGCGAAGCTCGGCCGCAGCGCCCCGGTGGGCGAGGTCGACTGGGAACGGACCAACGTGCACGGCGGCTCGCTCGCGATCGGCCATCCCTTCGGCGCCACCGGCGCCCGGATCGCCACCACGCTGGCCAACGAGATGGTGAGGCGCGACGTGCAGTTCGGCCTCATCTCCATCTGCGCCCAGGGCGGGATGGGCTTCGCCCTGGTGCTGGAGCGCGTATGACCGCCCTGACCATCGGTACCCGAGGCAGCACCGCGATCCTGACGCTCGACCTCCCCGGCGAGCCGGTCAACAAGCTCAACCAGCAGGTCAAGGAGGAGTTCGAGGCCGCCCTGGAACGGCTGCGCGCCGACCCGGCGGTGAAGGCGGTGGTGATCACCTCGGGCAAGCCCGACAGCTTCATCGCCGGCGCCGACATCGAGGAATTCACCCGGCTCGCGGGCCAGGAGGCGTTCACCCGCCTGTCCCGCGAGGGCCAGGAGATGCTGCAGCGCCTGGACGACTTCCCCAAGCCGGTGGTCTGCGCCATCCACGGCGCCTGCCTCGGCGGCGGCTACGAGCTGGCGCTGGCCTGCGACTGGCGCGTGGCCACCGACCACCCCAAGACCCAGATCGGCCTCCCCGAGGTGCAGCTGGGACTGCTGCCCGGCGCGGGCGGCTGCGTACGACTCCCCCGCCTGATCGGGCTCTCGGCGGCGCTCGGCATCATCATGCCGGGCAAGACCGAGGGCGGGTACAAGGCGTTCAAGCTCGGCATGGTCGACGAGCTGGTCCCGCCGGCCATCCTGCTGGACACCGCGGTGGCCGCGGCCGACCGGCTGCTCGCCGCCGGCGTGCCCGCCCGGCCGGCTTCCCGGCCGCCACGCGGCGGGGTCATGGGGGCGATCTTCGACCGCAGCATCCCCGGGCGGATGTTCGTCTACCACAAGGCGCGGAAGGACACCCTCAAGAAGACCGGCGGCCACTACCCCGCGCCGCTCGCGGCGCTCGAGGCGGTGAAGGCCGGCCTCGAGGGCGGCCTGGCCCGCGGCTTCGCGGTGGAGCACCGGAAGTTCGGTGAGCTCGCGGCCACCGACGTGTCCCGCAGGCTGATCGGGATCTTCTTTGCCACCACCGCGCTCAAGAAGGATGACGGCCTGGCCGCGGGCGTGACCGCCACCCCGCGCAAGGTGGAGCGCCTGGCGGTGATCGGTTCCGGCTTCATGGGCGCCGGCATCGCCGGCACGGCGGTGAGCAGCGCCGGCGTCGAGGTGCGGGTCAAGGACACCGAGCTGGCGCGGGTGGGGAAGGGGCTCAAGGCCGCCACCGACATCCTCGCCGGCCGGCTCAAGCGGAAGCGGATCACCCGGTTCGAGTACGAGCGCCTGGCCGCGCTGCTCTCCGGCGGCACCGACTTCACCGGCTTCCCGCGCGCCGACCTGGTGATCGAGGCGGTGTTCGAGGACCTCGACGTCAAGCGCAGGGTGCTGGCCGAGACCGAGGCGGCCACCCCGGCCACCACGATCTTCGCCACCAACACCTCCACCATCCCGATTGCCGACATCGCCGCGCAGGCCGCGCGCCCCGCCGGCGTGCTCGGGATGCACTTCTTCTCGCCGGTGGACCGGATGCCGCTGCTCGAGGTCATCCCCACCGACCGCACCAGTCCCGACGCCATCGCCACCGCGGTGCAGTTCGGGCGCAAGATCGGCAAGACCGTCATCGTGGTCCGCGACCGGCCCGGCTTCTGGGTCAACCGGATCCTGATCCCCTACATGAACGAGGCCGGCCACCTCTTCAGCGAGGGGGTGCCGATGGAGCTGCTCGACCGGCTGATGACCCGCTTCGGCTTCCCGGTCGGGCCCATCACGCTGCTCGACGAGGTGGGCCTCGACGTGGGCGCCAAGGCCGGCAAGGTGATGCACGCCGCCTACGGCGACCGGCTCAAGCCTTCGGAGCTCATCGGCAGGCTCCTCGCCGACCAGCGGCTCGGCCGCAAGAACGGCAAGGGGTTCTACCACTACCACAAGGGCCAGAAGACCGGCCCCGACGAATCGGTGTACGACCTGCTCGGCCTCAAGCCGCGCGCCCCGGCCTCGACCACCGACGCCGAGCAGCGGCTGGTCTACAGCATGCTCAACGAGGCCGCGATGGCCATGGGCGAGGGCGTGGTCCGGAGCCCGCGCGACGGCGACATCGGCGCCATCTTCGGCATCGGGTACCCGCCATTCCGTGGCGGGCCGCTGCGCTACATCGACGACCTCGGCGCGGCCAGGGTCGTGGAGGTGCTGCGCGCCCTGGCCGGGACCCACGGGGCGCGCTTCACGCCGTGTGACACGCTGGTGCGGATGGCGGAGGCCGGCGGGAAGTTCTACCCGGCGTGAGCCCCGGCGACCCCTCCGCCGCGGTGCCGGACCCCGGGGAGGCGCTGCGCGCCGCGCTGGCCGGGCGGTACGACCTCGAGGGCCCGATCGGGCAGGGTGGGATGGCGGTGGTCTACCGCGCCCAGGACCGCCGGCACGGCCGGCCCGTCGCCATCAAGGCGATCCGGGCCGGCCTGCTCGCCTCGGGGGAGTCGGCCGACCGCTTCCTGCGCGAGATCCGCTACGCCGCCCAGCTGGGCCACCCCCACATCCTCCCCCTGTACGACTCGGGCGAGCTCCCCGCTCCCGACGGCAGTGCGCTGCTGTTCTACGTGATGCCGCTGGTGGAGGGCGGTTCGCTCCGCGACCTGCTCCGCGCCGAGGGCCGCCTGCCGGTGGGGCAGGCCATCCGGCTGGTGCGCGCCGTCGGCGCGGCGCTCGACTACGCCCACCGCCGCGGCATCCTGCATCGCGACATCAAGCCGGAAAACGTGCTGCTGCAGGAAGGCGAGCCGGTGGTCGCCGACTTCGGCGTGGCGCGCGGGCTGTGCGACGCCTGCGAGCCGCCCGGTTCCGTCACCGCGCCGGGCATGGCCGTCGGCACCCCGGACTACATGAGCCCCGAGCAGGCGAGCGGCGATCCGGTGCTGGACGCGCGCAGCGACCAGTACGCGCTGGCCTGCGTGCTGTATGAGCTCCTCACCGGCCTGCCGCCGTTCACCGGGTCGGGGCCACGCGCCACCATGGCGCGCCATGCCACCGAGCCGCCCCCGCCGCCGCGCGCCCGCCGCCCCGACCTGCCGGCCCCGGTGGAGCAGGCGCTGCTGCGCGCGCTCGCCAAGGAGCCCGCCGACCGCTTCGCGACCGTGGCGGAGTTCTGCGAGGCGCTGGTGACGCCGCTGTCCGGGTTGCCGGACTACGCCGGCGCCGCCGCGCGGCGGGCCATCGCGGTGCTGCCCTTCACCAACGCGAGCCCCGATCCGGACAACGAGTACGTGAGCGACGGCCTTACCGAGGAGCTCATCCACGCCCTCGGCGCCGTGGAGGGGCTGCGGGTGGCGCCCCGCAGCTCGGTCTTCGCCATCAAGGGCCGGCACCAGGACGTGCGCGCCATCGGCGCCCTGCTCGGCGTGTCCATCGTGCTCGAGGGCAGCGTGCGCCGTGTCGGCGACCGCTTCCGGGTGACCGCCCAGCTCTCCGACGCCACCGACGGCCGCCTGCTCTGGTCGGAGCGGTTCGATCGCGAGGGCCGCGACATCCTCGCGCTCGAGGACGAACTGGCCCGCTCGATCGTCGGCACGCTCCGCACCCAGCTCGGCCTGGTGGGCGACCCGGGCCGCCGGCGCGCCTCGGCCAGCCCGCGGGCCTTCCACCTCTACCTCCGCGGCCGCCACGCCTGGAACCAGCGCACCGGCGCCGGCATGGAGCAGGCGGTGCGGTACTTCGAGCAGGCGATTGCCGAGGATCCCGGCTTTGCGCTGGCCTACACCGGCCTGGCCGATGCCTACGCCCAGCACGTGGATTACCGCAACATGCCGGTGGCGGAGGGGCTGGGCCGGGCCCGCACCGAGGCGCAGAAGGCGATCGCGCTGGACGATTCCCTGGCCGAGGCGCACACCTCCCTGGCGTGGGTGCTGTTCATCCACGACTGGGACTGGCCCGCCGCGGAGCGGGAGTTCCGCCGTGCCATCGAGCTCGACCCGCGCTACGCCTCCGCCCGGCAGTGGTACTCCTGGTACCTCGCCGCCATGGGCCGGACCCGCGAGGCGATCATCGAAGGGCAGCGCGCGGTGGAGCTGGACCCGACCTCGGTCTCGATCCGGCGCAGCTGCGGCTGGCTGTACTACTACGACCGCACCCCCGAGGCCGGCGTCCCGTACCTGCAGCAGGCGCTGGTGATGAACCCGGAGCAGTCGGATACCTACCTCAACCTCGCGGTGCTCCTCACGCTGGCGCGCCGGGTGGACGAGGCCGGCGAGGCCATCCAGAGCTGCCTCGACCTGAGCCCCGACGACGCGCAGGCGCTCCAGACGCTGGCACAGGTTGACCTCATGCGCGGGCGGGAGGCCGCGGCCCACGCGATGTGGGACCGCTTCGGCGCGCTCGCCGCGGAGCGGTATGTCTCGCCCACCAACTGGGCCCGCCTGGCGCTCACGCTGGGCCGGACCGACGACGCCTTCCACTGGCTGGAGCGCGCCCGCGCCGAGCGGCGCGGCTGGCTGACCTACCTCCGGGTGGACCCGTTGTTCGATCCGGTCCGCGGCGAGCCGCGCTTCCGCGCCCTGCTCGAACACCTCCGGCTCGCGTGACCCGCGCCCTGCTCCTCGTGCTCGGCGCGGCGGCCGCCGGCTACCTCGCCATCCTGGTCTGGCTCGCGCGCCACGAGGATCAGCTCGTCTTCCAGCCCGAGCGTGGTCCCGTCCCGGTGCCGGCGCTGGCGGACGCTGCCGCGATCCAGCCGGTCCAGTTCCCGAGCGAGGACGGCACGCCGCTCACCGCATGGGTGCTGCCCCCGCGCCCGGCCGACGTGCCGTGGCCATGGGTACTCGTGCTGCACGGCAACGCCGGAAACCTGGCGACGCCCGGCCGTCCCGAGCATGACCAGCAGCTGCAGCGGCTCGGCCTCGGCGTGCTGGCCCTCGATTACCGGGGCTACGGGCTGAGCGGGGGTGTGCCGAGCGAGGCGGGACTCTACGCCGATGCCACCGCCGCGTATTCCTACCTGCGCGATACCCTCCAGGTGCCGCCGGCGCGGATCCTGATCTACGGCCACTCCCTCGGCAGCGGGGTGGCGGTGGAACTCGCCACCCGGGTGGCGGCGGCCGGGCTCATCATCGAAGGGGCGTTCACCTCGGTTCCGGATCGCGCGGCGGAGGTCTATCCCTGGCTCCCGGTGCGCTGGATCGGGCACAACCGGTTTCCCTCGCTCGCCCGAATCGGGTCGGTGCGGATGCCGGTGCTCATCATCCACGGCCGCGACGACCAGACGATCCCCATCGCCCACGGGCGACGGCTCTTTCAGGCCGCCCGGGAGCCCAGGACCTTCCTCGAGGTGGCCGGCGGGCACGACGACGCGTTCGAAGCTGGCGCCCAGACCTATGAGGCGGGCATCCTGCAGTTCCTGGCCGGGCTACCCTGAGGCCATCCCCGGGGGCTCACCGGAGCCCCCCCGATGTAACAGCCTGCCAATCACTTAGCCCGGACTGTGACGGGACCGCTTGTGTCCCGCCAGCCCGCTCCCGAGCTTGGGGCGTCCGCCCCTCGGGCCCCGGGGGCGGCTTTCCGTCACCACCAGGAGCGACACCGCGTGTCCGTCCCGAGCGAGATGCCGGTCCGACAGTTCCCGCGCCCGCTGCGTACCCGGGTGCGGGTGGCGTACGCCGTGGCGTGGGAGGCGCTGGTGGCCAGCCACACCGAGCAGGCGCTGCAGTTCATCGGGGAATTCTCGAGCCGGGTGTCGCCGCTCGAGGCGCTGGAGCTCTACCTGACGGTGGTGCCCGTCTCCGCCATGATGCACGAGCCGATCCGGACCCGGACCCTGGCGGCGCTGGAGCTCGACCACCTGCCCGCGCAGGCGGCCCTGCCCACGCTGCGTGGGTGGCGCGTGCTGCGGCTCGACCTGGTGGTGAAGCTGATCCGGTACCGGCGGGCCTACCAGGAGCGCACGCTCGAGCTGGCGCGGATGGTGGGGGCGCGGGCGTCGGAGGCGGTGACCGCCACGCATATCCGGAACGCCCAGGCCTTCGCGGAACTGCTGGCGGGGCACCTGCCGGTGGGGCGCGCGGTGGTGGAGTACGTCCGCGCCTTCCACATGTCCCTCGGGGCGGGGCAGGTGGTGATGCAGCGGGTGAAGGCGGCCGCGGCGGGGAGCGCGCTGGCGCTCGAATACACCAGCCCCGCGCTGCCGGACGCCGAGCTGCTGGAGCCGGCGCCCGAGGGCGAGCTCAGTCTACCTGACCCACCAGATCCGCATTCGTCGCCGAGCGCCGCATCAGCGTGAGGACCTGCTGCATGGCGTCCACCGGGGTCATGGGGGCGGTGCGCCCGCGGAGGGTGGTGGCCACGGCCAGGAGCGGCGGCGGGAGCAGGAGCTCCTCGCGCCGGGTGCCGCTGGCCTTGAGGTCGATGGCGGGGAAGATGCGCCGCTCGGCCAGCTCGCGGCTCAGCGTGAGTTCGCTGTTGCCGGTGCCCTTGAACTCCTCGTAGATCACCTGGTCCATCTTCGATCCGGTGTCGATCAGCGCGGTGCCGATGATCGTGAGCGAGCCGCCGCCGCGGGATTCGTCGATCCGGCGGGCGCTGCCCAGGAAGCGCTTGGGTTTCTCCAGGGCCGAGGAGTCGAGCCCGCCCGTCATGGTGCGCCCGGTGCCCCGCTCCACGGTGTTGTAGGCCCGGGCGAGACGGGTGATCGAATCGAGGATCAGCACCACGTCCTCGCCCATCTCCACCCGCCGGCGGGCCCGCTCCAGCGTGAGTTCGGCCACCGCCACGTGCCGCTCGGCGGGGAAGTCGAAGCTGGAGCTCACCACCTCGCCGTACCCGATCATCTCCATTTCGGTCACCTCCTCGGGCCGCTCGTCCACCAGCAGGATGAGCAGGAGCGCCTTGGGGTGATTCTTGGCGATGCCCTCCGCCACCGCCTGGAGCACCATCGTCTTGCCGGCCTTGGCGGGCGCCACGATGAGGGCACGCTGCCCCTTGCCGAAGGGGCAGAGCAGGTCGATGACCCGGTTGGTGTAGTCCGGCTGGCCGTAGCGGCGCAGGCCGCAGTCGAGCAGGAGGGGGGCGTCGGGGTGGATCGCGCCGAGGCTGCCGAAGGCGGGCCGGCGGCGCATCTCGTCCGGCGGCCGGCCGTTGACCAGGCTCAGGGACTCCACCGGGGCCGCCTTGCCACGGCCCGGGGAGCGCCCCAGCTCCCCCCAGAGTTCGTCGCCGGTGCGGAGGCCGTACTGGCTCACCAGGCGGGGGGGGACGTAGTAGTCGCCGTCTTCGGGGAGGTAGCTGCACTGCCGCCGCCGGACGAATCCGGCGCCGCGGTCGCTCAGCTCCAGGATGCCAAGTGATGGGGGGGTGGTCATGGGATGGCGCAATATACCAGTTTGGGTGTCATGCGGACGTCATTCGCGCGTCTTCAGGGCACACCTCCCCGCGCCGAGGAAGCGGCCATGACCCAGGAACCCGACCTGATGTTCTACGATGGCGCCTGCGGACTCTGTCACCGGTCGGTGAAGTTCGTCCTGGCCCGCGACCTCGAGGGCACCCGGTTCCGCTACGCCCCGCTGCAGGGGAGCACCTTCCAGGCGGCGTACGATGCGACCCGACGGGGTGAGCTGCCCGACAGCGTCATCG
>WBZT01003454.1_pt1 | contig 10341 bp, 9 predicted proteins | sample 5204241 | NCBI WGS metagenome assembly WBZT01 (sample SAMN12344358, study PRJNA552823) | activated sludge metagenome | biome: Activated sludge suspended growth; feature: Nitrification reactor; material: Wastewater; isolation source: activated sludge from nitrification reactor of wastewater treatment...
GGTACGCGATGCCGGCGCGATCCGCCGCGCGTGCACCAGATCAGCCGACGCGGCGCGGATTTCCTGGGTCGATCGCGGGCGCGGCAGGCTGACACGCCATGAAGGTCGATCCCCGCTCCCCCGTCGTCATCGGTGTCGGCCAGGTGCTGTCGCGCGACACCGAGGCGTTGACCGAACCGATCGAGCTCGCGGTCGCAGCCGCTCGGGCCGCAGCGGCCGACGCCGGCGTTCGCAGCGACCCCCTTCGTCGCGTCGAGGCGGTTGCGGTGACCCCGATCGTGAGCTGGCGATACCGGGACCCCGCTCGCCTCGTGGCCGACGACCTGGGCCTCGGCCCCGTAGCGACGATGACCGCCGCAGTCGGCGGCAACACCCCGCAGATGCTGATGAACCGGTTGGCCGAGCGCATCACTGCCCGCCAACTCGACCTCGCGCTCCTGTGCGGCGCCGAGTCCTACCGCACGCGCATGGCGGTCAGGCGGTCGGGCACGCATCTCGACTGGCGCAAGCAGGACGACGAGACGGCCCCGACGTGGACCGACGGCGAGGAGTTCGACCTCGGCCACCCGGTGGAGCTGACCCACGGCGTGCTGCTCCCGACGCAGGCCTATCCGTTGTTCGAGAATGCGCTCCGCCACGACGAAGGCCGGTCCCTCGACGATCACATGGACCGGCTCGGGCAGATCTGGGAGCGCTTCAGCGCCGTTGCCGCCCGGAACCCCCACGCCTGGGACCGCACGGCATACACGGCGCGCCAGATCACCGAGGTGACCGCCGAGAACCGCATCGTCGGGTTTCCCTACACCAAGCACATGGTGTCCAACCCAAACGTCGACATGGCGTCGGCCGCCATCGTGTGCTCCGCGGCGACCGCCGCCGAGCTCGGCGTGGCGACCGACCGCTGGGTGTTCCTGCACGGCGGCTCCGACGCGAAGGACCCGTTCATGTCGAACAGGACGTCGTTCGTGACCTCCGAGGCGATCCGCTGGGGCGGTCCCGCAGCGTTGGCCGCTGCCGGTGTCGGGATCGACGATCTCACGCGCGTCGACCTGTACTCCTGCTTTCCCGCGGCGGTCGAGATCGCCGCACGCGAGCTGGGCATCGATCCGCTCGACCCAGGCCGCGAGCCGACCGTGTGGGGCGGCCTCTGCTTCGCCGGCGGGCCGTGGAACAACCCCGTCGGCCACGCCATCGCTGCCATGGTCGAGCACCTGCGCTCCGACGGCGAGGGGTTCGGCCTCGTCACCGCCAACGGCGGCAACATCCAGAAGCACAGCTTCGGCGTTTACTCGCCGACCCCTCCCCGCCGCCCCTTCACCGCGGCCACCCCCGCCCACGACCTGGCACCCGAGCCGGTGGAGGTCGTCGAGGAGTGGAATGGGACCGCCGACCTCGAGACCTGGACCGTGATGCACGGTCGCGACGGTTCGCCCGAGCATGCGATCGCGGTCGCACGCACGCCAGAGGGCTCACGGGCGTGGGCGACCAGCGGCTCCGCCGAGGTGATGGCCAGGCTCGAGGCCGGCGACCTCATCGGCACACCCATCGAGATCCGGGGCGACATCTTCGAACTCTGACCCGGAGCCGACGAGCCCGGCGTCAGTCGTTCGCGAGCAACCGATCGTGGAGCAACGTCATGACCCGCTCGGACGCCTTGGGCATCTGGTCGAGCAACTGGCGGAACTGCTGAGCGTCGAAGCGGAGGAGCTTCATGGGCGACTGCGCCACCACCGTGGCGTTGCGCGGCCGGTGATCGACGAGCGCCATCTCGCCCACCATCGTCCCCGCCGACACGGTTGCGACGAACTCGCCGCTGACCCGCACCGCGGCCGATCCCTCCACGATGACGAAGCAGTCGACGCCCGTATCGCCTTGATCCATCAGGATCGCTCCCGGCTCGGCGAGCACCTCGGTGCCGAGCGCAACGACCTGCTGCAAGTCGTCGTGGGTGAACCCGTCGAAGAACGCGACTCCGCTGAGCCACTCGACGCTCTCATGTGCTGGCTTCCAGAACGGCACGGCGCCCCCTCGGTCCGCGTACGGCGCCCGATCCTAGCGCCGAGCCTCCGGCGTCGACGGGTCCGACACGCCGGCCGACCGCTCCGATGGCTCGCCGAGATCGGTGACCTGCACGGCGCCCCGCCGCAGGACGGTGGGCGGATCCCGGCGGAGGTCGACGACAGTCGAGGCGAGCCCGTCGAGACGACCGCCGTCGACCACGCCGTCGATCCGCCCGCCGAAGGATGCGGCGATGCTCGCCGCGTCGACGAGCGCGGGCTCCCCGCTTGCGTTGGCCGAGGTCGTGGCGAGCGGACCGACTTCGGCGATCAGCGAGCGCAGACGATCGTGCGCCGGCACGCGCAACCCGATCGAGGTCGCGTCGCCCCCCAGGTCCGCGACAACCTCGGGAGACCGATCCACCACGACGGTGAGCGCTCCCGGCCACACCGCCGCAGCGAACGTCCACGCCGCGTCGCGAGCGACGCCCAACGAGCGTGCCATCGCCGCGTCGCTCACCAGCACCGCTATCGCTCGGGTCGCGGCGCGCCCCTTCACGTCGAAGAGGCGGCCTACCGCCGCCCGATCGGCCACTCGCACCGCGAGGCCGTACACCGTGTCGGTCGGCACTGCGACGCACCCGCCGTCGAGCAGCGCCCGTGCGGCGTCCGTCCAATCCAACCGATCCATCACTCGGTCGTACCCGGCCGCCGTGCCGGCGAGCAAGTCGACTCGGGCGCCCGGCGGCCGGCTGCGCGCCAGAAGCTCAATGTCACCCGACGCTGTGCCGATCTGAACGAAGCGACCGCGACGCAAGGACCAGGCATGGCCGTCATCACCAAGAAGACCAAGTGCCCGCTGTGCGGCGCTCGAAACGAGGTCGGCGCCCGCCGCTGCCAGATCTGCACGCGCCCGCTGACGTCGGACCCGCTCGTCACCACGGCGATCTACGAGGAGGCGCTGTGGTCGCGCCCGGTCGCAAACGCCCACCGTCGCGCCGAGATCCGACCCGGCGTCGTCGCCGTGCTCGTCATCCTGGCGGCGCTCGCCACCAACTACGTCTGGCTGGGATACGGACCCGACTGGGCACACCTCCCCCGGGTCGTCGAGAAGGGTTCCGACTGGAAGTCGTACCGCTCCAACCCCGCCTACCGCGCCGACTTCCCGGGCGACCCGATCATCGAGACGGCCAACGGTCCCACCGGCGCGCTGCAACTGGCGTCGGTGTGGGTCGATGCGGAGTGGCGCGAGGTGTTCGACGCCACGACGCGCTCCACCGGCGAGCGAGTGCGCGCCCGCGAGTCGCTGCATGCCGCGCTCGTGGCCGCAAACGGCACCGCCCCGGTCGACGTGCGCTCCTCCGCCGTTGACCTGGTCCGCTCGATCCGGCCGAACGCCACCCTGACGAACCCATCCACCACCGAGCTGCAGGACCCCCCGTACGGCCGCCACTTCGAGGTGGTCGCCAACTACGACAACTGGCCCGACGGTGCCGGCCGCGGAACGGTCCGTGCCCGCGTCGTCGAGTTCAACGGCTCGGTATTCATCTCGGCGGTGTACTTCGACGACGACGTGGACACCGCGCTGTTCGATCGCTTCGTCGCCGAGATCGTCCCCGCCGGCGCTCCCGACCCCACGCGACTCAGCGAGGATGCGGGCCCCGCTGCGCCGGGGGCACTGCCCACTGCGCCGTGATCACCCGCTCCCGCCCGGCCAGATCCGGCCGCACCCGCGGATCGACAAACCCGGCCCGCACCAGCAGATCACCGATCGCCGGCATCTGACGCGGGTCGGCTTCGAGCACGATCGCTCCCCCCGACGACATCCACCGTGGCGCCGCAGCGACGATCGAGCGGATGGCGTCGAGGCCATCCGCACCCGATCGGAGCGCGGCGGCGGGCTCCCACCGCTCGACCGCCGGTGGCAGCGGGTCGTCGAGGCGCACATACGGCGGGTTCGACACCGCCACGTCGACCCGGCCGACCAGATCATCCGGCAGCGCCCCGAACCAGTCCCCCGCAGCCAGCCGCACCCGCGCACCCGCTCGGCCGAGCCCGGCGAGATTCGCACGGGCAACCTCCAGCGCTTCGGAGGATCGGTCGGTCGCCCACACGTGCGCGTGCCGGCATTCCCACGCGACCGAGAGCCCGATCGCCCCCGACCCGGTGCCGAGATCGACCACGATCGGCTCGGCAATCCGGCGGGCGGCATCGATCGCGACCTCGGCCGTCACCTCGGTCTCGGGACGCGGGATCAACACCCGCGAGTCGACCGCCAGGTCGAGGTGACGGAACGCCCAACGGCCCAGCACGTACTGGAGCGGCTCGCCCGCAACCCGTCGTGCCGTCATCGCGTCGATTCGCACCACCTCGCGTTCGGTCGCGGGCCGATCGAGCGACAGCGCGAACTCGGGGCCCTCGTGCCCACTCGCTTCCTCGACGATCCAACGGGCCTCGCGCTCCGCGCCGTCGATCGCCGCAGCGGCGAAGCGCGCCGTCACCTCCGACAGCAGATCACGCAGGGCGAGCGTGGCGTCGAGCTCGTCACCCGCCGCCGACGCGCCGTCGGTCATCGATCGAGCGCCGCGAGCTGACGCGAGCGCTCGTCGGCGACCAGCGCGTCGCTCACCTCGTCGAGCTCGCCGGCCAACACCTTGTCGAGCTGATAGAGCGTCAGGCCGATCCGGTGGTCCGACACCCTGTTCTCCTTGAAGTTGTAGGTGCGGATCTTCTCGCTTCGCCCACCGCCGCCGATCTGGCTCCGGCGCGCGTCGGACGCCTCCGCCTCCTGGCGCTCCTGGTGCAACTTCAGAAGGCGCGACCGCAGGACCCGCAGCGCCTTCGCCTTGTTCTGCAACTGGCTCTTCTCGTCCTGCATCGCGACCACGAGCCCGGTCGGCTTGTGGGTCACCCGCACGGCGGAATCGGTGGTGTTCACCGACTGACCGCCGGGACCCGATGAGCGGTAGACGTCGATCTGCAGGTCGTTCGGGTCGATCTCCACGTCGATCTCCTCGGCCTCCGGCGACACCGTCACCGTGGCCGACGACGTGTGGATGCGCCCCTGCGACTCGGTGACCGGCACGCGCTGCACCCGGTGCGGCCCGGCCTCGTGTTTGAGCCGGCTCCACGCCGCGTCGCCCGACATGAGCACGACCACCTCGGCGAACCCGCCCAGGTCGGATTCCGACGACGTCAGCACCTCGAACTTCCATCCCTGCCGTCCGGCGAACCCCCGGTACATCTCGAACAGGTCGCGGGCGAACAGGTTCGCTTCCTCTCCGCCCTCGGCACCGCGGATCTCGACGATCACGTTGCGGTCATCGTTCGGGTCGCGTGGCAACAGCAGCACGCGCAGCTCGGCCTCGAGCTCAACCCGCCGGGCCTCGGCCTGATCGATCTCGGAACGGACCAGCTCTCGATCGTCGCCGGTCACCTCGGCCAGCAACTGCTTGGCCGCGTCCAGGTCGGCCAGCGTCGATGAGAGCTCGTGGAATCGCTCGACGATCGGATCGAGCTGCTTGCGACGGCGCGACAGCTCCACGACACGCCGCTGATCCGACAGCACCGCCGGATCGCCGAGCATCGCGTCGACATCGTCGAGTTCCTTGACCAGGCCGGCCACTCGATCCAACACGGATGCGAACCTACCGCGGCGCCCACGGAGCCGGGACCGTCGCCCACGACACCGGCACCGACGATCGCTCCGCAACGCGAACGAACAGCTCGCGGGCGGCGACCTCCACCGAGGCGATCACCACCTCGGCGTCGGGAGCGAGCCAACGCTGGGTGTCGAGCGCCGTCGGCACCACATCGGGGTCGGCGCCCGAGGTGCACACGGCCAAGATCGGCCGCCCATCCGCCCGTTCCCCCAGCGCCGCCGCCGGCTGGCGGTCGCGCAGGTTCCTCGGAGCGATCGTGGTGGGGACCGGCTGGAGCCAGGCGGCGCCGACCAGATCGGGGTGCTCAACGACCGAACGCCGAACCCAGCGCTCGGGAACGAGGTCCCGAAGCGGGTGCGGCGGCGCACCGGCGACGCGATGGCGGCGCACGAGCTGCAACGCCCGATCGATCGACGCGTCGGGCTCCGCGCCAGCGCGCATCATGGCCGCGATCTCGCGATCGAACCGGCCGATGCCGACCTCGACCTGCGCGTCGGGGCCGACCACCCGCACGATCTCGAGCCCGTTCCACTCGCCCTTCGTCATTCCGTCCTCGACGACGACCTCGAGCCCAGCTGCGACGAGCTTGGCGGCCGGGCCGTCGTGGGAGTCGGGGGCCGCGACCGCATTCGGCATGGCCGCAGGAGCGGCGGGCGTCATCGACGGCGCGGCGACATGCCACACCGTCACGTCGCGGAAGGGCTCGGCGCGCCGAGCCACCAGCGCCGCGATCTCCGCAGTCGCCTCGACCCCGACGTGCAGCGGGCCCGCCGCATGGCGGGCCGCCCACAGCAGCGCCAGGCCGAGGGCCCGCTCGTCGGCGTTCTCGATGAGCACCAACGCGGCCCCGCCCGGACCCGGGCGCGAGGCGGCCGCACCCGAGGGAAACGGCACCGTCGCCCACTCGCCGTGGTGAATCCGAGCGCGAGCCAGCGCCCCCACCTTCGCCTCGCGAAGTCGGGAGCGCTGTTCGTCGGGCAGTGCCGTCATGCGACGAGAGCGCCGCCGCCGAGCGGCCGGCGACCCGCGATCACTCCGCGGCGGCCGCCGGGGCCTTGCGCTTGCGCTCGCCGTACCGCTTCTGGAAACGCTCCACGCGGCCAGCAGTGTCGACGATCTTCATCGTGCCCGTGAAGAACGGGTGCGTGAAGGCCGAGATCTCGACCTTGGCAAGCGGGTATTCCTTGCCGTCATCCCACACCGTCGTCTCGCCCGTGCGGATCGTCGAACGCGTGAGAACCTTGTCGCCCGACGACGTGTCCTGGAACACGACGTAGCGGTAGTCGGGGTGGATGTCAGACTTCATAGGGGCTCCAGACTAGGGGTCGATACGGGGTGGCCGCACACCGAGGTGGGCCGGTCGCTCGCGGCGACGGGTCAGGTCGGCTCCGACGCCAGGCCGGCGGCGAGCGCGTCGTCGTCGCCCGACCGGGCGAGCGCGTCGAGAAACCACATCAACGCGGCAACCTCGCCCTGCTGCTGCGCCAGGTCGTCGAGGCGACGAGCAACCGCTCCGGCACGCTCGCCGTCGCGTTCCTCACGCAGCAGTTCAGCGTGGCGCGTCGCGCCCGACCGAACGTCGATCGCCGGGTGGATCCCCAGGCGAGCGGCCGACCCGGACAGGTGCAATTCGGAGTTGGCGATGGCCGACAGCTCATCGACGAGCGCCGAGTCGAGCGCGGCGCCGGTCTCGGACACGGTTGCGGCGACGATCGTCAGCGAACCGCCCTCCTCGACGGCCCGAGCCGCGCCGAAGTAGCGCTTCGCCAGCTGCACGGCGGCCACCTCGGACGCATACAGGGTGCTTCGACCGAGGCTCGCCACGACGTGCTGGTAGGCGCGGGCGAGCCGCGACAACCCGTCGACGATCAGCACCACGTCGTTGCCGTACTCGACGAGTCGCTTCGCGTGTTCGAGGGTCAGCTCGGCAACCCCGACGTGCTCCTCGGCGGGACGATCGACCGTGGACGCAACCACCTCACCGGTCGTGAGTCCCCGTCGGAAGTCGGTGACCTCCTCCGGGCGCTCGTCGACCAACAGCACCACGAGGTGGAGGTCGGGATGCAGCGCCTCGATCGACGCCGCGATCGAGCGCACCACCGTCGTACGGCCGGCGCGGGGCGGCGCCGCGATCACGGCGCGTTGGCCGAGTCCGAGGGGTGCCAGCAGGTCGATGATGCGGCCGGTGGGCTCCTGTCGCGCCGGGTTCGCCAGCGTCACCCGCCTGGACGGGTGCACCGCGGTGAGCTCCTCGAAACGGGGCCGGCTCCGGGAGGACTCGGGATCGGTGCCGTTGACCGTGTCGATGCGAACCAGCGCGGGGTTCTTCTCCTTGTGCCCCGGAGCGCGGGCAGCGCCGGTCACATGGTCGCCGCGACGCAGGCCGAACTGCCGGCACTGCTTCACCGACACATACACGTCGTCGCGGGTCGGAGCGAAGCTCGACACGCGGAGGAACCCGTAGCCGTCGTCACGGAGGTCCAGCAGGCCGGCCACGGTCAGTGGCTCGTCGTCCCCCACCGACGCCGCCGGTGCGGAAACGACGTCGTCTCGGTCGCGCCCGCGGCGCCGCCGCCGGCGGTTGCGGCCGGTGCCGTCGGGGTCGGCCGCGTCGCCGCCCTCGGGGTTCGTGGGGCCGTCGTTGCCCTCGACCTGGGGCGGGGCCGACGGAGCGGGCGTGCCGCGACCCGGCGCCCGGGGTTCGCGCTCGACCCGTGTGCGCCCGGCCCGTGCGCCCTCCGGCGACGGGACCTCGGTCGGTTCCGTGTCGTCGCCGCCGGGGATCTCGGCGGTCTCAGCGGTCTCGGCGCCCGCGCCATCGGCGTCGTGAGCCGCGGAGGCGTCGAGGGCCTCGGGCGACGACTCGGACGACGCTGCCTCGCTGCCGTTCGCATCGACCGCGACGGCATCGGTCGGCTCACCTGCCGGAGCGGGCTCGCCCACGGCATCGAACAGCTCCGGAGCGTCCGTGGTCGGCGCGGAGCCGACCGTGCCGCCGACCGTGCCGCCGACCGTGGAGTCGACCGAATCCGCCGGCGTGACGCCGGTCAGTTCGAGGATCAGATCGACGATCTCCGCCTTCTTGGCACGCGAGCCCGGCTTGCGACCCAAGGCCTCGGCGATCGCCGCCAGCTCCGTACGGTCCTTGCGCGCCAAGGTCGAGCGCTCGAAATGTGCAGCGTCGTCAGCCACCGGGGACACCCCAATTCTCTGCCGTAGGCAGGGGAAAAATTCGTCCGGCACGCGTCGCCGCCATTGCATCGACACTCACCGGGGGAACGAGAACGACCGGCTGTCCCGTGACAGAGGACAGGTCCCCTCATGAGCGCCAACCGCAGCGGGAGATCACCGACCATCACCTGGCGGTGCCCACCGCCGCGCATCGTACCGGGGTGGCGGAACCGCCAGCAACAACCCCACCCGCGCTCAGCCGCGCGTCGGGCTCGAGCCTCCGGCGACCAAGCGTCCCATCAGCTCGTGACCGGGCACCACCGGTGCGCCCGCCACGCCCGACTCGGAGTAGGTACCGCCCGCGCCGTCCACCTCCGAGTCGACCAGCAGGTACGGCACGGGGTCGGCCGTGTGTGTACGGCTCGCGAGCGGCGTCGCGTGGTCGGGCAGGAGCAGCAGGCGCCACGGACCCATGTCGTCCAATGCCGGTATGAGGTCGGTCAGGATGCGGCGGTCCCAGTTCTCCAGCGATCGCACCTTCTCCTCGACGTTGCCCGCGTGGCCCGCCTCATCGGTCGCCTCGACGTGGATCACGTACAGGTCGGCTCCCGACGCCAGGCCGTCGATGGCCGCATCCCGCTTGCCCTCGTAGTTGGTGTCGTACCAGGCGTTCGCGCCCGAGACCGATGGCGTGTCGAGCCCGGTCAACACGCCGAGCCCCCGCACCAGATCGACGGCCGTCACGATGCCACCCGAGATCCCATAGCGATCGGCGAAACCCTGCATCCGCGGCTGCGGGCCCTGCCCCCAGAGCCAGATCATGTTGGCCCGCAGATCGAACCGCGAGAGCACCGAACGGCTGGCGTCCATCAGTTCCTGCAACTGCGGCGCCGCGGCACCCGCCGGCCAGCGGGCCGGCAGCCCCGTGATGTCGTGCGGCGGCGTGCACTCGGCGTCCATCCAGGACGACGGCGCCACCATGATGTGGCGGTACTGCACGCCGGGGTGGAAGCTCACCGGCGAGCCAGCTCCTCGACCCAACTCGGCGTCGAGCGCGGCGACCACCGCTGCGGCCTCGTCGTCGCCCGGGTGGCCGCCGGCGAAATCGACCATCGTCTGGTCGTCGCCGACCGTCACCAGATTCATGCGGTACGCGATCTGCTCGCCGGCGAGGCGCAGGCCGAGCGAGGCCGCCTCGATCGGGGCGCGCCCGGTGTGGAACTCGGAGGGGTCGTACCCGAGGATCGACATGTTGCCCACATCGCTTCCCGGCGGCATCCCGGGCGGGATCACCGCCGCGCGACCGACCGTCCCGCGGCGGGCCAGCGCCGTCAGCGTCGGCATCGACGCGACGTCGAGCGGCGTCCTGCCGCCCAACGCGTCGAGCGGTTCATCGGCACAACCATCGGGGACGCAGACGACGTACTTCACGCCGCCATTCTGGCGCGGTCGCTCGGTTCCGGGGGTCAGCCGGCGGTGTTGGCTGCCACGTACTGTCGGACTGCGTCGAC
>WBZT01003455.1_pt1 | contig 10341 bp, 10 predicted proteins | sample 5204241 | NCBI WGS metagenome assembly WBZT01 (sample SAMN12344358, study PRJNA552823) | activated sludge metagenome | biome: Activated sludge suspended growth; feature: Nitrification reactor; material: Wastewater; isolation source: activated sludge from nitrification reactor of wastewater...
GTGGCGGCCCAGCACGAAGGCCGGGCCACGCTCGAGAATCGCGACGGCGGGGGCGCGTGCGCCCGCCTCGTGCTGCCCCTGATCCGCTGAGGAGCCCCGCGCCGCATGCCGAATCCCGATCGCTACCACGTGCTCGTCATCGACGACGACGGCGCCATCCGCCGCCAGATGCGCGGCCTGCTCGAGGACGACGGCCACGCCGTCACCGAAGCCGCCAACGCGGCCGCCGCCTACGACGCGCTCGGCCAGCAGCGGTTCGACGCCGCGCTGCTCGACCTGCGCATGCCGGGCGAGCATGGCCTCGATGCGCTCGTGAAGCTGCGCGAGATCGCGCCCGACACCGCCGTGATCGTGGTCTCGGGCGAGGGCACCGTCGAGAACGCGGTGCGGGCCGGCCAGCGCGGCGCGTTCGACTTCGTCGAAAAGCCCGTCCGCGATCCGGCCGGGCTGCTCGAGCTGATCGCCGAAGCGGTGCGCGTCACGCGTCTCCGGCGCAAGCCCGCCGCGGCGCCTTCGGCGCCGATCGTCTCGTCGGACGATTCGCTCGGCCTCGTCGGGGACAGCACGGCCATGGCCCGGCTGCGCGAGCAGATCCGCCGCATCGCGCCGTCGTCGGGCCGCGTGCTGGTCACGGGCGAGAACGGCGCCGGCAAGGAACTCGTCGCGCTCGCGCTGCACGCGCTCTCCAAGCGTGCGACCGGACCGTTCGTGAAGCTCAACTGCGCGGCGATTCCGCGCGACCTGCTCGAGAGCGAGCTGTTCGGCTACGAGCGGGGCGCGTTCACCGGCGCGATGGCGGCGAAGAAGGGCCGGCTCGAGATGGCCGACGGCGGCACGCTGTTCCTCGACGAGATCGGCGACCTCGCGCTCGAGGCGCAGGCCAAGCTGCTGCGCGCGATCGAGACCGGCGAACTCGAGCGCGTCGGCGGCACGCGAACCGCGAAGGTCGATGTGCGCCTGGTCGCAGCGACCAACAAGGATCTCGCCGCCGAGGTGAAGGACGGCGATTTCCGCGAGGACCTCTACTTCCGACTCAACGTGCTGCCCATCGTCGTGCCGCCGCTGCGCGAGCGCCGCGGCGACGTCGTGGCGCTCGCCCGGCACTTTCTCGCCGCGTTCGCCGCGGCGGAGGAGCGCCCTGCGCCCGAGATCTCGCCCGAGGCCGCGCTGCTGCTCGAGGAGTATCACTGGCCCGGCAACGTGCGCGAGTTACGGAACCTGATGGAGCGGGCGGTCGTGCTCGTGGACGGCGACCGCATCGAACCCGCCGACCTGATGCCGTGGCTCGAAACCGCCCCCGACGAGTCGGGTGACGCCGGCCTGCGGGGCAAGGTCGCGCGCAGCGAGATCGACTCGATCCGCCGCGCGCTGGACGCGGCGGACTGGAACGTCACACAGGCCGCGGCGGGTCTGGGCATCGACCGCACGAACCTGCATCGGAAGATGCGCAAGTACGGCATCACGCGGCGCGCATGACCGGCGCGCCACACACTGTGGCGCGTGCGCCACGCGGCCGCGCGCGGCACTCCGGCACGACGTCACGGACGCCGCGCCGGACGCACGCGAACACCGCGCTGGTCGGTTCCTCCCGTGGTACGGGCATTGCCAAGTACTGGACACGTTCCCGTCCGCCCCAGGAGGTCTCATGAACCGCTCCACCCCCGCGGCCCTGGCCCTCGCGATGCTGCTCGCGTGCGCCGCAGGCCCGGCCCATGCCGTCGGCGTCACGCTTCCCGACTCGTCGTCCGTCGACGCCGACACGACGATGATCTTCACGCCCGAGCCCGGCACGACGCAGGCCGGCCGTGAGGACGAACCGATGCACGTGCGCACGCAGAGCGCGGAGGACGGCACGTGGCTGCGCGCGCCCTACGGCGACGCGCTGATCACGCACCCCGATCCGTGGCGCGCCCGCGTGCACCACGGCGGCATGTATGGCGACGTCTCGGTGAACTACGACCGGGTCGACCTCGTGCGCTACGGCGTCACGTGGCAGGCCCAGCGTCCGGAGACGATGTACCCGCGACTGGGCACGCGGCTCGACTACTCGACGGGCCGCCGGCGCGTGCTCTACGGCTTCCAGATCGAGCAGCCGCTGCTGCCGACGGCGCGCTTCGTGTTCGGTGTGGGCGCCGTGCGCCGCACCGACCACGGCGACCTGCAGCAGGTCGACGACTCCGAGAACTCCCTGCTGCTGCTGCTGGCGCACGAGGACTGGCGCGACCATTTCGAGCGCGAGGGCGCCGGCGCCTACCTCTCGTGGCGCGTGCCCGACTTCTCCACGGTGAGCGTGCACGTGCGGAGCGACCAGTACCGTTCCGTCGAGATGAGCCGCCACGTCGTGTCGTGGTTCCGCGAGGACCGCGCGCTGCGCGCCAATCCGGCGATCGACGACGGCGAGACGCACAGCGTCCTGCTGCGGCTCGAACGGCTCGCGCACCGGACGCGGCGCAACCGCAGTGGCCTGTATCACTGGATCGAGATCGAGAAGGCGGGCGGTCCGACGCTGAAGGGCGACTTCGCGTACGTGCGCGGACTCGCGGACGTGCGCAGCGTCCTGCGCGTGCTGCCGGCGACGACGCTGGCCCTCCGCGCCGTCGGCGGCACGACGATGGAAGGCACGCTGCCCGCGCAGCGCCAGTTCGTCATCGGCGGCGCCGACGGGCTGCGTGCCCACTCGTTCGGCTCGTTCCGCGGCGATCGCGTCGTGCTCGGCCAGGCCGAGTACAGCGTCGGCCTGCAGGTGTTCAAGGCGCGCTCGCGGCACCGTGGCCCCCAGGTGCTGGCGTTCGTCGACACGGGCACGGCGTGGAACCGCGCCGAGCGACCCGCGATCGAGGACCAGCGCTTCGCGCTCGACGGCGGCGTGGGACTCGCGACTCCGGACGACGACCTGCGCGTGACGGTGGCGAAGGACCTGCAGAAGGCCGACTCCGGCGTGGCCGTGGCGATGCGATTGCAACGACCCTTCTAGAACGGACGAAGCTCCCCTTGCTCCCCAGGTTCCGCTGGCCTTTCCGACCGACGACGAGCACCCGCGCCATCGCGGGGGTGCTCCTCGTCGCGCTGGCGGCGACTCCGGCCGCCGCCTTCGAGATCACGTCGCTCTCGGTCGCGCGCGGCGAGGCGTCGCAGCTGTGGATCACCACGCGGATCGGCACGCCGCTCGAGCCGCGCGTCGAACGCAGCCTGGAGCGCGGCATGCCGGCGACCCTCGTGCTGCACGCGGAGCTGTGGCGCCGGAGGCAGGGCTGGTTCGACCGGATGGAGCGCAGCGCCGACGCGGTCGTCCGCCTGCGGCACGACGTGTGGCACAAGGAATGGCGGCTCGAGCGCGCGGGCGCGCCGCCGCTGGTCACGGGGAACGTGGATTCGCTCGCGCTCGCCCTGTCGCGGCCGCTGGCCATGGAGCTGCCCGGGCTCGACCGCCTGCCGGCGGACGCCACGTGCTACGTCGTGCTCACCGCGATCGTGAAGCCGCTCAGCGTCGAGGACGTCGCCGAGGTCGAGGGATGGGTCTCGGGCGAAGTGCGCGACCAGCGACGGGCGGGGTTCGGCATCATCACCCAGTTGCCGCGCTCGGTGTTCGACGCCGTGCGCAACTTCACCGGCTTCGGCGACTCGCGCGACACGGCGACGAGCGCCGAGTTCACGGTCACCGGCCTGCCCGAACTCCGTCGCTGACGCGCGTCAGGGCAGCAGCACGATGCGGGCGACGCCCCCGCGGCCGTCGCGCGCGCGCGCGAAGAGCACCGTCGCGCCGATGCGCGTACCGCTCGCGTCGCGGCCGTCCCAGTTCCAGTGGCAACCCGCGGCGTCACGCACACCGGCGAGCTGCGCGACGCGACGACCGGCGACGTCGAACACGTCGAGGTCCGCGGCCGTCGAGCCGTTGCGCGCGAGCGCCACCTGGCCGTGCACCGCCGACGTCACCACGATCCCCGACGCCAGCGCCGGCGCGTCGGCGAGTTCCAGCATCATGCCTTCGAGGCCGGAGACCGAGGTCGGATAGGCCAGCTGGGCGTTCTCGATCGTGCCCGAGTAGTTCGCCTGCGCGTCCCCGAAGAGCGCGCGGAAGTCCTCGGCGAAGATCTCGTGAGGACGATTCACGTGCATGCCGGACGACGAGTACGTACCCGGGTCCACGATCCCGCGCACGCGGCGATAGCGCCCCCACGCGGTCGTGTCGGCGTCGGGCATCAGCGAGTACTGCACGACGTGACCGAGCTCGTGCGTGAACTCGGCGTGCTGCGTCTCGACCGGCAGCGGCCGCACGCCGGGCGAGAGCAGGATGACGCCCGCACCCGCAGCCGACTCGAGGCCCGCGCGGCGCGGATACGGCAGGACGAAGACCTGCGCGGAGACGCGCTCCAGCGGATAGCGCACGCCCGCGAGCGCGGCACGGACCTCGTTCGCGTCGAACGGGTGGAAGCGGCCATCGCCGTGGTTGAGGATCGCGGGATCGTCGATGTCGGTCACGAGCTCCCACGACGCTCCGCCGGGCATGTCGAACAGCAGCTTGCCGTCGGTCCAGTGGCAGTAGCTCGCCATCGTCTCGTCGGCGTCGTGGATCACGACGCCGAACCCGCGCATGGACGAGTGCAGCTCGTTCGCATGGGCGGTGGAGCCGGCGGCGAAGAGCGCGACCATCAGGGCGAGGGCGAGGCGGATGCGGAGCGAGGCGTTCATGCCTCTACTCCAACGCGACGAATGTGCCACGCTTCGCCAGATCACCCGCATCGTTCCGCGTTTTGCACGACGTGCGGCAGGCCCGCTGTTTTCAGCGTTTTGGCGCGTGCTGGCCGCGCGGGCCGCGGGCCGGACGCCGGGCGCCGCGAACCCGGCCGGGTCACGAATCGGGGACGATTCCCCAGAGGCCGCGCCGGCGCGGGCGCGTTCACCCAACCGCGCGAGTCTCCGAACGGTTCGCGCCGCGCTCCCGGAGAGAGCGCGGCGCGAATGCCCCGGGGCCCGGACTCAGCCGTTCGCTGGAGCGGCGGAGGCCTGCGGCATCCCGACGTCGTGCGGCGTCGAGCCGACGCGCGACAGCAGCACCGCGCCCGTTCCGATCAAGGTCAGGCCGAGCAGGACGAGCAGGGCGACGAGTCCGAAGAACAGCGCGAACGCGCCACCCACGCCCCCGATCGAGAAGCAGACGGCCGCGGCCGCGAACAACAGCGCGATGAGGAACGAACCGGCGGCGATCGGCCCGAACACGTCGCCCTCGCCGAGTCGGCGGCGCATCAGCTTGCAGCCGAGCACGTACGTCGCGCCCAGCTGACCGGCGTAGACGACGAGCGGCTGAACGAACAGGAGCACGAGCCCGACGGGGAATCCGATGATCGTGGCCATGATGAGGATCGAGACGACGGGCCAGAAGAGGAACGAGAGCGCCGCGACGAGGATCGAGAAGAAGGTCTGGCGCGACGACGTGACGCCCACGCGCACGAGACGCTTCGGGAAGAGCATCGCGAAGAGCCAGCCGAAGAAGACCGTGATCAGCCAGCCGATGAAGATCATCCCGAGCACCGCGGACAGCGCGGGAAGTCCGAAGGTCAGCGGTGAGACCCCGATGGACACGGTCTGGCCGACCACGCGGGCCTGCGCATCGTCGTCGACGCGCCCGCCGACGGCGACCGCGTCGCCGCCGACCACGGCACCGGGAGCGAGTCGTGTCGTGCCGAACACCGCCACGGCGTCACCGGCGACCGAACCCGCGCTGCTCAGCCCCCCGAACACGGCGACCGCGTCGCCACCGACCGTCGCGCCTGGCGCGATGTCGACGTGACCGAACACCGAGACCGCGGCGCCGGCGACCTGTCCCTCGACCTTGACGTTGCCGAAGATCGACACCACGTCGCCCTCGAAGTGCTCGCCGGGCCTGACGTGCGCATCGGTGAGCACTCGGACGAGCCCGTTGGTTCCGTCGTCGATGACGATCGCGCCGTGCCCCAGCGTGTCGGTGCCGATCACCACGTCCGCATTGCGGCCGACCACCACGCCACGGCCGGACACGTGCACGCTGCCGGCACCCTCGCCCGCCGAATCACCGAGCACCACGCCGTTCACGGTGACGCTCGCGCCCGCCGTGGCCGGCGCGAGCAGTGCTGCGACCAGCAGGGCACCGAAGATCGCGCGCACGTCAGAGAGAGAGCAGGCCGACATGATGATCCTCCTGGGACGCACGGTCCTCACGCGGCCGCATCCACCACAGCAGGGCGACGCCGACGAGAATCGCGGCCCAGAACGTGATGGCCACGGCCGGCTGCATCGTCGTCGCGAGCAGCGCACGCAGCACCGCCGCGACTCGCGCCATCAGCGCACCGGACGCCCCGAGGCTGTCGAGCGCCTGCAGGGCGCCCGCGTTGAACGACTTGAGGACGAAGACGAACGAGGACACCACGCTCTGCGCGGCCTCGGCCACGAGTCGCGCGACCCACGCGCGAGGCCCGGGGACGAAGACCGCCGCGCCGATCGCGGCGAGGCTCGCGGCCACCGAGCCGCCGGCGGTCCAGACGAGCGGGCGCAGCCAGCGCGCGGGACGATGCGGCATCACCTCGGCGAGCACGCGATCGGCGAGGCCGGGAGCCGGCTCCCACGTTTCGAGCGTGGCGAGACGCTCGAACACGCGCCGGAAGGCGGCGAGTTCCTGCTCGCATGCCGCGCAGCGGGCGACGTGCGCCTCGAACTCGGCGCGCTCGGCCGGCACGAGCTCGCCGTCGAGGTAGTCCTGCACGCGGATCGATTCGGGGCAGCGGTTCATTTCGGTGGACCTTCGATTCGGTTCTTGAGCAGTGCTCGTGCGCGGTGGATGCGGGCCTTGACGGTGCCGAGAGGCATGTTGAGCGCTTCGGCGATTTCCTCGTACGACAGGTCCTGCTGGTGACGCAGTACGACGACGATCCGGTAGTGCTCGGGCAACGAGTCGATCAGGTCCTGTGCCCGCTTCTCTTCCTCGGCGTTCGACGTGATCTCGTCCGGCTTCAGCCCCGGATCCTCCACGTCGATGGTTCGCTCCTCCGTCGATCCCGGCTCCGAAATCGTGAGCGAGAAGGTCTGGATGCGCCTTCGTCTCAGGTGATCGATACCGAGCCGGGTCGCGATCGTGAACAGCCAGGCCGTGAACGGGCGCTCCGGGTCGTACCGATCCAGTGCCCGGAACATCCGGACGAACGTTTCCTGCGTCAGGTCCTCGGCGTCCTCGGCCCTGCGCACGACCCGCATCAGGACCGAGAACACCTGTCGCTGGTAGCGGAGGACGAGATCGCGGCACGCTCGCTGGTCGCCCGTCAGGGCCCTGCGGATGATTTCGGCGTCCTCGTTGATCACGTCGCCCCACGCCAACTGTTTGGCCTACGCGGGGATTCCGGGCGGGGTTTCATGGCGCGGCACGATAGGTTCCCGGTCAGAGCCGGGTCAAGAATCGGCACCCCCGTCTCGTCACCGATTGGCGTCCTCGCCGGGGAGTGAACCTTGACGGGCCTCCGAAGCGGCTCGTAGCCTGCCGGCCATGATGACCATTACCGCTTTGCACGCGCGGGAGATCCTCGATTCGCGGGGAAATCCCACCATTGAAGTCGAATGTCTGCTGAACAGTGGCGCCCTGGGCCGGGCGGCGGTGCCTTCGGGTGCCTCCACGGGCGAACACGAGGCCGTCGAACTGCGCGACGGCGAGGCCGGTCGGTACAAGGGCAAGGGCGTCCAGAAGGCCGTCCACAACGTCAACGAAGTCATTGCCCCCGAGATCGCGGGCTTCGACGCCTTCGACCAGGCGGGTCTCGACGCCCGGCTGATCGAGCTCGACGGTACGCCGAACAAGGGCAAGCTGGGCGCCAACGCGCTGCTCGGCGTCTCCATGGCCGCTGCGCACGCCGCCGCGCTCACGCTGGACGTGCCGCTCTACCGCCACCTCGGCGGCGCGCACGCACACCTGCTGCCGGTGCCGATGATGAACGTGCTCAACGGCGGCAAGCACGCGGACAACAACGTCGACCTGCAGGAGTTCATGATCGTTCCGCTCGGCGCTCCGTCCTTCAAGGAAGCGCTGCGCTGGGGCGCCGAGGTCTTCCACACGCTGGCCAGCGTGCTCAAGAAGCGCGGACTGTCCACCGCGGTGGGTGACGAAGGCGGATTCGCTCCGAACCTCGACTCGAACGAGGCCGCGCTGAAGCTGCTCGTCGAGGCGATCGAGAAGGCCGGCTTCAAGCCGGGCGAGCAGGTCGCGTTCGCGCTCGATCCGGCTTCGAGCGAGTTCTTCAAGGATGGCAGCTACGTCCTCGAAGGTGAGGGTGGCAAGAAGCTCACGGGCGCCGAAATGGTCGACTACTACGCCGGCCTGTGCGCGAAATACCCGATCGTGAGCATCGAGGACGGCCTCGCGGAAGACGACTGGGCTTCGTGGCTGCTGATGACGCAGAAGCTCGGCGGCAAGATCCAGCTCGTGGGCGACGACCTGTTCGTCACCAACGTCGAGCGCCTCGCTCGCGGCATCCGCGAGAAGACGGCGAACTCGATCCTCATCAAGGTGAACCAGATCGGTACGCTCACCGAGACGATGGCCGCGATCCAGCTCGCGCAGCGCGCGGGCTACACGGCGGTCATCTCCCATCGCTCGGGCGAGACCGAGGACGTCACCATCGCCGACCTCGCGGTCGCCACGAACGCGGGCCAGATCAAGACCGGTTCGCTGTGCCGCACGGACCGCGTCGCGAAGTACAATCAACTCCTGCGCATCGAGGACCAGCTCGGCGCCAGCGCCGCGTACGCCGGGCGCAAGGCCTTCAAGGTCCTCGGGTAGTCGATCACCCGGAGCCACGATGGCTCCGGAGGCACGGCGGTAGCGGCCCCGCTCGACGCGGGGCCGCCTCACCGCACACGGAGGTGGACGTGAGTCCGAGGGACATCACCGGGCGCGTGTTGAGCCGTCCGCTGCGCTCGCCCTACGCGCCCGGCGGCGGCATTCCGCGTTCCCGATGGCTGTGGCTGCTGCCGATCGCCTGGCTCCTGTGGGTCGGCGTCATCTCGGACCACAGCTTCTGGCGCATCTACCGCCTGCGCCACGACCTCGTCGCGGCCCGCACCGAGATGCAGCGCGTGCGGGGCGAGACGTCGAAGCTCGAAGCGCGGCTGCACGACCCGGCCGAGCGCAGCGAACACGCCGAGCAGATGCTGCGCGAGCAGGGCATGGCGCGCCCGGGCGAGATGATCTACCGCCTCGGTGGCAACGGAACGGATTCGTCGAGAACCACGTCCGCGACTCATTGAGCGGCGGCCGGGCACGAAGAAGGCGGGCGGTCCGTCGAGGACCGCCCGCCTTCTTCGTCCGCTCTCGCGAGCGTCAGAATCCGATCGCGACCGCCATGCGCACGCCGGCACCGCTCACGTCGATCGTGTAGGGATTGCCCTTCACGTTCTGCGCGTAGGACGGCGTGTTCGGCAGCGGCACGTCTTCGCGGCTCTGCGTGATCTGGTCGTACTGGGCCATGCGCAGCGTGCCCTTGCGGTACAGCACGCTCAGCAGCACCGAGTAGTGGCTCGCGAAGAACATGTGAGCGCCGCCCTCGAGGTAGTAGCCGGGCGAGTCCTGCGTGACGCTCACCTTGTTGTTGTTGCTGATCGGCACCGACGGGCCGAGCGCGATCGTCTCGAACGTCGCCCTCGTGTACGTGTACTGCTCCAGCCCGGCGCCGAGGAAGGCGCGGGCCTGGAAGTCGCCCTGGTTGTACGGCTGCATGTAGTAGGCCGCGCCGACGTGCACGGGCACCGTGATGACCTGGGCCTTGATGTTGTAGGACTGCCCGATCGCGGGCAGGTACTCCTTGTTCTGGACCGCGCGGATCTGCGACACGCCGGCGTCCACGGCGAAGTTCGGCCGCACGAAATAGCGACCTTCGATGTCGAAGGCCCACGTGAAGTCGACGTGCTTGATCGCCTCGTTGCCGTTCGGCTCGAGCGCCGTCTTGTTGATGAAGTCGATGAACTTGTTGAAGTCGCCGCCGTCGACGGAGGTGGGATTGGCGGAGAGCACCACGTTGAACCGGTGGATTTCGGCTGCGGCCCGGGCCTGGGCGGCGAACAGGAGCCCGACCATCGAGAGCGCGACGACGACGACGGTCGCGAAGCGAGAGCGCATCGGGGAAAACCTCCAGACGATGAAGCCGGAAAAGCCCGTGACGGGCGAAGATGACGTCGGTAGACCCGGTCGGAGGCGCGCAGGATAGCGACGCCCCGTCGGACACGCAACGCGTCGGCCTCCGCGACGACGGCGCCTCGTTTGACAACCCGGGCACCGCCCGCTAGTTTCCCGCCACGTTGCTGCGGGGTGGAGCAGTCTGGAGGTTT
>WBZT01003456.1_pt1 | contig 10340 bp, 5 predicted proteins | sample 5204241 | NCBI WGS metagenome assembly WBZT01 (sample SAMN12344358, study PRJNA552823) | activated sludge metagenome | biome: Activated sludge suspended growth; feature: Nitrification reactor; material: Wastewater; isolation source: activated sludge from nitrification reactor of wastewater treatment...
GAGAGTGCTTTGTTGTCCGATTGAGCTGAGCGATTGGCCGGAGGCTCCGCTCAAGGTATATGCCGGCTCGTTTCTGACGGCAGTGATTGCCGGTGCAGCGCTGGCAATGGCGGTGAAACCGACCATGCCGAGACTCAGCACGAGAATTTGACGGCGTGTGAGGAGGGCGGATTTCATGAGGCGTTTCTCCTGTCGTTGGCTTCGCTCCCTGCCAACTCGAGGCGGGAAGGGCTACCGGTCTGCATACCTGACATTGAAGCAGAAGGCGAAAAAATCAGCTGTGCACTAATGCCGACGTCAGGAGAAATAGTTGCCAGAGCGTGATTTTTGCCCGCAGGAGTCGGCGATTTGCGGCGCTGAGGCGATGAAGATCAGTCTTCGCTTCGCGAAGCAAGACGTCGTGCGTGCCACAGGTACATGGGCATCAGGTCAAATGCAGGCATAGTGCGTGCTATCGCCGGTCATGCCGCGGATCGAATACAAACTATCGAAATGTGTCGGTTGGCGGAGAATCGACTTACACCGTATATAAGGGACGCCGCCGCGGCTGTTCGCGCTGTTTTTTCGCCAGATGCTGCGCGTAACCGATACCACCAACCAATAGAAGTAGCGCGGCAAGGATCGCCATGTCGGGAAAGACGCGTTGTTCGCTGTCGTCGAGAACGATGCGTTGAAATAGCGAGACGCCAGGAGTTGTTGCCGATTCGTCGGTCGCGCCGTATGCAAGCGCTGTATTTTCGAGCGAGCCGAGTTGTGCGAGTAACTGATAGGTGATTTCGAAGCGTTTGCCAGCGTCGTCGGACGAGGTAACGCTGGTGAGCAAGGGGCTTGCACTCTCACCGGTCGGCCGTAGACCGGCCAATCGATGGGTCGTATCGATCGGCATGTTTTTGCTGGCCGGTTGCACGGCATCGACAGGCAGAATGTTGGCCTGGGCAACGGAGCCAAAAACGAGACTGGCCATTCCAGCAAGCAAACATTGGCGAAACAGTCCGGTAGAGATAATCACGCTCATTTCTCCTGCAGGATTCCAATGAGGAATCGATGTTGACTGATCGGCGACGCTTGGCCTTGTGCTATGTTGCGCTCTGAAACGATTGCGCAGCGGCTTTTGCGGGGCACTTGATGAACATCCTGACAATCTGTTGTACGTGGATCTGCAAGCCAGCTAGGCGTTCGGACAACGTTAGACGACCAGCCGTGCCGTATTTAAACAGTCGTCGATGGAACTTTCCGTGACTTTCTGCACACTCGCCCAACGCGGGGGCCGTGCAGCGGCGTTGCAGCCAACTGGCATCTCCTGTCGGCCAGAAGGCGGTAGGGGCGAAGTCAGAGAGCGTTCCCGTCGTTCGCAGTGGTCGGGTGAAGTCATGTCTCACGGCTTGATCCCAATACCGTGCGCAAGAATTTGGCTGTAATTTGAGTGGCCCTAACGGTTTGTCGGGCAATCGGTTTATCCTGTCTCGTCCTAAGTTGGGCAAGCGGATAGATTCAAGCGATCATGTTCAAAGCGTTGTTGATAATCGTGTCGCTGGTGTGCTGGTGGACCGTCCACGCCGACACCCTCTCCATTCAGGCACCGGACGAAGTCAAGCAACTTCTGACGCGACATTTGCGTCCTGACGATGTTGCCGATCTGGGCGACCTGGCGGCCAATCAGGTTTCCGAGCGCAAACTGCAGTCTGACGCGGCTGAACTGCTGGCTACCGAGGGCTACTTTTCGCCGCAGGTCACGCTGCGGCGCGATGGCAATGCGTCCCGCCTCGACGTCGATCCCGGGCCGCGTTCGATGATCGGCGAGGTACGTATTGAGATCGTCGGCGTTGCCGACGAGTCGCGGCGGCAGGCACTTCTCGCCGGCTGGCAATTGCCGAGTGGACAGCCCTTTCGTCAAACCGCCTGGGACAAGGCCAAACAGGCGCTGCTCGGCGAATTGCTGACCAGCGAATTTGCGACGGCACGGCTCAGCCAGACACGCGCCGAAGTCGACGTGCCGGCTCGGCGCGTCGATCTGCAAGTACGAGTCGAAGCCGGGCCGCGCTATCGTTTCGGCGAGGTGCAGATCAGCGGCCAAAAGCGCTATTCAGATGAATTTATCCGTAAACTCAATCGGCAGGTCCGGCCTGGTGAGGCGTATCACGAAGAGGCTTTGCAGGCGCTGCAGAATGCCCTGCAAAGCACGCCGTATTTCTCGTCGGTCAGCGTGACGCTGGTCACCGATCCACAGGAGGCACGCGTCGGGGAGGATGGCTGGCTGACGGCGCCGGTGCGCGTGCTTGTTCGCGAGCGGCAGCCTTATCAGTTGTCCTTCGGTGGCGGCTACAGCAGCAACACCGGTGCCCGCGTCGAAGGCACTTTCCGCGACATCGATCTTTTCCGGCGTGCGTGGGAATTGCAGTCCGGCATGCGCATCGAGCAGTCCCGGCAGTCGGCTTTCGCAGATATCTTTTTACCTGTTGACGAGCAACGGCGTCGCGATGGTTTCGGCATGGCCTTCGAGAACTCGGATATCGAAGGGCTGGCGATTCGACGCTGGGCGCTTGGTGCAACGCGTGTGCAGCAATCCGGCAAAATCGAACGCCGGCTGGGGATCAACTGGCAGCAGGAACGACAAATGCCCACTGGTATGTCATCGACGACCAACCGTGCGCTGACCGCACAAATCGGTTGGACTTGGCGCGAAGCACGCGATCCGCTCGACCCTGCCGATGGCATTTCCTTGCAACTGCAGCTCGGCGGCGCCAGCAAGCAACTGTTATCAGAACAGAACTTCCTGCGCAGCTATTTCCGCTACAGTCAGGGGATAGCGCTGAGCGAGCACGATACCGTGTTGCTGCGCGCTGAACTGGGAGCGACATGGGCGCGCTCGTCACAAGGCATACCGCAGGATTTCCTCTTTCGTGCCGGCGGCAGCAATTCAGTGCGCGGCTATGCCTATCAAAGTCTAGGCGTGCGCCAGGGAGCGGCGACCCTCGGCGGTCGCTATCTGACGACCTTATCTGCTGAATATATCCGTTGGTTGAACGCCAATTGGGGGGCGGCGGCTTTCGCCGATGCCGGCGATGCCGCCGACGATCGGCAGTTGCTGCGTCCCGCGCTCGGTTACGGAGTCGGCGCGCGCTGGAAAAGCCCGGCCGGGCCGCTGGGCATCGATCTGGCGTATGGCCAGCGGTCCGGCCGACTGCGTCTCGATTTTTCGGTGTCGGTGCCATTTTGAACGATCAAGACGAGTCTTCGCCGCAATCACAGGCAAGCGAAGCGTCAACGACCGGCGGCACGCCGGTCGAGCCGGCAGGTGTCGGCTTTCTTCGCCGACACAGGCGTTGGCTGATATCGTCGGCTGGCATCCTGCTGCTGTTTGGCGGACTGCTCGCGATCTTGTTCAGCGAACGCGGTTTGTGGTTGAGCACCCGTCTGGCGGCGGAACTGAGTGGTGGCCAACTGACGATCGGAGAGCCGAGCGGTTCGCTGGTCGAAGCCTTTTCATTGTCAACGCTGCATTGGCGCGACGAGACGCTCGATCTGCAATTGAGCGGTGTGCAGGTCGAGTGGCGACCCGCTGCGTTGCGGCGTGGCAAACTGGCGATCGTCGGCCTGAGCGCCGACTCCTTGCGCATCGCGCATCGCGGCAGCGAGCAGCCCGCCGTACCGCCAGCCAGTCTGCGCCTGCCGCTGGCGGTTGAAGTCGAGCAACTGCGCATCGACCGCATCGATCTGGTCGATTACGCGCACCCGGAAGGTGCCGCGAAACAGATCGTCGAGGATTTCAGCGTCCGCCTGAGCAGCGCCGGCGCCGAACATCATGTGACGGAAATGCGTGCCCGCATCGCACAGATCGCCGTCGCCGGCGACCTCCATCTGGCGGCCGATGCACCCTTCGGTTTGCAGGCGCACGCTGAATTGGAGGGCGCGGCCGCCGGGCGTCGGCTGCGTTTCGTGGTGGATGCCGACGGCCCACTGGCCGATTTCACTGTGCGGGGACGCGCGGAAACGCCGGATGCGCAGCCAGGCGAGCGTTTTGCCGGTGTCCTGCAGGCGCGTATCGCAGCTTTCAACAAACAAGTGCTTGGCCAGGCCAATGTACAGCTCAGCGGCATCGATCCCGCGGCTTGGCTGACTGGCGCGCCGAGCGCCGACCTTGACATTCACGCCCAATTGCACCCGCCGGGAGAACGCTTTGGTGATCTTCGCGGCGAACTGAGCGTGCATAATCGTCGGCCCGGAGCGATCGACACGCAGCGACTGCCGCTGCGTTCGCTGCGCAGTGAACTGGACTTGCAGCAGGACGTCTGGCATCTGAAAAATATCGACGTTTCATTGCTTGGCGATGGCCGGCTGCAAGGGCAGGGGGAGTATCGGCAAGAAACGCTGGCTCTGGATTTGCAGGTCGACCGTCTCGACGCCCATGCCTTGCACAGCGCTGTGCACAGCACCCGTCTGGCCGGGCCGCTGCACGCGCAACTGACGGTACACCGCCAGTCGATCGACGCCCGACTCCGTGACCCGCGTTTTGGCGTACTTGCCAAACTGAGCATCGATCCGCTGTCGGTCGTTGCCGAGACCTTGCAATTGAGTGCGGGCGACGCCCGTCTCGATGCCAGCGGGCAACTGGCGCTGCAAGGAGACAGGCGCTTCGAATGGCATGGTCTGTTGAAGAATTTCGATCCCAGCCGTTTTGCGCGCCTGCCGACATCCCGTATAAACGCGACGGTTACCGCACAAGGGCAACTGCAACCGGCGCTGACCCTGCTTGGCCGCTTCCAGTTGCGCGACAGCCGACTTGGCGAACAACCTCTCGCCGGTCAAGGTGAAATCGATCTGGCCAGTGAGCGTTTGCGCAAGGCCGACATCGATCTCTCGGCGGCGGGGAATCGCTTGACGGTGCAAGGCGCTTTCGGCGCGCCCGGCGACCGCCTGCTGCTGCGTGTCGCCGCGCCACGACTGGCGCCGTTCGGCATCGACGGCGATTTAGACGGACATCTGCTCCTTGCCGGTAGCCGCCAGTCGCCGGAAATCGATGCCAATCTGCGCGCGTCGCGGCTGGCGCTGGCCAAGGTCGGCACAATCCGTGGTCTGGATGGGCAATTACGGCTCGGCAACGGCGAACGCGGCGCGTTGTCCGGCCAGTTGAGTCTCGATTCACTCGCACGTCCAGATGGGAGCTTGCTGTTGCAGGCGGTCGCGCTGACGGCGGATGGGCAGCGCAATCGCCATCGTTTGCGTGGTAGCGGGCTGCTTCCTGAACGGCGAGCGCTCAATCTGATGCTCGAAGGGGCGCTGCTCGACTCGGCCACCGGCCCGACCTGGCGCGGAACGCTCAACGAGTTGTCGGTCGCCTCGCGCCTCGCCCGGCAAGAACCGCTGTTCCGTCTGCTTGCCCCTGTGCCGTTGCAACTGGCAGCCGGGCGCATCGAGCTCCGTGCCGGCGAAGCATTGGTCGGCGGCGGCAGGCTGAAATTCGCCCATTTACGTCAGGAGGGCGGACTTTGGCAAACTGCCGGAACATTGCGCGCTCTGCCTTTGTTGCCGCTACTGAACGAATTCCCTCGTCTTGCCGAAACACTGAATGGAGTGCGCAGCCCGGGTGAAGAATTGCTTCTGAGTGGCGACTGGGACTTGGCGACGTCGGGCAGCCGCCGATCGCCGTCGGGCAAGTTGCACGTCTGGCGTGAAAAGGGCGATCTGCAAATCAATGGTCTGGCGCTCGGCATGAGCGAGGCCGATCTCGCCTTGCAGACGGCCAACGGTCGGCTCGATGGACATCTGAATTTGCGCGGCCAGCGTTTCGGCGTCATCGAAGGACGGTTGAACGCCAGCGGATCGTCCGACAGGTTGATCGCGCCGCAAGCTCCCTGGCGCGGACAGCTGCATATCGACGTCGCCGATCTCGGCTGGCTCGGTCCGCTGCTGGGGCCGGTCTGGCAATTCAGCGGTCGCCTGGCGGGTGACGTGCAACTGGGCGGCACGCCGGCGCAGGCCAGGCTGAGTGGCGAATTGCGCGGCAACGAACTTGCCGTGCGTAAGCTCGACCAGGGCCTGCGGCTCGAGCGTGGCCAGATGTGGCTGCAATTGGCGGGCGAGCCAGCCGGCGAGGTGCGTCTGCTGCTCAAGCAACTGGATTTCGAGAGTGTCCTGCAAGGCATGCCGCGACCGTTGCGCGTCTTGCCGGCGATTGATCTGCCAGCGCTGCTCGACAAACCCGGCCGTCTGCAAGCCAGCGGCGAATTGCGTCCCGGTCAGACCGACGGAGTGTTGAACATCAAAGCCGATCGATTGGGCGCTTGGCAGCGTCCGGATCAGTGGCTGCTCGTTTCCGGCGATCTGCAGGTCAAACTCGGCGAAAATCTGCTCAAGACCTTCGGCAAGCTGCAGGTCGACGCGGCGTACTGGGAAATGCAGGACAAGGCGACCCCCCGTCTTTCCGACGACGTGCACATCAAGCAAGTTCCGTCGGAGAAGCCGTCGTCTGCAGCGCGTCTGTTGGCGTTCGACGTCGACCTCGAACTCGGCCGCTTCTTCCTGTTTCATGGTCTCGGTGTCGACAGCCGGCTGGCCGGTGGTCTGAAGATCCGTTCCGAAGGCGCTGGACTGCCGCGGGCGACCGGCACGATTCGTACCGTAGGCGGTCGTTACGACGCCTACGGGCAGCAACTGGAAATCAAGCGCGGCATACTCAATTTCAACGGGCAGATCGACAATCCGGGCCTGAACATACGTGCCGTGCGCAGTAATCTGCCGGTCGAGCCGGGAGTCGAAGTCAGCGGCAGCGTGCGCAAGCCGGTCGTGCGCCTAGTTTCCGACCCGGAAATGCCAGATGGTGAAAAGCTGTCATGGTTGATTCTTGGGCATCCATCGGAGCAGCAGGGCGGCAGCGAATCAGCGGTATTGCTGGCGGCGGCCCAATCGCTTCTAGGTGGGCAGGAGGGTGGCCCGTTGAAATCGATCCAACGCGAGCTGGGTATCGACGAATTCGCCATCGTCAGCGGCACGGTCGGCGGTAGTGGCCGCCGCCAAACCAGTCGTATCGCCGGTGGAACCGTCATGCCTGTCGATGACACGACCAGCGGTCAGATCGTCAACATCGGCAAACGGTTGTCGTCGAACATGCAGATCAGCTACGAGCAGGCGCTGACCGGCGCCGGCAGTGTCGTCAAGCTGACGGTCAATCTCAGCCGCAATCTGTCGTTGATCGGTCGTGCCGGCACTGAAAACGCGCTTGATCTGTTGTGGAATTACCGTTTCGGTCGCTGAGGAAGGGGGCCGGATGTCGTCAAGTACATTTGGAAAACTGGTGCTATCCCGGTTTTGAATGCAGATTGCCGGAGCCGGGCCTCTGCAATGACTCAGGTACTTCGATCAGCACGGTCGAATCGTTTTCTTTCTGCGTTTCCCGTTTGCGTATGTGGCGTCGAAAGGCGTCTGTGACGTTGTGCCGCAAATTATTGTCTGTGACACCCCTTAGAAACGCTGATCAATTGACCTTGCCAAGCGAGATAGAAAGGTTTTTTGGTTTTTATTTGAAGAAATCGGTGCTTTTCATCGCTGACGTGGTCGTTTCATGGCGATTTCTTCCGTTCATCCAGACTTAACCAAAGCTACACATAGGTAGCTTTGCGCTGGATTCCTGCTTCACCGAGGCCGGTTTCGTCTTGAGCTTACGCCCAAGGCCAGAGCCTTCCTCTCCACAGGCTGACGCCGTGGAACTCACGGCCAAGTTTTTCAGGTTGATGGCTGCATTCACATCGCGGTTGTGGATCGAGCCACAGGCAGGACAAGACCACTCACGCACCGACAACGACAAGGCTTCGAGCTGGTGACCGCAATCCGAACACGTCTTGCTGCTGGGATACCAGCGGTCGGCCACAACGATCATTCCGCCACGCTGCACCGCCTTGTACTCCAGTTGCCGCCGGAACTCGAAGAAGCCCATATCCGCCACGGATCGCGACAAATGCCGGTTCTTGACCATGCCGCGCACGTTCAAATCCTCGATGCCGATGGTGTGAAACCGGCGCGTCAGATCGGTCGTGAGTTGGTGCAGGGCATCCTTGCGTATGTCACCAATTCTGGCGTGCAGCCTTGTCAGTTTCAGCTTCGCCTTCTTTCGGTTTTCGGAGCCTTTGACTTTGCGCGACAGGCTGCGCGATAGCCGTTGCAACCTGGACAGCAAAGCCTTGTGCGCCTTCGGTCCCGCAATGCTTTCTCCCGTCGAGAGCGTTGCCAGTGCCGATACGCCCAAATCCACACCCGCCGCGCCTTGGTTTTCGGCTTCTGGCAAATGTGAATCATCAGGGGTATCGACGGTGATGCTGACAAACCAACGATCAGCCACACGGGATACCGTGGCCGACATTATCTTGCCTTTGAAGCGCAACGTCTCACGCATACGCACCCAACCAAGATTGGGGATGCGTATGCGTGAACCATCGACACTGAATTGGTCATTGGTCAGGCTGAACCGGTCGTGCAGCCCTTTCTTGCGGAATTTCGAGTACTTGGCGCGACCCGCGAAGAAATTCTTGAATGCCTGCCCAAGTTGGATGATCGCCATCTGCGGCGCGTTCTTGGTGACTTCACGCATCCACGGGAACTGATCGGTCTTGATGCCGTTGAGTTGGCGGCGCAGCGCCATTTGTGAAGGCTTGGGCAGAGAAGGATCAGCTTTGCAAGCCTCGTACTGCCGCTGCCACTCGGCAAGCGCCCAGTTGTCGGCGAAGCGAGCCGTTCCCGCCGCACGAACAAAGTACGTCGCTTGCACGTTGTTCGGGTCGAGCGCGATTTTGTGAGCCATCAGCACGATGCAGCCTCCACGGCCTTCTTCACACCGTCAAGCAGCTTTTGGTTCTTGCGCGAACGGCTACCATACAACCTGGCGCTGAATACGGTGATGATCGCCAGCACGTCTTGGGCAAGGTCTTCCTCAAACGTGGTGTCCTCGCCTTGGTTGAGAATCACCACCTCTACATTTTTAGCCTCGCAAATCGCAAACACCAATTCCGCGCCAAAGCGTAACAGGCGGTCTTTGTGGGCAATGACCAGACGCCCAACACGGCCTTCGATAATCTCGTCGAGCAGCCGCTTCAAGCCTTTTTTGTTGTAGTTCATGCCGGAGCCAAGGTCTGCGATCACCTCGAATGTCCAGCCCTGTTTGGCGCAATACAGTTCGAGCCCCTGTCTTTGCCGCTCCAGATCGTCCTTCTGGTCGTGGCTGGAAACGCGGGCATAGGCAATCGTTTTGCGGTCTTGTGGCATCGCATGAAATAACTCTGGCTTGAGCTTAATCAGGTCGTACCTCCGCTGTCGCCCCGCCGTGCGCTCCGGTATCAGTTTGCCTTCTGCCTCCCAGCGTCGCAGTGTCGTGATCGACACGCCCAACGCTTCGGCGGCTTCGCCTATCGCTACATATCTATTCATAACGGGCAGTATAGATTAGATATGGATAGATTAAAAGTGAACTGCTCAAACCCTCCATTTTAAGTCGGCATACCTCTTGCTTGTAGATATTCTGGCGAGCCACTGCGCGGGTGAACTGGACCCCAAATTCAAGACAAAACCCGGGTGTGTTCAAGCTGGGCACGTGACTGCATTAGCAGTTGGACGGCGCTGCCCCGGTTTTGCCTCTGTTTTGGTTTGTGCCGTTGCTTTTGATGTGGTTTTTTTCTTTGATCGTCTCTGCCCGTTGACGCCGTGGTCGCCGCCCAGTCGGTCGTCGGTCAACAGCCACGCCATGGTCGAACACGGCGGAACCCTTGTGGCTACAAAGGATATCGTGACTCTTCCAACCGAACAATTCTTCGCCGCCGCTCCCCGCGCCCAGCGTATCCTTTCCCGCCAGCCCGACCAACCCATCGTCACCGGCATTCCCGTATGAGCCATCCGCGCCGCCATCGCCGATGAACAGGTTGTTGCCAATGCCTCCGCCGCTGAAACCCGCCATCCCCTTGACCAGCGCGCCGTCCTCGGCGAGCACGGATCGGAAGGAATCCTGCCGCGGATCGTTGGCCAGCAGATCGGCCACTTTCTCCCACCCCGTCCAGCCGCTGTCCTTGAGCAGGGAACGCGTCGCCCGGTTGAAGTCGATCAGATCGCCGAAGCCTTCCGGCCCATCGGCGGCCAGCCGGCGGTCGAATTCGGCGTCCAGCGCGCTGAAGTCCAGGCGCGCGCCCTGGGCGTCGATTTGTAGCGCGAGGGTATCGAGCAAGGGCCTGAGCCGGGTTTGCAGGGCCAGACCGTCCTGGACCGACTGCCGCAGCGCCTGAGCACTTTGCTGCAGGAGATTGAGACGGTCCTGTTCCAGCGCGTAGATCAGCGGCGCGGGGGCATCGGGCAAAATGCTGCCC
>WBZT01003463.1_pt1 | contig 10333 bp, 9 predicted proteins | sample 5204241 | NCBI WGS metagenome assembly WBZT01 (sample SAMN12344358, study PRJNA552823) | activated sludge metagenome | biome: Activated sludge suspended growth; feature: Nitrification reactor; material: Wastewater; isolation source: activated sludge from nitrification reactor of wastewater treatment...
TGCATCCGCGAGGTATCGGCCACGCTTCAATGGGGCCACGGCATTTGAGCCGTGGAATCCTGTAGAGCAGAAGAAGCTCATGAACCTGGAGGACCTGCTTCAATGGGGCCACGGCATCTGAGCCGTGGAATCAGCCCTCGGCCAAGTGGCCGTTGGCTTTGGTGTTTTGGCGCAGGTTGCGAGCGCCTCGGCTCGTCGTACACATCGTTCCTTGTTTTCTAATCATGCACCTCCTTTGTGTGGCGGTTATTGTCCATTTGCGAAAGTTTGCACTGGTTGCCCACCGCGAGTGCTGCCAGGGCGTTGCGCGTCATTGCAGCGCTCGCGCGGCTCGGCAGCCAGCATCACATCACACGAGCGCGACGTTCTTCCCACTCCGGCTTGATGCCCATCGAATCGATCCGTTTCACCGGATGGTTTTCCGTCGGGCCCAGGTCGATGATGAGGACCTGATCTTCGCGCTGATCGATGATCTCCGTCAAGGCGGCCTTCATGCGCACGAGGTCGATATCCGGCAGATCGCATTGAAACACGGAGAACTGCAGATGCGCGCCGAAGCCTTTCATCGTCTTAAACACGCGCCGCAGCCGTTTGGCATCGCAGATGTCGTAGGTGACCAGGTAGTGACGACGCATCCCTTCACCGTGTCGTAAAAGGCGGCAGCTCTGGAATTTCTCCCAGCAGATAGCGCCCCAGCAAACGGGCCTGCACTTCCAGCACCCGACGATAGCTGATCTGATAGCCAAACACCGGATGCGTAATCTCCTGGCTCATGCGCCGCTCATAGGTTTCGATCAACCGCCGGCGGCCCTCCGGCGTCAGTGTGACCGAGCCCATGCGTTCGAACCAATCGCTCTGTTTGATCTCGCCGTTGTTGATGGCCGTCAACACGGCAGAATCGGCGATGAGCGGCCGGAATTCTTCCATCATGTCGAGCGCCAAGGCCGGGCGACCATAACGAGGCTGATGGTAAAACCCCAGATAGGGATCGAGGCCGACGCTCTGCAGGGTCACGGTCCATTCGCGCGCGAGCATCGAATAGAGCAGCGACAACATGGCGTTGACGGGATCGCGCGGCGGGCGGCGATTGCGCCCCTCGAAATCGAATCGCGCCCCCGGCTCGGCTTCCTTCAACATGCCGGCGAATTCAGAAAAATAGCGTCGCGCCGCCGTGCCTTCGACACCCAGCAACGACTCCAAGGACTCGACCGCTCCGGCATGGGTCTGATCGTTTTTCATCTCCTGCAAGACCGTGTCCGGGGCGGCCCGGTGATTGCGCCGCAGCAGAGTCCGGCAGTTGGCGATCTTGGCCTGCACGAAACGCCGGGCCAGTTGCAGACAACGCTCACGATCGGCCGCGACGGCATACTGCCGACGCCGCAACTCCACATGTTTGTGCAGCAGGCCCGTCGTCATGCCGTAGAACCAGCCGCCGCTGGAGCAATAGACGAGCGGGATGTTGCGCTTACACAATTCCTGCACCACCTGCGTGCTGACCTGCACGGCCCCGTACAGCACCACTTGCGACGTTTCGACCAGCCGCGCCTCGCCGATCACCTCATCGTGGTCCTTCACCTTCAAACACTCACCGTCTTTGCCCAGCTTCGCACCGGGCGTTTGTACATAGAGAGGGAGCGCATCGTCGTTCGTCGGAATCAACCGCCTCAGCCCCGGCACTTCTCCATTGTGCGATGCCCGCAACCAGCCTACTTCGTCCGGCAGACAGAGTCCGACCAGCGAACAGCGTGGACATTTTGGGCTATCGACCAGCGGCGGCGGGGCCACTGTCGCCAAGGTCATCGCTCGCATGTCGTCGAGAAGTTCGCGCGTGCGCGCGAGTAACTCCTCGTCGAACGGCACGTCGACCCGCTCGCGCGACCCGACGAAGTAGAGCACGCCTCGTTCACAGGCAAAGCCTTGTTCCTGCAACAAGAGTCCTTGCACACAGAGTTGCACGCGTTCCGGCTCCCAGGCGCCTTGCGCCGTGTGCGGGCGCTTCCCGCGCTTGTAGTCGACCGGCACAACCGCCGTCCCCTCCCCTTCAACCAGATCGATTTTGGCCGTGACACCCAGACGCTCCGACGACAACCAAACGGAGCGCTGATGAATCGTGGCCTCACCCGACTCCTCCTCGGCCTGCTTCGATTTCCGCGTCGGGGCCTGGTCCACACGCCGGTGATGGAAGCGGCCTTCCGTGGTCTCCGCGTTATCGGCGAACTCTCCATCCACCCATTCGAAATAGGCCAGGCGTGGGCAATAGGCAAACTCGTTCACCATCCGCGCGGGGAGCAACGGGATGTCGCTCCCGCTGGATGGTCCCTGTGATTCCGTTTCCATACGACCTCTATCGGCAAGAGGTTTAGAAATATTCAGTTGTCAAAGAACCACATCGATCGCTTGTCGTCGACCCGATGCTTTGTTACACTGGCCCAGAGTCGAATTGAGGCTTCCGATGTCAGCACCTGCCATCCAAACCAAACACTGGACCCGCCAAGAATACGACCGTCTGGCCGATGCAGGCATTCTGTCACCAGAGGAGCGTGTCGAACTGCTTGGAGGAGAGATTGTCACGATGACTCCGCAACATGGCCCGCACTCAGCCGCCATCGGACTGGCAGATGCGGCACTCCGCAAGGCATTTGGTCCGGCCCATTGGATTCGCATCCAGCTCCCCCTCATCGTCGACCCCGACTCGGAACCGGAGCCGGATCTGGCCGTGGTCCCTGGGTCGCCCAGAGACTATGTCGCCGAACACCCTCGCACGGCACGATTGGTCGTGGAGATTGCCGATAGCACCCTCGAACGAGATCGCACCTATAAGTCCCCGATCTATGCTCGTGCCGGTATCCCGGAATACTGGATCGTGAATCTCGTCGAACGCTGTCTGGAGATATACCGGGACCCGATCGGATCGCCAGGCCAACCGGCTCGGTATCAGGTCTCACACAAAGCCGCTCCCACCGAGATCGTCTCCCCATTGTCGGTCCCCCACGTTTCGATCGCCGTCACCGATTTGCTGCCGTAATCGACCCGATCCAATCACAATCCCTTGGTTTTCCGCCACGCATCACCTGTCGCTCATCACTTCGGTTCCACTGCCACGAACTGGCCGAGACCGAAGTGCTCTTACTTCAAGCCCAGTTGCCGCTTCGCGCTTCCCAGCGGCACAGTGGGCTTCCGGGCCTCCGCCTTTTTCGCGTTGCGAAGTTGCAACAGGTCTTCCATATCCTCCAGCCGCTCCTTCAACGACACGAACTCTTCGTACGGCAACACCGCAAACTGCTTTTTCCCATCCTTCACGAGAATCTCCGGATGCAGCGTCATCATGGTTCTTAAATCCTTCATCGCCCGCGGCGTGCATTCGATGCCGTAACGCACACACTTCGCGTCCTCCAATCCCATGCGCCGTCATATCGCGCTCACAGGCATGAACGCGCCGGTGCGCTGGATGTCTTCGAGTTGCTGTCCTTCAGTCCTCATGCTTCACACTCACACTGCACGACGGTCGCCTCACCCCTTACGTTTTCCCCCTCGCGCTTTCATCCACCGCCCTGCTTGTGCAGGGCGCACAGACAGGCACAAACTGGACGAGGCCAAAGTCACAACCGTAGCCGAGGGCGGATACGGTATCTACTCCGCAGCGAACAAGCCTACCCCATAGAAACGCCCGCCACCGAGACAGACTGGACCTGGAACAGCAATAGGCCTATCTTGTGAGTCCTTCCAGCGAAGCCTCACGTGCAATCGCGGAAAACGCTTGAGATGATCGGGCACACCATAACGGTCGGCAAGATCGGTTCCCGCCCAGAACCCAACCTTGCGCCATTCAAGTTCAGCATGCTCTGCTAGTTCTCTTGAAAAACCAGCCTGGACGATTGCATTGCGGAGCAGGCCGTCGACTCTGTCATTCAGATGTTCCAGCAGCCGCTTCTGCTCATCAACCGAAACCCCTTTCTTTAATCGCCTCCGATAGTGTGCTGGATCGTCATAACCAGGGAGGACTACCGGCGTCACAGTGGCCCATGTGTCAGCAGGCTCGACATAACAGCGGACCATCTTTTCATTGCCGGGCAGGAGCGAGAGCAATGCTGCAGATTGCCCACTGTCCTCGTCAATAAGGTCACGCCCCGACAACGCCCGCTGTGCCCATGCGATCTTGTCATCGCAATCATCGGAAAACGCAGTCAGCATGAGTCGGCGCACGCTCCCAACGACACGGGCTTTCCCTTCTCCCCGTCCCTCAATACTGGGAAGTGGCAAGTAAGCAAATCGCCGAGACCCTACCGGAATGTGATTTCCGTGTATCGGTTCCCCATGCCCCAGGACGAAAGCAGCTATCTTCGACTCGGGCCAACCGGCTCGACGAGTTGCGCATGTCACGGCATGCCGCATCATGCCTGCGAGTGTAAGGCCCGTGCGCACCGTATCAAAAGGCTGAAAGCCGCTGGCATCGGTCTTGAGGAGTGAAAATGCGGCGACGGGTCTTTTCGGTGGATCAGTGGCTCGGCGGTATTCGACTCTCCTGCATGCAGATTCCGGCAATGGTGGGGTGGGATCGAACGTTCCATTCGGCCGCACCCGCTTGAGAAAGCGCTCATGTCGATCAATGAGCGCGTTGAGTGTCCCGGACGTCGGCACGCGAAGCCCATCTTTGACTCCTTCCCTTCCGGGTATCCACAGTTCTCCACTTAACGCTTTCACTTGCTCATCAGACAGGAGCGCCGCATGCCCAACCGCCATATCGATGCCCCAGCCAAGCGCGACAACATGATTAGCGACCTTGGTCAGTGTGTCCGCATGTGCACTGTCTTCGCTAAAGACAGGGTCCGGAAGGGACCACAGGTAATGGATGGTGTCGCCGTCGAGCAGGTGCGTCGGATGGACGACTTTCATCGTGCGATGCGTGGCCGGATCAGTATCGCCTGCCCCAGAAACAGTTCCTCGAACCCACGCTCGCGCAACGATGTCCATTGCATTGTTGGGCACCGAAAGTACATTTCCGTGACGCGTTCCGTTTGGGCTGGAAGAAGAAGTCTGTGGCGAAATAATCAAGGGTGGAGTCGTTCTTTGCTCCAACCAGGTTACGGCCGATCTGACACCATTGGCATCTAATCCGTCTTTTCCCGTTCTAGAAGCCGCAGCAACCAACGCCTGGAACACGCGAAGCGGTGACGGCGGCCATTCAGGTGCACGTACGTCTTTGCGACCGTGAAACCTGCGATCGAGAAGCTGGATAGATATGCAGAGTTGTGTGGACATGCAGCTCCTTGCTACTTTGCCTTTTTCCCTTTCGCTTTCTTCCCCCCCGCACCGATACCATCACCGGCCACATCTTTCTTGGCTCGTTCCTTATCGAACTCGACTTCACAGTCGGGTAAGCTCTGATAGTCAATCTTGCGATCTATGTCTAGACCGAACGCCTTTGCCGTAACCTTGGCGTAATCTAAAGCCTCTGTATGCTTCATATCCATATCTTCACGTTTGCCGTCGTGATATACCGCCTTGCATTCCCGTTTCTTATCGGGATCGAGTACAAGATTGCAGCCCTGCCGGAGATATCCAATTGGAGAACAGGTGAACGCCGTCAGTGCTAGTCCCAAGACGTAGCGACGCAAGGCGCGGGTATTCTCTTTATTCTGCTCCGCAGTCAACAGCCGCAAGGCGGCAAGGTGCAGAGTCGCATCGCGACGGATACCACCCGTCGCGATTACACCGCCATGTGTTCCTGCGGCCGGAACGTGGATGAACCCTCGTTCTGCATAGGCATCTTTTGTCTTTTGATCGGGCGGTGACTCCAGCAAGTCCTCGTTCACATACTCGACTGCCGGAACGTACTGAGCTGATCGAGTTAGCTTTCGGACATTACACGCGCGAATTGCTGACGAGAGAAGCCGAGGTAGCTTCGCCTGTGTGTCTCTGGAGTCCCACACACCGAACACCAATGATGTTGGTGCGATATTGGCCAATGGCTCAGCGTTACCGTTCATCACCTGCTTGAAGGCAGCTTGCAACTCCTGTTGTAAAGCCGAGCAGCGAATGATCGCATCACCTGCGCGGTGTCCGGCTTCAAGGAGATTCACGCGCTTCTCGCCTGCTTTGATGACAATCTGCGGCACCAAGCCCGCGTAGCCGTTCTTGGCGAACACCGGCTCGATCCGGTTGGCCTGCGAGCCTACGCTGTCTATCAGGCACACGTTTGTTCCGTCAGGGAAAGTGTCAAAGTTGTATCCACCTGGGAAACCATCACCGGCCGCGAAGGTCGCTGGAAAGACGACGCCATCGTGCCCTTCCACCGGCATCAGGTATTCACGGATAACCAATGCGGCTGGACCGGTGTCTTCCAGCCACGCATCATACTTCGTCAGCACTTCACTCATGATTCGCTCCTTTCAAGAGGTGTCGCTGGGGTAAAAGCCTTGTGCTTTCTCTGATCTGTGCGAAAAGCAATCTGAAACCGATAGCCTCGACTGCTGGCCTGGGGTAATAGACCGCACGCAGCTAATGGCGCTACTTCAGTCGTCAGTGGTACCCGCCAGGTAAAGTAATCAAAAACACGTCTCATGTCAGTCGGTATTGGACGAAAGCGCTGAAGCCCCACGAGACAGAGAAATTCCACTGTCGGATAGGCAACGGTCGTCATGCTAAGACTGTCAGGCATGAACCCAATGTCGATCGCCAAGGCATTCGACCCGCGACGGGCATCAAAATAAAAAGGTTCGACCTTTTTCTCTGGTTCTTGTGGGTCATACACGACGGCACCATAATCAAATAACCCTTCGTTCTGTAACTCAGTCCGACTCAGTGTGGCTAGCATCGCTCGCGCGATCCGCACGCTTCGCATACTTCCTGCCCACACCTTGAGCTGATTCCCACCCGTGCCTTCGTCTTTCCACCAATCAATTCGTAGCGCGAACGGAGAGGGCAACTCCATTGGAGATGAGAAGTCGTCCTCAGGGTCAATCTGCCTGAGAGGCGTCTTTGAAATCTCGTGCAGCAGCGAACTCAATGTCCTATCTTCTCCACTCCCAAACGGGCGAAGATAAAACACTCCCTTTTCAAACCACCCTTCTCCTCCTTTCCATAAACGTTCGGCCAATTCCAATAACCCGCAGCATGCGAAGAACTGACCGGGGTTCGTTGGATCCACACGGACACGGATGGCGGGCTCGAGGTTTGTGTTCACTGATCCACCTCCTCCGTCACATTCGCACGCTACACCAGGCTGTTTCGACCGAGCGCCTGTGAGGCCAGCGCATCGGCGGCTCGCACGAGAGATTCGAGATACGCAAGTCCCCAACGGCCGTACCTCCGTTGCAGGCGGGCAAAGCGCCTGGGCACCTCACGGGCGAGTTGTACGGCTTCGTCGTCCGGATAGTCGGGATCGAACGCTTCATCAACCGGGAAGTACGGGCGAGCCCGACCGTGGTGGGCGGCGACGAGGTGCAGAACGAGGTCCTGCGTCTCCTCGTCGAGCGATGGAAACTCCGCCTGCCGCTTGATTTCGAGTAACGAGCCGAACTCATGCCGATATTCAGTAATCTCGATCGGCCTCATCTTGCCGCCAGATTTCGCCAGGACTTGACGTGGATAGTCGTGGTTGCCGATCGACCGTTGCCAGATCGCGCGGTTTTTCCCAAGATCATGCCATTGGGCAGCCAGGGTAACGGCCTTGGCTTCAGGGGCCTGCAGGCCAAGTTTGATGACGAGTTTGTCCGCCATGCCCTTGACCGCCTGGAGATGCTCTTGCAAGTCTTGCTGCACACGTGCCGTGCGTGAGCCATCATCGTCTGCCGATCGCGGGCGAACGTACCATTGCCAGTAGCGCCGAGCGTTCTGTTCGCTGTTCTCAGCAGTTTCTTCTTCCTCATCTGCCCTGGTATCAATTGTTCGCACAAGCCGCATGCCTGCGGGGGGCTCGGCATCATCCCAGACCCGACCTCGCCTCGACTGCCCTTCCTCGTCGAACCACTTCTCTGACACGTCGTAGATGTCACTTTGGTTCTTATCAAATGGCTCGTCCCCGTCCAACAAGCCCTTCTTCAACCCTCCGGCTTTGGGAGGCAGAATTACTATGCAGTCTTTCAGATTAATTACCGGCTTCTTCTGCCTGTCTTTCTGGATAAGTTCACGCATCCTCAGCACACGGACCTCACCATCAGCATTAAGCAGCCAGCATAAGTGGTCCGGATCATGTGCGGCAATATTCTCCAATTCCTTGCGGACTCGGTCCGAACGATCCCGCAGTAATTCATGTGGTTTGAGTGGATAGTCTTCGAGGAGATCCTCGGGCTTGCATCGAGCCAGCAGATCGTCCGTTAATACCTCGACCTCCTCACGCCACGCGACATAGGTGTCCGGCGGTTCCCACTCAGCCACACCGTGCAGCCAATCTGCGACGGGCGGCCTGCCGGGGAGCTTTTCTAGAACCGATGTCAATGCCCAGGTGTCGAACAGGATGTCGGTCGCAGGACAGATCACTGGCGAAGGAGTAAAGGCTGCCATCCGTTCTGCCTCTGGCAAGTTACGCAGCGCTGCCGGGCTTACATTGAGAGAATCATCAGGCTGTTTTGGAAGCCCTTTCAACAACTGCTGAGTTCGCTCTATCGCTATTTCAAACGGCGACTGCTCCTCGTTCTTCCCTTTAGATTCATCGCCTTCTGGGATCTCACTCGCAGCATGTTCTTCCACCTGACTTGTTCCTGGATCGGTTGCACCACTATCCGATCCAGGATTGCCAGCTTCCGAGACATCCTTCCCCTTTTTAGATGCCACATGCACAACGTCAACGCCGGCTTCGCCATCCCCAAATCGGTTCACGCGACCAAGGCGCTGAGCCATGCTGTCAAATGGCGTGAGATCGCAGACCATATGGTCGGCAGACATATCCACTCCAACTTCTCCGGCTGATGTGCACACGAGGTACACGGTGCCTTGCGCAAGTTTGACTTCCTGCCTCGACCTTGGCATGAAGCGGGCAAAGACCGGGTCCTTCTTTGCTAGCTCGTCTCGCTCCAGTCCACGGAGGGTGCCTGTGAGCATTTGGACCTGTTGTTTGGCCTTATCCAGATCACGGCACACTTGTTTGACATGATCAAGTTCACGCAGAAAAACAAGGATGGCCTTACCGCTGTCCTTAATACCCAGCGCCAACTGTGTTACGTTACCTGGCAACTCTTTCCGCTCCTCCACAGAATGAAAACGCAGACTTTTTCCCGCTTTGAGTCGCTTCGCTACACGTTCATCTTCCACGTCTTCATCGGTGAAGATTGGAGTCTCGCCTGCCTGGTCCGTCCTCGATGTTGCGGTCAGCTCCATTACGCGAAAGACATGGAACTCATGACTGCGTTCCTGTTCTGCATGAATCGCTGTGATGAGCATCTGAAAGGGCGGTTCAAGATGGGCTTCATCATGAATGAAGAGCACATCCTGTCCAAGAAAGCCGGCGTGCAGCGGTTTACTCTTGAACCCACATCCATAACCGCTGAAGAGCAGGCGGCTCCCTACTAGATCCACCGTGCCGACGATCACGGCAGGCCTTGCGGGATCATTGCGCCACTCGGCATTGTCAGCGAATTGACCTCGCAACGTGCTGATCGCGAGAGGGGGGCCGTCTGAGTGAATCGAAAGTCCGCGTAGAGCGTCAGCTATCGACTTGAGTTTGGAGTTGTTTGTGAACGCATTTCGTAATCGTTCCACTTCACGTGTAGATTGATCCACCACCGTTCTTCGATTCACCACATAGACCAGTCGACGTGGGAACCAGTCAAGTGATCCGGTCCGCGCGTGGTGAGCTAGTGCCAGGAGCCACACTGCGATGACCGATGTTTTCCCGAGACCCGTTGGGACATCACACTGTGCGCGGAATTTCTTCTGCACGAACTCGCCATACAACTTCCTCTGCCACGGAAAAGGCGCGCTGTTCGTGAGATCCTCAAATTGCTGATCGAAATTCAGGTGCGATGTGCTCACTTTGTGACCTCACTATGACTTTACAATCTACCGAGGTAGCTGCTGCTTTCGCGGCGCGCGCCTTCGAAGTTGGCTAACTACCAGTGGAATTTTTGGGCAGAAGAGTCAGATTCCATCCCCCGGTGTTCCCTCAATCCCCTTCCGCTTCTTCCAAAACGTCACGCACTCGCCCGGCGATTGGCGCCTGAGAATACACATAAAGAACTTTTGTTCGTCCTTCTGAGTATTCCCAGCCCGCTTACCGGCAACTGGCATCGCTACCGGTTCTGCAGCAGCCAGTTGCTTGAGCGGGCTGGATAATGCGGCCAGCGCTATAGCTGCCATCGCTTTACAAAGCTTGCGTCGATTCATTGTGTGTAGGTCC
>WBZT01003299.1_pt1 | contig 10326 bp, 10 predicted proteins | sample 5204241 | NCBI WGS metagenome assembly WBZT01 (sample SAMN12344358, study PRJNA552823) | activated sludge metagenome | biome: Activated sludge suspended growth; feature: Nitrification reactor; material: Wastewater; isolation source: activated sludge from nitrification reactor of wastewater...
GAGATCGTCGAGGACGAGGTCCAGCTTGGCGAGGGCCCGCCGGCTGTCGGCGTGGGCTTCGGGGCCGGCGCCGGGGTGAGGAGGCTCGGGGAGCTCGGCCCCGATCTGCTCGCGCTTGTTGCGCGCGAGCCTCCGGTGGTCAGACGCCTTCTTCACGCAGATGCCGTAGATCCAGGCGCGCAGCGATGCCCTCCCGTCGTACTCGCCGAGCTTGCGGTACACGATCATGAAGACCTCCTGACAGACGTCGTCCGCGTCGCTCGCCGCGACCCCCAGCCGCCGGAGGCAGCGCCAGGCGAAGGGGGCGTGGGTCCGGAACAAATCCGGAAACGCCTCGGTGGATAGCGGTCCGTGGCTCAACGGAGGTGGATTGGGAGCCTCCTCGCGTTTTTCTGACGGCGGCTCCGTCACGGGAAAGAAAGGTTCGCGAAGGCCTGGATGGTCCCGAGCACGGGCGCGGGCTGGAAGAGCTCGACGGTGGAGCCGTCGCGATCGACGTAGACGAACTCGGGGCGGATGATCGGGACCGTCATCTCGGCGGCGAGCCCGAGGTGGAAGAGCTTGTAGACGCGGAGCATGCCGCGACCGCGCAGCGTGCCCCCGACCGTCGCGTAGATCCCGCTCTCGTCCGGGTCCTCGTAGTCGAAGCCCTGCCCGTCGGCGACGATGAAGCCGGCGGTGCCGCCCGCGCACGCGCGGACGTCGCCGAGGGAGCCGGAGAGCTCGAGCGGGCAGATGAAGCCGGCCGCTTGGAGCGAATAGAACCGAACGAAGGCGCCGTACGCCGCCTCTTCGTCGTGGGGCGCGAAGAAGGTGACCTCGGTCGCGAGGGGCACGAAATGCGGCGGGGTGATGCTCGCGTCGACGAACGCGCCGGGGGCGATCGTCGGGAGCCACCCGAAGCCGAGGGCGAACCCCGCCGAGAGGTCGCCGCGCCACGTCGGCTTGGGGGGAGCCTCGACGGGCACCCGGACCGGGACGCGGACGTAGACGGTGCGAGGCGGGGGCGGCTCGATCCGGGGCGGCGGAGGATCGGGCGGTTTCGGCGGAGGATCGTGGGGCGCCCCGAGCGCGGCGTCGGGATCGATGAGGAGGGCGATGGCGAGGGCGACCGGATCGTTGAGCCCGCTGCACGCCCCTTCCGTCGTGACCTCTCGGGTGCCGAGCGTCTCGCCCTTGGCGTTGGCGATGGTGAGCACGGCCACGAATCCCGTGCGCTTCTTCTCGACGCGCCCTTCGATCGCGACGTCCGCGGTCGAGGCGGGGACGAACACCGCGCGGCCGAGCAGCTTCTCCACGGATTGGGCGAGCTCTTGGGTGCCGATGCACGACTCGGCGCTGGCGGTGCGCGACCAGCCGAGGGTGGCGGTGGTGCCCTTCTTCTCGGCCGCGGGCCTCTCGGGCTGCGCGAACGCCACGCTCGGAGCGGCGACGAGCATCGCGGCCACACCGAGGGTGAAGATGCGCAAGCGTCGGAGATCCATGGCCGAGCTCAACCAGACACTACTATCGCCGACCTCGGCTGCCTGGAGCTATGTTTCGCTGTCATCGTGCTCGCCGCGAAGGCGGGCGCGACGATCCACGACATGCCCCTGCCGCGCATCCAATCGATCGAGCTCAACGATCAGCCTTGGGTCCCCGCCGCGCTGCGCGACACGGTGATCGAGGCCCTGTCCCTCACCCTCAAATGGGGCCGCATCCTCGAGGGCCTGGTCGATCCGTTCGCAGGCTTCTTGCGAGAGGCGGGCACCCGTCGCGTCCTCGATCTCGGCGCGGGGGCTGGCGCCCCGGGGGAGCTGCTCGCGAGCGCCCTCGCCGCGCGAGGGACGCCGGTCGATTGGATCCTCACCGACCTGTTTCCGCGGCCGGGGGTGTGGCGTCGCATCGCTGCCCGCGTGCCGACCATCTCTCACGTCGACCAGCCCATCGACGCGACCGCGATCCCCGGTGAGCTCTCCCGCGATCGGGCGCGGACCCTGCTCAACGTGCTCCATCATTTCCCGAGGCCGCTCGCGCGCGCGGTGATCCGCGACGCGATCGAAAGCCGCGCCCCCATCTTCATCGCGGAAGGATTCGAACGCACGCCGCTCGGCTTCTTGCCGTTCGCCCCGCTGGGGGTGCCCGCGCTCTATGCCTCTCCGCTGCTCGCTCGAGACAGGAGGCTCGCGCGGATCCTGCTTACGTGGGTGACTCCGGCGGCGCTCGCCGCTTCCATCTGGGATGGTTTCGTCAGCACCTTGCGGGTCTACACCGAGCCCGAGCTCCGAGAGATGGCGGAAGATGCGCCGTATCGGTGGACCTACGGGAACTATCGGTTCGCTCCGTTCGGGAAGGGCTACTATTTTTATGGAGTGCCCATCGTCTGATCAAACCCCTTGCCGGGCAGGGGTCGGCGAGCGCGAAGCGCGCCAGGGGTCGGATCCAAAAGTCGGGCTCGACACGGCGAGCGCGACCGATATCCTCGTGGCTCGTTCGGCGAGGCGTACGGAATGAACAGAGTCCATCGCAGCGGCAAGTTGAAGAAGAAGCCCGCGCGCGCCTCGACGGCGCGGCTTCGGCGAGCGGCCCTGTTCGAGCCCGCGATGGGTCAGAAGCGCAACGGCAAGGCGGAGAAGGCGCGCGCCGCCGACGGGAGCGCGGCCGCGCTCGCGGAGGCGATGCCGTCACCGCTCGTGCCCGTCCGCACCCCGATGACCCCGCGGCCCGATCTGACGGTGCCGGTCGTCTCGCTCGAGAACGTGGACTGGGAGGACGGGCGCGAGCCGCTCTCTCCTCTCCATCGATGGCAGCAGGCCGAGCGCCAGCTCGAGCGCAAGATGGAGGAGCTCGGCCTCGCCGCGCGCTTGGCGCGCTTCGAGCCGAAGGACGGGCGCTATGTGTGGTTCGACGAGGCGCAGATGCCGGTCGCGGAGGCGCGCGCCCAGGTGCTCGCCTCGTGGGTGAAGGAGAGCGAGCGCATCGTGATGGCGTGGGCCGATCCGCTGCTCTGCGCGGTGGGCATCGCCCGGCTCGAGGAGATGGGTGACTCGCTCGCGGTGGATCAGGCTACGGCCCGCGAGCTCGCCCTCCGCGCCGGGGAGGCGAGCGGCGCCGATTTCGTCGTGAACGTCGACGCCCCTCACGCCGAGCACTACATCGCCCTTCGCTCGCTGCGACCGGCGCTCGCGGCCGCCCCCCTCACCCCCGGGTCTCCGGTGGGCCTCGTGCTGCGCGGACTCGCCGATCTGCGGCGCAGCGTCAGCCAGCGCGACGAGCCCACCGACGTGCTGCGCGCTCGGTTCTTGAGCCTCGGCAAGACGATCCTCGTCCAGTCCGAGGGGGCGTACAAAGACACGGAGTGGGTGGGGCGCCTGCACCGCGCGGGGCGCGTCCTCACCCAGCTCGCAGGGCGGCTCGTGCCGCCCACGTTCAGCGCCATCGCCGCGGGTCGGCAAGCCGACGAGTGGCTCGCCCAGAGCGTGGCGGTGGATTTGATCGACGCCATCAAGCTCCTCGAGGACGAGTGGGGAGCCTTCGCATAAGGGTCCTTTGATCAAGATCGCGCTCCCCAACAAGGGTCGCCTGGCCGATGACGTTCGCGCCGTGCTCCAGGACGCCGGGCTCCGTGCCCGCGCCGAGAGCGAGCGCGCCCTCACGGCCTCGCTCGGTGAAGGCTTCACGGCGCTCTTCGTGCGCGCCGCCGACATCCCGGAGTTCGTCGCCGACGGCGCCGCCGACGCCGGCATCACGGGGTGGGACTGCGTGCAGGAGTCGGGGCGCGAGCTTTTGACGCTCGTCGATCTCGAGATGGGCAAATGCCGGCTCTCCGTCGCGATGCGCGATCAAGAGGGCTCCCCGCCCGAGCTGTCGCAGATCAAGCAGGGCGCGCGCGTCGCGACGACCTTCCCCCGCCTCGCGGCCGCGTTCTTCGCGTCGAAGCAGCTCGCGGTGCACGTCGTCCCCATCTCCGGCGCGGCCGAGGTCGCCCCCCACCTCGGCATCGCCGACGTCATCGTGGATCTCGTCTCCACCGGCTCGACCCTGCGCGTGAACGGCCTCGTGGAGGTCGCGACCATCCTCGAGTCCTCCGCGCGCCTCGTGTGCCGCCCGCGGGCCAGCCTCGGCGATGACGTCGGGCGGGCCCTCGAAGAGCTCGCGTTCGCGCTCTCGAGCGTGGTCATGGCGCGCGACAAGCGCTACCTCATGGCGAACCTGCCGCGCACCGCCCTCGAGGCCGTCCGCAAGGAGCTGCCCGGGCTCCGGGGCCCGACCGTGGTCGACGTCCTTGGTACGGATTTCGTAGCGGTGCACGCGGTCGTCCCGGCGAGCACGGTTTACAAGACGACCCTCCGCCTCAAGTCGCTCGGATGCGAGGGGATCCTCGTCACCCGCATCGAGAGGCTGATTCCATGAGCCTCTCCGTGCGTGCCACCGGCCGCCTGGAGGAGCTCGACCAGGAGCGGCGCCGCGAGATCGTCGACCGAGCCCGGCGCGACACCGACGTGCGGGTGGAGGCGCGCGTCCGCGAGATCCTCGCGCGCGTCCGCGACGGGGGCGACGCGGCCCTCCTCGAGATCACGCGCGAGATCGACGGGGTCCTCCCCGCGTCGATCGAGGTCGAGCGGCGCGAGATCGATCGCGCGCTCGCCGCCCTCGAGCCTTCGGTGCGCGCGGGCCTCGAGCGCGCGAAGCAGAACCTCGAGCGCGTGTGTCGCGCGATGTTGCCCCCCGTCACGGAGGTGGAGAGCGAGCCGGGCGTGCTGATCGGGCGGCGCGCGGATCCCCTCGCCGCGGTCGGGGTGTACGCCCCCGGCGGGCGGGCTGCCTATCCTTCGAGCGTGCTGATGGGGGCGGTGCCGGCGCGGGTGGCGGGCGTGCCGCGCGTCGTCGTCTGCTCGCCCCCCGGTCCGAGCGGGCTGCCGAGCGACGTCGTGCTCGCGGCGGCGGGGATCGCGGGCGCTTCCTCGGTGCTCGCCCTCGGCGGTGCGCAGGCGATCGCGGCCCTCGCGTTCGGGACCGCGTCCACCCCGCGGGTGGATCGCATCGTCGGTCCCGGCAACGCCTACGTGGCCGAGGCGAAGCGGCAGGTCGCGGGGGTCGTCCCCATCGACGCCCCCGCCGGCCCGAGCGAGATCCTGATCCTCGCCGACGACAGCGCGGATCCCGAGCACCTCGCCCGCGAGATGCTGGCGCAGGCGGAGCACGATCCGGAGGCGAGCTGCGTGGCCCTCGTCGCCTCGGAGGCGATCGCGGACGCCCTCACCGCCGCCATCGCACGCGCGAAGCCCGAGAAGCGCGAGGTCGTCGAGCGCGCGCTCGGCACGCGCGGGGCGGTGCTCTCCTTCGACGACTGGGAGGCGGCGCTCGCCCTCGCGTCCGACTATGCGGCCGAGCACCTGCTCCTCGCCGTGCGCGATCCAGAAGCGCTGCTCCCGAGGATCCGCCACGCCGGCACCGTGTTCTACGGGCCGGGAGCGTCCGTCGCGTTCGGCGACTACATGACGGGCGCGAACCACGTCCTCCCTACCGCGGGCGCGGCGCGGTCGTTCTCGGGGCTCTCCATCTTGGACTTCGTGCGGTGGACGACGTACCAGCGCGTGACGGGCGAAGGCGCCGCTCGCATGTCCGCCGACGTCGATCGGCTGGCGCGCGCGGAGGGGCTCCCGTCCCACGCGGACGCGGCGCGCGCGTTCGCCTCCGCGACGCCCGTCGAGCATCGGCGATCGCCGCCCTCGGCGCGCCCGAGCTATCGGCACATGAAGCTGTACGCGTCGCAGCGGAGGCCGGTCGCCCTCGATCTCTCCGACAACACCAACGTCCTCGGCGCGCCTCCGTCCGCGCGCGCCCGCGCCGCCTCTGCGACGAGCGACGATCTCGCCCGCTACCCGAGCCACTACGGGGAGAGGCTGAAGGCCGCCCTCGCGTCGCGGCTCGGGGTCGGCGCGGAGGAGATCGTGACCGGGTGCGGGAGCGACGACGTGCTCGACTCGGCGATCCGCGCCTTCGCCGGGCCCGGGGATCGCCTCGCGTTCCCGACCCCGACCTTCGCGATGCTCCCGTTCTTCGCATCGATGAACGGGCTCGTGGCTCAGGCCGTTCCGCTGCTCGGCCCGGAGCGCGGCTTCGATCTCGACGTCGAGGCCCTGCTCGCGAACGAGCCCGCCATCGTCTACGTGTGCTCCCCGAACAACCCGACCGGGACCCTCGCCTCCAAGGCCGCGATCGGAGCGGTCGTGGAGCGCGCGCGCGGTCTCGTCGTGCTCGACGAGGCGTACATCGAGTACGGCGGCGACGGCTTCACGAAGCGCGCGCGCGAAGCGGGGAACGTGCTCGTGGTCCGCACCCTCTCCAAGGCCTACGGCCTCGCGGGGGCCCGCGTCGGATACGCGATCGGGCACCCGGACCTCGTCGCGGAGGTAGAGAAATCTCGAGGCCCGTACAAGATCACCCGCCTCGCGGAGGCGGTCGCGGAGCAGGTCGTCCGGCAGGATGGGGCGTGGGTGGACGCGGGCATCCGTGACGTCGTCGAGGCCCGCGGTCGGTTCGAGGCGTGGCTCGCGGAGCGCGGAGCTTCGTTCGTGCCCAGCGCGGCGAACTTCGTCTTGGTGCGGGTCGGAGACGCCGCGGAGCGGGCGGCGCGCTTGCGCGAGCGAGGGGTCGCGGTGCGGCCGTTCCCGGCCCTCCCCGGCTTCGGCGACTGTCTGCGCATCTCGGTCGCGCCGTGGCCCACGATGCAGACGGCGCTCGACCCGATCGCCGAGGTGCTCGGGTGAGGATCGCGCTCCTCGATCTCGGGGTCGGCAACCTCCACTCCCTCGAGAAGGCCTTCGCGCGGGCGGTGCCCGGGTCGTCGATCGAGATCGCGACGAGCGTCCCCGAAGCGCTCGGCCACGATCTCTTGGTGCTGCCCGGCGTCGGGAGCTGGGGGGCGATCCGGTGGGGCGATGATCGCGAGGTGCTGCGCCGCGCCCTCGAGGGCGGCGCGCCCTGCATCGGGATCTGCCTCGGGATGCAGATCCTCTTCGAGTCGAGCGAGGAGGCGGCGGGCCCTGGCATCGGCCTCTTCGCCGGCCCCGTCACCCGGCTGCGATCGCCGCGCGCGCCCCACATGGGCTTCAGCCTCCTCGCGAAGACGGAGGCGGGCGCGGATCTCGAGCACGTCCCGCGCGCCGCCTACTTCGCCCACTCGTACGCGTGCCGCCCCGTCGACGAGAGCGTCGCGCTCGTGAGAGCGGAGGTCGACGGGGACGCGTTCGCGGCCGTCGTGAGGAGCGCGCGGACCATCGGCTGTCAGTTCCATCCGGAGAAGAGCTCGGACGAAGGGATCGCGTTCTTGGCCGAGATCGTCGCGAAGGTCCGCGAGGGGACATGATCGCGATCCCGGCCGTGGATCTCCGCGACGGGGCGTGCGTGCAGCTCGTCGGCGGCTCCTACGAAGCGGAGCGGGTGCGCGTCCCCGACGCGGTCGCGCAGGCGGCCTCCTTTCGTGCGGCCGGCTTCGCGCGGCTCCACGTCGTCGACCTCGACGCCGCGACCGGCCGCGGGGAGAACGGCGCGCTCATCGATCGCATCCTCGCGACCTTCGACGGCCACGTCGGAGTCGGCGGGGGGATCCGCACCGTGGATCGCGCGCGGGATCTCGTCGCGCGGGGGGCCTCGTCGGTGGTCGTAGGCACCAAGGCGGTGACGTCGCCCGCGTTCCTGCGCGAGATCACCGAGGCGCTGCCGGGGAAGGTCGTCCTCGCCCTCGACGTGAAGGGCCGCGAGGTCGTCACCCACGGTTGGGCGGAGGGCTCCGGCCGCGCCATCGACGCGATGCTCGCCGAGCTCGAGGCGCTCCCCCTCGCGGGGGTGCTTGTCACCGCGGTGCACGTGGAGGGCACCCTGCGCGGACCGGACGTGGAGCTCGTGCGCGACGTCGCGGAGGGGACGCGCCACCCCGTCGTCGCCTCGGGCGGTATCGGGAAGATGGACGATCTGCGCGCGCTCGAGGGGGCAGGGGCGAAGGCGGCGGTGATGGGCATGGCGCTCTACACGAACGCGATCGACGCGCGCGAAGCGGCGCGGGAGTTTTCGAGATGAAGAGGACGGTTCGAACCACCAAGGAGACGCGGGTCGATATCCGCATCGCCCGATCGGCGAGCGCCGGTCTCTCCGAGGTCGAGGTGAAGACGGGGCTGCCCTTCTTCGATCACATGCTCTCGACCCTGCTCAAGTACGCCGGCTTCGACGCCGTGGTCGCGGCGGAGGGGGATCTCAAGCACCACACGATGGAGGACGTCGCGATCACCCTCGGTCGAGCGGTGCGCCGAGCGATGCCGGAGGCAGCGGCGCGCTACGGCGAGCGGACGATCCCCATGGACGACGCCCTCGTCTTCGCGGCCATCGACGCCGGCGGTCGCTTCTACTTCGCGGGGGAGCTGCCGAGCCGCCTCTACACCCACGTGCTCCGATCCTTCGCGGGTGCCCTCGGGGCGACGCTCCACGTCCGCGTCCTCGCCGGCAAGGACAAGCACCACGTCATCGAGGCGGCGTTCAAGGCGACCGGCCTCGCCCTTCGGCAGGCGACCACCGCCACCCAGGGCGGCGTGTTCAGCCTGAAGGGCAGCGAGCGCTACGAAGACGAGGCGGAACGAGCATGACGGCGAACCTCCGGCGCATCGTGGTGTGCCTCGACGTCGACGCGGGGCGCGTGAAGAAGGGGGTGCGCTTCGAGGGGCTCCGCGACGTCGGAGATCCAGTGGAGCTCGCCCGGCGCTACGAGCACGAAGGCGCGGACGAGATCGTCTTCCTCGACATCACCGCCACCGTCGAGGGCCGCGCCGCCACGTTCGATCTGGTCCGGCGCACCGCCGAGGTGCTCTTCGTCCCGCTGACCCTCGGGGGCGGGGTGCGCACCATCGACGACTTCGGCAAGGCCCTGCGCGCGGGGGCCGACAAGGTCGCGGTGAACTCGGCCGCGGTCGCGGACCCTTCGCTCCTCTCCGCCGCGCGTGACCGGTTTGGCTCCCAGTGCGTCGTCCTCAGCATCGACGCGCGCCGCGACGACGCGATGCCCTCCGGCTATCGCGTCGTCACCCATGGCGGGCGTCGCGACACCGCCCTCGACGCGATCGCGTGGGCGATCCGCGGGGTCAGCGCGGGGGCGGGGGAGATCCTGCTGACGAGCATCGACCGAGACGGATCTCGCGAGGGCTACGAGCTCGGCCTCACCACCGCAATCTCCCGCGAGGTCCCGGTGCCGGTCGTCGCATCAGGGGGGGCCGGCGACGCGCTGCACGTCGTCGAGGTCTTGCGGCAGACGGGCGCGGACGCCGCCCTCGTCGCCGGCATCGTCCACGACGGCACCTGGCCCGTGCCCGCGATCAAGGCGGCGCTCCTCGAGGCGGACGTGCCGGTGCGGTAGAGTGCCGCCCATGTCGCGCTGCCGGTGGGGAACCGCGGTCCTCCTGCTCGTCCTCGCCGGGTGCGGGGCACGCTCCGCGCTCGAGGAGGCGGACCGCGCCGGCGGGCGCGGCGGCGAAGGCGGCGGGACCACGCCCCTCGGCGGAGGCGGCGCGGGGACAGGGGGAGTCTTCGACGACTGCGTCGCGCCGGCGTTCAAGGCGGGCGGGGTCGGCGCCCTCATCGTCCGGACCGAGGGCGAGACTGCCTATTACACGACCCTCGACGACCGCATCCTCCGCGGCGATCTCGAGGCGGCCACGGAGGTCGAGCTCCTCGCCGATCCCGTCGCCGTCGGCGACATCGCCGTATTCGAAGGCACGCTCTATTACTCCGACGCTCATGGCTTATGGCAGATGCCGGAGGGGGGCGGGGAGCCGGCGCTCGTCCTGTCGTTCGCGGGTCCGAGCTACTCCATCGCCGTCGACGCGACCGGCATCTATTGGGTCGAGGGCCCGAGCTCACTCTCCTTCCATTTCATCAAGCGCCGCGCTCCCAGCGGCGAGGTGACGGTGCTGGCGAGCAACGTCCAGCTTCCCCTCGGCCTCTCGGTGGGTCCGCTCGGCCTGGTCTACACGGACCCTTATGATTTGTTGGCGGAGGCAGGGGCGGTTCGCGCTGTCTCCATCGACGGCGCTTCGTCCACGCTCGTCGCGAGCGCCCGACCTTACCCGGAGCTGCCATTCCAGAGAGACGGAATCATCTATTGGGTGGAGACGCGGTCGCCTCGGTTCACGAACGAAGGGGGCATCGCCCGTGCTGCCCCTGGGGGCGCCCCGCCCGAAGAGGTCTTCTCCTTCGAGAGCCCCGAGGCCCAGACCAAGCTGAAGGCCGCTGGAGCCAAAAACGCCACCCTCGAAAAGCGGGAGGTGCGGGGCGTCCCCCTGGCGGCCATGACCTTCG
>WBZT01003465.1_pt1 | contig 10324 bp, 10 predicted proteins | sample 5204241 | NCBI WGS metagenome assembly WBZT01 (sample SAMN12344358, study PRJNA552823) | activated sludge metagenome | biome: Activated sludge suspended growth; feature: Nitrification reactor; material: Wastewater; isolation source: activated sludge from nitrification reactor of wastewater...
GATCGGCTGGGCCGTGCACCACGTGTTCGTGGCCCTGCTGGCCGGCTTGGTGGACAGCGCCCTGCCGGCGCCCAGCCTGTGGCCGGTGCTGCTGGGTCTGGGCATCGGCCTGACGCTGCTGGTGGCCTTTGGACTGCCGCCGGTGCTGCAACTGGCGCAGGTGCCCCCACTGCGCGTGCTGCGCCGCGATGTGGGGGCGCTCAAGCCCGCGTCGCTGGCGGTGCTGGCGCTGGGCGTGGCGGGCTTTGCCGCGCTGCTGCTGGCGGTCAGCGCCGACCTAGTGCTGGGGCTGATCGCCGTCGGTGGCTTTGCCGTGGCGGTGCTGCTGTTCGCCCTGTTGTCCTGGGCCGCGATGCGGCTGTTGCGTCGCCTGGTGCACGAGCAGCGCGCGCCGCGCTGGCTGGTGCTGGCCACGCGGCAGCTGTCGGCCCGGCCGGCGTATGCCGTGGTGCAGGTCAGCAGCCTGGCGGTGGGCTTGCTGGCGCTGGTGTTGCTGGTGCTGCTGCGCACCGATCTGATCGCCAGCTGGCGCGCCGCCACCCCGGCCGACGCGCCCAACCGCTTCGTCATCAACGTCATGCCGGATCAGGGCGAGGCGTTTCGTGCCACGCTGCGCGCCGCCGGGGTGAGCCGGATGGACTGGTATCCGATGTTCCGCGGCCGGCTGGTGGCCATCAACGGCCGCGACGTGAACCCGGTCGACTATGCCGAGGAGCGCGCGCGCCACCTGGTGGACCGCGAGTTCAATCTGTCTCACGCCGCCGAGCAGCCCGCGCACAACCGCATCGCCGCCGGGCGCTGGGTGGCCAATGAGGCGGGCGCCATCAGCGTCGAGCAGGGCCTGGCCGACACCCTGCGCCTGAAGCTGGGCGACACGCTGCGCTTCGACGTCGCCGGCACGCCGGTCGAGGCGCGCATCAGCTCGCTGCGGCAGGTCGACTGGGCCTCGATGCACGTCAACTTCTTCGCCATGTTCCCGCTGGCCGAGATGCCCGAGGTGCCCGTCACCTGGATCGCGGCCTACCGGGCTCCGGGCGCCCCGGGCTTCGACAACGCGCTGGTGCGCCAGTTCCCCAACATCACCAACGTCGACATGGAGCAGTCCATCGCCCAGGTGCAGCGCGTGCTGGACCAGGTGATCCGCGCGATCGAATTTCTGTTCGGCTTCACCCTGGCGGCCGGGCTGATCGTGTTGTTCGCCGCCGTCAGCGCCACGCGCGAGGAGCGCGCGCGCGAATTCGCCATCATGCGCGCCGTGGGCGCCAGCAGCGCCTTGCTGGCGCGCGTGCAGCGCGCCGAGCTGCTGGGCGTGGGCCTGCTGGCCGGCGCGCTGGCCAGCGGGGTGGCGCTGGCGGTGGGCTGGGCGCTGGCGCGCTATGCGTTCGACTTCAACTGGAGCGCGCCGCCCTGGGTGCCGCTGGCCGGCAGCCTGGCCGGTGCGCTGCTGGCGCTGGCGGCGGGCTGGTGGAGCCTGCGCGAGGTGCTGCGCCGGCCGGTGGTGCAGACGCTGCGGAGCGCGGCGGAGTGAATCTTGTTTGCTATTTATGTGATAGCTGCTTGCGCTCGTCCGTCGGGCGTGCGGGGTTGATTTGATTCAAACCCTGAAGGCCTGGCGCGACGCGCGTCGGCGCTTGCTGGCGCTGGGCGCGCTGGCGTGCGTGCTGGGTGCCACGGCCATCGTGCGCGTGGACTTGGCGCAGCGGCGCGACGCCTTTCTGGCCGAGGCGCGCGATGCCCATCGCCTGCTGGGCCAGGGCACGGCGCGGCTGGACGCGGTGCTGGCCACGCTGGCGCTGCTGGCGCCACCGGGGCCCGCGGGCGCCGACGCCACGGCGCGCCTGCCGGCGCTGTACCCGCAGGTGCTGGCGGCCTGGCGGCGCGAGGCCGCGGGCGGCGACTGGCCTGATGCCGCAGCCCGTTCTGGCGTGCCGCTGGCTGCGTTGGCGCAGGCCGAGGCCAGGTCGCGCGGGCTGCCCGCCGCCACGCGGCACGCGGTGCTGGCCGGGCTGGACACTGCGCGGGGGCGCTACACCCTGGTGCTGGCGGGCACGCCGGCCAGCTACGCGCTGCAGGTCGATGCGCGCCAGCTGGTCGCGCCCGGCGCCTGGCCCTGGCGCAGCGGACAGCCGATGCTGGCGCGCCTGGTCTGGGGCGGCCAGGCCGTCACCCTGCAAGACGAGCGCGGCGACCCGGCGCGCCCGCGCGGGTTGACGCGCGGCTTCACCTTCGAGCAGACGCTGGCCAGCGCCAGCCAGGACTTCGGTTTCCAGGCGCAGCGTCTGGTCGGCCCGGCGCAGTGGCCCTGGGCCGCGCTGGTGGCTTGGGCCTTGCTGTGTGCGGGGGCTACGGCGCTGGCGCTGCGCGGCCAGCGCCAGCGCGCCGAACGCCGGCGGGCCGCCGAGCTGGAGCGCCTGGCGCGCACCGCCCGTCTGGGGACGCTGGGCGAGTTGGCCGCCGGCGTGGCGCACGAACTGAACCAGCCGTTGACCGCGGCGCTGAGCGGCACGCAGACGGCGCTGCGCCTGCTGCGCGACGAACCGCTGGCCGCACCCACCCAGGCCACCGTGCTGCAGGCGCTGGAGTTGGCCGCCGCGCAGGTACGCCGCGCGGGTGAAGTGCTGGCGCGATTGCGGCGCCAGATGCAACCCGGCGCCGCTCCTGCGGCGCTGGCACCGGTCGAGCTGGGCGTGCTGGTGCGGCACCTGGGGGTGCTGTGGGCTCCCGAACTGGCGCGCCACGCCATCGCCTGGCGCGTCGAAGGCCAGGCGCCACCGGCGCTGGGTGACGCCGTCGCTGCCGAGCAGGTGCTGCACAACCTGCTGGGCAATGCCGTGCAGGCACTGCAACTCGGCCCGTCCACGGGCCGGCAGATCACGCTGCGGCTGTCGGCCACGCTCACGCACGCCTGCTGCGCGGTACGCGACAACGGCCCCGGCGTGCCGGCGGCGGCGCAGGCGCGGCTGTTCGCGCCTTTCTTCAGCACCCGTGACGGCGGCCTGGGCCTGGGTCTGCCGCTGTGCCAGACCCTGGCGCTGGCCATGAACGGCGCCGTGCGTTTTCAAGTCCCGGTGGGCGGCGGCGCCGAGTTCGTGCTCGAACTGCCGCTGGCTCGCACATCCCCAGCACCGCCATGAATCCGATCTCGCCCCTGATCCACCTGGTTGACGACGATGCGTCGGTGCGCGAGGCGCTGGCGCTGCTGATCGGCACCGTCGGATTGCGCGTGGCATCCTGGGCCGATCCGCAGGACTTCATGGCGCGCTTCGACCGTGACGCCGTCGGCGCCATCGTGCTGGACATGCGGATGCCGGGGCTGTCGGGGCTGGCGGTGATCGACGAGCTGCGTGGGCAGGGCGTCGATCAGCCGGTCGTCATGCTGACCGGTCACGGCAGTGTCGACATGTGCCGGCGCGCCTTCAAGGCCGGCGCGGCCGATTTTCTGGAAAAGCCCGTCGACGACGAATTGCTGCTGGGCGCGGTGCAGGCTGCCGTGCGCGCCCATGTGGCGCTGCGCCGTCAGGGCGCCGCTGGTCGCGAGGCGCGCGAGCGCTTTGCCCTGCTGTCGGCGCGCGAGCGCGAAGTGCTGGCCCGAGTCATACAGGGCCTGACCAGCAAGCAGATTGCACGCGTGCTGCAGCTGTCGCCACGCACGGTGGAGACGCACCGCGCCCACCTGCAGGACAAGTTGCAGGTGCAGACGCTGGCGCAGCTGGTGCGTCAGTACGCGGCCCTGGTCGACGAGGGCGCCGCGTAGATCCACGGATGCTGGACGCGGCGCGCACGGATGGCGCCGGCGCCGCGGCTTTTGAACAATGGCGCTACGGCCGGTCGTCGGCCGCTTGTTGAACGGGATTCGCGTCATGAAACACACCCTTCGCCTTACCCTGGCCGCGGCCTGCGCCGTGCTGGCGGCCGCCCCGGCCCTGGCCCAGACCGGTGCACTGCGCACCGAGCGCACGCTGACGCTGGAGTTGGCCAGTCAGATCGCCACCAGCACCGTGGCCGCCTGCCAGGCCAAGGGCTACGCCGTCTCGGCTGCCGTGGTCGACCGCGCGGGCAATCTGCGCGTACTGCTGCGCGCCGACAACGCCGGCCCGCACACCATCGAATCGGCGCGCCAGAAGGCCTTCACCTCGGCCTCGGCGCGCAACAACACGCAAGCCATGATGGAGGGCGCGCAAAAGAACCCCGGTGCCGCCAACCTGGTGCATCTCCCGGGCTTTCTGCTGCTGGGTGGCGGCGTGCCGGTGCGCGCGGGCGATGAAGTGGTCGGCGCTGTCGGTGTCGGGGGCGCTCCTGGCGGGCATCTGGACGAGCAGTGCGCCGTGGCGGCGCTCGATGCCGTCAAGGATCAGCTCAAGTGATCACGCGGCGCGCGCTGCTGGGCAGCGCGGCAGCGGTCATGGCAATCATCGCCTTGTCCTGGGACGCGTCGGCCCAGGTGGCGCCGTCGGCCGCTGAAATGCAGGCTTATCGCGGCCTGCATGCCGCCGCCCAGCGCGGCGATGTGGCCGAGATCCGGCGTCTGGCGGTCGACCCCTCGGTGCTCAATGCGCGTGACGCGCGGGGCCGCGCGCCGCTGCATGTGGCGACCTTCGCGCGCCAGCCGCGGGCGGTGCGCGCGTTGTTGCGCGCGGGCGCCGATCCCGCGGCGCTGGACCATGACCGCTACGACGCGGTGACGATTGCCGCGGTCGCGGACGATGAAGTCGCCCTGCGCGCGCTGCTGGAAGAGGGCGCCAGCGCCAGCCTGGTGACCAGCCGCCACGACGGCACGGCGCTGATCGCTGCCGCCCATCTGGGCCACGACGGCGTGGTGCGTCAGCTGATTGCCGCCGGCGCGCCGCTGGATCATGTCAACAACCTGCACTGGACGGCGCTGATCGAGGCCATCGTGCTGGGTGACGGCGGTCCGCGCCACCAGGCCTGCGTTCGGGCGCTGCTGGAGGCTGGTGCCAGCACGCAACTGACCGACCGCGAGGGCCGTGCGCCGCTTGCGCTGGCGCGCACCCGCGGCTACACCCGTATGGTGGAATTGCTGGAAGCCGCCCGATGACGTGACAGCGAACCGGGACGTATCGTTACGCTATCAAAACGATGGCTGTTGGCGCTTGTTCGAGAAATGGCGACGCCATGAAATTGATAGCTGTCAGCGTAATATTGGCATACTTTACGGGGCTGATCATGTGTCTAGGCGCGCCGCGCCGGGAGGTTCTTCCGCGTCGCCGGAGGGTGGCTGGCGCCGCTGCTCTTCCAGAAAATCCAGCAGCGCGCGCAATGCGGCGCTGGGGTTGCGGCGCTGGGCGTAGGCGGCGTAGAGCCACAGGTTGCGGGGCGAATACTGGGCAAACAGCGGCTCCAGCTTTCCGGCCTCGATCCAGTCACCCATCAGCATCCGTGAGCCGCGCACCACGCCGACACCCTTGAGCGCCAGCGGCACCAGGGGCGAGAAGTCGGTGGCGGTGAAGACCGCCCGCAAGGGCAGGTCGAGCAGCTTGCCCCCGACGTTGAATTGCCAGTGGGGCGTCTCGCCCGGCGGCGCCATGGCCAGCGTGCGGTGGGTGGCCAGTTCGCGCGGGTGATCGGGGCGGCCATGCGCGTGCCAGTACCCGGGGGTGGCGGCCACCACCATTTCGATCTGCTGCAGGCGGCGCACGATCAGTCTGCTGTCGGCCACCGCGCCGATGCGGAAGGCGACGTCGATGCCGTCCTCGGCCAGATCGACCAGCCGGTTGGTCAGGTGCAGATGGACCGAGACGTCGGGGTGGCGCAGCATGAAGTCGGCCAGTCGGCGCACCAGCACCGTGCGCGTCAGCCCGTGCGGCGCGGCCAGGTTCAGCCACCCGCCAGGTCGATGGGCACGGTCGTTCATGGCGTCCTCGGTCTGGTCGATCAGGTCGACCACCCGCCCGCTGTGCTCCAGCAGCAGTTGGCCGGCGTCGGTCAGCGACACCCGGCGCGTGCTGCGGTTGAACAGACGAAGGTGAAAGCGTGTCTCCAGTTCGGCCACGTACTTGCTCACCGTGGCGGGTGCCAGATCTAGGGTGCGAGCCGCCGCCGAGAAGCTGTGGCGTCGAGCCACCTCGCGAAACGTGCGCAAGAGCTCCAGGGTATCCATTGTTCACGGCCTGGAATGATGGAAATTCCATTCAACTGCTTTTTCCGCGGCTTCACAAGGTCCACAGTGAGCGGCCTGGGACCGGCGATGGAAGCGCAGCCGGTCTCTCGGCAGGGGCCGTGTCTGCGCGTCTTCCCTGTTGTTTCAATCGCTTCGTGGACTTTGCAAGGAGTTTCATCATGTCGATTCGATTGATCTCCATGGCGTCTGCCTTGGCGCTGACGCTGGCGGCGAGCGCCGCGTCGGCCATGCCGGCCAGCGGCGAGCAGCCCCTGTTCAATGACCAGGCCGACGTCCCGTCGGTCGTCACGCGCGCCGAGGTGACGGCGCAGGCCACCCAGTCGCCCCCCACCACGGGCGAGTCCAGCGGCGTGGTGTCGGTGGCGGCCACGGACCTACCGATGGATCGCGCCGCGGTGGTGACCGAGCTGCGCCAGGCGCTGGCGCACGGCTATCACCTGGCAACCGGTGAAGGTCGTTGAGTGTGTCCGGGCATTTACCGGCCCGCGCCAGTCGCGGGCCAGGTGATCGGCTGGCGCGACGTCCCGCCGACGCCGCGGGTGTCGACGGGTGTGTGCCGTCGCCAGCCGCCCCGGGGTCACGGCCCGGTGAGCCGGACGCCGCGCACGGCCATCCGCGCCAGGAGCGTATCGGACGTTCCGTCAGTGGGTCGTGGTGGCCAGCAGCACCAGCAGTGCCCCCGCGCCGCCGTCGAGCGGCCTGGCCTGCACGAAGGCCAGCACCTGGTTCTTCTGGATCAGCCAGCCGTGCACCTTGTCCTTGAGCACCGGCGTGCGGCCCGGTGACCCCAGTCCCTTGCCGTGCACCACGCGCACGCAGCGCAGGCCGGCGCGCTGGGCGTCGCGCAGGAACTGGCCAAGCGCCTCGCGCGCCTCGTCCCTGCGCAGGCCGTGCAGGTCGATCTGGGCCTGCACCGCCCAGTGGCCGCGGCGCAGCCTGGCCGCCACGTCGGGGCCGATGCCTGGGCGGCGAAAACTCAGGTGCTCGTCGGTGTGCAGCAGCGTGCTGGCGTCGAACTGGTCCGAGATCGCCTCGCGCAGCACCGCCTGCTCGTCGCGCTGGCGCTGCAGCGGCTCGGGCGCCACGGGCGGCGGCGCATGGACCACGCGACCGTGCGGGCGCAGCGGCTGGGTGGGGCCGATGGCGCGCGCGAACAGTGCCTGCTCGGCCTGGGCCTTGTGCTGGGCGCGGGTGCGCTCGGCCGCGGCCTGCGCCGCGCGTGCCTCGGCTTCGGCCAGCCGCGCGCGCAGCTGCTTCAGGTCCTGCAGCGACTTGGCCTTCACACCAGGCCTTTCTCGGCCATCGACAGCGCCTGGCCCGGTGCCACGATGACGTGGTCGAGCACGCGCACGTCGACCAGTGCCAGCGCGGCTTTCAGCGTCTGGGTGAGCGCCTCGTCGGCGCGGCTGGGCTGCACGCTGCCGCTGGGGTGGTTGTGCGCCAGCACCACGGCGGCGGCGTGGTGGTGCAGCGCGCGCAGCACCACCTCGCGCGGGTAGACGCTGGTCTGTGTCAGCGTGCCGCGAAACAACTCCTCCAGCGCAAGCAACCGGTGCTGGGCGTCCAGGAACAGGGCGGCGAACACCTCGTGGGGGCGTTGTCCCAGGTGCAGCTGAAGGTACTGTTTGACGGTGCTGGCGCTGTCCAGAGCCGGTTTTTCCTTGAGCTGCTCGGCCAGCGCGCGGCGCGCCAGCTCAAGCACGGCGATCAGCTCGGCGCGCTTGGCGCTGCCGCCCAGGCCCTTGATGCGCTTGAGATCGTCGGCGCCAGCGTGCAGCAGACCGGCCATGCCGCCGAAGTCGTCCAGCAGCTCCTGCGCCATTTGCAGCACGCCGCGGCCGGCGGTGCCGGTGCGCAGCAGCAGCGCCAGCAGCTCGGCGTCGCTCAGGGCGCCAGCGCCGCGCGCCAGCAGCTTCTCGCGCGGGCGCGCGTCGGCCGGAAGGTCTTTGAGCGACATGCGGATGGCCTGGTCGGTGGTTTCCTAGAATCGGGGCAGTTTATCGGGACACCATTCATGAGCACCGTCGAGCCAGGATCCTTTCTGACCTTGCATTACCGCCTCTCCGGCCCGCAGGGCGATGTCGTCAGCACCTTCGGTGGGCCGCCGGCCACGCTGTCGCTGGGCAGCGGCCAGTTGTCGCCGGCGGTCGAGCGGCGCCTGCTGGGTCTGCAGGAGGGCGCGCGCGCCAGCTTCGACATGCCGGCCGGTGAAGCCTTCGGCGAGCGCAACCCGGACATGATCCAGTGGCTGGCGCGCCAGGAGCTGGACGAGCTGGGCGATCCGCAGGAGCAGTACGCCGTGGGCGATGTGATCCAGCTGCCCACGCCCGATGGCCAGGGCCAGTTCGGCGCCGTGGTGCAGGCGGTGCGGGACGATGGCGCGTTGCGGCTGGACTTCAATCACCCGCTGGCCGGCCTGCCGGTGACGTTTGAAGTGCAGGTGATCGGGATCCTATGAGCTCGCGTGATCCCGCCGATGCCTCTGCCGTGCCGCCGGCTCTGTCTGTCACCCGCACGGCGGCTGCCGAGGGCGCCGCCGGCATGCCGCGTGCGGGCGCCAGCATCCTGCTGGCCGAGCCGCGCGGCTTCTGTGCCGGGGTGGACCGCGCCATCGAGATCGTCGAGCGCGCGCTGGCCAAGTTCGGCGCGCCGATCTACGTGCGCCACGAGATCGTGCACAACACCTACGTGGTGAACGACCTGAAGGCCAAGGGCGCGATCTTCATCGAGGACCTGGCGGACGTGCCACCCGGCGCCACGCTGGTGTTCAGCGCGCACGGCGTGCCCAAGTCGGTCGAGCGCGAGGCCGAGGCGCGCGGTTTCCGCGTGTTCGACGCCACCTGCCCGCTGGTCAGCAAGGTGCACGTCGAAGTCGCCAAGCTGCACCGCGAGGGTTTCGAATTCATCATGATCGGCCACAAGGGCCATCCCGAGGTCGAAGGCACCATGGGCCAGCTGCCCGGCGGCATCCACCTGGTCGAGGACGTGCAGGACGTGGCGCGCATCCAGCCGGCGCAGACCGACAAGCTGGCGCTGGTGACGCAGACCACGCTGAGCGTGGACGATGCGGCCGAGATCTCCGCCGCCGTGAAGGCGCGCTTTCCCATGGTGCGCGAGCCCAAGCAGCAGGACATCTGCTACGCCACCCAGAATCGGCAGGACGCGGTCAAGCTGCTGTCGCGCGAAGTGGACGTGGTGATCGTGGTCGGCAGCCCCACCAGCAGCAACAGCAACCGCCTGCGCGAGGTGGCGCTCAAGCTCGGCACCGCCGCCCACATGGTCGACAGCGCCGACGACCTGAAGCCCGAATGGGTGCAGGGCCGCGCGCGCATCGGCCTGACGGCCGGCGCCTCGGCGCCGGACGTGCTGGTGCGCCAGGTGATCGAGCGGCTGCGCGCGCTGGGGGCGGTGTCCGTGCGCCAGCTCGCCGGCATCGAGGAAACCATGAAATTTCCCTTGCCCAAGGGCCTCAAGCTCGACAGCGCCAGCGAAGACGGTCTCGCGCATCTGCGCTGAAAACTATGATTTTGATAGCTGTTGGCGCTTGCCAGGCGGGCGCAAACGGCTGCTTTTGCTTTGAATCGGGGGCGGCCGGGGCGCCGCCGCGCGCCTCTACAATCGGACCATGCTTGATCCACTGCTGCTTCGCAAAGACCTCGATGGCGTCGTCGCACGCCTGCTGACCCGCAAAAATCCCCAACCCTTTCTGGACGTCGCGGCCTTCCAGGCGCTGGAAGCCGAGCGCAAGGCCATCCAGACCCGCACCGAAGAGCTGCAGGCGCAGCGCAACAGCGCCAGCAAGCAGATCGGCCAGCGCAAGGCCAAGGGCGAGAGCGCCGACGATCTGATGGCGCAGGTGGCGTCGATCAAGGACGAGCTCGACGCTTCCGCCGCCCGGCTGGAGCGGATCCAGGACGAGCTGCAGACGCTGCTGCTGGCCGTGCCCAACCTGCCGCACGAGAGCGTGCCCGTGGGCGCCGACGAAGCCGCCAACCACGAGGTGCGCCGCTGGGCGCCGCATGGGCTGGCGCCGCGCAGCTTCGACTTCGCGGTGCGCGACCACGTCGAGCTGGGCGAGCCGCTTGGCCTGGACTTCGAGACCGGCGCCAAGCTGGCCGGCAGCCGCTTTGCCTTCATGCGCGGCCCGGTGGCGCGGCTGCACCGCGCGCTGGCGCAGTTCATGCT
>WBZT01003466.1_pt1 | contig 10323 bp, 6 predicted proteins | sample 5204241 | NCBI WGS metagenome assembly WBZT01 (sample SAMN12344358, study PRJNA552823) | activated sludge metagenome | biome: Activated sludge suspended growth; feature: Nitrification reactor; material: Wastewater; isolation source: activated sludge from nitrification reactor of wastewater treatment...
TATCTATCTGCAATAAATTTTGGCGGATTGGGCAGGGAAACATGGCAGCTATTACTGCAGGTATGGGTGTCCCTGTTCTTTATAGGCATGATTCTGCTTTTGGTCCGGCTAAAGCTGGGCTCTTTTAAGGTGGGGAAGTTTTTCTACGGAGATTCTGTTTGTCCGGAGTGCGGAGTTCAATACCCTGCGCCTTCGTTTGCAGTAAACTGGGTTACGAAACGGTATGAAAAGTGCCCCGGCTGTAAAAAATGGCACTGGGTCAAAAACCGGCAGCAAGCTTAATTACTGTAACATGTGCTTAAAGCATTTCTTTTATTCCTTTTTCTGTGATTTCGTTTTTATATCTTTACGAAATAACTAATGAACAATTTTTTAATATACAGGTCTTCGGCAGGTTCAGGTAAAACCTTTACACTGGTCAAAGAATATCTAAAGCTGGTGCTTTCCAATCCGGAGTGTTACAGGAACATCCTGGCGGTCACATTTACCAATAAATCCGCTGAAGAGATGAAGACCCGTATAGTTAGCTCACTTGCGAAGCTTTCCAAAGGCGAAGCCGCGGGACTGCATGACCTGCTGAAAAGTGAAGGCGTTAGGGCTGATATAAAGATCAACGCAGAGGCAGTACTAAAAAACATATTGCATAACTACTCTTACTTTGCGGTTTCAACTATCGATAGTTTTTTTCACCGGGTCATAAGGGCATTTGCAAAAGAGCTTAAGCTCCAGCTTGGCTATAACATTGAGCTTGACCAGGCAGAGGTGCTTGAAAAGATAACCGATAAGCTGCTTGATGAGGCCGGGCTGAACGAAGAGCTGACACGCTTCATTGAAGAATACATATTCTATAGTATCGATGATGAAAAGGGATGGAACATAGATCAGAAAGTTAAATCGCTCGGTGAAGAAATTTTCAAAGAGCGCTATTGGATCAGAAAAGGCGATAGTGAATCTCTTGCCGATAGCCGCGAAAAGCTGAAAAGCTTCATCAGTAAGCTTTTTGCGATTAAGAATGAGTTTGAAAGCCACATGCGTGATACGGCAGAAAAGGCCAATGTCATCACAGAAGAACACAGCCTAACGATGGATGACTTTCCGTACAAAAAAAGCGGTTACATTAATTACCTGCTGAATAAGATACGCTTCGGTGAATTTGAACCCGGCTCCCGTGCACGCGAAGCGGCTGGCGATATTAATAAGATGTGCAACAAAACTTCAAAGCCTGCGGTGAAGGCTGCAGCGGATGCCGGACTTTACGAATTGCTTAAGGATGCCGTTGATTATTATGACGGCCATTACGTAAAATATAACACCGCGGCGCAGCTTGTTAAAACAATCTACGTGCTCGGCATCTTCAAAGACCTGCTGGATAAGCTAAAAGTTTACCGCGATGATAACAGGCTGCTGCTGATATCCGATATCAATACCATACTGCTTAAGGTAATAACCGGTGATAGCAGTCCGTTTGTATATGAAAAAATAGGCAGCTATTACCGCAACTTCCTTATAGATGAATTCCAGGATACATCGACATTCCAGTGGAAAAACTTCCTTCCGCTGCTTGAAAACTCGCTGAGCGAAAATAACGGCTCACTTATAGTGGGTGATGTGAAGCAATCAATTTACCGCTGGCGAAACGGCAACATGAAGCTGCTGCTTGAGGATGTGAAAAATGATCTTGCCGGATTCAGCCAAATGATAAAGGAAGAAAACCTCGCTTCAAACTACAGAAGCAGGAAGGAGATCATTGATTTCAACAACCTATTCTTCAAGCGCGCGGCAGAGATCGTTTCAGAAGGCGCGCCGGAATCATACCGCCACTTGATAAGCAGGTCATACTCCGAAGCTGAACAAAGCTCCGGCACTGGCAGCACGGGCGGGGGAGTTTGTATTGACCTGTTCCGCAATGATGAAGATACCGGCCGTACAGCCAGGGAGCGCTCTATGGCTGACGTGATCACCAAAATAAAACAAGTGCTTGCTGAGGGCTATTCACAAAGTGATATTATGATTCTAGTTAGGGGATTAGCCGATGCGTCAGAGGCTGCACATAATCTTATTGATGCCGGGCTGAGGGTTGTATCAAGCGAATCACTGCTGCTTACAAATTCACCGAAAGTGAGGCTGCTGACGAATATTTTCATATATCTTAATGACAGCTCGAATGTTATCGCCAAGACAGAGATCCTTTATAATTACCTGATATATATTAAGGAATCTGACGCTGACCTGAATGCAATTTTCACAGATCATCTTAAATCTACGGGTTCACTTTTCTGCAGTGAAATTCCGCCGGAGTTTTTTGAGGATGGCTCACAGGGTAAAGTAAACAGCCGGCTGTTCGGAATGGGATTGTATGAGCTTGCCGAAGAGCTTATCCGAATGTTCGCCCTCGGCGGCAATGCTGATGCTTACTTGCTGCGGTTCCTTGATGTTATCAAAGAGTATAACGATGAAAAAACCGGCGGACTGAACGGATTTTTAGAGTGGTGGCAGGAAAAAAGCGCCTCGGCAAGCATAATTGTGCCTTCCCAGGCCGATGCGGTTAAGGTTATGACAATTCATAAGGCCAAAGGGCTGCAGAGTCCGGTGGTATTTATGCCATTTGTTAACTGGGATATGGATATTAAAGGGGGCCGCGACCTCATCTGGGTATCTTCCGATGAGCCGCCGTTTGATGAATCATCTGCATTCCTGGTGAAGGCTTCAAAGGAACTTGAAAAAAGTTATTTTGCTGAAGACTATAATGAAGAAGCAGCGCTAACAAATCTGGATAACCTGAACCTGCTTTATGTTGCATTCACACGCGCGGAGGAAAGATTGTATATCAATATTCCCGTGAAAAGTAAGAAAGGCAATAATACCGGCGAGCTGGTGCTGAAAACAATTACTTCCGCTGAGGAGCTTAGCGGGTCTTATGACAGTTCAACCGAGCAATTGGTTTACGGTAACATTTCTTTGCCGCGCAGTACAAAGCCTGCCGGAAAGGTATATGATGTTTTGCAAATTGATGAGATACTCTCGAATGATATTTACAGCAGGCTGCTAATGAAAAAGGAATACGGCGGCTTTGTTCCTGAGCTGAAAAATGACCTTGGCCAGTCAAAGAACAGGGGAGTAATACTGCATAAGGCACTTTCTATCCTTGAAGCCGCGAACGAAAACGCAATAAACGAAGCTGCTGAAAAACTAATGCTGCTTGGTATCTTAAAGGCAGAACAGAAGGAATCATTGATTTCTGAGCTGAAGAAGATTGTTAAATCGCCGGTGATTGAAAAATGGTTCAGCAGTGAAGCTGAATCATGGAACGAGCGCGATATTATTCAGCCCGGCGGCGAAACTTACAGGCCGGACAAGGTTGTGATTCTGGGTGATTCGGCGAGTATTATTGATTTCAAGACCGGGGGGGCGGCAGAAGATCATACCATGCAGGTAAAAAATTATATTTCATTGCTTCAAAACATGGGATATAAAGATGTTAAAGGATTTCTTTTTTATGTTAACCAGCTTAAGGCGGTGGAAGTGAATTGAAACCATTCCTCAGAACATTGGCGGAAAAGCTGTATGAAGAATTCGGAAAGGATATTCCCAGGCTTAAGATGGTATTCCCTTCACGCAGGGCGGGAGTTTATTTCAGGAATCACCTCTCTGAATTCCTGGCTGAAAAAGAGCTCACTACCCCTGTTTGGTCGCCTGTAACGTTGGGTATTGATGACTTCATCAATGAAAATTGTTCAGGGCTTTTGGCAGATGATCTTACCATAATATTTGAAATATACGAAATATACAAAAAGTATAACAGCGAGCTGACGTTTGACCAGTTCTATCCCTGGGGGCAGATCATTTTAAGTGATTTCAATGACATCGATAAAAACGATATCGACGCTTCACGGCTGTTCAGAATACTGAAGGAACACAAAGAAATTGAAGAAGATTTTGCCGTAAGTGTAGCGGATAAAGAAGAGTTCTACAGATTCTGGAACAGCTTTTCGGCAAAGGATATTTCAGGGCTGCAGGATGAGTTCATTCAAACCTGGGAAATCCTTGGCAGTGTGTATAATGAATTGCAGTCGGTACTCAAGGCAAAGGGATTATGCTATGAAGGCATGGCGTATAAAGAGCTTATGACCTCGGTTGTGAATGGTACATACTCCTCTGATAGCCATAAGATAGTTTTCGCCGGATTTAACCAGCTCAATAAGTGTGAACAGGTAATATTTGCAGAGCTTCTTAAGCGAGGCGAAGCAGAAGTTTATTGGAATGCCGATGAATACTATCTTGATGATGATAAACAGGAAGCGGGCCGATTCCTGAAAAAGAATTTTACTGATCTTAACATCAACGAACCTCTGTGGAAAGAGAACAATTTAAGCACTTCCGCAAAGACAATCGAAGTTATCGGCGCACCGCTTGAAGTTTCGCAGGTAAAAATACTTGGCAGCAGGCTCAAACAGCTTTCAGCAGTGGAACTCTCTAATACTGCGATAGTGCTGCCTGATGACAGCATGCTGCTTCCGCTGCTGAACTCGCTGCCGCAGAATTGCGAAGCGGTGAATGTTACTATGGGCTATTCATTCCGGGGTTCAAGGCTGTACAGCCTGCTGAAGCTTGTAATGGAATTGCAGAAGAATATCAGCGGCTCAGGTAAATCTGCCGCATTCTACCACCGCGATGTAATAGGGGTATTGCTGCACCCGTTGGTGAAACAGTTCGCCCCTGCCGAAGCAGATATGGCAGTAAATACCATAAACAGGCGGAATATTATTTATGCGTCACAGAAATTCCTGAATGAAAGCTTCAAAGGGCCTGATTGTGGGATAGTTAAAGCACTGTTCATGCCGGCAGCTACCGCATCAGAGCTTTATGAATACATCTCGCGGCTGCTTGCCGGACTGGGTGAATTCAGTAATTCTGCTAAGGGCAGCGCACAGTTTGAGACCGAGATATTGAACAGGGTTTACGCTGAGCTGAACCGGCTGAACTCGATTTCATCGCAGCATACAGGTGAGATCGATAAGGAAACATTCGGCAGGATATTTATGGAAGCCGCCGCATCACTTAAAATCCCCTTCAGCGGCGAGCCGCTGAAAGGACTTCAGGTAATGGGAATGTTGGAAACAAGATCGCTAGATTTTGAAAATGTATTTATTCTTTCGGTTAATGAAGGTATCTTGCCGCGTGATAACTCATTAAGCTCATTCATTCCTTACGCGCTCAGGCGTTCATTCCGTATGCCGCTGGCAGAAGACGAGCAGGCGGCTAGTGCGTATAATTTTTACAGCCTGCTTCAGCGCGCGAAAAATGTAACGCTGCTGTATAACACTGAAACCGGCACTCTGACCGCAGGAGAAAAGAGCCGCTTCATAATGCAGATAGAGCATGAGCTTGCTGCACTTAATAAGAACATTACCCTTAAAAGCTCCGTTTTTGAAAGTGATATCACGCTTCCCAAACGGCGGGAAATATCCGTGCCGAAAACAGATGAAGTGTTCGGGCTGCTAAAGAGTATTAAACGATTCTCGGCATCATCGCTTACCACATATATAAACTGCCCGCTGCAATTCTATTTCAGCCGCGCTGCCAAGCTGGCTGAAGAGGATTCAGTTGAAGAGTACTTTACCGGCGCGGCTTTTGGTAACCTGCTGCACCAGATAATGGATATTTTATACCGCGATTTGAAAGGTAAGACTGCTGATGAAAATGAAATCCGCGCACTGATCAAAACAGTGAACAGCAGTTACGACGACCTGTGGAAGCAGGCATGTACAGAAGCGAATGAATACGCGGAATTTGCTTCTATAAAGCAGGGTAAGAATGTGCTGTTCAAAAGTATAATTCACAGATTGGTTAACAAGATACTGGAGCATGACCTGCTTGAAGCGCCATTCAAAGTACTGGCTATTGAAGATAAGATTGAGCGTGAGCTGAAAGTTAAAACACCTGCCGGTGATTTCACCGTAACACTGCATGGCAGGCTTGACCGTGTTGAACAGAAAGAGGGCATTACGCGCATTATTGATTACAAGACCGGAAATGTTAAGGCTGAAAAACAATCAGCGAAGGTCTCTGACCCTGAACATATCGAAAAGCTGTTCAGCGAGATTAAAATGAAGGAGAATTTCCAGCAGATGTTTTATGCCTCGCTATACATGAACGAGAACAGTAATTCACGGCTTATGGTAGGCATATATCCTTTGAAGAAGATAGCTGGCGGTGTTTACTGGTTTGAAGAAGAACCGATTCCCGAAGAAAGAAAGAATATATTTGAATCACACTTGAACAAGCTGTTTGAAGAGATATTCGATCCGCGCACTCCGTTTAACCAAACCGAAGATACTGACCGCTGCAAATACTGTCCCTACGCATCAATTTGCTACCGCGACTGAAAAATTCATAGCGCCAACCCACCGTTTGTAAACAAATGTAAAACACACAAAAACGGCTTAAACCTTTGCGGATTGGTCTTGTCTTATAATCAAAGGAGGCAGGCAAATAATAATTTATAATCTAATCAAAAAAGATGAAAAAACACAAAATTTTCGGCATTTTTACCTTCATTCTCGCAGCAATTCTCATTTCTCAATCTTCTTTTGGGCAGGAAAAATTCAAAAAAACTCCCGAAGAGCGTGCCCAGCATAAGACTGACAAGATGACAAAACATCTTTCACTAACCGATGACCAGCAGAAGCAGGTCTATGATATACTCTACAACCAGGCAACTCAGATAGATGCATTAAGAGGAAACCAGGAAATGACCAAAGAGGCCAGGAAGGAACAGAAGAAGGCTATTTGGAGTGATACGGATTCAAAGCTTTCCGGTGTGTTCAATACCGAGCAGATCGAGAAATGGAATAAGTTCAAAGAGAAAAAGAAGCAGAAACATATGAACAAGAAAAGCAGCAAAAAACATAACAAGGGAAACAAAAAGCAAAAGTAACTTTCCCAATATTTAAAAGGGGCTGTATCAAAATAGTTGTGTCATAGTGGAATCATGTTGTGATTTTTCAAGATTCCTGCCTTCGCAGGAATGACAAACTACAATTTGAGGCAGCCCCTTTGTTTATGAGCTTAACTAATTACTTTAATTACTGTTGGATCTAAGCAAACATCAAGTTTTCATTTTTTTCTTTTTCGCGGCAGGGAAGAGTACATTATTTAGGATCAGCCTGTAGCCCGGCGAGTTTTTGTGCATGGCGAGCTCTGTTTTTGGATCGCCAACAGCGTGCTGGTAATCTTCAGGGTCATGCCCGCCGTAAAGAGTAAATGTACCCCTTCCAAAATTAGCATGAACATATTTAATCCAGTCAGTGCCGTCGTTTTTAGCCAGTATAGTTACTGCAGGTTTCAGGAACTGCTCCTTGAAGCCCGATTCCTGCCCTAAGAATCCTTTAATAGCGGAAGTATGGCATTGTATAAGCATAGTGGGTACCGGATCAATTTTCGCTTTGAAATCAAACAGGGTGAAGTAATCGTTATATTGCCCTGCCATAAGCTCCTGGTCTGTGATATCAATATCTGAATACTCGTAAACATACGGATTCAATTGTACCTGGAAATCCTTAAACACCATGGTTTGATTAAAATCCAGCTTATTGTTCGCATCCTGGTCAAACGGGTCGCCATCGTACATTGCGTCGCATATATCGGTGAACTGTGATGCCAGCGCAATATCAGGAGTGGTTGTACCGGAGCACATTGTGAAAAGGAATCCTCCGCCGGCTACAAAATCCTTCAGTTTCTTGGCAACTTCAAGCTTAAGCTGCGAAACTTTGGCAAAGCCAAGTTTCTTCGCCATATCTTCATTGGTCTGCTTTTGCATCAGGTACCAGTTCGATGCCCCGAATGCCGCGAAGAACTTTCCATACTGGCCGGTAAAATCTTCATGGTGCAGATGTATCCAATCATAATCCTTTAGCTTACCCTGCATAACTTCTTCATCCCACACTTTGTCGTATGGGATCTCAACATAGTCAAGCGCAAGCTGAACGGCATCATCCCACGGAAGCGTGTTGGGTGGAACGTAAACTGCTATCTTCGCAACTTTCTCAAGCCGCACAACATCCATGTTATTGTTTTCATCCTGAACTTCCGCATAAACCTGTGCAGCCTGCGTACCGTTGAGAAGCTCATAGCTTACACCCTTTAATGTGCATTCGGCCGCAAGTTCGCCTGAGTAATCGAACAAAAACGAACCCCCGCGGTAGTTCAGCAGCCAGTCAAGCTCTTTGCCTCCCAGCAGGTGACGGTATGCAATTCCGTAAGCCCTTAAGTGATCGGTTTGTGAATTTACATCCATAGGGATAAGCAGCTTCTGCTGCGAATAAACAGTGCCGCCAATTACAATCAGTAATAACAGAATAAATTGCTTCATTACAGGCAAATTATATGATTTTGTTTAAGTTTACAATGCTTCTATATTAGCAAATCCAGGGTAACGACTTGGCTAATTTAGACTGTGAACCCTCACCCCCAGCCCCTCTCCCAGAAGGAGAGGGGAGATAAGCCGAAAGTTTTCTCAATTCCCCCTCTCCTTTCAGGAGAGGGGGTCAGGGGGTGAGGTCGTACACTAATGCTTCTATATATAGTTTAATGTAAAACCTGCATTATTTGTTTCCATAAAAAAACCGGGACAAACTGCCCCGGCTTATTTCTCTTCCTTTTGTTTTACAGCTTCGCGGATGCGAAAAAGGTCTGTTTTGCTATTTCTTGGTTACAACTATGTTGCCGGCGGAGGTGGTGCACTTGAAAATTTCACCGCCGTTATTGAATTTTGTATTTATGTATGAAGAGATCACGCTTTTCTTTTCTACTTTTGCGAAATCACATGATATCTTTCCTGCCAGAGTGCCTATATCAGCATTGGCATCAAAATCAGCAGGTAATGTTGCAGTGATGTTTCCGCCCAGTGTGCTCATATCGATACCGTAATTTTTACCGGTGTAGTTTAGCCTGATGTTTCCGCCTGCGGTTGAAGCGTCTATCTTTCCTTCTCCGCCATCAAGGTGAATATCACCCCCGGCAGTAGAAGCGTCGATGTTTCCTTTGAATCCATTAATAGATATACTTCCGCCTGATGTTGATACTTTTATATCACCGGCGGAGCCTTCAATTTTCACATTTCCACCCGCTGTATATGCTTCCAGATCTCCAACGGTATTATCTATCGATATACTTCCGCCGGATGAATTGGTAACAATTTTGCCTGATACATCTTTTATTGAAAACGAACCGCCGGAGCTGTTGAGCGCAATATTATAGCTTGCCGGCACTATGATCTCTACCCTGATGGTAAGATTCTTCATGTTGCGTTTATCTTTTTGTTTGCCTTCAACTTTTACGCCGGATGAAACGTTTTCTGCAGTAAAAATTATCTTCTCTTCGGCTTCGTCATTGCCGTAAACCTTCACGCTTACTTCATTATTGCTCCACGAAGTGACTGTTACACTCCCTGCAATAAGGCTCGTGGTCAGATCCTTACCGGCCTCGGTTTGCAGCGTCTTTTCGAAAAGAAGCCTGGCATCATCTGCAGTGATTGATTTCGTCATAAATATTGAGGTTAATAGGACAAGTGCCCAAATTCCTGTAAATTTCATGTTTTACCCTGTTGTTTTATTACTTTCTTTATGATAAGATGTTAAACTTTGTGAAATGGTTTACAGATACGGGCTGTTAAATTTTATAAAAATCTGTCTATTCCGCAGCAAAATTTAAAAAAAATGCCGCAGAATTTTTTTCTGCGGCAATTTGGGGGGGTGTTTCTTAATGATATAATCTTACGATTATAAACTCTTTTTCCTGCCGGCGCTTACTTTTACATATATTTTGCGGAGGCCTGGTTCAGAAGATCGTAGTATTTCTGCGAATATTCATCACGTGCAGTCTTTGGCGCCCAGTAACCTGAGTATTCAGTCCATTTAAGCGGGGCCAAACCGTTTACTTCAAGTATCCGGGAGTATTCCATCTGCTCATTGTTTTTATCGGGGTCCTTCCTGTAGTAAAACTGCGCGTTCAAATCAGCAAACTGCTCCAGTGTGCAGGGCGGGGTGCCGCCATTCTTTTTTTCGATAGCCTCTTCGAGGAAGTTGTTGTAATCCTGCGCAATGGTCAGGTAGTTGTTCGGATCGAACAGCTTTTCATTCCATCCATCTTTAACCGGCTGCCATGAATCTTTGCTCATTCCTTCTTTTTCCAGGGCTATCCAGAATTCATCTTCTGTTACTGTATCAGTAGTTGAGGCTATGAGCTCAGCATATCTTTTGAGGCTTATTCCGTTAATTTCCTGCATGCCGTAAAATTGTTAAATTTCTTTTATTTCGGTTCGTT
>WBZT01003470.1_pt1 | contig 10320 bp, 7 predicted proteins | sample 5204241 | NCBI WGS metagenome assembly WBZT01 (sample SAMN12344358, study PRJNA552823) | activated sludge metagenome | biome: Activated sludge suspended growth; feature: Nitrification reactor; material: Wastewater; isolation source: activated sludge from nitrification reactor of wastewater treatment...
GTGGAGAACTTCCGCCCCGACGTGATGCCGCGCCTCGGACTGGGCTGGGACGTGCTCAAGACGATCAACCCGAAACTCGTCTACTGCGCGATCTCCGGCTTCGGCCAGACCGGACCCGACGCGTTCAAGCCGGCGTACGACCAGATCATCCAGGGCCTCTCCGGCGAGATGAGCGTCAACGGTGACGAGCGCCTGAGCCCGCTGCGCACCGGCTTCCCGGTGTGCGACACGGTCGGCGGACTGAACGCCGCCTTCGCGATCATGGCCGCGCTCTACCACCGCGAGCGCACGGGCGAGGGCCAGTTCATCGACGTCGCGATGCTCGACTCGATCATGCCGCTCATGGGCTGGGTCGCGGCGAACCTGCTCATCGGGCATTCGCAGCCCGTGCTGATGGGCAACGACAACTTCACCGCCGCGCCGTCCGGCACGTTCCGCACGAGCGACGGCTTCATCAACATCGCCGCGAACAAGCAGGAGCAGTGGGAAGCGGTCTGCGACGTGCTCGGTGTGCCCGAGCTCAAGACCGACGAGCGCTTCCAGAAGCGCGACGTCCGCAAGAAGAACCGCAAGGCCCTGACGCCGCTGCTCGAGGCGAAGCTCGCCGAGAAGCCGACGCGCGAATGGGTCGACCTGCTCAACGCGAAGGACGTGCCGAGCGGCGACATCCTCACGCTCGAGGACGCGCTGAACCAGCCGCAGGTGAAGCACCGCGGGACGCTCGCCAACGTGGGGGTCGAGGGCATCGGCGACCTTCCGCTCTTCAACCTCACCGCCAAGTTCGAGAAGACGCCCGGCGAGATCACCGCGCCGCCGCCGCGCCTCGGCGCGCACACGGCCGAGGTGCTCGCGACCGTGGGCGTGAGCGCCGAGCAGGTCGCCGAGCTGAAGTCGAAGGGCATCGTCTGACACCGGAACTCGAACCACAGGAGAATCGAACCATGGGCATGACCTACGTCCAGAAGCTGCTCGCCCGCGCCTGCGGCAAGTCCGCCGTCGCGGTCGGGGACGTGCTCGAGCCGCCGGTGCACCTCGCGATGTCGCACGAGAACGCCGCGCTCGTCCTGAACCAGTTCAACGAGATCTACGCCGGTACCGGCCGCGACGCGAAGGTGTGGGACCCGAGCCGCATCGCGATCATCTTCGACCACCGCGTGCCGGCCGAGTCGTCGAAGACCGCGACGAACCAGAAGAAGGTGCGCGATTTCGTCGCCAAGCAGGGCATCGGCAAGTTCCACGACGTGCGCGGCGACGTCGGCGGCATCTGCCACCAGATCCTGCCCGAGAACGGCTACGTGAAGCCGGGCATGGTGCTCGTCGGCACCGACAGCCACACCACGACGCACGGCGCGCTCGGCGCGTTCGCGTTCGGCATCGGCGCCACCGAGATGGCCGCGGTGTGGACGCTGGGCCGCGCGCTCAACATCGAGGTGCCGGGCACGATCAAGGTCGAGGTGACGGGCCAGCTCCGGCCCGGCGTCTACGCCAAGGACGTGATCCTCCACCTCATCAAGACCATCACCGCCGAAGGCGCGAACTACAAGGTGATCGAGTTCCACGGCGAGGCCATCCGCACGATGCCGGTCTCGGGGCGCCTCGTGCTCTGCAACATGTCGGTCGAGGCGGGTGCCACGGCCGGCGTGGTGCCGCCGGACGCGGTGACCGAGCGCTACCTGCGCGATCACGCCGGCGTGACGGACGAGCTCGCGATGTTCGGGCCCGACGCCGACGCGGCGTACGAGCAGGTCGTCGTGATCGACGCAGCGAAGCTCGAGCCGCAGATCGCCTGCCCGCACACGGTCGACAACGTGAAGCCGATCGGCGACGTGATGGGCAAGAAGGTCCACCAGATCGTGCTCGGTTCGTGCACGAACGGCCGGCTCGACGACCTCGAGGTCGCGGCGAAGATCCTCAGGGGCAAGAAGGTCGCGGACGGCACGCGCATGATCGTGTTCCCCGCGTCGTGGCGCATCTACCGCGAGGCGATGGAGAAGGGCTACATCGCCGACCTCGCGGCAGCCGGCGCCGTCGTGTGCAATCCCGGCTGCGGGCCGTGCCTCGGCGTGCACCAGGGCGCGCTCGGCGACGGCGAGACCGCGCTGGCCACGACGAACCGCAACTTCAAGGGCCGGATGGGCAACCCGACCGGCGAGGTGTTCCTGTGCTCGAGCGCCGTCGCAGCCGCGAGCGCACTGACCGGCACGATCTCCGACCCGAGAGGAGTGATCTGACATGGCCACCGGCAAGGTCGTCTTCAAGGTCGGCAACGACATCTCGACCGACATCATCTATCCCGGCCGCTTCATGGCCACCGTGCTGCCCACCGAGACGCCGAAGTTCGCGTTCATGGACGCGACCGACTTCAACAAGGCGCTCAACGCGGGCGAAGTGCCCGCGGGCAGCGTCGTGGTCGGCGGCGCCAACTTCGGCTGCGGATCGTCGCGCGAGCAGGCGGCGTCGTGCCTGAAGGGCCACGGCCTGACGATCGTGGCGAAGAACTTCGCGCGCATCTTCCTGCAGAACGCGATCAACGTCGGGCTGTCGATGGTCATCTGCCCCGAGATCGAGGCGGAGGTCGGCGACGAGCTCGTGATCGAGGGCGGGAAGGTGACGAACAAGGCGAGCGGCAAGTCGTACGCGATCGAGCCGATGCCGAAGGCACGGCAGGCGATCCTCGACGCGGGCGGCCTGATTCCCTACGTGCGCCGGCTCATGCTGGAGGAAACCGCGGCCCGCTGATCGCGCCGCCCGGAAAAGCGACGAGGCCCGCGCGCCCCCCGACGCACGGGCCTTCGTCTATTGAACGACACCGCCCGACCGACGGTGCCGATCAGCGATAGCGGCTCTTGACGCCGCCCCACGTCGAGACGCGCGCGGGCGTGTTGGCGCATCGCCCGTGGTCGTCTTCGTCGTTGTTGAAGTCGTCCAGCGTCTGCGTGAGCCCGCTGCAGCCCGAAGGCGCGAGGTGACCCGAGCCGATCGGCGGCACGACCAGCGCGCCGATGAGCGCGTCCGCGGCGGCGACCGTCGGCAGGATCGACGAGCCGTCGGCGCCCATGGCGAGGTTGAGCTTGGCGGCGATGAGCTGCTTGGCGAGCGAGACGAGGCCGTTCCCCACCGTGGGCTGGCCGAGGATCTGCAGCAGCTGCGCCTTCGAGTAGCTCACCGAGCCCAGCGTCAGCGACGACACGGGCCACGCGCTCGGGTGGTTCTTCCAGTACCCGATCGTGAACGTGCAGTGGCGGCCCTGGCTCGTCGTGCCCTTCTCGAGCGTCACGGAGAGCGGCGAGTTCGCGGACGCGCCCCCGAGCGCGGTCGCGCAGAAGACGTACGTCGTGCCGTCGACGAGCTCGCTGTGCCACGTGCCGGAGACGCCGGTCTCGTCGTTGGTGTCGCCGATCTCCACGTCGACCGACTGGTTCGGTCCGAGGCGGAAGTCGAGCGGACCCGAGCCCCACGTGTTGAGCGTGCCCACGCCCGTGAAGTCGTCCCAGCCCTCGCCCGGCGCCCACGTCGCAGGCCACACGCTGCCGCCCGAGGCGAACTGCGCCGCCGTCATCCAGCAGACCTCGAAGCCGTTCGGCGCTCCGCTGGGGCCAGCGGTGACGGTGAGTCGCACCTTGCCGTGGCCGGCCGAGACGAGCTGCAGCGAGACAGGATCGGGGGTGACCTGCGCGCGCACGAAGCGGGCGGAGCCGGAGACCAGCACGGCGATCGAAGCAAGTGCGAGGAGCGTGCGGCGCATGGATTCCCCCAACAGGAAGCCTCACGACGGTGACGTGTGCGCGGAGGCGAATCGGCCCGCGCTCGTGTCGGCGTCATCCGGCGAACGAACGTCGTGCGCTCATGTCCCGGTGATCCGACCGCGCCCTTCGATGCGGCGGTGCACCGATGGTAGCGAACTTCCTCGATCCGGGAACAGGGATAATGTGTTCGCACACATGTTCGCCTCGGAGGCGCCCGCGCGCCCCCTCTGCTCGCGCCGGCCGTGGCTCGCTCTCGGACCCCGCCCGCGCGCCCCGACCGCGCTCAGCGCCTCGGCCAGATCACTTCCCAGTGCTTCGCGGCGGCGCCGATCGCCGCGCCCATCGCCGCACCGCCCACGGTACCGAGCGCGAGGTGGATCGGGCCGTCGGCGGTTCCGCGCGTGTCGACCCACGTGACGAAGCCGCTGCGGTTCTCGTTGCTCGAGTCCATGCGGTTCCAGATGCCGCCCGCCACGGCGCCGAACACCATCCCGACGATCGCGCCACGCGCGATGCTCGTGTGCCCGACCTCGATCCGCTGGACGTCGGCCCACGCGACGGGGGACCTGGGCAGCGACGCGGCGGTCGCGCCGAAGCGGAACGCCTCGCGGAAGTGCACGCCGTCCCCGGCGAGCGAGACGCCGTAGCACGAGAAGGGACGCAGCGTGCCGAGCACGTGCACGGGCGTGCCCGGACGCAGCGACGCATTGAGCGACACCAGGTCCTCGGCCGTCGGCGCGGTGACCTGCGCACGGGCGACGACGGCGAACGACGCGAGCACGGCGACGAGGACGGCGATGCGAACGACCGGGCTTCCTCTCACGGGCGGCCTCCCATCCGAGGTGGGCGGGACGGCGCCTCGCGCTTCGTCGGCACGTCGATCGCGTGCGTCCCACGGGCGCAGCCTACACGACGGGCTTCCCGCCGCGGCAGCGCACGGGGCCCACGCCGCGGTAAGCGGGAAACGGACGGCGGACCGGCATCAGCCGCGACGCGCGAACGCCTCGCGGATGCCCGCGGCCGTCGCGGGCACGAGCCCCGCCTCGGTGACGAGGCCGGTCACGAGCGCGTGCGGCGTCACGTCGAAGCCGGGATTGCGCGCCGCCGTGCCCTCGGGCGCGACGCGCACGCGGCGCACCACGCCGTCGTCGTCGACGCCCTCCACCGTGAGCACCTCGTCGGCGCCGCGCTCCTCGATGGCGATGTCGGCGCCCGCCGGCGTCGCGCGGTCGATGGTCGAGAGCGGCGCCGCGACGTGGAACGGCACGCCGTGCGCGTGCGCGGCGAGCGCGCGCGTGTAGGTGCCGATCTTGTTCGCCACGTCGCCGTTGGCCGCGACGCGGTCGGCGCCGGTGATCACGAGGTCCACCTCGCCGCGCGCGATCAGGTGCGCCGCGGCGTTGTCGGCGATCAGCGCGTGCGCGACGCCTTCCTCGCGCAGCTCCCACGCCGTGAGCCGCGCGCCCTGCAGGCGCGGCCGCGTCTCGCTCACGAACACGAACGGCTCGAGCCCCGCACGCGCGGCCTTGTACACGGGCGCGAGCGCCGTGCCCCAGTCCTGCACCGCGAGCCAGCCCGCGTTGCAGTGCGTGAGCACGCGGAGGCCGGGGCGCATCAGGGTGAGGCCGTGCGTGCCGATCGCCTCGGCCGCGGCGACCTCCGCGTCGTCGAACGCGCGCGCCGCCGCGAGCATCGCGCCGGCATCGGGCGCCGCGGCGCGCACGTGGTCGAGCCCCGTCCACAGGTTGATCGCCGTGGGCCGCGTGCGCGACAGCCGCGCGTACGCCGCATCGAGCGGCTCGCCCGCGCGCGCCGCGAGCGCGAGCGCGTAGCCGGCCACGACGCCGATCAGCGGCGCACCGCGCACCGCCATGTCCTCGATCGCACGCGCGGCCTGCTCCACCGTCCGCGCCTCGCCCATCGCGACGCGCGCCGGCAACTCGCGCTGGTCGAGAAACGCGATCGCCTCGCCGGTCCACCACGCCGCCCGCGTCTCGCGTCCGCCGACCTTCACGCGCGCCCCCTCACGCGAGCGCCAGCGCGCGCGCCAGTTGTCGCACGAGCGCGGTGCCCGCTTCGTCGGCGTTCGCGCCCAGCACGACCACGCCGTCCTCGTGCCCGCCCATCGCCGCGACGTGCGTCGCGGCGAACGTGCCCTCGCGGTAGAGCCGCGCCACCTCGTGCGCCATCGCCGGCGTGCCGTTCGGGACGTGCGCGTCCGTCACCGGCAGCCCGAGCGCGCGCGCCGAGCGCCAGAGCTCGGGCGCGTGCGCGTGCAACACCACGCGCACCGCCGGCGAGGCGTCGTACAGCGCCGCGTGCGTCAGCGACTCCGACGACGGCACCACGAGCCCGCGGCTCGTCACCGCGTTGCGCGCGACGTCCCACGTCTCGACGAGCGCGAACTCGCGCAGCGTCGCGTGCGCGAGCGTGCCGGTCTGCGTGCCGGTCACGAGGAAGCGCCGGCGTCCGCGCGCCACGCCGCCGAACGGCGGCACGCGCGCGCTCACGTTGCCGAACGCGAGGCCCTCGTAGCGCGCCGGATCGTGGCCGAGCACGCGCAGGTTCGCGAGGATCCGCCGCCACGCCGCGAGCGTGCGCGCGGTCTCGCCGAGCGCGCGCGGATCGAGCGGCTCGTGCACGTGGCTGACGTCGAAGCGGACGACGCCCTCGGCGGGATGCATGGACATGGCGCGCGCACCGTAGCATCGCGCCCGCGGCCGGCGCGACCGGCGCGACCGGCGGACCGCGCCATCGCGGCGGCGCGGCAAACGGCCCGCCGGGACGCCGCGACGTGCGCGACCGGTACCGGCGTACGCCGGGACGCCGCGGCGCACTCCGTGGCGGGCCGTCGCGATGCATGGGGCCGCGAGCATCACCGCGCCATACCGTGCCCGCGCCTCGCGCTTCGCCGTTGACCCGGCGCGCGCCGCGGTGGAACCATCCTCGCGTCCGTCCCTCCCTCGCCCGCTCCCACGAGGTCGACCATGCGCCTTCGCCTCCCGCCGCTCGCCGCCACGTGCCTGCTCGGCGTCCTGCTCGCGCGTCCGTCCGCCGCCGCCATCGAAGGCTACGTGTGGCCGCTCTCGGTCGCGCCCGGCGACACGATCTCCGTGATGGTCTCGAGCCCGACCGCGTGGCAGTTGCGCTTCGCGCGCTACCACCGCAACGGCGACCAGAACGCTTCCGACTTCGTCACCAGCGCGTTCGACGAACCCGCGCTCGTGCAGGTGGCGCCCGACTCGGCGTGGGCCGGCTGCTTCTGGCAGGCGAACACGACCTTCGTGATCCCCGCCGACTGGACGCCGGGCATCTACGGCGCCGAGTGCTCGGCGAGCGGCACGTCGACGCACCGCATCTCGTTCGTCGTGCGGCCCGCGGCCAGCGCGGTGGCCGCGGAGTTCGCGATGCTGGCGAACACGAACACCTGGAACGCGTACAACGACTACGGCGGCCGTTCCAAGTACACGACGCCCGCGGCGCACTACTGCAGCTTCCTGCGCCCCAACGTCGGTGCGCGGCCCACCTCCGGCAGCTCCGCGAACCACCTCACGCGCGCCGAGCTGTGGGTGCACGACTTCCTCGCGACGAGCGGCTACCACGTCGACACGTGGTCCGACTGGGACCTGCACCGCGGCGCGCTGGACCTGCGCCGCTACAAGGCGCTGATCCTCGACACGCATCCCGAATACTGGACGACCGAGATGTTCGACGACCTCGAGGACTACCTCGCGCACGGCGGCTGCGTGATGTACATCGCGGGCAACGGCGTCTACGAGAAGGTGCGCTTCAACGCGCGCGGCGATTCGCTCGAGTGCTTCACCGAGGGCTACACCGGCGGGGCCGCGGGCAGGAAGCCGTCCTACTACCGCAACCTCGTCCCGCCGCGCCCCGAGCGCGCGGTGCTCGGCGTCGCCTACCGCTCCGACGCGTTCCAGACGTACGCGCCCTTCCAGGTGCTGATGGCGAGCCACCGCTTCTTCGCGGGCACCGGGCTCGCGAACGGCGACACCGTCGGCTCGGGCGGACTGAACGGCGCGGCGAGCGGCTGGGAGATGGACACGTCGCAGCCCGGCCTCGCGCCCGACGGCGTGATCGTGTCGTGCTCGGGCACCGACGATCGCGGCATCGCGCCCGCCAACCTCGAACTGCTCGCGCGCGGAACCAACACCGCGAGCTACGGCGGCGACATGACGTGGTACGCGACGCCGTCGGGCGGCGGCGTGTTCAGTGCGGGATCGCTCACGTTCGGCGGCAGCCTCGTCGTCAACGCGAAGCTGCAGCAGATCGTGCGCAACGTGCTCGACGAGTTCCGCACGCACGCCGTGACCGCCGTCGCACCGGCGCCGGTCCCGCCGCGCGCGCTCACCGCCGGCGCGCCGAACCCGTTCGCCTCGCGCACGCGCTTCGCGTTCGCGCTCGAGCGCGCGGGCGCGGTGCGCGTGCGCGTGTTCGACGTCGCGGGCCGCCGCGTGCGCACGTTGCTCGACGCCGTGTCGAGCCCCGCGGGCGAGGGCGCGGTGACGTGGGACGGTCGCGACGACGGCGGCCGCGACGTGCCGGACGGCGTCTACCTCGTGCGCTTCGAGACGCCGGGCCGCGCCGAGAGCCGCCGCGTGCTGCGCCTGCGTTGATCGCGCGCGGCGCGCGCCGCGGTGCCGTTCGCGCCGGTGTCGCGCGGCCCGAAGCGCAACGCGGACGTTCGCGCCGCCGCCGCGCGTGCCATGCGCGGCTCGGCGCGCCTCACAGCATCGCGTCGACGCGCGCGAGCAGCTGCTCGGGCGTGAACGGCTTCGCGAGCAGCTCGCCCGGGCTCCCTGCTTCGACCGGTCCGTCGTCGTCGCGCGGATAGCCGGACATGAACAGCACGGCCTGCGCGGGCCGTTCGGCGCGCAGACGCCGCACCATCTCGCGACCGCCCATCACCGGCATCACGACGTCCGTGATCACGAGATCGAGCACGCCGTCGTGCGCGCGCGCCGCTTCGAGCCCGTGCGCGCCGTCGGCCGCCGAGAGCACGCGCAGGCCGCGGTCCGCGAGCGTCTGGCAGACGAGCTGGCGCACCGCGGGCTCGTCCTCGACCACGAGCACGGTGCCGGCGCGCGGTCCGCGCGTGGCCGCGACGGGCGCATCGGCCGCGGGCGCGGGCGCCTGCCACAGCGGCAGGCAGATCGTCGCGGTGGTGCCGGTGCCGGGCGCGCTGTCGAGCCACACCGCGCCACCGCTCTGGCGCACGATGCCGTACACGGTCGCGAGGCCGAGGCCCGTGCCGCCGCCGACTTCCTTCGTGGTGAAGAACGGATCGAAGGCGCGAGCGAGCACTTCGGGCGACATGCCGACGCCGGTGTCGCGTACGCGCAGCATCGCGCACGGTCCGACCGGACGGTCCGGGTGCACGGTCGCCGTGTCGTCGTCGATGGCCTCGGCTGCGGTGGACACTGCGATCTCGCCGCCGCCGCGCATCGCGTCGCGCGCGTTGACGACGAGGTTCATCAGCACCTGTTCGAGCTGGCTCGGATCGACGCGCACCCAGCACGGCCCCGAGCGGTGCTCGATCACGAGCTGCACGTCCTCGCCGATCAGCCGGCGCAGCATCTCGCCCATGCGGTCGACGACCTCGCCCAGCTCGATGACGCGCGGCGCGAGCATCTGGCGCCGGCTGTACGCGAGCAGCTGCCGCGTCAGGCCCGCGGCGCGCGTGGCGGCGTCGAGCACGGCGCTCGCGTCGGCGTGCAGCGCGAGCCCGCCCTGCGCCTCGCTGCGGATGTTCTCCGCGTGTCCGATGATCACGGTGAGCAGGTTGTTGAAGTCGTGCGCGACGCCACCGGCGAGCTTGCCGACCGCTTCCATCTTCTGCGCCTCGCGCAGCCGTTCCTCGAGCGCCTTGTGCGCGGTGATGTCGGTGATCGCGCCGTCGTAGTGCGTGATCGCGCCCGCGGCGTCGCGCACGCCGGTGCCGGAGACGAGTCCCCAGAACGTGCTGCCGTCCTCGCGGCGGAACTCGAGCTCCTCGTTGGTCCACTGCCCCTGCTCGCGCACGAGCGCGAGCAGCTCGGCGCGCCGCACCCGGTCGGCCATCGCGTCGCCGAGCGGCCAGCCGCTCATCGCGTCGGCGTCGTTGCGGCCGAACAGCCGCGCGAGCGCGCCGTTGGCGTACAGCAGCCGCAGCTGCGGGTCGGCGCGGAAGAGCCCGTCCTTCACGTTGCGGTTGATCGACGCGAGCCGCTCCTCGCTCTGCCGGCCGCGCTCGATCGCGTCGCGCCGCTCGGTCATGAGCGCCACGAACGTCGGCGGGATCGCCACCAGCGTGAGCTCGAAGAGCTGCACCGACACGTGCAGCTGCGCGTGCGGCAGCCCCGCGAACGGTCCGAAGCCGCGCGCCGTCGCGAGCGCGACCACGATCGCCGCCGACACGGTCGCGAGCGTGACGCCGCGCATGCCGAAGCGCTCGGTGGCGAAGATGACGACCGCGAGCAGCACGAGGTTGAGCCACATCACGCCCGCGGGTCCGGACGGCAGCACGGCGAGCAGCGCGAGCACGAGCGCGGGGACGCCGACGAGCGCGACGAGCGTG
>WBZT01003473.1_pt1 | contig 10315 bp, 9 predicted proteins | sample 5204241 | NCBI WGS metagenome assembly WBZT01 (sample SAMN12344358, study PRJNA552823) | activated sludge metagenome | biome: Activated sludge suspended growth; feature: Nitrification reactor; material: Wastewater; isolation source: activated sludge from nitrification reactor of wastewater treatment...
TTCCGGCGTCTGTGGATCCAGCGCATCAACGCCGGTGCCCGCGCCAACGGCATGACCTACAACCGGTTCATCCAGGGGCTGCGGCTCGCCGGCGTCGAGGTCGACCGCCGCATGCTGGCGGAACTCGCCGTCAACGACCCGGACGCGTTCGCCGTTCTGGTCGAACAGGCGCGTGCCGCTGTCGCAGCAGCCTGACCCGATGACATCGGACGGCCCCACCTCGGTCAGATCGGACCGGGTCGGGGCCGTTCGTCGTCTGGCGAACCGCTCCTTCCGGCAGAAGGTCGGCCGATTCCTGGCGGAAGGACCGCAGTCGGTCCGCGAGGCGGTGCGGTGCCAGCCACAGTCGATCGACGAGGTCTTCGTCATCGAGGACGCCGGCCCGGCGGTCCAGGAGATCGTCTCGGCAGCCCACGAGGTCGGGGTCCGCGTGACCTCGGTGCCGGAGCCGGTGCTGCTGGCGATGACCGAGACGGTCCACCCGCAGGGCATCGCCGCGGTGTGCTCGTTCCTGCCCGAGCCGGTGCCCGCTGAACTGCTGGCGTCCGCCCGCCTGGTCGTCGCTCTGCACGAGGTCCGCGACCCCGGTAATGCCGGCACCATCCTGCGCACCGCCGATGCCGCGGGTGCGGATGGCGTGATCTTCGTCGGGGACAGCGTCGACCCGTACAACGGCAAGTGTGTGCGCAGCACTGCCGGATCGTTGTTCCACGTCCCCTTCACCCGATGTGTCGACCTGGCGGAGCTGGCTGGGCTGGCGGCGGGTGCGCTGCAGGTGTGGGCGGCCTCCGGTGACGCCGCCGACGAATTGTCCGGCCTCGGCGAACAGGGGCTCCTGGCCCAGCCCACCCTGTGGTTGTTCGGCAACGAGGCACACGGGTTGCCCCCGGACACCCCCGCCGACCGTCGCGTCGCCATCCCCATCTTCGGGAAGGCCGAGTCGCTCAATCTGTCGGCCGCTGCCGCGGTGTGCCTGTACGCCAGTGCCTTCGCCCAACGAGTGGCCGACGCGGGCTCGATCAGTCCGCGTCCTGGCGGTCCAACCACCGCATGATCCCGGCGACGTTCGCCGCCGTCCCGGACAACTCCTCCTGTTTGCGCAGGACGCCCGGATCGTCGTACATCTGCGGGTGCCTCGCCCGATCGCGCTCCGCCACCATGGCGATCGCATGGTCTGAGTCGGGGGTCTGCGCCCGGGCGGTCCGAACATCCGCCACCCACGCGTGCAGTTCGGCCACCGACGCATCGAGAGTGTCGTCGATGTCCGTCACGGGCCCGAAGTGGCTGAACAGCAGCCGGGTCGGCCGGACGGCCCGCATCGCGGCCAAGGACGACAGGGTCAGGTCCAAGTCGAAGTCCGGCGGCGGCGTGGCGGGTCGGACGTCTTTCGTCTCGGGCACGTAGACCCCCGCCGCGTCGCCGGTGTACAGGTCGCCGGTCTCGGAGTCCACCAAGCCGATGTGGTGCGAGGCGTGCCCGGGGTTGTGGAAGGCCGACAGGAAACGCCCGTCACCGAGGTCGACGGACCCCTTCTGGGCGATCGCCATTATCCGCTCGGGCGCGGTCGGCAGTAGATCACCGAACAGGCGATCCATGGTCTCTCCGAATACCCGTCGGGCGCTGGCGACCAGCCGGGCGGGGTCGGCCAGATGCCGGGCGCCCCGTTCCTGCACCACGATCTGCGCGTCGGGAAAGGCCGCGGCCAGGTCTCCCACGCCACCGGCATGATCCAGATGGATGTGGGTGACCACGATCGTCGCCAGATCCGCCGGTCCGACACCCAGCCGGTCCAACTGCTCGATGACGATCGGGGCGGACCTAGCCGTGCCGGTCTCGATCAGACACGGTCGCGACCCGCGGATCAGGTACGACGAGGTGATGGCCTCGTAACCGCCCATCCGTGTGTCCATCATGAAGACGTCGGAGCCCAGGTCAGTTGTGTCGGTGTGCATGTCACTCCTCCTCGCCAACCTAGTCCGTGCCGGAGCCGTGGACTCAGGTTCTCGGCCGACGTGCCGCGCGCCCTAGACTGGCCGCGTGTCTGCCCCCAACAAGGACTTCGACCCCGTGGCCCCGCACGCCCTGTCGGAGGAGTCGGTCAACGAAGCCGTGGCGGCTGCGTTGGCGGCGATCGCCGGTGCCGCCGACCTGGATGGCCTGAAGCAGGTGCGGCTGGATCATGCCGCCGACCGGTCCCCCTTGGCCTTGGCCAACCGCGAGATCGGGGCGCTGCCGCCGGCTGCGAAGGCCGAGGCGGGTCAGCGGGTCGGCCAGGCCCGGCAGCGGGTGAAACAAGCCTTGGCGGAGCGCCAGCAGGCGCTTGAGGCGGAACGAGATGAACTGGTCTTGGCCACCGAGACGGTGGATGTCACCAAAGGTTTCGATCGGGATCCGGTCGGCGCCCGGCACCCCCTGACCACCATCCAGGAGCGGATGGCCGACATCTTCGTCACCATGGGCTACGACGTGGTCGACGGTCCCGAGGTCGAGACCGAATGGCACAACTTCGACGCCCTCAACCTCGGACCCGATCACCCGGCGCGCTCCATGCAGGACACGTTCTTCATCGACTCCGCCGATTCGGGTGTGGTCCTGCGCACCCATACGTCGCCGGTGCAGATCCGCACGATGCTCACTCAGGAACCGCCCATCTACATGGTGGCGCCGGGTCGGGTGTTCCGCACCGACGAGCTGGATGCCACCCACACGCCGGTGTTCAGCCAGATCGAGGCCCTGGCCATCGACCGGGGGATTACGATGGCCCACCTCAAGGGCACCCTCGACCACTTCGCGGCCGCGTTGTTCGGCGACGGGATCGTGACCCGCCTGCGACCGTCGTACTTCCCGTTCACCGAACCCAGCGCCGAACTCGACCTGCAGTGTTTCGTGTGCCGGGGGGCGTCGGTGGGCGACCCGGATCACCCGTGTCGCACGTGCGGCAGTGAAGGCTGGATCGAGTGGGGCGGCTGCGGAATGGTCAATCCTCGGGTGCTGCGCGCCTGTGGCATCGACCCGGACGTGTACCAAGGCTTCGCCTTCGGCATGGGGTTGGAGCGGACGCTGATGTTCCGGCACGGCATCACAGACATGCGCGACATGGTGGAAGGCGATATCCGTTTCACCCTTCCCTTCGGACTGGAGGTCTGATGCGCGTCCCCGTCTCGTGGTTGCGCGAGTTCGCCCCGATTCCCGCCGATCAGACCGGCCGGGACATCGCGGCGCGTCTGATCGCCGCCGGTCTGGAGGTCGAGACCGTCGACACGATCGGCGCCGGTTTGACGGGCCCCCTGGTGGTGGGCCGGGTGGACGCCATCGAGGAACTCACCGACTTCAAGAAACCCATCCGCTTCTGTCGGGTGGCGGTCGGCGCCGATCATGGGCATCCCGACACCCCCGGGGAGCGCGGCATCATCTGCGGGGCCCGCAACTTCGCTGCGGGTGATCTGGTGGTGGTGGCGTTGCCGGGGGCGGTGCTGCCCGGCGACTTCGCGATCGCATCCCGGGAGACCTACGGCCGGGTCAGTGACGGGATGATCTGCAGTGAGCGCGAACTCGGGCTCGGCGACGACTACGACGGGATCATCGTGCTCCCACCGGATACCGCCGACCCCGGCACCGATGCTGCCCCGGTGCTGGGCGTGGGCGACGACGTCCTCGACATCGCTGTCACGCCGGACCGCGGCTACGCGCTGAGCATCCGGGGCGTCGCCCGCGAAGCCGCCACCGCTTACGGCGTTCCGTTCGCCGATCCCGGGGTGGAGTTGGCCGATCTCCCCGCCCCGGCGCAGGGAGCGGAACCGCATGAAGGCCGTACCGATGACCCCGACCGCTGCGACCTTTTCACCCTGCGCACGATCACCGGCTTCGACCCGGCCGCCCCCACCCCGGCCTGGCTACGCGCGCGCCTTATAGCGGGTGGCATGCGCTCCGTGAGCCTCGCCGTCGACGTCACCAACTACGTGATGCTCGAGACGGGGCAACCGCTGCACGCATTCGACCTCGACCTGCTGCAGGGGCCGGTGCGGGCCAGGCGCGCGCAGCCGGGGGAGACGCTCGAGACCCTCGACCATGTCCAGCGGCAACTGGTTGAGGACGACCTGGTCATCGCCGACGACCGAGGCGCCATCGGTCTGGCCGGCGTGATGGGCGGACTGACGTCCGAGATCAACGACGCCACGACCAACATCGCGCTGGAAGCCGCCCACTTCGAGCCGGGGGCGATTGCCCGGATGGGACGGCGCCACAAGCTGAGCAGCGAGGCATCACGCCGGTTCGAGCGCGGGGTCGACCCGGCGCTGCCGCCCTTCGCGTCAGAGCGCGCTGCCGCGTTGTTGCTCGAGTACGGCGGGGGAACCCACGTCGGCATGACCGCCGTCGAAGCCGCCCGGGAACCGGTCGTCATCACTATCGACGACGGCCTGCCCGGGCGGGTCGCCGGGATGCCGATCGACGGCTCGGTGGTCCGGGCGCACCTGACGACGGTGGGCTGTGACGTGGCTGCGGATGGCTCGGTGCTGCAGGTGACGCCACCCTCGTGGCGGCCAGACCTGACCGACCCTTACGACCTGGTGGAAGAAGTCCTGCGTCTGGTCGGCTACGACCGGATCCCGTCGGAACTGCCGGCGGTCCCCGCCCAGCACGGTCTGCCGGAGGCGCGGCGCCTGCGCCGGCTCGTGGGCACTGCCTTGGCGGGGAGTGGCTACGTCGAGGTGCCTTCCTACCCCTTCGTCGGGGAAACCGAGTTGGCTCGGCTGGGGATCACACCGGACGACCCGCGCTACCGCTCGGTGGTCCTGGCCAACCCCCTCAGCGATGAGCAGCCGTGGTTGCGCACCACGTTGCTACCGGGGTTGGTCGCCGCCGCTCGTCGCAACCTTTCCCGCGGGGCCCAGTCATTGGCGCTGTTCGAGCAGGGTTTGGTGTTCCTTCCCCGGGCGACGTTCAGTTCGCCGGAGCCGGTGCGACCGAGCGTGGCGGGACGACCGGACGACGGTCAGTTGGCTGCCTTGGACGACCTGCTGCCGGACCAGCCCCGGCACGTCGCCGTGTTGCTGGGGGGAGCGCGCGAACCCGCCGGTTGGTGGGGGCCCGAACGTCCGGTGCTGTGGGCGGATGCCATCGCCGCGGCTCACACCGTGGCCCGTGCGGTGGACTGTGACCTCGAGGTGACCGCCGGGGAACAGCCGCCCTGGCATCCGGGCCGCTGCGCAGTGTTGCGGATAGCCGGGGTTCCCGTCGGCTACGCCGGAGAGTTGCATCCGAAGGTGTGCGAAGCGGCCGGCCTTCCACCGCGGACTGCGGCGATGGAACTGGATCTGGACGCAGTCATCCGCTCCCGTCGACCGGTCGCTGTCGCCCCGACGGTCGGCACGATGCCGGTGGCCAAGGAGGACGTCGCCCTCGTGGTGGATGCCGACGTCGCGGCAGCCGATGTGCGGGGGGCGCTGATCACGGGCGCGGGCGACCTACTGGAGTCGGTGCGGTTGTTCGACGAATACTCCGGCGAACAGGTGGGTGCCGGTCGTAAGTCGCTGGCGTTCAGTCTGCGGTTCCGGGCGCCTGATCGGACGCTGACCTCCGACGAGGTGGCCGCGGCCCGCGACGCCGCGGTGGCAGCAGCGACGTCAGAGGTCGGGGCGACCCTTCGTTCCTGACGGGTGCGCTGGAACCTCAGTCCTCGGCGGCCGTGGCGAGCGCGTCTGCGAAGGTCTGCGGTGGCTGTGCGCCGCTGACGCCGTACTTGCCGTCGATGACGTAGAACGGGACCCCGGAGATCCCGTAGCGATGCGCCTGGTCGATGTCGGCCTGCACCGCTTCGGCGTACCTGCCGGAGCCCAGGGCCGCGACCACCTCGTCCCGGTCCAGCCCGACCTCGGCGGCGAGGTCGGCCAATTCGTCGATGTCTCCCAGGTGGCGACCCTCGACGAAGTAGGCGGCGAGCAGGCGTTCCTTCATCTGTTCCTGACAACCGCGCTCCTTGGCCAGATGCAGCAACTCGTGCGCCTTCAGCGTCTTGGTGTGCTGGACGTCGTCCCAGTGGTAGTCCAGACCCTCGGCTGCCGCCAGCTCCGCGACCTGATCCAACATCTGCCGGACCTGCCCCGGCGGCAGACCCTTGTGTTCGGCCAGGAAGTCCGCCGCGCTGCCGTGGTAGTCGGCCGGGACGTCGGGAGCCAGCTCGAAGGAGTGGTACTCGACGTCGATCGGCTCCGCACCGCCCGCCGCCTGGTACAGCCGAACCCCCTCGGCGAATCGGCGTTTGCCGATGTAGCACCACGGGCACACGACGTCGGACCACACATCGACCTTGACCACGCGCGTCACCCTAGCCGACATCAACGGTGGCGACGGCGTCCCGATCCGGGACATCGCCAACGGGACGATCACCAGTGCCGGGCCGAAGGTGGCTACGGCAACATGACCGTGATCGACCACGGTGCCGAACTCACCAGCGCCTACGCCCACCAGTCACGTTTCGTCCGCGGCCCCGGTCGCATCCGGCAAGGCGACTCCGCGGCTACGTCGGCGACACCAGTACCCGGGGCTTACCTGCGTGCGGGTCTACGGGTCACTGGTCGACGGTGGGCAGCATGACGGTGAAGGCGGCGCCGAGACCAGGGCCGGCGCTGTGGGCGGTGAGGCTGCCGTGGTGGTCTTCGACGACGGCGCGCGCGATGGTGAGGCCCAGTCCGCTGCCACCGTCGGCTTGGTTGGTGCGCGCGGGGTCGAGTCGGTGGAAGCGTTGGAAGATCGCTTCGAGCTGGTCTGTGGGGACGCCGGCGCCGGTGTCGGTGATCGTGATCGCCACCGTCTTATCCATGGTGGTGGCGGTCACGGTGACGTGACCACCGGATGGGGTGTGGCGTAGCGCGTTGTCCAGCAGGTTGGCGAGGACCTGCTGTAGTCGATCGGGATCCACGCTGACAATTGCGGTGGAGCCGTCGGGGTGGCAACGCAGTTCGATGTCGTGAGCGGCGTAACGGGGGGCGGCCGCGTGGCATGCGATGGTGATCAGTTCTGTCACCGGGATGAGTTGGGGGTGGAGGTCGAGGGCGTGTTCCTGGGCTGCTGCGGTGAGTTTGATGTCGGTGGCCAGTCGCCGCAGTCGTGTGACCTGTGCTCGCATCACGTCGTAGGTGTCGCCGTCGGCTGACACGATGCCGTCTTCCATGCCCTCGATGTTGACCTCAAGGGTGGCCAGTGGGGTGCGCAGTTCGTGAGCCAGGTCGGCGAGCAGTCGGGTGCGGGCCGCATCGGTGGCGGCGAGGTCATCGGCCATCTTCTGAAATGATGTTGACAGGGCCGCCAATTCGGGGCCGAATCCGCCTGTCGGCACAGCGATGGTGTACGTGCCGGCGGCGACGGCTTCGGCGGCGGTGGCGAGTTCCTCGACCGGTTTGCTCACTCGGTGCGCTAGGAACCACGACAGCAGTACAGCGGCGATGACGGCCGCCACCGCTGCGGCGAGGAACGCCACGCCCACGGACGACTCGAATGCTTCCAGGGCGTGTTGTTGCACGACCGGGGAGTCTTCTCCGGTCATCTCCAGGTGCTCCAGGAACAGACTGGGAGCCACCAATGCCACTGTCGCGGCCAGGGCTGCCCCAGCAAGGAGCAGCACCAGAAGTTGGGCGATGAACAGCCGGGTGGCCAGTCCCAGTGGACGCCTCATGGTGTGGCCATGCCGTATCCGACTCCCCGGACCGTTCGGATGAAACGCGGACTCGTGGCATCGTCGTTCAGTTTGCGGCGCAGGTGTCCGATGTGGACGTCCACGATGTGCTCGTCGCCGTACCAGTCCGGTCCCCACACCGAATCGATCAGCTGTCGGCGCGTGAACGCCCGCCGCGGGCTGGCGGTCAGTGCGTCCAACAGGTCGAACTCGGTGCGGGTCAGGTCCAGTTCTTCACCCGCCAGGCGCACTCGCCGTGCCGCGGGATCGACCATGAGGTCATCGAGAATCCGGCAATCGGCGGTGTCGGTGCTCTCGCCTGGGGCGGGTGGGGCCCCGATTGTGCGCGGGCGGCGCAGCATCGCGCGTACTCGCGCCATCAGTTCCCGCGGTGAGAAGGGTTTGGCCAGGTAGTCGTCTGCCCCCACGGACAGTCCGACGACTCTGTCAATCTCATCGTCGCGGGCGGTCAGCATGATGATGTAGCAGTCGCTGAAGGCACGCACTTGCCGGCATACCTCGACTCCGTCGAAGCCGGGCAGCATGACGTCGAGAACGATCAACTCCGGGTTGCCGTTCCGCGCCGCGTCGACCGCGGTCGGCCCGTCATGGGCCAGGGTGACGGTGAAGCCTTCTGCGGTGAGGTAGGAGGCGACCACCCGTGCGAGAGGCTCCTCGTCATCGACAACGAGGACTTGTCTCGGCGAGGGTGTACCGGCGACCGGTGTCACTGGCGGCCAGTGGTGGCGGGTCCCGTCATGGGGCCATTGTCCAGCAGCGCCCGCATCTGCTCGTAGTGGGCGGTGTCGATCTCTCCGGCAGCTAGGCGCCGATCCAGGACCTGTCGCGGGGTCTCATCGGGACCCCCGGGTGCGCCCGTGCGGGTGAGGGCCGCGACCGCCCAGACCGCAACGGCGATTATGACTGGCCACAACAGCATCATCGCGATCATCCACCCGTTCCATCCTTGGTTGTACCAACCCATCATGTCGACCTCCCACGTCCTCCTGCTCCTGTGTCTCCATGGTGTTCCCGCCACCGTGTTGGCCTGCTGGTGAACGTGTGAAGGTTTGATGAAGGACCAATTCTTCATGGAACCTTCACACGATTTGCGTCGAACCTCCGATGCGCTGGCGCAGCATCAGGGATGTGATCACCCAGACGCAGATGACCCGCCGCCAGGTTCTGGCGGGCCTGGTGGGGGTCGGGGCGACCCTGGGCTTGTCCGCATGCACGCGTGGCAGCAGCCTCACCGGTCCAGCGGAGGTCGCGGCCGCCGAATCAGTGCGACCGTCCACGGGAACCGTGCGGTCGATGACACTGCATGCCCGGCCGGTGCAGATCGACCTGGGGGGTCGGGTTGCCTCCACCTGGGCCTACGGCGACACCGTGCCGGGCACCGCGTTGCGGGCCACGGCCGGTGATCGGGTTCAGGTCGCGGTGCGCAACGACCTGCCCGAGGCGACCAGCGTGCATTGGCACGGCTTGGCGATCCGCAACGACATGGATGGTGTTCCCGGCGTGACCACCTCAGCGATCGAAGCTGGCAGCACGTTCGACTTCGATTTCGTGGTCCCGGACCCCGGTACGCACTGGTTCCATCCGCACACCGGGCTGCAACTGGACCGGGGCCTGTACGCGCCGTTCATCATCGACGACCCCCGTGAGCCCGGCGACTACGACGCCGAGTGGATCATCGTGTTGGACGACTGGACCGACGGCGTCGGCCAGACCCCGGACCAGATCTACGCCGAACTCGTTGCCGCCGGGCAGGACGCCGATTCCGGCATGGGGATGGGTATGGGTCAAAGCGGGATGATGGCCGACGGCGGGGACGTGACCTATCCGCTGTATCTGATCAACGGCCGTCCCGACAACGACCCCGACGTGTTTCCCGCGAAGCCCGGCGATCGGGTCCGGTTACGCATCATCAACGCTGGCGCGGACACGATCTTCACCGTCGCGCTGGCCGACCATGAGTTGAGCGTCACCCACACTGACGGCTACCCCGTGCGACCCGTGGCCACATCGGCGCTGCGGATCGGGATGGGGGAACGGTACGACGCGGTTGTCGACCTCGCCGACGGGGTGTTCGCGCTGGTCGCCGAACCGGTGCGCAAGTCCGGTCGCGCGCGAGCGATTCTGCGCACCTCCCGCACGGCCCCCACCCCACCGGCCACCGCACGCCCCCGGGAACTCGATGGCTACCCGCTGACCGTGTCCGCGCTGCAGGTCGGCGAATCCGCGGCACTGCCTGCCCGTACCCCAGACAGCGTCCAAGACGTTGCGCTGGCCGGGTCGATGGCGCCGTACGTGTGGACCATCAACGGCACCACCCACGACCACACCACCCCACTGACCGTCGCGCAGGGCCAGACCGGGCGGCTGCGGATCTCGAACATGTCGATGATGTCCCACCCCCTGCATCTGCACGGTCACACGTTCCAACTCGGCGACGCCGGCGGAACCGGACCACGTAAGGACACCCTCCTGATCCCGCCCATGGGAGCGGCGAACGTGGATTTCGCCGCCACCAACCCCGGGCAATGGATGGTCCATTGCCACAACGCCTACCACGCAGAGGCGGGCATGATGACCCGCCTGGACTACACCGCCTAGGAGAGAAATCCGATGAACCGCCGC
>WBZT01003474.1_pt1 | contig 10311 bp, 9 predicted proteins | sample 5204241 | NCBI WGS metagenome assembly WBZT01 (sample SAMN12344358, study PRJNA552823) | activated sludge metagenome | biome: Activated sludge suspended growth; feature: Nitrification reactor; material: Wastewater; isolation source: activated sludge from nitrification reactor of wastewater treatment...
CGAGCTGGCCGGGCAGCACCGCGATTACGCCGCCGGCGACGCCGCTCTTGGCCGGCATGCCAATGTGATAAATCCACTCACCCGCGTAATCATACATGCCGCACGAGCCCATCACGCTCAGCACGCTCTCGACGTATTCGCCGCGAATCGCCTGTTGGCCGGTGACAGGATTGATGCCGCGGTTGGCCAGCGTGGCGGCCATGACGCCGAGGTCGCGCGCGGTGACGGACACGGAACATTGCTGAAAGTACAGTTCCACCGAGGGAATCGGATCGCTGGTGAGGATGTCGAAATTCCGCAGCATGTGCCCGATGGCGCGGTTGCGATGGCCGGTTTCACTTTCGGAGCGATACACGGCGTCATCCAGCGCAAGTTGCCGTCCGGCATAGAGCGTGAACATTTCCATCAGGCGCCGCAACCGCGTGCGCGGTGACTTGCCCTCGATGAGCGCGGTGGTGGCGATGGCCCCGGCGTTGATCATCGGGTTCCGCGGGCGGCCCGTGCCCGGTTCGAGGCTGATCGAGTTGAACGCGTCGCCGGTCGGCTCGGTGGACACCTTGCTCAAGACGTGCGGCCGGCCATGATCCTCCAGCGCAAGTCCATAGACGAACGGTTTGGAAATGGATTGGATCGTGAAGGGCTGTTGCGCGTCGCCAACCTCATAAATGTTCCCGGTGGCCGTGACGAGACAGATGCCGAACCAGTTCGGATTGGCCTTGGCGAGTTCCGGAATGTAGGTGGCCACCTTGCCGTCCGTGGTGCCGGCAAAAGAGTGATGCAACGATTGCAGGTAATCCTGAATCGGCGAAGTAACGCTCGCTGCTTCGGTTGCTGGCATGAACGAATCCATTTGCGCCGCCGTTCTGAAAAAGCTGCGCGGTTTGCTGAACGGGAAACCTTCCCGCAGTTCCCGGCGACCGGTCGTGGAACTGCGGCGTGGCTGCCCGCGTTGCGGTTATTGGATCAAGTTTGCCCGCCGAATCGCAGCCGCCGTGCCAGCGGAATCACGGCTGCGGAAAATTCAGCATATCGTTGAAATTCGGAGAATTTGCGGCGACCCGAGCCTTCCCCGGAACCTCACCGGTCGTCATGATCGGTTGTCTTTTGCGCACGCTGAACGAAATGTCACCGCGCGCTGGCTGGCCGGTCATTCCGCTGCGAAACTGAACTCCAGTCCCATTGCCGCCGCTGGTTTGGCCAGCGACTGGCGCAAGGCCGCGACCGTCACGCTGGCGGGCAGCCGTAGTCTGGCCTTCGCGCGGAACAACGGCTCACCCGACATCGGCGCGCTGGTGCATTCGGTTTCCAGTTCCTCGACGTTCACACCTTGCTCCGCCAGCGCATGGGTGATTTCGCGCACAATGCCCGGGCGATCCGGGCCGAGCACTTCCAGCGTGGCGCAATGAGCTACGCCGAGGTCGGCCGCGGGTTCATCCGACCGCACGGTAATTTGCAACTCACTTAACTGCATCAGCGCCCGCTCCAGCGACGCGCGCTGATCCCGCGGCACGTGAACGCGCAGGATGCCGGCGAATTCCCCGCCCAGCCGGCACATGCGGCTCTCCAGCCAGTTGCCGCCGTGATCGGCCACGAGGCGGGCGATGGATTCGACGAGACCGGTGCGGTCTTTTCCGAGCACGGTCATGACAAGCGGGATTTGCATGAGCGGAGTGTTGCCGCGAAGCCGGCGGCTGACAAGCGCGTTCAAAAGAACAAACACCAAACGCCAAGCACCAGAGAAACTTCAAACATCGAAAATCATGGGCGCACTTTGAGGCTTGGTGCTTCCTTGGTGTTTGGTGTTTATCAATGCGCCGCTCCGACTGCTCCTTTCACCGGCCGGCAGAACCAGACGAACAGAATCATCGCCCCCATTACCACGCCGACGATGTAAAAGCAGTCGCCGTAAGCCATCACATGGGCTTCGCGACGGACGAGGCCGCCCACGGCAGCGAGCGCCTGACGGCCGGCGGTGATGCTGTCCGCGCCGAGGTTCTGGAAATGTTGCGTGAAACCGGCCAGCCGCTCCTGCGCGGCGGAGCTGAAGGCGGTGACGCTTTCGCCGAGGCGGACGGAATGAAGTTTTTCACGCCAGTCGAGTTGCGTGGCCAGCAGCGCGATGCCGATGCTGCCGCCGAGATTGCGCAGCATGTTGAACAGCGCGGAAGCCGAGCCGCTCTGCTCGTGCTCGATACCACTCGTCGCCAGCGCGGTCAGCGGCACGATGGTCAGCGGCATGCCGATGGCGCGCACGAGTTGGGCGAACTTGAGCTGGTCGTACGCGGTGAGGTTGGTCATCTCTGCGTTGATGAAGCAACTCGCGCCGAAGAATGCGAGGCCCACGGTGAGCAGGAGCCGCGCATCGAACTTCTTCAGCAGCGCCGCCGCGATGGGCATCATGATCAACTGCGGCGCACCGCTCCACATGATCGTCCAGCCGATTTGCTCGGCATTGTAACCCTGCACTTGCGCGAGATACATCGGCAGCAGGAATGTCGCGCCATACATCGCGAAGCCGAAAGCCATGCTCACGACGGCGCCGAACCCGAAGTTGCGCCGCGCCAGCAGGCGCAAGTTGATGAACGGCTCGCGGCGCTTGAGTTCGATCACCACGCATAGGACGAGGAACACCGCCGCCGTCACGCCGAGCGTCGTGATGGCGTGCGAATTGAACCAGTCGTTGCGGTTGCCTTCCTCGAGGAACACGATGAGCGAGCCGAGGCCCACGGCCATCGTGCCGATGCCCCACCAATCGCCCCGCCGCAGCAGCAACAGCCTCGGTTTTCCTCGTGCAGTCCCCAACCGATGGCGGCAAGCATCAGCACGCCGGGAATCAGATTGAGATAAAAGATCGCCGGCCAGCCGTAGTTGTCCGTGAGCCAGCCGCCCACGGTCGGTCCGATGGCGGGCGCGAACGTGGCGGTCATGCCGAACAAGCCATAACCGAACGGGCGTTCCCCGGGCGGCAGCAGTTTGAGCACGAGGGTGAATGCCATCGGAATCAACACGCCGCCCGTGAAGCCTTGCAGCACGCGGAAGGCGATCATGCTGCCGAGATTCCAGGCAAAGGCGCAGGCGACCGAGAACGCGAGAAAGAGCAGCGTGTTCGCCAGCAGATAACGTCGCGTGCCGAACACGTCCGCGAGCCAGGCGGTGAGCGGGATGACGATAATCTCCGCGACGAGGTAGCTGGTGGAAATCCACGAACCTTCGTCGAGCGTCGCACCGAGCGAGCCGAGAATGTCCGGCAGCGAGGAGTTGGTGATCTGGATGTCGAGCACCGCCATGAACGCGCCCAGCATCGCGCCCCATAAGGCGATCCAGCGGCGCAGGTGTAGTGGGGCAGGCGTCTCGCCTGCCAAAGTCCCGCTCGCCGTCCCGGCTGGCGTTGCTGCCTCCAGGCGGGACGCCTGGAGGGACCGTGGCAGACGGGACGTCTGCCCCACTATCATCGCGGCCAAGCTTCTCATTGCCGCACCTTCACCCTGACCACCGCCGACATTCCAGGCGAAATCCGGCCGGAGAAGCCCTGCACGCTCGACTCATCGAATACGATTTTCACCGGCACGCGCTGCACGATCTTCGTGAAATTACCCGTGGCATTGTCGGGCGGCAGCAAGGCGAACTGCGCCCCGCTCGCCGGCGCAATGCTCTCGATGCGTCCGCTGAATTCGTGTCCCGCAAAGCTGTCCACCGTGAGCGTCACCGGCTGGCCGGCGCGGAGCCGGTCGAGTTGAGTCTCCTTGAAGTTCGCGGTCACCCAGACGGTCGGTTGCACCACCGCCAGCAGTGCCTGGCCGGGTTGCACGCGGTTCCCGACCTCGACGTTCTTGCGCCCGATGCGCCCCGCCGCTGGCGCGAGGATTTCGGTGTAAGTCAATTGCAGCTTCACGTCAGCGAGCTGGGCCGTGGCGGCTTTGGCCTGCGCCTCGGCGGCCACCACGGCGGCTTTCGTCGCGTTCAACGAGGCGCGCGCGGAATCGAGTTCCGCCTTGGCGGTATCGAATTCCTGTTTCGAGATGGCGCTGTTTGCCTCGCGGAACAGCCGCTCGGCGCGGTCGAAGTCCAGTTGCGTTTTGTGGGCCAGCGCTTCGTCGCGTGAAACCTGCGCCCGCACCTGCGCCACCTGCGCCTCCGCCTGCGCAAGCGCCGCGAGGGCCTTGTCCTGTTCGACCTTCAGATCGCTCGCATCCAGCCGCGCCAATACCGTGCCGGCGGCCACGTCCTGATTTTCGGCCACGAGCACTTCCGTGACGTTCCCCGCGATGCGCGTGCTCACTGTGTGAATGTGGCCGGCGATGTAGGCGTTGTCCGTCGTGACCCAGGTGCGTGTGTAACTCCACCAATGAAAGCTCCCATAACCCGCCGCGACCAGGAGCGCGAGGACTCCCGCCCCCAACTTCGCCCCACGGCGTACGCGCGGCGAATGCGGCGCTTCGCCACCGGTGCTGCCGGTTTGGGTGGGTTTCTCCGCGGGCACGGGCGTCACTCGCGGCAATTCCGGTGTCCCGATTCCCTCGATCTTCAAGCTGTTCACATTCATATCCATCACCGGTTTTCTTGTAGCTCCGTCGCGCAGACGCGGCTAATACCTTGTTTCTTGGTTGCGCCATGCTTTTCCGATATGGTGGCGGCATGGAACTGCGGCATTTGCGCTACTTCGTGGCGGTGGCGGAGGCATCGAATCTCACACGCGCGGCGGCGAAACTTCGCGTGGCGCAACCCGCCCTCAGCCGCCAGATCAAGGACCTCGAGGACGAACTCAGCGCGCCGTTGTTCGAGCGCACCCGTACCGGGGTGCAACTCACGCGCGCCGGCCGCGCGTTTTATCCCAAGGCGCGCGCGGTGCTCAAACAAGCCGCCGACGCGGTCAACGATGCGCGTACGGCCGGCGGGGCGATTTCGGGCCGCTTGGCGGTGGGCTACGAGAACGGCATGTTGCTGAATCACCTCGCGCCGGTGATTGCGGCGTTTCGCCGCGCGCATCCCAAGGTGGAATTCGATTTCTTTTATGGAAAAGCCCCAGAGCAATTGAAGGCCTTGCGCGACACGCGAATTGATCTCGGCACCATGAATCTGTTCGTGCCGACCGAAGGATTGGAGCACCAGACGGTGCTGCGGGTGCCGGTGAAAGTGGTCTTGCCGGCGAAGCATCCGCTGGCGAGACAGGCGGAGTTTGCGCTGACCGATCTGCGGAACGAGGATTTCGTCCTCTGCACGCGCGAGTCGCGGCCCGAGTTTTACGACGAGTTTTTCCGTCAGTGCGCCAATGCCGGCTTTCATCCGCGCGTCGTCAAGGAAGTCGGCGGCCACCCGAGCAACATGCTTGGCCTCGTGTCCGTGGGCGTGGGCGTGAGCGTTTATCCCCATTTCGACCAGGTCGAGCGGATGCACGGAATTGTCTGGCGGCCATTAATCAGGCCTGCGCGAACGGTGGATTTCGCCCTGGTGTGGCGCGCGAAAGCCGTGTCGCCGGTCGTACGGGAATTCATTGCCTGCGTGGAAAAGGAACTGCCTCTGGTTGACACCGCGGAAACGAGCTAGACTATCGACGTGCCCAAGCTGGTGGATAAACTTCGCGGCCGCGGCGTGACGTCGAATCCGACGAACCGCTTCGTGTCCGTTGCAAGCGAGCGCTTCGAGGATTATGACGATTCCGAAGATCCCGCGCCGCGCACGCAGTTGATTGCCGACGCCAGCGCCAGCCTGATCACCTACAACGAGAGCCCGGACATTCCGTTCAACGCCAGCCTCAACGTCTATCGCGGCTGCGAGCACGGTTGCGCCTACTGCTACGCCCGGCCGTATCACGAATATCTTGGTTACTCGCCCGGCCTCGATTTCGAGACGAAGATCGTCGTGAAATACCACGCGCCGGAGTTGCTGCGGAAGGAACTCGCATCGCCAAAATGGAAACCGCAGGTGCTCGCCATGAGCGGCGTGACGGACTGCTACCAACCCGCCGAGCGCAAACTGCAACTCACCCGCCGCGTGCTGGAAGTGCTGCTGGAATTCCGCAATCCCGTCGGCATCGTCACAAAAAATCACCTCGTCACGCGCGATGTAGATTTGCTGGCGCGACTGGCGAAATTCAACGCGGCCGTCGTTTATGTTTCCATCACCACCCTCGATGCGGAACTCACGCCCAAGCTAGAACCGCGTGCCGCTCTGCCGAAGATGCGTCTGGCGGCGATCAAAACTCTGGCCGAAGCTGGCGTGCCGGTGGGCGTAATGCTCGCGCCGATGATTCCCGGCCTGAACGATCACGAGATGCCGAAGATCATCGCCGCCGCCGCCGAAGCGGGGGCCACCTCCGCCGGATTGGTCCCGCTGCGATTGCCCTTCGCCGTGAAGGACATTTTCGCCGACTGGCTCGCGCGCCATTTCTCCGACCGGAAGGAGAATGTTATGAATCGCATCCGCTCGTTGCGTGGTGGAAAGTTGAACCAGGCCGACTTCGGCGCGCGGATGCACGGCGAAGGCATCTGGGCCGAGCAACTCCGGCAGATGTTCTCCGTGGCCACACGCAAACATGGGTTGAATCAGCGCGAGTACAAACTTTCCACGGAACATTTCCATCGGCCGGGCGGCAGGCAACTTGACTTGTTGTAACGCTGGCCGGTTTTACTCCTGGCCTGTCGTTCAGTCCGGTGCATGGGCGCGGGAAATGTCGTTGACCCTTCTTCGCTTCGACATAGAGTCGTCACGTGGATCAGCCACACCCAACGGATTCTGTGACTGGTGTATTTTGGGAGCAACACGCCAACATCGTCGTCTAATCAGGTATATGAAAACACATCCAACCCTCGCGTTAGTACTGTTATGCTGCTGCCTGACACCAGCATTTTCGCAATCGCCGGTGCAACCACCCACCATCAACGTCACCGGGTCCGCGGAGGTGAAAGTTGCCCCGGACGAAATCGGTTTGCGGGTCGGCGTCGAGTCGCGCCACCCAAACCTCGAGATGGCGAAAAAGCAGAATGACGATGCGGTTGCCAAGGCGCTTGCGTTCCTGAAAGCCAGCGAAATCGCCGCCAAGGACGTCCAGACGGATTTCATCAACATCGAACCGACCTATGACCACGACGTCTCACGGACGACGCCCACGACCTACGTGGTCCGCCGATCCATCGAGATCAAGCTGGTGAAGATCCCGAAGTTCGAGGGGCTGTTGACCGGCCTGCTGACGAATGGCGTTAATAACGTCCACGGGATTGACTTTCGTACCACCCAATTGCGCAAGCACCGGGATTCAGCCAGGGCGATGGCGATTAGGGCCGCCAAGGAGAAAGCCGACGCACTGGCCGTCGAACTGGGGGTCAAACGCGGCAAGGTTCATCACATTGATGCGAGCGAAGGAGGCGGTTGGTGGAGTTCATCCGCTTACTGGGGCGGACGATACGGCAGCGCGATGTATCAAAACGCCGTTCAGAATGTCGGTGGCACGGCAGAGACAACGGATGATACACTTTCGATCGGCCAGATCAGCGTGTCAGCATCGGTTAACGTGTCTTTCCTGATCGAATGATGCCGCTTGAGCGCCTCGCCGGTTGCGGTAAGCCGGCGGAGTGGTTCTGAGTTGGGTTGCCTTATTCCCGCGGCCACTGCCCAAAATTCTTCTTTGGCTTGCGCATCATGCCGCGTATCGTGTGCGGCACGGAATTTTTAACCCGATAACTTTATGGCCAGAACTGAACGTCATCGCATTCCCAATCGCACCATCCATAATCGCGAAGCCATCGCCGAAATGCCGGAATGGCTGAAGGAAAAAAATTGCCCGCACAAGAAGAAATACATGGCGGGCAAACGCATCCACCCGAAGAACCTCACCGGCAAGGAAAAACTCACCTACATGGTGGACGAATGTTTCCTCGCCTACAATTCCGCGCGGCTCAAGGAAGCGTGCCAGCTTTTCTCGGAGCGCATGCTTGCGCCCGATGTGACCATCGGCATGAGCATTTCCGGCGCGCTCACGCCGGCTGGGCTCGGTTGCTCCAGCATCATCCCGCTCATCAAGGCGGGTTTTGTGGACTGGATCGTTTCTACCGGCGCGAACCTGTATCATGATTTACACTTTGCCCTGAACTATCCGGTTCACTCGGGCAGCTTCAAATTCGACGACACCGATCTGCGCGACAACGATCTCGTCCGCATCTACGACGTCGTGATTCCTTACTCCGATGGTTTGATGGCCACGGACGATTTGCTGCGCGAAATGTTCATGCAGCCGGAATTCCAAAAGGAAATGGGTTCGGCGGAATTGCATCATCTCATCGGCAAATACGCCGCCGAATGGGAACGCAAGAACAAGCTCAAGGACGTGAGTGTGATGGCCGCCGCGTATCGCGCGGGCGTGCCGTGCTACACCAGCTCGCCGGGCGATTCGACCATCGGCATGAACGTGGCCGGCGTGGAATTGCGCGGCTGCAAATTGCGGGTGAATCCTTCGATTGACGTGAACGAAAGCACCGGTATCGTCCTTGCGGCAAAGCGGGCAGGCGGACGCAGTGGCGTCGTGTTGTGGGGCGGCGGCAGCCCGAAGAATTTCACGCTGCAAACCGAACCGCAAATCCAGGAAGTGTTGCGTATCAAGGAATTTGGCCAGGACTTCTTCATCCAGGTCACCGATGCCCGGCCCGACACTGGCGGTTTGAGTGGCGCCACTCCGAGCGAAGCGGTGAGTTGGGGCAAGGTGGATCCGACCAAGCTGCCCGACGCCGTGGTCTGTTACACCGACACGACCATCGCGATGCCGATCCTCACGCATTACGCGTTGGCGAAACACAAGCCGCGCAAGCTGAAGCGGCTCTACGACCAACGCGGCGCGATCATCAAGGCGCTCACGAAAGAATACTTTAAGCACAACGTCGGCGTGAAGATGCTGGACGGAAGCGATCCGGTTTATTGATCGGTTGCTACAAATTGACGAGCGGGCCGGGAGCGATTCCGGCCCGTTTCTTTTTACCAACGGCTGGCGCTGGGCCTTAGAGCGGTTTCAATAAAACTCTAGCCGAATGATGCATATGGAAGTTTCCCCCTCACCCCGGCCCTCTCCAGCCGGGAGCGGGAGAACCGCGCGCTGCGTCCGGGTCAAGGTCTCGCTGCCAGCGGCTCGAGGACGCCAAAAGTTTCAGAAATTGTCCAAGCGCGATCCCCTCTCCCAGCGGGAGAGGGTAAGGGTGAGGGTGAGCGCTGCGCTTCGGCCATACGGCCAGAGTTTTAATTAAACCGCTATAGCTTCTTCCGCTTCCCGTTTGACGGCTGGCTCGTCGGTTTGAAACCGTCCGGCTTGGTGCGAATCCACGCAGCGAATTTCGCAACTTCCGGATGCGCCGCGAGTAGTTGGAGCGTGTTGAACTCTCGCTCCAAGGTTTTCTCCGTGAAGAGCGCGTGAACGTGGCTGTGACACGGCCGGCAAAACCACGCGAGCCGGTGCTTCACCTCGTGCCGGTCGAATTCGCGCTTGTTCCGCTTGTTCGCGTGGCGCGCCTTGGGAATCAAGTGGTGCTTCGTCAAATGACTGACCTGCCGTCCGCACAGTTCGCAGAGGCCGCTCATTCCTTCTTCGCTCCGAGTTTGTCCAGCGCCACAGCCGCAAGAATGACGAGGCCTTTGATCACTTGCTGCCAGAACGGCGAGACTTCCAGCAACACCAGCCCGTTGTTGAGCACGCCGATGATCAGGCAGCCGAGCACCGTGCCGAGAATCGAGCCGCGTCCGCCGCTTAGCGACGTTCCGCCGATCACGACCGCGGCAATGGAATCCAGTTCGTAGCCAAGACCCGCCTTCGGATCGGCGGCGTCGAGGCGCGCGGTAAGAATCAATCCTCCCACCGCCGCAAGCGCGCCGCCGAGCGCGTAAACCCAAACTTTGACGCGGCTCACATTCAGCCCGGCGAAGCCTGCGGCTTTTTCGCTGCCGCCGACGGCGTAAATGTAGCGGCCCAGCGTGGTGTGAATCGAAATCAGGAAGAACGCGACAACGAGCGCGGCGGAAATCCAGATTGCCGTCGGCACGCCCAGCCAGAACCCGGCGCCGATGAAGCCGAACTGCGGACCGAGCGCGGTGATGGGAAAGCCATTCGTCCACAGCATCGTCAGCCCGCGTCCGATGCTCAGCATGCCGAGCGTCGCGACGAACGGCGGCAGATTAAAGCGCGTGATTGCCATGCCGTTGAACCACCCCAACGCGAGGCCAACGAGAATTCCGGCCACGATTGCGCCGAAGACGGTGAATTGGAGCTGCACGCCGAGGAACTTCAGCGCCAGCCCGTTCTTCAACAACCCCGCCGCCACTGCGCCGGACGATCCA
>WBZT01003475.1_pt1 | contig 10310 bp, 4 predicted proteins | sample 5204241 | NCBI WGS metagenome assembly WBZT01 (sample SAMN12344358, study PRJNA552823) | activated sludge metagenome | biome: Activated sludge suspended growth; feature: Nitrification reactor; material: Wastewater; isolation source: activated sludge from nitrification reactor of wastewater treatment...
GGAGCCGGAATCGAACCGGCACGCCTGTTTAGGGCGAGGGATTTTAAGTCCCTTGTGTCTACCAATTTCACCATCCGGGCATGTCTCGAATGCGGTGCGTATTCTAACATTCTCTAGACTATTCTGATAATCATTCGCTGATTTTTTTGAGAAAACGAGGTACAAAAAAAGCGCATCACTATACGCAATGCGCTTTAAATTCAACAAAAGACGTTATGGATTGATTAGCTCACGCACAATCTGCCATTGACTACCAATCTTTTCAAAATCGAGCTGTTTGTTTACCTTGTCTGCAAAGCTTTTCACCGGAATACGTTTAGCATTGCATATTTCACAGCCCATACTATCTTTGGCCTTTTTAAGTTTGTATTTGGTAACACTATAATCCTGATCAAATACTGCTTGTGCCTTATCACCATTGCAGGTGACTTTCATATTGCTAAGCTCCAATTCAATCTTGCCATAACCAACGATACGTGATTTACGCTGCTTCTCCCAATCCTGCCTAGTCAGTGGCGGCTCTGGCGTAAATTTGTCGGCATAGAATCGCATGTAGTTATCAAAATCCTTGTGTCGCCAAGCCGATGCCCAGTCGTTCACGCGGGAAGTTACTTCATCAACGCTACAGATTTCTGCAGGTTTAACCATTGGTTTTGGCATCACTTTTTCATTTGCCACACTTAAAGGTTTTGCATTAGCTACTAGGCTAGCCTTATCTACAACCAGCATTTCAGGTGCGGCCGCCTTACATGTCTGATAGTTTTCGGTGTAATCAGCCTGACCGATGTCCGGCAAATCGCCACGCACAACACCCAGCTTGTTTAAAAGCTGTCCTTGACTGGTATAGGTTCTGGCATATGCTGTATACATATCGCGCTCTGTATTGGTATAACTGCGCTTAGCCTGAAAATATTCGTTCTCAGTATCTAGCAAATCCAGCAATGTACGCTGCCCAATATCAAACTGCTTACGATAGGCTTCCCTCGCTTTTTCAATCGAGAGTTGGTGCTGATTCCGATAACCAAGCTGTTCTTTCAAGCTGATAATATCGTTATATGCGATCACCAATGTTTGACGTGTGTCTATACATGCCTTATCCCGCAAATCGTGCGAGGTATTGAGCTTTTCACCAGCCTGTGCAATCATTGCCTTGTCTGAAAGACCGTTGAACAGATTAAAAGTGGCTACCAATTCCAGCGTATCTGCCGCCATACTGCTATTTCTGCCATCAGAACTCACATCCAAGTTTTTTCTTCCCTGCAAGTCAAGACGAGGCATATACCTGGCTTTTCTACCTTCAAGCTCTTGCTGAGTCGCCACGATATTCTCGATGGCCGAAAGAAGCTGCGGGTTTTGTTTATAAGCAACCATCAGCGCCTGATTTGCGTCAGGCTCTACACCATCTTTGAAAAAATCGACCTCGTGGAGTGTATCAGGCGGCAATTCACCCGAGAGACGCTGAAAACGCGCTGTTACATTTTGTAGATTTGTGGTCTCCGTCAAAAGGTTTGCTTCCGCTAGCGCCATACGCCCGCTGGCCTGCTCCAAGTCAACCCGACGGGCTACCCCAGCAGTTACACGCTCCTCGATGCGGTCGTATAACTGCTTATGTACAATGTAGTTATCTTTGGCATAATCGACCAACTGACGATAGCGCTGAATGTCAATATAGGCCCTGACCAGATCGAGCGCTGTGTTTTGCATGCTATTCTGCAATTCGTAATAACGCACACGTGCCGCATGATCCAATCGATTCACTTCGCTTCTGGTAGCAAAACCATCAAATAACATTTGCCGAAGCACTAACTGCGTCTGTCTGTCCGGTGTGGCAGTATTGCCGATATTAGGGGTCAGCCGTTCCTGGCTCCGCCATGTAGAAACAATGTCGGCATGAGGATAATACCCACCCTTTGCAGCATTCTGGTCCTGTAATGCCGCTTTGTAGTTGTGGAAATTTGCCTGAACCTCCGGATTGGAGATGACAGTTTTTTCGACGATTTCTTTGAGTGTCGCGGGAGTCTCGGCATGTGCGGGGCATGTCCCCAACAAAGCTAAAACTACTACAGCTCCCCGATATATTATTTTCATCATTGTTAATATCGTTCTTGTAATTAATCTTTTAAATTCATGGGTAAAACCATCCTAATCCAAAGATTCAACCCAATCGTTTTAATTTATACTTCTTGTTCAGGGCGCTAAACAGATTCGTACTTAAGTAATCGTCATAACGCCATACTTGGACAATTGGTTTACTAGCAGCGGCAAACCCAAGCACAAAAAATTCACCGCTGCCTGATTCTAATACATTGACACTATTATTACAAAACTAATCAAAAACAGAACCGTGAAAAAACATAGCCCAATCAGGCTATTTGTATGTTTTTTTACACTTTTTTCTATCATTAGCTTTGCAATAGCGACAGATTTCACCAAATTAGCCAATCTGGCTAACCAACGCTACGGCGAAAGCGCCTACAAAACTATCCTGGAGTTGCAATTCCTGGTCACGAACTTAAGAACCGCGACAGATCAAGAAAAGCTAAGACAAGTCAATCGCTTCTTTAACGAAAAAATTGCTTTTGATGAAGACCGTGTGATATGGGGTGAAACAGACCACTGGGCAACACCGCTGGAATCGATTGGCAAAAAGCGCGGCGACTGCGAAGACTACAGCATTGCAAAATACATATTCCTACGCGAGCTAGGCATACCCAATGAACGCTTAAAACTCACCTATGTTCGTGCCCAGATAGGTGGCCCGCATAGCGGTATTTCTCAGGCGCATATGATACTAAGCTACTATGAAACGCCCAGCTCGGATCCTTTGATACTGGACAATCTGGTTTCCGATGTGTATGCGGCTTCACGTCGTATTGATTTAACCCCCATTTTCAGCTTCAATAGTGAAGGTCTGTGGACAGGCACAGCAAACATCCCCCATGGCACTTCACTCAACAATCTATCGCGCTGGCGCAATGTGCTGGCACGCATTCAACAGGATGGTATTGAGTAATATGGATAGGAACCGACATGTCTCTCATTAAACAATTATGGTTAGCGATTATCTTTGTCATGACTATGGCCTTTGGTGCTGGTTTTATCATTAGCATCATGACAAGCAAGCATTATCTGGAACAACAATTGCAGATAAAAAATACGGATAACGCCGTGTCTTTGGCGCTATCCATCTCGCAGATGAAGAAAGACCCCGTCGCCATTAATCTCATGTTATCCGCGCAATTCGATAATGGTCATTATCAATTCATCAAACTTACTGCGCCTGATGGCAAAGTGCTTAGCGAGCGTATGGACAGCAGAATTTCAACTGATGTGCCAGCATGGTTCAAAAGACTGGTTCCCATCGAACCAGAAATCGGCGTTGCGCACATTCAGGATGGGTGGTCACAATACGGCACATTACTGCTTGCGAGCAAAACTGATTTCGCGTATTCCGAACTGTGGAAATATATGTACTGGACATTATTCTGGAACATTACCATTGCTGTCGTATGCGGGATCATCGGGTCATTGATGTTAAAAATGATCCTTCGCCCTCTCAACGAAATGGTAGAAATGGCTGATGCAATTGGTGATAAGAACTTCATCACCATGAAAGAACCCAGAACGCTCGAATTCAAATCCCTGGCGCAGGGGATGAACCGGCTATCGCAGCGCATCAAGGGCATGTGGGTGACACAGTCCCAACTGCTCGATCAAATGCGGATCGAGGCAAATTATGACGCAGTAACAGGCCTGATGAACCGTAAGTATTTCAGTAGCCGTGTTAATGCTTGTATTGCCAACGATGAGAACTTTACCAAAGGGGTATTGGCTATATCACACATCAGCAATCTGGCAGAAATTAACGAAAAACTAGGCACTGCTGAGTCTGATGCTGTGTTAAAAAGAATGGGAACTTCATTGGACATTTTTTGCCAGAAGCACCCCAATCTGTTTGCCGGCCGCTTGACTGGTTCTGATTTTGCGGTTTTTTCAACCGAGCCCGTTGATAGCAACCTTTTATGTGGGCAAGTAAAGAGTACCCTGATGCAGGCTGCTGGTTTGGAGAATCGATTCAAAAACTTTGCCTTGCCGACCATTTCCAGTGTCCTCCATAAATCTGAAAGACTCAATGCGTTAAATGATCTTATCAAAACCATTAAATATAAAACGAGTCCCGCAGAAGCAGATATTCTGGAGTTACTGGACAAGAATGATTTCACCAAATACGAAGATCACGATGAAGCAGAATGGCGTACGATGTTGGCATCTGCCCTGGATGCGAAACGTTTGAAACTTGCCGCATTCCCGGTAATAACAGCTGACGGGAAACTCATCCATCAGGAAAGCCCTGCAAGATTGCAATTGATTAAAGGTGGCAGTTGGCACTCTGCCGGTGAATTTATTGCTTGGGCAACACAATTGGGGCTGATAACCCAATTGGATTATCTGGCTATCGAAACTGCAGTCAAATCGCTCAACAAAAATGATGCGCAATCTATCGGGTTGAATATCTCCACCAATACCATCTGCAATCCGGAATGTCTTGGCCGCATTAGCAAACTACTAAAACGCAACCCTCAAGCCGCAAGCAAGTTGTGGCTAGAGGTTCCAGAACACGGGGTCTTCCAGAATCTGCCTCAGTTCAGAGAGTTTTGTGCACTCATTAAGCCCCTGGGCTGCAAACTAGGTATAGAGCATGTCGGGGCAGAAATCAGTCAACTGGGTGAATTGCATGATCTCAATTTAGACTATATCAAGATTGATGCATCTATCATTCATAGCATTGACCAGAACCCAGGCAATAAAGCTTTCCTGAAAGGGATTTGCCTGATTGCACACTCGATTGGCCTGGTAACAATCGCGGAAGGCGTGCATACCGAGTTTGAATTATCTATACTGCCCTCTCTTGGCATCGATGCGATGACAGGGCCGGCTATAAAAGCTAGCGAGGCTTAAAAAACAAAAAGCACGGCATGCCATGCTTTTATTGGCTATTTTTTACATCATTCACGACATGAAATGTTCTTCATCCAGCAAATGAAGCTTGGTATTTCTCATCCGTAAGCCTTGGCGCTCAATCAAGCGTTTTTGTGCAGCCTCGGGGAAATCGGTAAACCTGATGAAATCACGATCGATCAATAAGGAAATCAGATCTTCCAACACCCGTGCAAGCTGGATGTCGCTCTCACGAAAAGGATCCTCTGATTTGATTGCGGAATCCAAATATTCCAGATATTCTTTATTGCCGGATTCCAGTTCTTCCCAGCCAGTCATCAGCATGCTCGTCTGACTGATTGCCTGAATTTTACCGTCGGCACCTCTTAATACGTATGGCATCCTGGCCTCCAAGTGTTGATATACCTCACCATATTGATACTTATCGGTCAGATTTTGCAAAACTAAAGACTTGAAGGAATAATTTAAACCATCAAATAAAAACCCGGATTTCTCCGGGTCTTTATCTTAGTTGTACAATTATTAGTCAACAATCAGCTTGTTGTTGGTCAACAGGTTTTGGATAACCGCCTGGTCATCTGCCAGGCTTTGTATCAAATCAACGCCTGTCAAGGTGATTCGCTGCACATCTTTGGTTGGACTAAATCCGTTTGCGAAGCCACCATTATCACTGATGTGGATGATGGTGTTGCCACCCACGACTTCAAAGTGCAGATAAGATGCCAGATTGCCTGCATCATTACCTATATGCTGTTCGCCTGTCAGTAAATCACGCAGATCCAGCACATCACCTCCTGATCCAGCGGCCGCAGGGTCGAAATCTGTAATCACATCTACCGCAGGGCTACTTGTAGTACCCTTATCAGCAAGTTCCCATTTGAATGTATCAACTCCGATACCTCCACCTGTGAGAGTGTCGTTGCCGGCACCACCTACAATCACATCGGCCCCCAAACCGCCGTTGATGATGTCATTGCCGGCTCCGCCGTTGATGTAGTCATCACCGTCGTTGCCGCTCAGGTTATCGTTACCGTCATCGCCGAAGATGGTGTCCTTGCCAGCACCGCCTGTAATCGTATCGTTGCCTGCATTGCCATAAAGCTGATCGTCATCTGCTCCGCCATCAATGATATCGTTGCCGTCACCGCCCCGCACGATATCGTAGCCTGCGCCAGCATTGATCGTATCGTCGCCGGCAAAGCCTGAAATAGACTCATTTCTTGCAGAGCCACTGATGGTGTTGTTTGCTGACGTACCTGCAATATCATCAATGATATTGTTCAGCGTCAAGGTTGCACTGGAGGTGTCGCCATCAACATCTGTAATCGTATAGCTGATGACCTCTGGCGCTGGCGCTGCAGTACCGGCCGTATCCAGAATAGTGGAATATCGTACAGCCGAGATACTTCCGTACGCACCAGGGTATGAACCCACACCACCCGCATCAATGATAATCTTGCCAATGCCAGTAAGACTTGCTGGCAAGGCCACGTTGCCTTCCAAATTGCTGGCAAACTGGCCTATCAAATCCCCATGCACGTTATAAACGTTGTAATTGAAAGCATTGGTACCTCCAAGATTACTATTAGAAGTATCTACGGTAATCGTGACACCTTGCACACCATGTGGGTGAAGACTGGTATCAAAAGTAATGACCAGGCTTTCCAGGCTATCGATCCTGGTGTTTGTATTGCCTACGATACCCACACCATCGGCATCAGGCGTATTGACTGCCGCGCTGCCTTCTGCCGCGCTTGTTCTCGCAATACCGGTTAACGTCATACCTGCTGTTGCAGCCGTCGTCACCAAGGCCGCACTTGTTAGCGCGTAATTCGTAGATGCGCCAGTCACATTCGTAGAGAGCTCTGCGGTAGGCGGGGCATATCTATAATAGCCTTCCTCATTAAACACCAAAGTAGAGCCATTCGTTGCATGTGTCCAAGTAAGCGTATTAACACCTGACACAGAAGTGACAGTATAGGTACCGCCTAGTGCTGGAGTCGAACCAGCCAACGTCGTCAGGTCGAATGTAACACCCTTGAACACGATGGAACTGACTGTCCCGTTATCGCCTGGGTTATCCTCACCAGAACGGCTTGTGCTGAACGAAGTCAGTTGTACGTTATCACCACCATCTGTGCCGATAGCAGTTATCACATTACCTTCGAAGAAGGTTGCGTTACCAAGCAAGGTATCGATGTCATTCTTAGCTTGTGGCTTGCCATCGACGATTTGAATGGTTTGCTTGCCGGAAGCAGTATCGCCATCTCCATCGGTGGCAACGAATCTGATATCGAACTGCTCGCCTTCGCTTGCCAGGCCAGCCGTTTGGTATGTATATTCTCCGGTGACAAAGTCAAACACCAGAATCCCATCTGCAAATCCATTACCAGCGTTAAGTGTGAGTGAACTGCCAGCCAGCGGGAATCCGGTCGCTGGGAATGGTCCTACCACACTGATCTGGTTAGTACCGGTATTGTAAGTGAATGTCACATCCGTATCAGCGACATTATCGCCATTCGTATCCAGCCTCATAATCAAGCTGCTGATATATCCGCCATCTGCACCAAAGTTGAGGCTGGAATTAGCCGCGCTGCCCGCAATCGAGCCGCCAAACGTGGCAGGGACGGAAGCCAGAAGCACATCATCCAAGGCAGCGACATTCGTCACAATGATGGCGGCATCCTGCACGCCGCTTGCGTCACTGTCCACATTATGGATGTTATTCAATTCTGTCGGATTGGAGATATCAGATGCGATGCCAATGGCATAAGAGTTAATGCCATTCGAGTTCACAAAGTCGCGATATCCGTTACCTGTCGGCACTGATGCCCCAGGGTCAGTCGTATCGCCAACACTTGGCACACCATCCGAGATGAAGTAAATCGTATTATTCTCCAATGGGTTCACCGGGCCATCCATCGTGAATGCATCCATGGCCTTTTGCAAACCATCCTGATAATTTGTACCTCCACCAAGCGTGATTGCATTGACTGCAGCGATTGCTGAAGCCGCATCGGTATATGCCACCCCGCCATTGAGCAACACTGCGGTTGCTTCAAAGCTGACCAGTTTGATGGATATGTTACCGCCTTGGCTGAAATACTCATTGATTACAGCTGCAATGGCGATTTTGGTGGCATCAAGACGATTCATGATGGTGACCGTACCGTCTGCAGCTACATTCTTGACCTCGCCTGCCATACTACCAGAGCGATCGATCACGAATACTAGATTAGTATCCGGAATCACACCTTGCTGCACCTGAACAATCGCATCTTGCACCGTTGGCGCATCATCGACGATATTCACGGTCAATGTGGCGTTGTCAATCTCGCCAGACACGCTGTTTTCCAGCTGATAGTTAAAGGTCAGCACATCGTCGACCCCCTCTGTAGACTTGCCAGTCAGAGTCACGACATAGTCGCCTTTGACAAAACTGCCAAAATCCTGAGTGTAAATCTGCACGGTACCCCTTGCGTCAGAGAATGTGATCACGCCATTCACATCGGGCGTAGAACCGTTTACATTCGTGATCTGCGTGAACGCATTCACCCCTGTGTCGTTCGCAAGTATGTTACCGGACGCTATCTCGATAGATTGCGCTTCTTGGGTACCGCCATTCTGTGCACCATTCTCATTGATACCGGCTTCATACACCGTTGCGACATCATTGTTGGCAGTCGTCGTTGTGTCATAGTTCATTGTCAGTGTCGCGTTTGAGGTATCGCCATCACTATCAGTCAGCGTGTAAGTAAATACATCTGGCAGAGCGGATGGCTCAGGTATCACCGTGATGCCATCTACTCGATAGTGACTTGCGCCTGCTGTGGAGCGCACAACCACGTAGCTGAATGCGGTGCCTGATGAAATATTGATATTGGTCAGACCGTCCGCATCACCTGCTGTAGTGCCAGATGAAACAACCGCACCAGAAGCATTATAGGTTTCCCATGTAGCCACTTCGCCAGTAAACAAATTGCTCAATGCGATGCTTGTCGATCTAGAACTAACTCCCAAACTAATGACCAACTGCTCACCGCTCTCAATACGGTTAGTAGTGCTGGTACCAGCACTTTGCTCAACGCCGACCCCATCATCTGTCTCGCCTGCATTTTCCTGGAACCTTGCACGTGCTGCAGAAGTTGCATTTAAAGTACTTAAATTCAACCCACTGTTCACATTACCAGCCGTGTTGTATGGTTCTGCTGTATCAAAACCATACAAATTGATGCCTTGCGCTGTGAAGCTTGCCGTGCCAGTTGGGTTGGTAACTGTAATAGGCGCCACTGAAGCGGTATAGGTATAGCTGCCATCGTCTTGGTCGATCATCAAAGTACCGGCATTAGTCACGATGGTACGTACATTTCCTGCGCCTAAGGTATTTGAAACCAGTGTGCCTTGTGTCAGCACCACATTGGTCAGACTGAATGGACTGTCAGCACTCAAGGTGTCTGCGGTTACTCCGCCAGCACCGGTAATGACGTTGCCGCTGACGGTGCTGCCAATCCCCACACTATCCACATCGTTGTTGGCAATGGGGTTTGTATCTGTAATATTGATGGTAACAGTTGTCCATCCCGAACTCAGGCTGCCATCAGTAGCTCGATAAGCAAAACTATCCACATCAGCCGTCGCATCAGCATGATTACGAACTGGTGCAGTGTAGGTGTAAGTACCATCCGCATTCATCACCACTGTACCGCCCAAAGCAGTGGTAATCGTGTTTGTACCATTTGCCACAAGTGCACCTGTACCTAAGGTATTTGTTGCAAACATTCCGACTGTCAACACATTCCCGTCCGGATCGGTGTCGTTAGGCAAAACAGAAGATTTGACAGTCGTGGTTCCCTCTACAGCACTGTAATTATCTGCATTCGCCACAGGTGTCTCATTCACATTCGTCTCGTTCAGGGTGATGGTGGCGGCACTGCTGTTGCCGGCCGCATCCAGGGCCGTCACGCTGTAGTTGCGGCTGTTCGGTGCCGTCTCGAAGTCATTGGCACCCGAGGCCACGCCGGCCGCGGTGATGGTGATGACGCCGGTGTTGCTGATCTGGTAGAAGCCGTCGGCACTGGTGTTGGTGCCGGTGGCGGTGAAGCGGTAGCCGGTCACGGCGACGTTGTCCGTGGCAACCACGGTAGCCACGGTGGCGCCTGCCACCTGGTTCTCGGCATAGTTGAAGCTCTGTGCCGCAATCACCGGCGCGCTGTCGTCCAGGTCGGTCTCGTTCAGGGTGATGGTGGCGGCACTGCTGTTGCCGGCCGCATCCAGGGCCGTCACGCTGTAGTTGCGGCTGTTCGGTGCCGTCTCGAAGTCATTGGCACCCGAGGCCACGCCGGCCGCGGTGA
>WBZT01003476.1_pt1 | contig 10310 bp, 8 predicted proteins | sample 5204241 | NCBI WGS metagenome assembly WBZT01 (sample SAMN12344358, study PRJNA552823) | activated sludge metagenome | biome: Activated sludge suspended growth; feature: Nitrification reactor; material: Wastewater; isolation source: activated sludge from nitrification reactor of wastewater treatment...
CGTTATTAAATCCATCTTTGGTTTTTAGTGTGAAAGCACCGCCGAGTGTATTCAGTCCAAATATAGGATTAGAACCGGGGAACACATCGACACCCGCAATCGCGTTCATCGGAATCATGTCCCAGTTCACCACATCGCCAAACGGTTCGTTGACGCGGATACCATCAAAGAACACAGATAAACCTTGTGGCGTGCCAATCTGCGGCCCTGCGGTAAAGCCGCGATAGGTCACATCCATCTGGAACGGATTGCCTTGGTAATCATTCACGTTCACCGATTGCAGCTTTTTGTTAAGCAAGTCGGTGAGGCTTAAAGAGTGGGATTCTTTAATCTCTTTGGCGGTAATGCTTTGTACGTTACCGGGGATTTGTTCTTTGGTTAAACCCAAGCCCGGCAAGGGGCCGACTTCGTAAAAACGTTTGGCGCGGACTTTGACTTCTTCAGTCTTGATGTTGATGGGTAAATCTTTGCCTTCTTTTTTGTTGAGTGCTTTGCTGTCCTTGCTGGTATTGGGGGTGTTGATTTTGTTGGGGTCGTCGCTGTTGCCAGTTTCGGTAGCCTCAGCAGTATGAATTAATTCAGGGTGCAGGTTTAAACTCTCCCCCTCACGCTTATTTAATTCTGCCACCCTCTCCCCAGCCCTCTCCCCTTGAGGGAGAGGGGGTGTTGCGTAAGTTCTTGCAACATCAGCACGCCTGCTGCCAGCCATCTCCCCTTGAGGGAGAGAGGGTGTTGTAGCATCGCTTGCTTGTCTTATAGCCTCTCGCCCTTGAGGGGAAGGAGGTGTTGCAGTATCGCTTGCTTGTCTTATAGCCTCTCGCCCTTGAGGGGAGAGAGGTTGGAGAGAGGGTGTTTGTTTGTATTCTGCCGTTGAGGTGTTTTCAGCAACTTGGATGTTGTTACCCCCGCCCCCATTCGACGAGCTCATGGCAGGCCAAGCCTCCCCCTGCAATGGGGAGCGAGTGTTTGTTGAGGGAGAGGGTGCTTTTACTCCCTCGCCCATTTTTAAGGGAAGAGGGTTGGGGTGAGGGGTTGCAGTCCGTTCTCTTGCCACAATCGCCGCGTCATATGCCGCGTCTGCAATCAGTTGGTTACGCACAGCTTCGCTAAGCTTGCATCGAGATTTGCTGGCAGCATCGCTAGCCAGGTTTTCACATTTGGTTAACGGTTGATTTTCTGCAGGTTGGGCTACGACATATTGTGCGTAGCTGCCGCCAACAATAAGAGAGGCGACTATTGCCAATGGCTTTAAATTGAAACGGCAAGTTGAGTTGACGCCTGGCTTGTGAATAAACGATACAGTACCTGTCCGTACCGTCAGCTTTGTTCTGACTTTCCGCATAACTTCTCCAAGTTAGTTCTTTATACTGTTCTTTTTTTTGTAGAGCCAATTAGAGGCAAGTAGCGTTCCAGATTGATAACTACATGATTATTAGATAAAAATGAAGCTTACGGGGTGATGTGGTTGGGTGCGATGGCTGAAAACATCAAAGCGATGGCGGTTAGCAACCAATCATGCCTGATCCAATTTAAAAGAGACTGGCACCTTGATGTTGAATGATTTTTTTGACAATGCGCCTTTAACCACCAAGGCCGTAATAGCTTTTTTCACCATACGCAAAGCTTCGTCATCTAGTGGTTGATGGCCACTTGGTTGAATGATTGAAACACTCACAAGCTCACCCTTGTTGAATTTTGCCAAAATCGTAACTTCGCCCTCCAGATTGCGCCGTATTGCGATAGCAGGGTAGTTTTTGTTTTTGCTGACCATGTCATACAACTGCTGCCCGTATCCATCCCAGGCTTCGTCGTCGGTTGCATTTTCCGGTGGCGCATCTAGCACTTGTACTTTGCTGTCCTCTTTACCATCAGACACTCCATAAGCTGCTGTTTTTTCTGCACTGTTCTGCGTAGGCGATTGCTCCGCTGGGGTGGGTGAAGGAGGTGCAACTACATGCTGCGGGTTGGCCTCCGGTGCCTGCGTAGATAGCACAGGCTTAGGTTCAATTGGCTTGGGTTTTTGCACTGGTTTTTCTTTTGGTTTGGGGGGCTCCGGGTTTTCCAATTGCTCTCCCTTAGGCGTTGGCGGAGGCGGCTCTACCGCGGGCAATACTTTGGTATTCATTTGCACTTCTATACGTTGTGGCAGCTTAATTGCTTGCATCAAATCAAGCTGCGGATAGAAGTGCACGATAAGTGTATGCATTAGCAAAGATACCCCAGCAGCAAGCCAAATTGCTGGCTTGTCTGTTGGCGCATTTAAGCTGGCGACAGTGATGCTGGACATAGGTATAACCAGAACCTATTTGCCAGATTCAGGCAACATCACAAAGGTAAACTTGGCGATACCGGCACGCTGGATTGCTGCCATCACTTTAGCTACGGCGCCATACGCAGCTTTTTCATCGGCATAGATTTCTATCGATGGATCAGATTGCGCTTTTAATGCTTTAAGTTTAGGCTCTAACGCTGCTAAACCAAGCGCTTGCTCATCTAGGTAAATTTCGCCTTTTGCGTTAACACTTAAATGTAAGGTTTTTGGCTGGGTAATCGCTACCTCGGCCGAGGCTTTGGGGAGTTTGACCGAAACAGCGTTCATTAACAACGGCGCCGTTACGATAAAAACAGTTAGCAACACCAGCATGACATCCACCAGCGGCGTTACATTGATATCGTTAATCAGTTCTTCTTGTTGTTGATTGCCTAGCATGGCCATTGCTCACCTAGCTTTCTGTGCCGGATTTGATTACAAGCGATTGGAACTTTGCCGCAACCTGCTCCATTTCCGCATTGTGCACTTTGAGCTTGCGCATAAAGTAGTTGTAAGCCAACACGGCAGGTACTGCGGTGGCAATGCCAATCGCAGTAGCGATCAATGCTTCACCAATCGGCCCGGCCACTACGTCAAGCCCGGCAGAGCCGGTCGCCGTGATGCGCTTTAATGCGTTCATGATGCCCCATACTGTACCAAAAAGCCCGATGAAGGGGGCCGTGGAGCCTATGCTAGCCAATACCGCGAGACCGCTATCTAATCGCTTTTGCTCGAAATAAGCTTGCTGGCGCAGAGATTGCATCAAGACCTCATGACAATCTTCTTTCGAAAGATTCGAATGCGAGCGTAAATCATCAAGCGCTTTAATGCCAGCCTGGCAGATGCGCGCAAAGCTGCTATCCTGCGTTTTGGGAGTATTTGCAATCTCCCGAAGATGTCTTGTGAGTACAAGCCTTTCTATAAACGCCTTGCAGGCTGAATGTGCCTTAAACCAGACGATGGATTTAAATATAATGATTGCCCATACCACCACCGACAGAAAGCCCAAAAAGTACAAGACGACATCTACGATATCCGGCATATTATCCACACCAACTCCTTAACAGATTTCAAACATGAACCTAGCTGGTTCAAAAACCTTCAATATGCCGCAAAATATATTCCAGCATTTTCTGTTTGAGATAACTGTATGAATTTATTTGATATTTACAGAGACTGCTTTGATTAGAGAATTGAGCCGACTGAAAACAACCAATCAATACAACCATCATTGATGCTGACAACCAGATTACTTCTTAAGAATCCAGCTTGTGACACGCGCCTCTACTTCGCCTTGGATTAATAAAACCTTCAGCGATTTGATATAACAGCATCTGAAAATTTCATTCAATGAATAATCCACCAGGCACCTTTAGATGTGTTACAGATTATGCTGAGTACAATTTGAGATAGTAATTATTATTACAGGTCGCTTTACGGAAGTTAGAATGCGCCAAGCGGTTGGCACGTTACAACCTTGTGAAAAACCTAGGCAACAATATTCTTTAGGAAATTTAAAATGAAAAAAGCCTTACATCTCTGCAAGGCTTTTTGTTTGGTAGGGTGTGCGGGGATCGAACCCACGACAAACGGATTAAAAGTCCGCTGCTCTACCAGCTGAGCTAACACCCCAATGACCAGGAACTTGCCCTGTTCACGAAAGCCCGCCATTATGCTAGAAACTGTGTTTCTGGTCAACGTGCTTTTGCAAAAAATTTCCAGATTTATCGCATCCCGGGGAATTTTCCGCCCATCATGCCACCCAGACCACGCATCATCTTGGCCATGCCGCCTTTACTGAACATTTTCATCATTTTTTGCGTTTCTTCAAACTGGTTCAGCAGCCGGTTGACTTCCTGCACCTGAACACCGCTACCGGCTGCGATACGTTTCTTACGCGTAGCTTTGATTAGTTCGGGCTTGCGGCGTTCTTCCAGCGTCATGCTGTTGATGATACCTTCGATACGTCGTAGCGCTTTATCTGCATCCTCGTTATTCACTTTCTGCGCCATGCTGGCCATTTGCGCAGGCATCTTATCCATTAAGGCGCTCATGCCGCCCATCTTGCGCATCTGTATCATTTGCGCCTTAAAGTCCTCCAAGTCGAACTTGGCACCGGATTTGATTTTCTCGGCCACCTTAGCAGCCTCAGCCATATCGACCTTTTTATGCGCATCTTCAATCAGGCCGAGCACATCGCCCATACCCAAAATACGACCTGCCATGCGATCCGGATGGAATGGTTCCAAGCCGTCTACTTTCTCGCTAACACCGATAAATTTGATTGGTTTGCCGGTAACATGGCGCACAGAAAGTGCCGCACCCCCGCGCGCATCACCATCCAATTTGGTCAAAATCACACCCGTCAACGGCAATGCCTCGCCAAAGGCTTTGGCGGTGTTTACCGCGTCCTGACCCTGCATCGCATCCACGACAAACAGTGTCTCGATTGGCTTGAGCAGGCCATGCAAGGCTTTGATTTCGTTCATCATCGTCTCATCGATACCCAAGCGACCTGCGGTATCGAAGATCATCACGTCGTAATAATTCTTTTTGGCAAAATCGATGGCCCGGGAAGCAATATCCATGGGCTTCTGCGAGGCATTGCTATCAAAGCAATCTACATCAAGCTGCTTGGCCAATGTCTGCAATTGTGTAATCGCCGCTGGGCGGTACACGTCCGCACTCGCCAGCAGTACTTTCTTTTTCTGCTCTTTGAGCAATTTTGCCAATTTGGCCGAAGTCGTCGTTTTACCAGAGCCTTGCAGACCCGCCATCAGGATGATCGCCGGCGGCACCGCGGCTAGGTTCAAGCCCACATTGGCCTTGCCCATCAGTTCGGTCAGCTCGTCATTCACCACCTCGATGACTGCTTGGCCGGGCGTCAGGCTTTGCAGCACATCCCTGCCCTGCGCGCGCTCCTTTACACGAGCAATGAAATCTTTCACGACAGGCAATGCCACATCAGCTTCCAGCAAGGCCATGCGTACCTCGCGCATCGCATCGGCAATATTCTCTTCGGTCAGACGGGCTTGACCACGCAAATTTTTGATGACGCCTTGCAAGCGTCCGGTGAGATTTTCCAGCATTTGATTTACCTGTATGAATTGTTTTAATTTTACATCATGCTAGGCGTTTGACGTGAGTTTTGCCATAATTGCGCCATGCATCATTTCATTCTTCATCTCGTTGTCGCCTGCATTTATCTGGCCGTTGCGCTGGATTTCTGGCGCACGGCAAAATTACCCCAGCAGGCGCCGCAACATCAGTTGCATTCCAAGATGATTGCTTTGGGGCTAATTTTGCATGGCTGGCTAATACACCAATCCATATTTGCGCAGCAATTGGATCTGGGGCTGGTCAACGCGCTATCGACCATCCTTTGGCTCACAGTGCTCATTTACTGGTTTGCAGACCTGAAACACGGCCTGCACAGCCTGCAAGCGTTTGTGTTACCTCCCGCTGCGCTGTTTGCGCTTTTGCCCGCGTTTTCCGACAAAACACATCTGCTGCCTATGAGCGAAAGCAAGCTTTTTGTGCTGCATATCGGCATCGCCTTGCTAGCCTATAGCCTGTTCACCTTTGCCGCCTTGCATGCGGTATTAATGACCATAGCAGAACGCGACCTGCACAACAAACCCACCCCCATCAAATTACCCAGCTTCCCGCCAATCATGATCATGGAAAGCTTACTGTTCAAAGTGATTAGTATCGGATTCATCCTGCTGACCATCACCGTGGCAAGCGGCATGCTGTTCAGCGAGCAGATTTTTGGGAAACCGCTGCAATTCACGCATAAGGTCATTTTTTCAATCGCCTCGTGGCTGATCTATGGTTGGCTACTGTTCGGTCGTGTCAGATACGGCTGGCGCGGCCGCACCGCTATCCGCTGGACTTTGTGGGGCTTCGTGCTCCTATTGCTGGCGTATGTTGGCTCCAGCTTTGTCTTGCAAGTGGTGCTAAACCGCTAATTCGGCCAGTTGCTAGGAGCGTATTTCTTCGCAATTTCCCCAAGATGGTGTATCACGGCATTAGCTGCCTTGCGTAGTGCTACCGAGATATGCGCGACAACACCATGCTCCGGTTTGAATTTGCGCAGCCCCAAGCCGCCGGTTACTGTTGTCAGCGCAAGCCAAGGTTTGTGCGCCGGGCCAAGCGGGTCGGGCTTGATATGGGACACCGTATCAAAAAACACCACACCCATTGGTTTCAGTTCCTCTATCATCCACAGCAGCGCGCCATCCGACAATCCGGTTTCCTTGTAGCCGCCTCCCACATCGGAGTGTGCACCCGGGAAAGCCAGCTGCTTCACATTGCCCGCCTTGTTCCAGAAAGTGGGCGTAAACAGCATGCGCTGCTCGTCTATCGCCAGCGCATGCAGCCCTAGCGTCACCTTGCTGCTCAGCACTTCGTCGGCAAAGCGAAACGCATCTTCAATCGTGTTGTTTCTGGCATCGAACCCTGGTATGCCCAGCGAGCCGACCGTATCCCAAACCGCCACAGCGTGTATCGGCACATTGCGCACAAAGTCGGATTCCTCGATATTGCCACTGGTAATAAAGCTCGGCAAATCATGCATCGCCTCGGCCAATGTGGCAAACAAATTACGTTTTTCCGCCCCTGCTCTGCGATACTGATACCAGGCCTGCGCACCCAGTTTGTAGGATTCCTCGTCGCCACGCTCGAACTTTTGCGCCAGCAGACCCTGCGACGCGATCAGCCCCGCCAAGGCCCGCGCGGTATAAGCCCCGCGGCTAAAGCCGATGATATAGATACGGTCGCCCGCTTTGTAATTGCGCGAAATAAAGGTGTAGCCGCGCACGATGCGTTTGATCAGCCCTGCCCCGAAGCCACCGCCAATCATATCCTGAATCTTGTTGCTGCCATTGCCCACGCCGTTGATGTATTTGGCGATTTGCACAACCATACCGGCATCATCGATCAGCCGCTTTTCGCGCTCCAGAATCTGACCAGTAATATCTTCCACCTTGGTTCGCGCCACCATACGCCCGGCAAGGTGGGTGAAGATTTTAAAGACGTTGGAAGGCGGATCGACCTTGGTACGCTCGGTAGGCGTCAGCGCTTCATCATCCGGGTTGTTCCAGGTACCATCCGCACAGAAAATGATATTTTTCGCCATCGCTACCTCCTGTGGTTTTTATTAGGCAGTATAGCGCGGCTTGCCAAAAATAAAACTAGCGCAAACTGATTTGCGGCCAGCCTTTCACCAGCGCCACCTCGCGCAGCACGGCGTCCGCATCCACCGCTACCGGGTTAGTTACCAGGTTCATCAGCGGCAAGTCATTATGCGAATCACTGTAGAAATAACTGGTCTCAAAATCACCCAGTTGCTTGCCGCGCTCGGCCAGCCACATTTCCAGCCGCGTCACCTTGCCTTGCTGAAAGCTGGGGATACCCGCCACGCCGCCGGTATATTCACCGTTCACCATCTCAGGGTCTGTACCAATCAAGTGCTCGATCCCGTAAGCCGTGGCAATCGGCTTGGTGACAAAACTGTTCGTTGCCGTAATCACCACGCACAAATCGCTATTCTGTTTATGTTCGTCCACCAGCGCTTGCGCCTTTTCTGTCATCATCGGGCGAATCACTTTATCCATGTACTTTTTATGCAGTTCATCCAGAAAAGCCTTGGGATGCTGCGACAAAGGCTGCAACTGGAATTTGAGGAAGGCCATGATGTCCAGGCAACCATTCTTGTAGTCCTGGTAAAACTGCTCGTTGCGCTCGTGATGCGTCTTTTCGTCCAGCAAGCCTTCGCCAATCAGGAAAATGCTCCAGTTGTAATCGCTATCGCCCGCCAGCAGCGTGTTGTCCAGGTCGAATAATGCCAAATTCTGTTTTTGTGCCATGTTACTTTTCTGTAGATTGAAAAACTGTCAATTTAAAGCCCTCGGTCGGCTTTTGACCTGCCGATAGAATCAGGTATACGCCCACCAATATCACCGCCAACGCCAGGTATTCCGCGCCCACCACCGTCTCGCTGGCAAACCAGATACCCACCGCAAACGCCACGATAGGATTCACAAACGTATTGCTGCTGGCCACCAGCGGGCGCACATTTTTGAGCAGCCACTGATATGCCGTGTAAGCCACCAGCGAACCCAGCACCACCAAAAACACCATCGCACCCCACGATTTGGCGCTAATGTGCGCGGGCCAGCGCTCGCCGCTCACGGCGCTGACCGCAAGCAACACCACGCCACCCACCAGCATCTGCACCGCAGGCGCCATCAGGCCTTTGGGCTGATTCAAATACTTGCCCCACACCGATCCAAACGACCAAGTCGCTGCCGCAAACATCAGCAACAGCGCACTGGAAAAATCGCCATACAAACTGCCCTGTGTATTCAGCAGCATGATCCCGGCAAAACCAATTGCAATGCCCAACCATTCCCGTCCGGTGATTTTATGCCCCCAAAGTGAGGAAAAAATCGCCATCCAGATAGGCGCCGTGGCGATGGAAAGCGCCGCCACACTGGAACTGACCGTTTGCTGCACATAACACACCGTGCCATTGCCCATGGCCGGCAGCAAAATACCCACCCAGCCGGAATTGCGCCACTGCGACGCGCTTGGGTTAGGCGCACCCAGCAAGCGCAACACACCATACATCAACAAACCGGCTACCGTAAACCGCAAACCCGCCATCAAAAATGGCGGGAAGCTCTCCACGCCAAAACGAATCGCAAGATAAGTCGAGCCCCAGATGAAATAGGTGCAGAACAGCGCAGCAACAACCAGAAATATATGGTTTTTATTTTGCATTGGTTAGCATGCTTTATTGTAGGTCAAATAATATCCATATGATTTCAAAGCCTTTAGCCTGCCCTGGAAGCCAATATCCATGCGCCTTCCAGGGCATCGCTTTATGCAGTTTAAACTTGCGGATTTAATTTCTGCGATTTGGCGTGCAGCTTGTTCAAGCCGTTCAAGTACGCTTTTGCCGAGGCGATGACGATGTCGGTGTCCGCACCCTGCCCGTTGACGATGCGGCCGCCTTTGGAGAAGCGCACTGTCACTTCGCCTTGCGAATCCGTGCCGCTGGTGACGTTATTCACCGAATAAAGCTGCAGCTCCGCGCCGCTGTTGACCATGCTTTCAATCGCCTTGAAGGTCGCATCCACCGGGCCGCCGCCATCCGCTTCGGAGTTCTTTTCCGCGCCATTTTCGGAGATGGTCACCAAGGCATGCGGTGTCTCGCCAGTTTGCGAGGTGACTTGCAAGTAGACCAATTTATAGGTTTCCGACGCTTCTGACACGAACTCGTCGCTCACCAGCGCGTGTAAATCTTCGTCGAAAATCTCGGATTTCTTGTCGGCCAAATCCTTGAAACGCGCGAATGCAGCGTTGAGTGCATCTTCACTTTCCAACTCGATGCCAAGCTCTTTCAAGCGCGTGCGAAACGCGTTGCGGCCGGACAATTTGCCCAAGGTCAATTTGTTTGCGTTCCAGCCCACATCTTCTGCCCGCATGATTTCGTAGGTCTCGCGGTGTTTGAGGACGCCATCCTGGTGGATGCCGGATTCGTGCGCAAACGCATTGGCGCCCACAATGGCCTTGTTGGGCTGCACAGGGTAGCCGGTAATGGTGGATACCAACTTGCTGGCGGGCACGATCTGCGTAGTGTCGATGCGCGTATCAAGGTTGAAAATATCGCGGCGGGTTTTGATGGCCATGACGATCTCTTCCAAACTCGCATTGCCTGCGCGCTCGCCCAAGCCGTTGATGGTGCACTCCACCTGGCGCGCACCGTTAAGCACAGCAGACAAGGAGTTGGCGACGGCCATGCCCAAATCGTTGTGGCAATGCGTGCTCCACACCACTTTATCGCTATTCTTCACGCGTTTGATGAGTGTGGCCATGCGCTCGCCCCACACCACCGGAACGCTGTAACCCACGGTATCCGGCACGTTGATGGTTTTGGCACCTGCCTCAATCACGGCATCGAACACGCGCACCAAAAAGTCGATGTCCGAAC
>WBZT01003477.1_pt1 | contig 10310 bp, 6 predicted proteins | sample 5204241 | NCBI WGS metagenome assembly WBZT01 (sample SAMN12344358, study PRJNA552823) | activated sludge metagenome | biome: Activated sludge suspended growth; feature: Nitrification reactor; material: Wastewater; isolation source: activated sludge from nitrification reactor of wastewater treatment...
TGTTCGCGCTGGCCTGCGTGCTGGTCGGGCTGCTGGCCGACCTGATGCGCGTGCGGCTGGATCCGCGCCTGCGCCACGAGGCGCCGATCGGCGCGCCCGAGGCGTCGGCGTGGGCGCCGCAAGCCGGCGCGCGCGCGCCCCAGATCCGGCATCGGCTTCGACGCAGCGCTGCGGCGCGCATCGGCTTGCTGCTGCTGCTGCTCGTGGGGCTCGTCGGACTGGCCGCGCCCTGGCTCGGTACCGTCGATCCCGCGCTCGCCAACCCCGACAGCCGCGGCCTCGCGCCGCTGGCCTACGGCACGCTGAGCACCTGGGAAGGTGACACGGTGACGATGCGCTTCGTCATGGGCAGCGACGGCGCAGGACACGACCTGTACAGCCGCGTCCTCTACGGCGCGCGCATCGCGCTCGCGCTGGGTGTCACGGCGGCCCTGCTCGCCGCGGCGGGCGGCCTCGCCCTCGGGCTGGCCGCCGGCTCGCTGCGCCGCGGCGGCAGCGCGCTGATGCGCATCGTCGACGCGCTGGCGTCCATTCCCGCGCTCGTCGTCGCGATCGCCCTGGTGGCGATCTCGCAGGGAACGCTCGGCGCGGTCATCGCCGCGGTCGCCATCCCCGAGGCGGCACACCTGGCACAGCGCGTGCACTCGCTCGTGCTGGCCACGCGCGCCCGGCCCTGGGTCGAAGCCGCATCGGCGCTGGGCACGCCGGCGTGGCGCATCATGCTGCGCGACGTGGCTGCCGCCGCGGCGCCGGCGCTGCTCGCGCGCGTGGCGCACGCCGCTGCCGCGGCGATCGTCACGGAGGCGATGCTGTCCTTCCTCGGCGTCGGCCTGGCGCCCGAGCTGCCGAGCTGGGGCAACGCGATCGCCGCCAGCCGCGGCCAGTTCGCCGCCCATCCGGCCAGCGTGTTCTTCCCGGCGGCCTTCCTCGGCGTGACGGTGCTGGCATTCAATCTCCTCGGCCAGGGGTTGCGCGATGCGCTGCGCGAGCGACCGGACGACGCGCCATGACCGCTGCTGACGCGCAGGCCCTGAGTGGCGCGCGAACGGCGCCGGTGCTCGAGGTGCGCGGCCTGGACATCGCGCTGCCGGCGGGCAGCGGGCGCGCAAGCGCACTGAAGGGCGTGTCGTTGCGCGTCGAGCGCGCGCAGACGCTGTGTGTGATCGGCGCGCCGGGCGCGGGCAAGTCGGTGCTGGCGCGCGCCGTCGCGGGCCTGCTGCCGCACACGCTGCCGATCAGCGCCGGGCACATCGTGCTCCAAGGCGAGGACATCACGCAGGCCGGTGCGCAGCACCAGCGCGGGCTGCGCGCCGCGCGCGTGGGCATCGTCTGGCGCGAGCCGGCGCTCGATCCTCGGATGAGCTGCGGCGAGCAGATCGACGAGGTGCTGCGCAGCCACACCCGGCTCACGCGCAGCGAGCGGCAGGCCAAGGTGCAGGCGACGCTCGCCGAGCTCGGTCTGGCGGCGCCCGAGCGCATCGCCGCGAGCTGGCCGCACCAGATCTCGGCCGGCGAGCGCCAGCGCGTGGCGATGGCGATGGCGTTCGTGCTCGATCCGGCGCTGCTCGTCGCCGACGAGGCGACGTCGGCACTCGACGCGCTGGGGCAGGCGCAGCTCCTCGCGCTGCTGCGCGAGATGCAAGAGCGCCGCGGCACGGCGATGCTGGTCATGACCCACGACGCCGGCGTGGCAGCGCGGATCGCGCACCGCGTCGCGGTGCTGCACGCCGGCGAAGCGGTCGAGATCGGCGCGGCCGACCAGGTGCTGCACGCGCCGCGGCACGAGATCACGCGCACGCTGACGGCCGAAACGCCGACCCTGCAATGGCGCGAGCGTGCCCTCGATGCGCACGCCCCGGTGGTGCTCAGGGTGCGCGCGCTGGCCAAGAGCTACGAGGACAGGCGCTGGTTCGGCGCCCGCGCGCCGGTGCAGGCGGTGCGCGACGTGAGCTTCGAGCTGCGGCGCGGCCAGACGCTGGGCCTGGTCGGCGCGTCCGGTGCCGGCAAGAGCACGGTCGCACGCTGCGTCGTGCGCCTCGAGACCCCCGGCAGCGGCAGCATTGCACTGGGGCGCGACGAGATCGCGAACATCGGCGCCGCGTATCTGAGACCGCTGCGGCGTCGTGTGCAGATCGTGCTGCCGGCGCAGGGTCGCTCGCTCGACCCGCGGCGCACGATCGGCGACATGATGATCGAGGGGCCGCTGAACTTCGGCATGCCGCGCGAGCACGCCGAGGAGCGCGCACGCGAGATGCTCGCGATGGTGCAGGTGGCGCCGGGCGCACTCGCGCGCCATCCGCACGAGCTGGAGCCGGCTGCGCTGCAGCGCATCTGCCTGGCGCGCGCGCTGATGGTCGAGCCCGAGCTGCTGGTGGTCGACGACAGCCCCGCCGCATCCGCACTGCCGTTGTCGGTGCCGCTGCTCGAGCTGTACGAGGACATCCAGCGCCGGCTGTACTTCGCGATGCTGTTCGTCACGCACGACCTGCGCGCCGCCTCGCGCGTGTGCGACCAGCTGGCGGTGATGCAGGCCGGGCGCATCGTCGAGCACGGCGTGGCGTCGGCGGTGCTGGGCGATCCGCAGCACGCGCATACCCGGGCGCTGCTCGCGGCCGTGGCCGAGCCCGAGCTTGCCGGCGCCGGCTGAGAAGCCGAGAACGAACCGCTCACGCCCCGATGGCGGGCGCGGCAGCCTCGCAGCGAGCGGTCATACTGTCGCGGCGCACCCTCACCACGAAAATGGAATCCGGCCCTGCCCTCACCATCCGCCGCAGCGATCTCGAGACCGCGCACGGCCGCGGCCTGCTCGCCGCGGCGCAGCTCGAGCCGCTGTGGCAACACCTGGTCGACGCCGCAGCCGCACGCGCGGCGCCGGCCGGAGCGGCACCGACACACGAGGCGCCGCGCCTGTCGTTCACGCACACGCTGTACTACCTGGGCGGCATGCTGGCCATCGGCGCGGCGACGCTGTTCCTCAACGAAGGCTGGGAGCGCCTGGGCGCACCCGGCCTGGGCACGATCGCGGCGGTCTATGCGCTGCTGTGCGTGTGGCTTGCGCAGCGTCTGGACGCGCGCGGTTTCGAGATCCCGGCCGGCATCGTGGCCACGCTGGCGGTGTGCCTCGTGCCACTCGTGGTGTGGGCACTGCAGCATGTGCTCGGGCTGTGGCCCGAAGGCGGGCCGGCGTCGTACGGCGCCTACCACACGCGCATCGACTGGCGCTGGCTGACGCTGGAACTGGCCACGCTGGCCGCGGCCGCGGTAGCGCTGTGGGCACTGCGCTACCCCTTCCTCATGATGCCGGCGGCCGTGACGCTGTGGTACATGAGCATGGATCTGGCGCGCCTGGTGGTCGCGCCCGACGCGGCGCTGGCGTGGGAGTTCTACCGCGACTTCTCGATGCTGTTCGGCCTCGTGATCGCGCTGCTGGCGTTCTGGATCGACGCGCGCAGCCGCAGCCGCGACCCGGCGCGGCCGGGCAGCGGGCGCGACTACGCGTTCTGGCCCTATCTGCTGGGCGTGCTCACGTTCTGGGGCGCGCTGTCGGCGCGGCCCGCGGGCAGCGAATTCGCACGCGCCCTGTACGCGCTGCTCGGCGTCGGCTTCATCGCGCTCGGCGCGCTGCTCGGGCGGCGCGTGTTCACGGTCTGCGGCGCGCTCGGCGTGGCGATGTACCTGGGCTACCTGAGCGCACGGCTGTTCCGCGACAGCCTGCTCTTCCCGGTCGCGCTCACGGCGATCGGCTTTGCCCTCATCGCCTGCGGCGTGTGGTGGCAGCGGCGCGAGCAGGCGCTGCGCGCGCGCCTGTGGCAGCGCCTGCCGCCGGCGCTGCGCGGCTGGCTGCCCGAACCCCCGGCGTGAACGGCACCGCTGCATCGCAGGCCGTCGGCCGCGGCGCATGGACACGCGGCCGCGCATCGCCCTTCGCCGTCGCCGTCGCCGTCGCCGTCGCCCGTCGCCCGTCGCCCGTCGCCGTCGCCCGTCGCCCGTCGCCCGTCGCCCGTCGCCTGCCGCCTGCCGCCTCACGCCGTCCGTGAACGCCCGTCATGACCACGACACCTGCCGCGCCACCCATGTCGTCCGAACGCATCGCCGCGCTGCTGCGCCGCATGCCCAAGGCCGAGCTGCACATCCACATCGAGGGCTCGCTCGAGCCCGAGACGATGTTCCGGCTCGCCGAGCGCAACCACCTGCGCCTGCCCTGGTCGAACGTCGACGCGTTGCGCGCGGCGTACGACTTCGCCGACCTGCAGAGCTTCCTCGACCTGTACTACGCGGGCGCCGCCGTCCTGCGCAAGGAGGAGGACTTCTTCGACCTCGCCTGGGCCTATCTCGAGCGCGCCGCGGCCGAGCAGGTCGTGCACGCGGAAATCTTCTTCGACCCGCAGACGCACAGCGCGCGCGGCGTGCCGATCGAGGCCGTCGTCGGCGGCCTGGAGCACGCCTGCCGGCGCGCGCACGCCGAGTTCGGCCTGTCGGCGCGGCTGATCCTGTGCTTCCTGCGCCACCTGAGCGAAGAGGAAGCCTTCGCCACGCTCGGGCAGGCGCTGCCACATCGGCGCCACTTCATCGGCGTCGGACTCGACAGCGCCGAGCGCGGGAACCCGCCCGCGAAGTTCGCGCGCGTCTTCGCGCGCGCGCGCGAACTCGGCCTGCACGTCGTGGCGCACGCCGGCGAGGAAGGGCCGCCGGCGTACATCAGCGGCGCGCTGGATGCGCTCGGAGTCGAGCGCATCGACCACGGCGTGCGCTGCGTCGAGGAGCCGGCGCTGGTCGAGCGGCTGGCGCGCGAACGCGTGCCGCTCACCGTGTGCCCGCTGTCCAACGTCAAGCTGCGCGTATTCCCTACGCTCGCGCAGCACAATCTGCCGGCGCTGCTCGACGCCGGCATCGTGGCCACCGTCAACAGCGACGATCCGGCCTACTTCGGCGGCTACATCAACCGCAACTTCGTCGACACCTTCGCCGCGCTGCCGCAGTTGGGCGCGCCACACGCCTATCGCCTCGCGCGCAACAGCTTCGAGGCGAGCTTCGCGCCGGCCGCAGACAAGTCGCGCTGGATCGCGCAGCTCGACGCCCTGTTCGCCGCCGAAGGACTGCGCGCGGGCTGAGCGCCCCCTGCCCCCTGCCGCGCACCATGACGCGCGCCATGGCCTGCACAAGGCGGCCGGGGCGCTGGCGCGCCCGCTCGAGCCGCGCCGCGGCGCGAAGTGCCGCAGCGCCGAAGACGACCCGCGCCGGCTCAGGCACCGGCCGCCGTCGAAGCCATGAGGCGCGCCGCGTCCGGCCCGAAGGCATAGGCGTCCATGCCGAGCTCGCCCCGCACGCTGCTGGCGTGCACGCGCAGCGCCGCGCCGTCGCCACCGGCGCCGGCGGCGACGAAGAACGGCAGCAGGTGCTCGTCGCTGGGGTGCATCAGCGCCGCGTGCGGTGCCCGCGAGCGGTACTCGAACAGCGCCGGCCAGTCGGCGGCGGCGGCGTGTGCAGCCCACCAGTCGCGAAAGGCGCGGCTTTCGGGCGTCGCGGCGTCGCCCTCGTCCTCGTCCTCGTCCGCGCGCTGCGCACCGGCGAACAGGCGCCGCAGGTTGTGCGTGATGCTGCCGCTGCCCAGCACCCACACGCCGTCGGCCGCCAGCGGCGCGAGCGCGCGGCCGAGCGCGAACAGCCGCGCCGGCGTCCAGTCGGGCGGCCAGCCGAGCGGCAGGACCGGCACGTCGGCGCGCGGGTACGCATAGCGCAACGGCGTCCAGATGCCGTGATCGAGCCCGCCGCCGGCGCTCACGTGCACCGGCAGCCCGGCATCGCGCAGCAGCCGCGCCGCGCGTTCGGCCAGCGCCGGTGCGCCCGGCGCGTCGTAACGCAGCGCGTAGAGCTCGCGCGCAAAGCCGCTGAAGTCGTGCACCGCGTCGTGCCGCGCGGCGGCCAGCAGCACCGGCTCGCGCGTCAGCGTATGCGCCGACGCCACCAGGATCGCCTTCGGGCGTCCGAAGCCGCGGTCGAGCGCGGCCCCCAGCCACTGGAACCAGCGCCCGGCCGCGCGCGGCTCGAGCGCCGTCATCGGCGAGCCGTGCGAGACGAAGACCGGCGGCAGCGGTGCGGCCATGGCGCATTGGATCACCGCTGCGTCGCCGGCACGTTCAGCCGCGCTGCACGCACGATTCGGCCCGAGCGCGATGGGCCGCGGCGCTTTCGGGTACCGTGATGTCCATGAGCGCACCGCCCGAGACCGCCCCGACGCCGCCTTCCATCGTCGCGCTGGCCGCGCGGCAGACGCGGCGCGACTGGCGTGCCGGAGAGCTGCGGCTGCTTGCGCTGGCCGTGATGCTCGCCGTCGCCGCGCTCACCGCGGTGGGGTTCTTCGCCGACCGGCTGGCCGGCGGCCTCGAGCGCGACGCGCGCCAGCTGCTCGGCGGCGACGCGGTGGTCGCGAGCGACCAGCCGCCGCCGCCCGAGCTCGAGGCGCATGCGCGCGCGCTCGGCCTCGAGGTCGCGCACAACGCCACTTTTCCGAGCATGGCGCGCGCACCCGACGCCCAGGGCGGCGCGTCGCGCCTGGTCGCCGTCAAGGCCGTGAGCGAGGGCTACCCGCTGCGCGGGCAGCTCACGCTCGCGGCTGCGCCCGGCGGCGCCGAGGAGAACGTGCGCGGTGCCCCACCGCGCGGCTCGGTCTGGGTCGACGCTGGGCTGCTCGCGGCCCTGAACCTGAGCGTCGGCGATGCGCTGCTGCTGGGCGACTCGAGCCTGCGCATCGCCGGCATCGTCGTCGTCGAGCCCGACCGCGGCGCCGGCTTTGCCAGCTTCGCGCCGCGCGTCATGCTCAACGCCGCCGATCTTGCGGCCACCGGCCTCGTGCAGCCGGCCAGCCGCGTCACCTACCGCCTCGCGGTGGCGAGCGCGGCGGGCGGCGCGCGCGGCGACGCCAAGGTGCGCGAGTTCGTGCAGTGGACCGAGCAGCGCATCGAGGCCGCGCCGCTGCGCGGCGTGCACGTCGAGTCGCTCGAAGGCGGCCGCCCCGAAATGCGGCAGACGCTCGAGCGCGCGCACAAGTTCCTCAACCTCGTGGCGCTGCTCGCGGCGCTGCTGGCCGCGGTGGCCGTGGGCATCGCCGCGCGCGACTTCGCCGAGCGCCACCTGGACGACTGCGCGATGCTGCGCGTGCTGGGCCTGTCACAGCGCCGCATCGCCGGCGCCTACGCGCTCGAGTTCGGCGCCGTGGGGCTGGCGGCCAGTGCCACCGGCGTGCTGCTCGGGCTGGCGATGCATCTCGTGTTCGTGGCGCTGCTGGCCGGTCTGGTCGGCGCCGCGCTGCCGCCGCCGGGCGTGCTGCCGGCGCTGTTCGGCCTGGGTGTCGGGCTCACGCTGCTCGTCGCGTTCGGGCTGCCGCCGGTGCTGCAGCTGGCGCGCGTGCCGGCGCTGCGCGTGATCCGCCGCGACGTCGGTGCGCTCGGGGCCGCGTCGCTGGGCGTGCTCGCCTTCGGCGGCGCGGGCTTCGTCGCGCTGCTGCTGGCGGTGAGTTCGGACCTGACGCTAGGGCTGATCGCGGTCGGCGGGTTCGCCGCCGCGATCGCGCTGTTCGCCGTGCTGGCGCTCGCTGCCGTGCGCCTGCTGCGCGCGGCGGTGCCCGAGACGCGCGCGCCGCGCTGGCTCGTGCTGGCCACGCGCCAGCTCGCGGCGCGGCCGGCCTTCACGGTGCTGCAGGTGTCGGCGCTGGCCGTCGGCCTGCTCGCGCTGGTGCTGCTCGTGCTGCTGCGCACGGACCTGGTGGCGAGCTGGCGCAAGGCGACGCCGCCCGACGCACCCAACCGCTTCGTCATCAATCTGCAGCCCGACCAGGGCGCGGCGTTCCGCCAGCGGCTCGAAGCGGCCGGCGTGACGCGCTACGACTGGTACCCGATGATCCGCGGCCGTCTGATCGCCATCGACGGCCGCCCCGTCACGCCCGCGACCTACAGCGACGAGCGCGCGGCGCGGCTGGTCGAGCGCGAGTTCAACCTCAGCCACGACGCCACGCTGCCGCCGCACAACCTCATTGTGGCGGGGCACTGGACACCCGGCGAGGCCGGTGCCATCTCGATCGAGGAGGGGCTGGCCAAGACACTCGGCCTGAAGCTCGGCGAGCGCTTGCGCTTCGACATCGCCGGCCAGACGGTCGAAGCGCGCATCACCAGCCTGCGCCGCGTCGACTGGGGGTCGTTCCGGGTCAACTTCTTCGCCATGTTCCCGCGCGCCGGGATGCCCGACCTGCCGGCCACCTACATCAGCGCTTTCCGGCTCGGCGCGGCGGCACGCGCGAGCGGCTTCGACAACGCGCTGGCGCGCGAATTCCCGAACGTCACGAGCGTCGACGTCTCGGCCTCGATCGCCCAGGTGCAGCGCGTGCTCGACCAGGTGATCCGCGCGGTCGAGTTCCTGTTCGCGTTCACGCTCGCCGCCGGCCTCGTGGTGCTGGTGGCCGCCATCGCGGCCACGCGCGAGGCGCGCGCGCGCGAGTACGCGCTCATGCGCGCGATGGGCGCCGGCGCGCGCCTGCTCGCCCAGGTGCAGCGCGCCGAACTGCTGGGCGTCGGCGCGCTGGCCGGCGTGCTCGCTTCGGCCGCGGCACTGGGGGTGGGCTGGGCGCTGCTGGCGGGTGCGACGAGCAGACTTGCCACGGCCTGATCCAGCGAGGATGAGTGCGTATCAGCGGCCCATGCCGGGGCTGCCAGTAGTGGTAGCACGCTGATCAATGGTGTTTTCACGATGAACGATCCTGTTTCGGGTAGTCAATGTAGTGAGATGCGAAAATGAAATGATATAACATTGCAAAATGGAGGCAAAGCCTAACGGTAGCGTTGTTTGCTCGAAGAAGAGTGCTACCCGATCAGGCTGGCCTGAAGTGGTGTCGAAGAATAGTCGAGTGGGCGACGGTGCCGCTGTTTACGGCTGCCGGATGGTGTGCGGGAGGAGATGTGTGTAACTGCCTGCTTGTCGGGTTTGGGGTTGATCTGCTAGGGCAGTGGCAAAAACAAACGGCTCACTGTTGCCCGTTTTCTTGTTGCATGGGCTATCCATGCGCCTTGAAAACGGGCAAATCCGGCCGCAGAGCTACGGTGGCCAGAGGGGGTTACAGCCCGCTGGCCATCTGGGCGATGGCGCCGGCTGCTGCGGCACCATTCGTGACGATGGTTACGATATCACCGGTGGTGGGGTTTGCACCGTTAACCAGATTGTTCACGACGGGCGCCAGGTTGGCGGCCGAATTGACGATGGTTACGGCAGGCTTGAATTTGGAAGGCAGCAGCGGAGATACCTTGGTCAACAGGCCAGAGGCTTGCTGCAGGCCAGTAATGATTTGCTGGGTCTGTGCTGCGCTCAACTGCAAGCCAGCCTGGCCGGAAATCTCGGCCAGATCGGCGTCGCTCATTTCATTGGCTGTGCCGGCCAATGCGGTCATTGGGGCCAAGGCGAACAGCGTTGCAATCAGTATTTTTTTCATGATGGTTTGTCCTCGTTCGAATGATGTTTTTTGGTTCAATGGGCGTTTTGTATTTATGTTACGTATCGTAACGTTGTTATTGTGTAATGGGCATATGCCGAATGCAAGCATGTTGATGGCTTAAATTTTTTGAAAAAACAGTGTGTTGTTATTTTTGTTTGGTTGGGTTTGTTTGTGTGTTTTTGTTTTCGTAAACGAGTGTTTGCAGAGGGGTGTTCCGCTTCGCATGCTGCCTAAGACAGGGCGGAGGGTAAGGCGAACTTAAGCGCTGTCGGCGATAATGCGCCCTATTCGGATCTGCTCATCTGGCTAAAACATGCTCGACCACGAAAACGATACCCCGGAGCGTCATCAGGCTACGCAGCGCAGCACATTGGTCAGCGTGTTGGTCAACCTGCTGCTGACCGTGATTCAGGTCGTTGTCGGTACGCTGGCAGCGTCGCAGGCGCTGGTGGCTGATGGTTTGCACTCGCTGTCCGATCTGGTGGCCGATGGGGTTGTGCTGTTTGCTGCGCATCACAGCAAGAAAGCGGCTGACGCAGACCATCACTACGGTCATCATCGATTCGAAACGGCGGCGTCACTGGTGCTCGGTGGATTGTTGCTGGCTGTCGGGGTGGGTATGCTGTGGGCCGCAGCCGGAAAGCTGCAACACCCTGACGCCATCGGCCGGGTGCATCAGGCTGCGCTGTGGGTGGCACTGGCGACCTTGCTGGCCAAGGAGTTGCTGTTCCGCTACCTGTTGGCCATCGCCCAGCGGGTACGATCACGCATGTTGATCGCTAATGCCTGGCATGCCCGTTCCGACGCAGCTTCGTCGCTGGTGGTGGCGTTC
>WBZT01003478.1_pt1 | contig 10304 bp, 8 predicted proteins | sample 5204241 | NCBI WGS metagenome assembly WBZT01 (sample SAMN12344358, study PRJNA552823) | activated sludge metagenome | biome: Activated sludge suspended growth; feature: Nitrification reactor; material: Wastewater; isolation source: activated sludge from nitrification reactor of wastewater treatment...
CGGCGTGCGCAAGCGCGCCCTCGCCGCTGTCGAGCTGCTCGCCGGCGAGCAGCGGCTCGGCGAAGGCGCGCGCACGCGCCGGTGCGTCGGCGTCGTCGGCCGTGGCGCCCCCCTGCGCGGCGCCGCTGCGCGATGCACTCCCGAGGCCGTCGACCGCGGCCAGGCGGACGATCGCCGCCGCGTCGTGTGCCGCACCGCGATCCGCACCGCGATCGGCCTCGCGCTCGACGCCGGCGACGGTCTTCATGGCGACCTCAGGGCGCGAGCAGGAACTCCCGCACCAGCGCGCGCTGATCGGCGTGCACCAGCGTCGGCGCGTGGCCCACGCCGGCAAACTCCACCAGCCGCGCCTTCGGCCCGCGCCGGGTCATGGCCTGCGCCGTCGCGAGCGCGAGCAGGTCGCTTTCGGCGCCACGCAGCAGCAGCGTCGCCGCGCTCACGCGGTCGTAGGCCTGCCACAGCGCGGCCTCGCCCGCCCGCGCCGCCTCGGGCGTGACGGCGCGAAACGGCACCGCGATTGCCGGGTCGTAGTGCGACACGAAGCCGCCGCCCGGCGCCGGCACGAGTTGCGGCCGCGTCAGCGCGAGCCACTCCTCGCGCGTGTGCGGCCCGAAACTCTGCGAGATGGCCCACAACGCATCGGCCGCTTCGTCGACACTGGCCCAGGTCACCGGCTGGCCGAGGTAGGTGCCGATGCGCGCCAGCGCCACCGGCTCGATCGCAGGCCCGACGTCGTTGAGCACCAGGCGGCGCACCGGCGAACCCGCCAGGCTCGCCAGCCCCAGTCCGATCAGCCCGCCCATCGAGGTGCCGACCCAGTCGATGCGCTCGGCACCCAGGCGCGCGACCAGCGTCACCATGTCGGCAACGTACGTTGGCACCGTGTAGCCCATCGGGTCGGCGAGGCGGTCGCTGCGCCCGCGCCCGACCACGTCGGGGCAAACCACACGGCACGCGTCGGCGAGGTCGCGCGCCAGCGTGTCGAAATCGCGGCCCTGGCGCGACAGGCCGTGCACGCAGACGACGACGTGCGGGTTGCCCGCGTCGCCCCACTCCCAGTACGCCATGCGGTGCAGACCGTGCGCGTCGAGGCACAGCACCTGTTCGAGCCGGGGTTGTGCGGGGGCGGTCGTCATGATGCGTCGCGCTCGGGTTCGATAATGGTTCCATCCTAACAACGCGTCCAGCGCCGCAGGAGTGACCACCATGTTGAAGGGCAGGACCGCGCTCGTCACCGGCTCGACCAGCGGCATCGGGCTGGGCATCGCGTCGACGCTGGCACGCCAGGGCGCCAACCTGATGCTCAACGGCTTCGGCGACGTGGAGGGTGCGCTGGCGCAGGTGCGCGCGCACGGCGGCGCGGTGCGCTACCACGGCGCCGACATGAGCCGGCCGGCCGAGATCGAGGATCTGATCCGCAGCTGCGAGCGCGAGTTCGGCGCGCTCGACATCCTCGTCAACAACGCCGGCATCCAGCACGTGGCCAACGTCGAGGATTTCCCGCCCGAGCGCTGGGACGCCATCGTCGCGATCAACCTCAGCTCGGCCTTCCATGCGATGCGCATGGCGCTGCCGGGCATGAAGCGCCGCGGCTGGGGCCGCATCGTCAACATCGCCTCCACGCACGGCCTGGTCGCCTCGGCGGGCAAGAGCGCCTACGTGGCGGCCAAGCACGGCATCGTCGGGCTCACGAAGGCGGCGGCGCTGGAAAACGCCAGCAGCGGCGTCACCGTCAATGCGATCTGCCCGGGCTGGGTGCTGACGCCGCTGGTGCAAAAGCAGGTCGACGCGCGCGCGGCGCGCGACGGCGTCGACGACGAGGAGGCCAAGCGCCGGCTGCTGGCCGACAAGCAGCCCTCGCTGCGCTTCACGACGCCCGAGCAGATCGCCGAGCTGGCGGTCTTCCTGTGCTCGCCGGCCGCCGACAACGTGCTCGGCGTGGCCTGGAACGTCGACGGGGGGTGGACGGCGCAATAGCGCGGCGCGCGGCGCGCGGCGCCGCCCGCCGCCCTCACTTCAGCTGCACGCTGCCGCTCACGGTGGCCGAGACGACGGCCAGCCCGGCCTGCACCGGCAGCGGCTCGGCCGTGGCCGCCGACATGGCGACGGCGCGCCGCAGCGGCATCGGCTCACCAGGCCCGTTGTCGGACAGGTTCACCTCGCGCAGCGTCCAGCCGCCGGCACCGAAGTCGCGCGCCACGGCGTCGGCGCGGGCACGGAACTGCGCGATCGCCTGCGTCGAGATGTCGCCCCGCACCTTGTCGCGCGCCTCGCGCGACAGCGACCAGTCCACGCGCGAGACGCCGAGCGTCTGCACGCGGCCGGCAAGCTGGGCGAGGGCGGCCGTGTCGCGCCCCTCGACCACCAGCTCGGCCGACCCCTGCCAGCCGTTGATGCCGCCCTTGGGCGCCGGCGCATAGCGCGGAAAGAGCGAGAAGTTGCCGGTGCGCACGTTCACCTCGCCCGGCTTGGCGACGCGACGTGCCTCGGCCAGCGCCGCATCCAGCGCCTGGCGCAGCTGCGACTGCACCAGCGCTGCGTCGCTGCCGTCGCGCGTGGTGCCGAAGGTGATCGTCAGCCAGTCCATCGTCAGTTCGGTGCTGGCGGTGGCCGACAGCGACACCACGTTGTGCGGCGGCGGCAGCGTCTGCGCCAGCGCCACCGGAGCGGCACAACTCAGGGCAGCGAACGCGAGGCGACGCGTCGCAGGCGCAGGCAGGTCGCGCATCCTCGAAGCAAGACCGCGCAGCGCCGCGCCAAGACGGCGCGCCGGCACGCGCAGGATCCGGTGCGGCTCGAGAATCATGTCGCTCCTTTCGTAGGGGTTGCGGGCGTGGCAAACGGCGCGCCTGAAGCGAGCAGCGCGTGATCGGCATCACGCGTTGACGCCGACCCGGGCTGCCGGCACGGAAAGACTTGTAACAGAACCGCCAGCCGCCCTGAAGTCGAGCGAAACCGGGCCGTAACATCTGGCTGTTACAAGTAGGGAGTACCCGATGAGCCCAGCCGCCAATCTCCGGCCCGACCGCATCGTCGTCGTCGACGACGATGCACGCATCCGCGATCTGTTGCGTCGCTATCTCGGGCAGGAGGGTTTCGACGTCCTGCTGGCCGAGGACGCCAAGGCGCTCAACCGCGTGCTCACGCGCGAGACGATCGACCTGATCGTGCTCGACCTGATGCTGCCCGGCGAGGACGGCCTGTCGATCTGCCGGCGCCTGCGCGCGGCCAACGACCACACGCCGATCATCATGCTCACGGCCAAGGTCGAGGACGTGGATCGCATCGTCGGTCTCGAGGTCGGCGCCGACGACTACCTGCCCAAGCCGTTCAACCCGCGCGAGTTGCTGGCGCGCATCCACGCGGTGCTGCGCCGTCGTCCCGCGCCCGAGGCGCCCGGCGCGCCGAGCAAGGAAGCGCAGACGGTGAGCTTCGGTCCGTTCGAGTTCGACCTGTCGCTTCGGCGCCTGTCCAAGGACGGCGAGCAGATCGCGCTCACCACCGGCGAGTTCTCGATGCTCAAGGCGCTGGTGCGCCATCCGCGCCAGCCGCTGTCGCGCGACAAGCTCGCGCAGCTGGCGCGCGGGCGCGAGTTCGAGCCCTTCGACCGCAGCCTGGACGTGCAGATCTCGCGCCTGCGCAAGATGATCGAGCCCGATCCGGCGCAGCCGCGCTACATCCAGACGGTGTGGGGCGTGGGCTACGTGTTCGTGCCCGATGGCACGAGCTGAGCGTCGCCAGCGCGAGGCGCGCGCAGCGGGCACGCTGCTCGGTCTGAACCTCTTCTGGCGCACCTTCGGCCTGCTCGCGCTGCTGCTGGCAGGCGGCATCTTCGCGTGGATGCAGACGCTGCGCGCGCTCGAACTCGAGCCGCGCGCGGTGCAGCAGGCGCAGGAGACGGCCGCGCTGGTGAACCTGACGCGCACGGCGCTGCTGCAATCCGACCCCGTCAACCGCGTGGCCACGGTCAAGAGCGTGGCCGCGTCGTCGGCCGTGCGCGTGCTGCCGCGCGAGCCCGGCGACCGCTGGGAGCCGTACGAGGTCGACCGCTTCACGCGTCGCGTGGGCGAGGAACTGCGCGCCGCGCTCGGCCCCGACGCCATCGTCGCCAGCAGCGTCAACGCGCAGCCGGGCCTGTGGGTCGGCTTCACGATCGAGCGCGACCGCTACTGGATGCAGTCGCCGCCGGCGCGCGAAGCGGCCCTGTCGCGCACGACCTGGTTCGTGTGGATCGGCATCGCGCTGGCAGCAACGCTCGTGGGCTCGATCGCCATCGCCAGCCTGATCAACCGCCCGCTCAAGCAGCTGTCGTTCGCGGCCAGCCGCATCCGCGAGGGCGACCTCGATTCGCGCCTGGACGAGAACACGCTCACGAGCGAGATCCGCGAGGTCAACCGCGGCTTCAACCGCATGGCGCGCGAGCTCGCCCGCGTCGAGGAGGATCGCACGGTGATGCTGGCCGGCATCAGCCACGACCTGCGCACGCCGCTGGCGCGGCTGCGCCTGGAAACCGAGATGAGCGTCGCCGACGAGGAGGCGCGCTGCAACATGGCCAGCGACATCGACCAGCTCGACGGCATCATCGACAAGTTCATGGACTACGCGCGGCCCGGCGACGCGGCCATGCGTGCGGTCGGCGTGGCCGGGCTGGTCGAGCGCGAGGCAGCGCGCTTTCGCGACCCGATGCAGGTGCGCATCCAGTCGCGCGTGACGCCCGACGTGCGCGTGCTCGCCGACGAAAGCGAGCTCGCGCGCGTGTTCCAGAACCTGTTCGAGAACGCACGCCGCTACGGCCGCAACACTTACTCGGGCGTCGCCGAGATCACGGTGACGAGCGTGAAGACCGGCCCCTGGGCCATCGTCAGCGTGCGCGACAACGGCCCGGGCGTGGCGCCGGAGAAGCTGGCGCAGCTGACGACGCCGTTCTTCCGCGGGGACGCCGCGCGCACGGCGGCCACCGGGGCCGGGCTCGGGCTGGCGATCGTCGAGAAGGCCATGCAGCGCATGGGCGGCAGTCTCGAACTGGCCAACGCGGCCGACGGCGGGCTCGTCGTGCACCTGCGGCTCAAGCGCGCGCCGGGCTGATGCCGGTCCGGGCCCGGGGCCCCGAGGCGCCACGGACTCGAGCGCTCAGGGCCGAACGGGGAGCACGGTGGCGCCGCCCGGCACCCGCGCCAGCAAGCACACCGCTCGCGCCTCGATGGCGCGGCCCTCCCCCACCGGCCCCATCTTCTCGGCCGTCTTGGCCTTCACGTTGACGGCATCGTCGGCCAGCCCGAGCACGGCGGCGATGGCCGCGCGCATCGCCGCGATGTGCGGCGCCATCTTCGGCGCCTGCGCGACGATGGTGCTGTCGATGTTGACGATGGCCCAGCCGGCAGCGCGCACGCGCCGCGCCGCCTCGGCCAGCAGCTGGCGCGAATCGGCGCCGCGCAAGGCGGCGTCGGTGTCGGGGAAATGCCGTCCGATGTCCCCCAGGCCGGCCGCGCCCAGCAGGGCGTCGGTGATGGCGTGCAGCAGCACGTCGGCATCGGAGTGGCCGAGCAGGCCGTGGCTGTGCGGGATCGTCACGCCGCCCAGCACCAGCGGGCGGCCGGTGACGAGCTGGTGCGTGTCCCAGCCTTCGCCGACGCGCAGCTCCATCGGGTTCATCGCGTCTGCAGCAGCCGCCGCGCGAGGGCGAAATCGGCCGGCCAGGTGACTTTCAGGTTCTCGACCTCGCCGCTGACGAGCAGCGGCGCGCGGCCGCTCGCCTCGATCGCGCTCGCCTCGTCGGTGACGGCATCGCCGGCGGCCGCGAGCGCGGCCTGCAGCTCGGCGCAGCGGAACATCTGCGGCGTCTGCGCCAGCCACTTGTCGGTGCGCGCGAGGGTGTGCACGCTGCGCCGGCCATCGGCCAGCTTGAGCGTGTCGGCCAGCGGCAGCGCGAGCAGCCCGCCCACGGCGTCGCCGAGGCAGGCGTCGATGAGCCGTTCGACCCACGCCGGGCGCAGCAGGCAGCGCGCCGCGTCGTGCACCAGCACCCAGTCGTCGTCGCGCACGCCGCGCTCGCGCAGCACCGCCAGCCCGGCGGCCACCGACGCGGCGCGGGTGGCACCGCCGCAGTGCGCGAGCCAGCGCCGCGCGCCGTGCCATCCGGGCACCGCGGCTTCGAAGGCGGCATCGCCCGGCGCCAGCACCACCAGCGTGGCCCGCAGGTGCGGCACGGCGTCGAGCGCGGCCAGCGTGTGCGCCACCAGCGCACGGCCGGCCAGCGGCGCGTACTGCTTGGGCACCCCGGTGCCCGCGCGCTCGCCGATGCCGGCACAGGGCACGAGCGCGAAGCAGCGCGGCGCGGCGTCGTCCATCGCGGCGATTCTAGAATTCGTGCGTCCATGCAACTGCCTCCCGTCGCGCCCGGCAAGCGCTACACGTCCCCCCGCCCGCTCGGCTCGGCCGATGCGCTGCTGCTGGCGCGCGTGGCGCGCGAACGCTCGGCGCAGCAGCGCGCCGTCGCCGTCTTCACCGCCGAGCCGGCCGACGCGGCGCGCCTGGCCGACGAGATCGTCTTCTTCGAGCCGGGCCTGCGCGTCGCGGTGTTCCCCGACTGGGAAACGCTGCCGTACGACAACTTCAGCCCGCACCAGGACCTGGTGTCCGAGCGGCTGGCGACGCTGTGGCGGGTGCACCAACGCGAGCTGGATGTCGTGCTGCTGCCGGCGAGCACCGCGCTCACGCGCCTGGCGCCGCCCTCCTTCCTCGCCGCCTACACCTTTCGCTTCAAGCACAAGGATCGGCTCGACGAGGCGGGCCTCAAGGCGCAGCTCACGCTGGCCGGCTACCAGCACGTGAGCCAGGTCGTCTCGCCCGGCGAGTACGCGGTGCGCGGCGGCCTGATCGACCTCTACCCGATGGGCTCGCCGGTGCCGTACCGAGTCGACCTGTTCGGCGACGAGATCGACTCGATCCGCACCTTCGACCCCGACACGCAGCGCAGCCTGTACCCGGTGCCCGAGGTGCGGCTGCTGCCCGGGCGCGAGTTTCCGCTCGACGAGGCCGCGCGCACGGCGTTCCGCGCCCGCTGGCGCGAGAAGATCGAAGGCGACCCGACGCGCTCGCGCATCTACAAGGACATCGCCAACGGCGTTGCCGGCGGCGGCATCGAGTACTACCTGCCGCTGTTCTTCGAGCAGACGGCGACGCTGTTCGACTACCTGGACGCCGGCGCCGCGCTCGTGCTGCACGGCGAGGTGAGCGAGGCCGTCGAGCGCTTCTGGAGCGACACGCGCGAACGCCACCGCTTCCTGCAGCACGACCCCGAGCGCCCGCTGCTCGCGCCGGCCGAGTTGTTCATGCCTGCGGACGAGTTCTTTGCGCGCAGCCAGCCGTTCGCGACCCTGGCGCTGCGCGGCCACGGGCCGCTGGCCTGGGCACGGCCGCTGCCGGACGTGAGCGTCGATCGCGGCGCCACGGCGCCGCTCGGGCGGCTCGAGCGCCACCTGCGCGAGACGCCGGCACGCGTGCTGTTGCTGGCCGAGAGCGAAGGCCGCCGCGAGACCGTGCTCGAACTGCTGCGCGAGCACCGCATCACGGTGCCGAGCGTGGACACGCTGGCCGAGTTCCTCGCCGGCGCCCAGAAGGTGGCGATTGCCGCTGCGCCGCTGGCCGAAGGCTTCCACTGGCACGACCGCGACGGCGCCGACGCGGGCATCGACGTCCAGTTCGTCACCGAGACCGAGCTCTTCGCCACCACGCGCGAGTCGCGGCGCCGGCGCAAGCAGGAGCAGGCAAGCAACGTCGACGCGCTGATCAAGGACCTGGCCGAGCTCGAGATCGGCGACCCGGTGGTGCACCTCAACCACGGCATCGGGCGCTACCGCGGCCTCGTCAACATCGATGTCGGCAACGGCGACGCCGCCTCGGGCACGGGATCGGGCGCGAGCGAGTTCCTGCACCTCGAATACGCCGACGGCGCGACGCTGTACGTGCCCGTCGCGCAGCTGCACCTCATCAGCCGCTACACCGGCGTGGCGGCCGAGGAGGCGCCGCTGCACCGGTTGGGCAGCGGGCAGTGGGACAGGGCGCGCCGCAAGGCGGCCGAGCAGGTGCGCGACAGCGCCGCCGAGCTGCTGAACCTGTATGCGCGGCGCGCTGCGCGCCAGGGCCTCGTCCACCGCTTCAGCGCCGGCGACTACGAGGCCTTCGCCGCCAGCTTCGGCTTCGAGGAGACGGCCGACCAGCGCGCCGCGATCCACGCCGTGATCCAGGACATGGTGAGCCCGCGGCCGATGGACCGCCTGGTGTGCGGCGACGTCGGCTTCGGCAAGACCGAGGTCGCGCTGCGCGCGGCCTTCGTCGCCGTGCACGGGGGCCGCCAGGTGGCCATCCTCGCGCCGACCACGCTGCTGGCCGAGCAGCACTACCAGACCATCTCGGAGCGCTTCGGCAAGTGGCCGGTCAGGATCGCCCAGCTGTCGCGCTTTCGCAGCGGCAGGGAGACCAAGACCGCGCTCGACGGGCTGGCCGACGGCAGCATCGACATCGTCGTCGGCACGCACAAGCTGCTGTCGCCGGACGTGAAGTTCGCGCGCCTGGGGCTGCTCGTCGTCGACGAGGAGCACCGCTTCGGCGTGCGCCACAAGGAGGCGATCAAGGCGCTGCGCAGCGAGGTCGACGTGCTCACGCTCACCGCCACGCCGATCCCGCGCACGCTGGGCATGGCGCTCGAGGGGCTGCGCGACCTGTCGGTGATCGCCACCGCGCCGCAGCGCCGCCTGGCCATCAAGACCTTCGTGCGCAACGAGGGCAGCGGCGTCATCCGCGAGGCCGTGCTGCGCGAGTTGAAGCGCGGCGGCCAGGTCTACTTCCTGCACAACGAGGTCGAGACGATCGCGGCGCGGCGCGACCGGCTGGCCGAACTGCTGCCCGAGGCGCGCATCGCCATCGCGCACGGCCAGATGCCCGAGCGCGAGCTCGAGCGCGTGATGCGCGACTTCGTCGCGCAGCGCCACAACCTGCTGCTGTGCTCGACCATCATCGAGACCGGCATCGACGTGCCGAGCGCCAACACCATCGTCATCGCGCGCGCCGACAAGTTCGGCCTCGCGCAGCTGCACCAGCTGCGCGGGCGCGTCGGACGCAGCCACCATCAGGCCTACGCCTACCTGCTGGTGCCCGACCTCGAGTCGCTCGCCAAGCCGGCGGCGCAGCGGCTCGAAGCGATCCAGCAGATGGAGGAGCTGGGCAGCGGCTTCTACCTCGCGATGCACGACCTCGAGATCCGCGGCGCCGGCGAGGTGCTGGGCGAGAGCCAGAGCGGCAACATCATGGAAGTCGGCTTCCAGCTCTACAACGACATGCTGGCCGAGGCGGTGCGCGCGCTGAAGGCCGGCCACGAGCCCGATCCGGCCGACCTCGTCTCGCCGCTGGCGGCCACGACCGAGATCAACCTGCATGCGCCGGCGCTGCTGCCCGAGGCCTACTGCGCCGACGTGCACACGCGGCTGGCGCTGTACAAGCGCCTGGCGCTGGCCGACAAGGCCGAGCGCATCGACGCGCTGCTCGAGGAGATCACCGACCGTTTCGGCAAGCTGCCGCCGCAGGGGCAGACCCTGTTCGACACGCACCGCCTGCGCGTGCTGGCGCGCGGCTACGGCGTGCTCAAGATCGACGCCGGCCCACGGGCGATGAACGTCACCTTCCGCGGCGATGCGCCGGTGGACCCGCAGCGCATCGTCGAACTGGTGCAGAAGAACCGCACCGTCAAGCTCGCCGGCAACGCCAAGCTGCGCATCGAACGCGAGATCGCCGCGCCCGGCGAGCGCGCGCACTACCTGCGCGACCTGCTGCGCACGCTCGGGCGGGCCGAACCGATCGCGGCCTGATCGCCAGCCGGGTCCACTCGCGTCCGCGGTGCGGCATCGCATCCTGCGGCCGCCGACTCGCGATACGGGGGCGCCGCGGCCATCGGCGGTCGGCGCGCTCGGGCAGCGGCCGCTGCGCAGCAGGCCTCGGCAACGCCGTGCGCCCGGCCGAGCGGAGTGCGGCCGCGCGCACGGCGCCGGTGAGCGAGGGTAAGTACCTGCAGGGACAAACCCGTGGCCGCCTGCACGGCCGCCCGCTAACATGAAACGACGCCAACCGCCCAGAGGAGACGACGATGCCGACCACCAAGTACCTGCTCGACGAGAGCCGCATGCCTCGCCACTGGTACAACATCGCGGCCGACCTGCCGGTGCCGCTGCCGCCGCCGCTGCATCCGGGCACGCTGCAGCCGCTCGGACCCGACGACCTGGCACCGCTGTTCCCGATGTCGCTCATCATGC
>WBZT01003479.1_pt1 | contig 10303 bp, 24 predicted proteins | sample 5204241 | NCBI WGS metagenome assembly WBZT01 (sample SAMN12344358, study PRJNA552823) | activated sludge metagenome | biome: Activated sludge suspended growth; feature: Nitrification reactor; material: Wastewater; isolation source: activated sludge from nitrification reactor of wastewater...
TCTCTTTCTCTCTGTAACTCTTTCTGATAGTCTATCACACGGAGAATATCCGAAATAGGCAGTGCTGCACCTGCTCGAATCATATCGCTCATGGCTTCCAATTCAGGATCTTTTTTCATTTCGATTCTTAATATATTGAAACAAACGATTGCATTGCCAACCAGCCCAGCCTCCTACAAGAAAGGCTAACCCCATTGCGAGAACAACATCCCCGCGCCCTGCAAATAAACCCATTACCATTGTATTTTCTCCAAAGTGTAGTTGCCGTCGTAGCGCGGTATGAGAGCAACCCTGCTCCTGACGAAAGATTGAGTCATCGAGGGGCCATATGTGACACAGTCATTTGGATTAACCCTGTACAGGGAGATAAGCATTTCTGCGGATATGAAATGACGTTGGCTGCCATTCTTGCTATATACGTACCCTGGGAATAGCATATACTTCTTTACCGGATATTGATCGGTAGTAAAGTAGTAAACCCCTTTCTCAACACTCGCGCTTGCAATTATAAGGCCATGTTTTGTGGCGGCATTCTCGATCCAACTTGGAATGTGTATTTTTAGGGTACCATCTTTGATAGTAAAGGGTACTTTACCAAGCAGGGAGCAGCCAACAACGTTAGGCCAGTTACGAATAGCACGTATTTTTATCTCTTCAAAGATGTGTTTCATTACGCTCAACGTCTTTTGCTTTCATAAGCCACTCGAGCATCGGCCTAGCATCGCCACAGCGATGATAAGAGTCAAAAGGATTCACCGACTCACCTTTCATATTCTCAGCGCAGTGAAACCCGCTTCTTGCAATTTCTAGTGGGCATTGTACACACTCCTCAATATCATCAAAGTAGTGATGGCACAGCGCACATGTTGAAGAATTAACACATACAGGCTCCGTAATCAAGTCTCCAGAAGGGTATTCTGGTAAGTTTTCCTTAAGCAACCCAGTCCACTTGAGTATTGAATGGTCTAAAGCTTCTTCTTTAGAAGTCTCATCAGCTGCCTTAGGATAGTATTTAGCTATCCACTCTTTACGTGTTAAACGATTCATTTTCAAGATCCTTTGCAATTTCGTTCATAAACAAGAGAGCTGTAATTCTATTTACTTTGTTTCGCCTTAACTCTTTAATCGTTATAGCAGGGCTTACTGTTATAGGACCAAACCAAAGAGAGAAATCTCCGGCACCTTTTGGTTTGAAATATTCTTCAAACAATTTCCGTGCTTTTGTCGATTCTTCAACTGTTTCACATAAAAGGGCTATAGCTGAACATGCAGGGCGGTGATGTAAATACACAGGTCTGGAAGTGGCGACTATGTATGCAGCTTCGCGATATATCTCAGAGAGTTTCATGGTTTATACCTGTACGTTAGAAAGCTTTACCTCAGAAGCTATTCTTTCTTTTCTATCGCGTACTAGTCCCTTGATGCATATTTCTAGCTGTATTGCGCATGTTTCACAAAGGTCCTGAAACGTAATTATAGTGCTTAGCATTTCCCCTGTTGCAATATTTGCAGAATTATTTACGACGCATGCATCTAAACTGTAGCTATTAGAACGCGGTATTTCTATACCACAACAATCACAGTATACTTTAGCAACTCTCATGATTAACAAGGGGCCGAAGCCCCTCTCCTTCATAACTTCGATAGCGTAAACGCGAGTATGGCTATAGAGACGGTGATTAGCAACGTTACAAAGCCTGAAGCAAGCACACAATCAGTAACAGATGAGTGGTTTCGAGTGCGCATCACAATTATGAGTATTGTAACGAACAACAGTGAAACTATCAGGCTTACACTAACGATCATTGCCATTATTTCGCTCCTACGACCTTAGGGAGTGGCATTGGAACCTCAGAAGTTTTTCCACAGGTTCCGTCCATAGTCTTCTTAGGATGCTTATCCCAATTATTGACAGGTGCAACCATTACGCACCCTTCGTTAAAAGATACTGTAGAACACATCACAGTGGCTTTTTCGATCTGCAGATTCTTGGTGGAGCCGTCTGTGCGCTCTGTACGCATAAACACGACTTCCGCCCATCCATCGCCCTGCGGGCAATCCGCAGTATGGCTGCTATCAGCTTTTACGATAGCTTCCCAGCCTTGAATACGGGGATTTTGCCGTTGATACTCCGCCGCAACAGCATAAGCGTTTGCGCGCCCTTGTGCACGCTGCTCTTCAACGGTATTGAAGGCTGCTTCTTTTTTGCTGCAAGCGGAAATAGCGATGATTGCGGCGATAACGATGAGATATTTTTTCATGATTTCAAGAGTTTTTAAAGATATAGACTGAAAGAAAAGAGATTATAATTGTAGGCAGGGTTAACAGCAACCAGGTAACAACATCAAGAGGTTCGATACTCCTCTGTTCAATTGCCTTTATTAGCATTACACAAGTTGTAAGTACAACCCAGCCTATAACAGGAAATGACCACAACGGTATCATTGCGGCACGTTTACATTTAGTGCATTAATACGCTCAAGAATCTGCTCTTCTGTGAGCTCCTCGAGAGCATTATTGCGTTTCTTCTCAAGCGTTTCCATAAGCTTAGAGCGCAAAGCTGCTGCTTCTTTATACTGCTTGGCAAGATCACGCTCTTTACATCGCACACTAATAATATGCTTGATCAATTCAAGCTTCTTGACTTCTGTTTTGTCAGTGGCTTCCTCCGCTGTTACAAAAGATTCTTGGCTGGACTCCTTGATCTTCTTGTTAAGCTCAATGGCCACTGCGTCAAGACTGAAGCCATCATCTGCGGATAGTGGGAGCGTCCACAGTTGTTCGATCGTGAGATACCCGCGAACTGAGGAGTACCGATATTGTTTGCGCAAGCCTTCTTCGTACATGATTTGTTCCTTAAAACTGAATTGAATAATTTTTAGTGCCGCTTTCTGATTCCACACGTGCAAGCAATGTATTTGCCACGGTAGAGGAGAAACCTAAGCCGCTAAGCTGTAAATCTGTCGGTTCGCATTTGAATTTTTCGCCAATATTTTGAAACACCTTCCTAATATCGTTTAGTTCTGTGGTTAAGAACTCGTTATACAAGCCTCTGATTTCAGAGTCTACCTTGCAGTCCTTCAAAATGAACATCCAGTGAAGATTTCCTTTTTGTTCACCGCCCCAATAATTTGGGGAGAGCATTATTTCACTGACTTCAGCAAAATCTCCTGTTGAAATATTCCATTTCTTCACACTACGTGTGCTAGACTCGGCTGGTTCCCATTTCGTATTCACAGACTTAACTAAACCATCTTCGTAAACAAATGTTAGTTCTTCTGGAATCTTATGTGAAAACGCAGTTCTGATACCTGATTGTGCATCATTTGATTTAAATGACATTTTTTGAGTACGCGTCACTACATCTATCTGAAAACCTTTTCTGGACGTATTCCTGTGGGTGAACTTGTTAACTGCAAACTTATATTTACCTTGTTGAGGATCAACCCAAGCCATGTTTTCAACCGGGTCTTCAGACACAGAGAATGCATTCATATCCACGTCTAGAATCCCACATTTATTTCCAAAGTAGATATGTTTGTCACGAGGATCTACACAATGAAGATCCAAGTCATCAGCATTATACCACGATAGCGAAACTCTCAAATCTGCATCAATATTCCCTCCAGCAGCTTTCACTCTTTGAGCAACAGCGTCTGTAGTGTTTCCTGAATAGCTCCATGCAAACGGATTGTCCCAAGCCAAGATATTCTTAGCATTGGCATTCACCGCTGTAGTTAGTGTCACAAAGTTAATCAGATGCTTCGGATCAACATGCACGCTAATCTTTTTAGCCTTAGGTGCAACGTTTGTCATGAAGTCTGCGGCGGTGATACCGACACCCTCGTTGAGTGAGGCACGCGTCGGCTTCTTCTGCGCGTCTGAGAGGAGTAGTTCTGCAAGATCTCCCTTTTTAACAGAAGCCGCATTAGCAGAGGTCCACAGAATATCTTTCAGAGAAATGTCATCGCGATTTGCCAGTCGTCGTTTAAGCGCTGACTCATAACCAAGCTCCTTCAACTTATCTACAGCTTTCCTTACCATTGTCGTCGAGACAGCGGAAGAAGAATGGCGATAGTTAAAAGGATTTACTTTGTGGCCATAGGCTGATAGCGCAGCATCTAGCTCTTTTCCTTCACTCAGTTCAACCAGCAAAGTTCCAATGACATCATTTTTCAGACCCGCCCCGAAGGCATCCGCATTTTTCCACTCAAATAGCTTTCTTTTTTCTGCGTCAATAGTGTTCCATACATTTTTGAGGTTAATGAATTCCTCTACAATTCGCTTCTTTTCTTGTCCGCGATAGAGGCTATTGTCCGAAATCATACCCTTCACATCTGACAGAGCTTCGTCTGAGATCAAGGCAAGACCGCCAGCAAATACTACCCTGTTTGCCTCATACTTGCCAATCTTTTCTCCAGGGCTGTTAGAATAGTATGCGGAGGGCAGTGCTCCAGTGTAGAAGTGATTGAAGACCTGTAGCTTATCTCCAATCATAGACCGGCTTGTCATCTGACCGTACGAAGGTTGTGGAGAAATAAAGAGAGATTCAATCCCGTGCGCTTTGCTTTTTACAGACAAAGCTTTCGCTATCTCCGTAAATGGATAATTAAGCTGTCCTTCGCAAAGATCCCAAAGACTCTTTAGCTCAAGAGTTTCAGTGATGAACAGCAGTCCACCAACATTCTTGATAAAACTTCTGCAACAAGAGCAGTCGTATTCCCTGTTCTTGATGTAAATGTTGTTGGTACCTTCTGGAAACGAATTTAGATACGTATCCCACAGCTCATCTTTAGGAGCTGCTGAGATAAATGCCTTTGTTCCATTCCTAAGCATGTCGTCAAGTACATTCTTGACGGCTTTGGAGAAGCTAATAAAGTCTGCCATTTTAATGTTTCTTCAAGTTAGCGGTGTCAAAGAAATTAGGGAAAGGCTCTAGGGATTGCGCGTTATACTCATTCCCAGCATCTCCTGTACGATCAGTGCCATGTACAGGATCTGACGCTGAAGGTCCCTCTTTGGTATCGGCGTCAGAAAGTACTTTACTTAAGAAGCCAATACTTTCAAGTTTTTCGAAGAGTGTTGCATCTTTCTTTTTCAATGTAGTTAGAGCTATAGTGCATTCGAGTTGAGCAATTACCCCTTGAGCAATTGATTTCGCAATCGCATCACCCATTGGCGAAAGGCTAGAGCCCTTTGTAAGGCCCATTTCTTCTGCCAGTTTTACAGCTTCTAGAGAGCAGGTAGTATCGCCCTTTTCCAAAGACATTGAAAAGATAAGAAACAAAATTTCTTTGAGAGTCTTTTCGTTGATATTCTTAACTTCGGAGATTTTCATGATGATTCCTTAAATAAACATTTTCAGAGCGTTGTGACTCTCATTTAGAATATTGGCAACTTGATTTAATCGCCAACGTAATACATAAATCTCGGCAATTATCTTGTCAAGATCCTCGATTTCCAGCTGCGCCGAGTCCTCCGAGGGGAAGTAAAAAGCGGCTTTCACACGTGAGATGCAATCATCTATGTCTGCTGGTTTCATACCATCTCTTGGTTTTTACTAAAATAAAAAGCCCCGTGAATAATTCCTCCATTCGGAAGAACTAAACACGGGGCTAGTAAGGATGACTCACCTGTTAAGGTCAGAGGTTCCTATAAATTAAGCTTGAGCAGCTTTTTCTTTCAATGCTTTCTGTTGGGCACGATATGCCGCAAGACCTTCGATGGCTTTCTGAGAGACCTCACGCTTCTCAACACCAGCACCATAAGCTGCAAGAATAACAGCTTGGTTAGCGATCACCCAGTCAGCAAAGTTTTCATCAGCCAATTTGACGAGGCTTGCCTTAACTTGGACAGCCTTCTCTTCGTCTTTCAGACGCTTGACAGCAGGCCAGCGGAAAGATTCCACCAGACCGTCAAGGTTTTCAATGAAGAACTTGAGCTTAGGATCGGTGTTGGTCTTGAGCAAGTCAGCAGCAGCTTGCAGCTTCTTACGCTCAGCCTTGGTGACACGACGAATGGTGCCAGTTTCGAAAGCACTCTGGATTTCGTCTTCGTTGGTAAACAGGAAATCAGCAATCGCTTGATCGCCGCCTGCCGCTGCAAGGAGAGCTGCTTTAACAGCAGGCTCACGCAAGTAGCTTTGAGCTTCCGCACGAGTAGCGAAAACTTTACCGTTAACGTAGAAACCAGATTGAATTTGGGAAGTCATTTTTAAGTAGAATCGATTGTGCCCATCAGGTTATTTCCTAGGTTATGTGCAATTGTTGAAGTTAAGTGATACTGCATCACTTTTATGGGATACTCGTTTTACTCTGAAACGAAGTCAAAAGCAGGCCAATGTTACAGACCATAAGTGTTTGTTTGCAGCAGACTGACCCAAGATGCGTTCGTTTGAAATTTTTCAACGCCGCGTCACGCGTGTCTTGAGAGCGCACGTAGTGCTTTTAGACACCCGAAAAGGGGCGCCTTGACGCACAACTCTTTAAGAATGTGGCCACAAGATTAAGAGATCAACTCTAATGTGTCAAATCAGTATCGCCTTTAAACAATCAGCTTACAAAAATAGAGCTTACTTTGTTCGCAGAGCGGACATTACGCAATAGTGTCTCAAGATTCTCAATAGCCTTTTCATGAGCCTTGTTAGCTTCTTCTAGTGCAGTTTCTGCACGTTTAAAAGCAGCCTGGGCAGCCTTAAGTTTAATTGTACTAGCTTCAAGCTCTTCTTGAGCATGGCCTAGTGTAGGCTGATACGTTTTACGCATGTTTAATTGCCTTTTTTAGTTCCTTGATTGCAGTTGCAAGCCTCCTGCGTCTGCTTTTTATAGTACGTAGGTCGTTACGCACTCTGTTAAGACGAATGAAAGCTGCCTCTCCTTCAAATGAACCTTTTTCTGCATTTTTATAGTAAAACTTTTGATCAAGCTTCGCAAGCGCTAGATTCACCGATTCATTGCTAAGATCCATCTTCAATGCATTAATAGCAAGTCTTGCTGCAGAGTGGCTGATCATGCGCTGTGTCCAATCATCATTAGGTCATTCTTCCTGCGATCAAGCTCAATAATAGTTTCTTGATGCTCTAGCAGAGCCTCTTTCCTTTTCTTCTCGATGTCATCAAGAACTTTAGGAAGAATTTCCTCAAGCGGTGGAATATTTCCTGACGTAGTTCCAATAAGAATATAATTACTGCTTTTAATTACAGGCGTTGTTGATGTGTAGAAGTTCCAAGTGTACAAGTCCTTAGGCTTCGTGCCCTTTAGAAGAGATTCAGCGCCTTCTGGTGTTATGTAAATGTAGAGTGGGATCATGAAAATATTACCTCATCGTTTGTTTCAATTGCATGTTTAAAGAGCCTTTTGAACGACTCAACTCTATCTAACACGTATTCTTCTGATCTTCCTTGCAAGTAGACGTTGCCAAGCCTCATGGAGCTTGAGGCGAACTGATCTTTAATAGAATCAAGTTTACCTATCAGGCTCTTGCAAGAAGTTACACTTATTGTACCACATAAGTCATAAGATTCAATCCCTAGCAAATCTAAAATAGCACATGCATTCATATTGCTCATGTTTATCTCAGTCCAGCCATCCTCTGGGACATCGAACCAGAAAGACTCATTATCAAACACTTCCTCTTTTCTTACATATGGTGTTTTCGACAACCTAAATGTAACTGACATGGGTCTTTTTCCTTCCGTATCTCTTTCTCGACTTCTTCTTTTGCATACTGCATGCTCTGTCTTGCATTAAGAATAAAATCCTTCAGATTGCTTTTAGGTATTTGTGATTCTAGGATTTCTAAGCGAGTGCTTATTTGTTTTATATGGTATAAAGTGTCCTCTCTAGTTAAGCGGCATGGGCTCGTAATTTTTGAAGGAATCAAATAATTCTCTCCTGATAGTAGCGCCGCTGGCATTTTTGTGTCCACCCCCGCCTAACCGAAAAGCAATTTGACTAACGTCAGCACCTTCAGGTTGACTACGGAAGCTTAGATGGACACCCTTTTCACTCTCGTAATACGTAACTGCAAATGGTACATTCTCAGAGAGAAGATTACCTGCGTCACTTGCCATCATGTATGGCACATTTAAGCAAGGAATTATAGTATCTTCAATACGGATATTAAAGGCATATTTAGAAAGCTCTTTAACATCCTTCATATGTTTACGTTCGATCGCTGCTCCCTGGGTTAGCATGCTGCTGAAAAATCTAGATGTATTTTTTGCGGCCTCCATTGTGTCTAGCCAAGTCTCGAAATCGTAGTCTAAACTAAACAAGTATTGAGAAAAATCCTTAGTCTCTGGATATTTAAATTTCCACAAGTCTCGATCCTGGATTAACTCAATCATTAATGGAGGATCTTCTGTCGGAAATAACCACCTCCATGCGAGCATAGCGCCGCTAAGCTCATTACTAGAGTTACAAAAATCTAGATTTTTCAAACCTTTAAGATCCTCAAGGGCAGATTTGTGATGATCGATTAGGCGTACGAATTTAGCAATCTTTATAATTTCCTCTACGACTTCTCTCTTATACGAGAAATCTACCAAATAGACGCCTCGGTCGCGAAATAGCTCAAGGTTATACATTTGATCTGTGTACGAGCCTGGATAGTACTCGACTTCATCCTTAAATCTTTTGTAGAATACAGTTGCTGCGCCAAAGCCATCCGCACAGTTTTTATGATAAACTACAAGATTCTTTCTTGGGTACTTTTTAAGCGCATCTGCAATCATGTCATTTTCCTCTATACCTCGCCTCTTAGCTTCTTGATAGAAGGCTAACTCTTGCTCAATAAATTTAGCATTATCAAAGAATAGATCGTAATGTAAGAAATAGTTACTAATTGCTTCCCCTACATACGTAAGCCCACAGCCTGCGCCTACCCTAAGTGCCTCCTCTACAGATGGATTAGGCATTAGTAATCCCTAGTTTTTCAAGCTCTTCAGGCTCAAGATACATCCTAAGAATATTCTCGTTTCCTGTGATAGTGCGCTTCTTGTTATTAATTCCATTCTTCAATCCAGAAAGCTTTTGTGGATCTTCCGTCTCAGATTTTACCTTCTCCAGGTGTTGTAGAGATCTTTTTGTAGAATTATTGCTGTAAATAAGTGCACGCAGCAATTTCTTCATCACCTTAGGATTGACTACAAAATCATTCATCGCTGGATTCCTTGTTCAATTCAGTGAATTTGATTTGCTTAATAAGCTTTTGATATTCTACTTTGGTGACGGAGCAGCTGGCTCCACTAACAAAGTTAATATCCATAATCTTGTCATTGAGAGTACTGACCTCGATATGCGTCATATGGTTTGTATTGATCAGCAAACCTTCATTAATTTTAATTAGCATTTATTTTCTTTCGGTTTATTCAGTTTCAAGGCGTTCTGCTGCCATCAAAAGAAACAACACTTTAATCTCTTTATTGGCAAGTAGAAGGTTGGTGAAGTCATCCAGGGCAACTTCGTTTAAGCGCTGATACGTAATACTATTAATTCCCATATCGTGGGGAAAGAGCTTGCCAATTGAGATTGGTTTAGTCTTTGGTGATTCAAAAAGAACTAAGGCCTTTGCTCTAATGTTTTCTGCTATTTCTTTATTTGTAAAACTCAAAATGGCCTCCTTTTCAATATAGGTCTTTCCCATCCAATGACACTGTCGCAATATGGGCAGATTACTGCACAATAGGCTAGCCTTAGAAATCTTCTGAGATTGCTTTGGATTTGACCCCTTAAGAACGGTTCTAATTCACTATTGTCGTTCCTGCAATATTTACAAATTTTGTCTTTTAAAGGCCAAGGCTTACCCTTTAGCAATGTGTATTCTATAGGCATATTACTCCTCAAATCGTTTCTTAAGTTTTTCTTTAAACTCTTCTGCAACTTCTTTCCAAGATCTTGGATTTATTACTGGCGTTTTCTCTGAATCTTCGATATTAGATTTTGAGATAATATCAGAGTAGAACCTAAGAGCCTCAATTACAAAAACTTCAGCAATAACTCCGGAAGGGCTGTCCTCCATTAACTCTACAACAAATTGCGAATTTGACTTACTCATTTCTTAGCCTCAAAATTGTTACAAATGGATAGCTTATTAACCTCTTTATTTCTTTTAAGCTTACAAACAACCTTATAGGACACTGTAGCTGTATCAGATGCTCGGTTACATGTTTCGCAACAACCTCCTAGATTTTTTGCAGCAACACATTTAATATACTCCTCTTTATTGACTTCACTTACAATAGTTTGCAAAATTACTCCGGGAACTCAATAGCTTCAATCTCAGAATCGCCCTCAATCTTCTT
>WBZT01003480.1_pt1 | contig 10301 bp, 6 predicted proteins | sample 5204241 | NCBI WGS metagenome assembly WBZT01 (sample SAMN12344358, study PRJNA552823) | activated sludge metagenome | biome: Activated sludge suspended growth; feature: Nitrification reactor; material: Wastewater; isolation source: activated sludge from nitrification reactor of wastewater treatment...
GGTGGTGCCGTTGGCGGTGCCGTCGGAGGCCCACAACTCCTCGCCGTGGGTGCCGTCGTCGGCGGTGAAGAACAGCGTTCCGCCTACGGCCGTCAAGTGGCCGGGCCCGTTGAAGTTTGTGCCGGGGGTGATGTCTTTGACCAGGGTGGTGCCGTTGGCGGTGCCGTCCGAGACCCACAACTCCTCCCCGTGGGTGCCGTCATCGGCGGTGAAGAACAGCGTCCCGCCCACTGCCGTCAAGTAGCTGGGATCGCTGCCGCCGGCGCCGGGGGTGATGTCTTTGACCAGAGTGGTGCCGTTTGCGGTGCCGTCGGAGGCCCACAACTCGCGGCCGCCGGTGCCGTCGTCCCCGGCGAAGAACAGGGTCCCGCCCACGTCGGTCAAATCCAGGGGCGAGCTCCCACCGGAACCGGCGACCAAGTCGGCCACCATCGCCGCAGACTCGTTGTCCGCACTGGCTGGCGCCAACCCTGTCCCGCCCATAGAGAACGCCGCTGTTGTGACCACAGCGGTCGCTGCTACAGCCGTACTCCGGCGGGCCCGCCGCCGCTGGTCCTTAGCCACCGCCCGGCGCTGGATCGCTCGCTGCTGATTGGTCCGCTTCCCCCGAGTCATGGGCGAAGCATAACGGGTATGTATCCGGGCGTGGCAAAGCGGTTATGGAGAACCTGCCGCTGCCATGTGGAGACTCGCCACCTTGGGGCTCCCGGCGACCGGCGGTGCCACGTTCTGACACCCCCGGTCCCGGCCGCACGGAGACACCCATTCGACCCTCGCGGATCCACTGGCCTTGGCCCTGCTGTCCCGTGGAAACACCGGTCAGTTGGCCAACGCAGTGGGCGAAGTTGCGGCAGCAACGCTGGCAGCAACCCACCTGCACAACCCTGCACGCCGACGCGCCTGCCCGCCCTGAGCAAGCACGTCGGCGCACCCCAGCAGACCACCAAGCACCGCCAGATCGAATCTCGTAAGGCGTGGGTGAGGCGCAGAGGAGGGCGCCTCGTGAGCTCGCAACTGCGCTTAAAAGAATCAGAGCACTTCGCGGTAGCAGTCGGACCAACGCTTGGCCAGACGGGATGGCTTGCACAAGACGGGGATCCCCTGAACGTCGAAGGTCATTACTTCGGCAATCCGGTCGCGCAAAGCTTCAGCTTCAGAATCGGGGAGTTCGAAGACCAGTTCGTCGTGGATGCTCAACACGATGAATTGCCCGAGTCCCTTCTGCTCCAGTCGCAGTTGGCACTCGGCCAGTGCGTCGCGGGCCCATCCTTGTCCGGACAGGCCCGGTGCCGTGGTGAAGGCGCGCGACCGATCAGGGCGCATCCAACGGCCCCATCCGTTCTGGACATACTGGCCAACCTCGGCGGCCCTCCCAACACGTTCCTTGAACGCCCACAGATCGGGCAGTGCCGAGGCCATTGTTGCGATGATGCGTGCAGCCTCCGGCTCGCTGATCTCGGCGTTCTCGGCAATGGTGCGAGGGCCGGCGTTGTAGTTGACCGCATGCGACAACGGCTTGGCGTCCTTGCGACGCGCCGGATCGCTGAACACCAACTGGGCCATTTCGGTGTGCCAGTCCTTGCCTGGCTGCAAACGCTCGATCATCGCGGCGTCCCGGGCGTGCCAGGCCATGCCGCGCACGTCGATGCTCGAGAGATCGCACGAGAACAGAAGGTGCCTGTCCCGCGCGACGAACATGTCGCGGTCGGTGAGGTTCCGATGCTCGCGGGCACCGAAGGTCGTCAAGGGTGGGTTTGTCGCCGACAGCCGGCCAGACGCCTGGGATGCCTGCACGCTGACGTGGACCCGTCCGTCGTCGGCCAGGCAGCGGTCCACGTTCGACGGCAGTCCGCGGGCGGACGTGATCATCCGGAGGTACTCCAACGACTCATGCTCAACCCCGGCCTCTCTCAACGCCTCATAGGACGCCGAATAGTCGCCGGTCTCTGTGCGTGGGACGTTGAAGCCCTCTGACTCCAACATCTGCCCGTAGGCAGCCTTGCCCGCCTTGGAGAAGTCCTTCTTGACCTCGATCCCGTGATCGTGGAACCACGCACGCGCCGTAGCGACGCGTGCCTCCTCGTCGAGGATCCGCTCGGCTATCAGTGCCTCGTCGACCTGGAAGCCACGCCAGGACATGCGGTGAAGCGAGCGCATGTACTCCAACTCGCGGGCCGCGTAGTTCTCGTCGTAAAGGTCGTGGGCCTGGATCGCCTCGTACAGGGGCGCAAGCAGTTCGACGTCCTGGGCGCAGTAGTCGCGATAACGCGGGTCGTCGGTCGGGATCGCCATGTACTTGTCGGCCAACTTCGCCGTGCGGTTGCACGCCTGCGCGTACTGCGTCAGCGTCCTCTCGCGTCCGGTCGGGGTCAGGCCGAAAGCGGCCTTGCCTTCGAGACCAAGAAAGCGCTGGGTCAACTCGTCCAGGCCGTGACCGTGCTCGGGACGCTTCGGTGGCTTCCTGGCCTCCACTGGCCAGACCAGCCGGGACAGCACCATCGTGTCGACGGACTTCGCCAGCAGAGCTTCGTAGTCCAGGCCGTAGTGCCTGGCCAGCACCTTCAGGTCGTAGTCGTAGATGTTGTGGCCGACCAGTGTCTCGGCGTTCTCCAAGTGCCAGCGAATGTCTATGGGATCGCCGGTGACTTTCACGGGTCCGTCATCGGCCTTGAATGCCCCGAGCCGCACGAACTCGGGGTTCGGCGGCCCTTGCCATAGCCGCTCGGCGCTCCCGGTCTCCAAGTCGAAGTAGACGACTTTCGTTGTTCCGGCGTGGGAGTGGAGCAGCGATTCTCGCGGGGGTTTCTGGGTTTCTGGGGTTTCCTCAGACCCTTCTCCCTTTTCTGTCCCCCCATCTACGTCTACGTCAGCAGCACGGGGAGTCTGTTGGCTGTCCTGGATGGAAGAAGCCCCAGAAACCCAGAAACCCCCCACTTCAGCAAGGACTTTCGACGGGTCGGTGACGACCTTCCATTGGTGTCCGTTCTTGCGATCGTCACTAGCGAGTACAAGGCAGAAGCCATTTGCGGTCCACCGGCCCTTGTTGCGCTGGAAGTAGCGTCCGAGCGACTTGGAGATGGCATCGGGCAGCCATCCGACCTCGCGCAACTTGTCGTGCAGTTCAATGGGCAGGGCGTGCCCCAGGTCGGAGTAGCCGCCTCCTGGCTTGATGCACGAACGGGCCGCGTCCCCGGCCTTGAACCGTTCTGCCCCGAACTCGTCGCGCAGAGCCGCGAGCAGGCCCCCCAGTTCATCGTCCTCGACACCCTCGACTTCCTGGTCCTCGCGGGTGTTGCCGACGATCTCGGTCAGCCCGGCGACCTGAAGCACGCCGGTTGTCACGCCGAACCATTGGGCCGCAGAGTCTGTGCGTCCGCTGTTCTGGGGCATTCCGGCCAGCGCCCAGGCCCGTGCCAAGGTCAGGATCGCGGACAGGTAGTCGCCACGGTTGCGGCGGACGTGCCCGGCAGGGGTGTTGTACTTGTAACCGGTCCGCGTCCAGGGCTGCGGCATCCGGGGGTCGATGGACGCCCACAGCCCTCGCCGTGCCATGTCGCCGGCCAGGGTGATGTTGTTCCCCGTGGCGACCCACAGTCGCCTGGTCGACAACTCCGCGTCCTCGGACTTGCCGAGGATACGTTCGGACAGCTTGTTGGACGTCAGCACGGCGGCCAGGACCGGTGATCCAATCGGCTCGGCGCAGTTGTCGAACACCACAACCGGGGCCGTCGTCTTGTCGAGCACGGCGACGATGCGCTTGCTCAACTCGGTGTCGTCTCGCACCAGCGGGGGCCGCTTCACGGCGCCGTGAGTAGCGTCGAGGATGTCGGCCAGGTATGTCTTGCCTGACCCCATCATCGGGGCGTTGATGAGCAGCATCGGCCCCGGCTCGGCGATCACCGGCATCATCACCGGTGAAAGCCATCCGCCCAGGAAGTTGATCCGGTCCGCCTCGGAGACCCAGGGGAACTCGGAGATAAGGTCTTCCAGCAGTTCAATGGCGTCCTTGACCTGCCGGGCAGTCGGCTTGTCTGGCACGTTGATAGTCAGGCCCGCCGGAGGCAGGTAGACCAGTCCGGTGGCCGGGTCGTAGCCAGGGGTCATCAGCACGGATCCGTCGGGCCGCAGGACCGGGGTGTGAGTTGTGCCGGTCATCTCCGGTAGCCGTTCCAGTTCCTTGGTCCGGCTCAGGAGTACCGAGAGTGACTCCATTGGCGCGAAGACGGGCTCCCTGTCCCCACCGACCCAACGGAAGGTGTCCCAGGTCGTGTGCATCACGGTGCGGAGGCCCACGGCGTCAAGGGGATGCACCTGTGCAGGCCCGTCCGACCCCGCCTTCGGCGCGACGTACCCGTCGCTTCCGATCTCGAAAATCCGGACCATCGCGGCCCCGCGCCGGTAGACGCCGGGCAACTCATGCATGCGTTCAGCTGCCTCGCGCGCGAAGCAAACGCGGTTAACGACCTCGAACTCGACGGTGCCTGGCCGCACGCAACAGCCCTTAATCGCCGGCGGTGAGGCCATCACCTTGCCTATGGCTCCGGCCAGGGCTTCGCCGAACTCGAACTCGGCGTCTCTGTTCTCCCCGTCAAGATCGGCATAGAACTGATCAGCCAACCCTTCCAGGGCCTCGCTGCCCCCGCTGTGGCCTTCCATCGCCGCGCTGATGATGGCCCACTGCGCCCGGCACATCGAGTCATGGCGGGACTCGCCCACGGTCACGGCCTCGTCGTAGACCTTCCTGAGGAGTCTCTTGATCCATTCGCAGGGCTTGGTGCCGTCGTGATCCCGCAGCCAACTCTCGACCGCGTCGCTGGTGGCCGCTTCGCCACCCCGGTTAACGTCGGTCCTGAACTGCTCGATCCAGGCCGTGGGCAACGGGTTGAGATCCGCGACTCGCGGAATGGCGTCTATCTCGTCGCCGTGGAACAGCCAGCGATAAGGCTTGCCGGTCTTGGGGTGGACGGACCCGGCTGCCACGGCGTACCTGTGATGCCTCTGGATCACTTCAATACCCGGCCCGAGCACCCCAGTCAGCACCGTGTCTTGTGGGACGCTGAAGAAGCGGATGCCGGAGACCCCGTCGTCGCGGGAGGTGAGCACCGGACTCTCGGGAAGGGCACCCAGTCGTGCCTCCAGTTCCAAGAGCGTGGTGCCGCCGGACTTCTTGTCGTAGTGGTCAACGTCAATGCCCATGACGCCGTGGGGCATCCGCAGTCCGACATTGGCGTTCTTGGTGAAGCGGTCGATCTGACGCACGTCTGCGTCCACACCAGACCAGCCAGTGGTGCCTGGCGGGGGCGGGAACTTGTCCTTGTGGGGGAGTTGGAAAACCGGCCAGCCTGCGTCGTGGTGGCGCCGCGCTCCGGTCTCTGCAGGACGAGAAGGGTCGATTGCCCCGTTGACGAGCATCATGTGCGGCCCTCAGCCCGGTGGTGTGCCCGGAGGCTGCGGAAAGTAGTCGAGGCTACTGCCTCTCGGCACGGTACAGCGGGTCGAGGGGAGAGAGGGGGCCGCATCATGCTAGGCGACGTCATCGTTGACATCCATCTGTGCAAGCCGGAGGAACGTATTGATGCTGCGGGGCCGGGAGTCGAGCAGGACGACCTGCCCGGTGTCTTCCGGTGTGCGGCACAGCCGGCCCACGGCCTGCCTAGTGTTCAGTTCCATCTCTTCGCAAGGAATACGCCAAGCATCGCCGTCATCGTGTATGCGAGCGGCAAGTATCGGGTCCGCCATGTACGGCCAGGGCAACTGCGCGAGCACCACCAAGGTCAGTGGGTCTCCCGGCACATCGAAACCCTCACGAACGCTTGCCAGGCCAATGACGACCTCAACCTCACCGTCGATCAGTGACTGCCGCAGCTTCGGCACGTCCGCCGAGCTGCGTTGCAGGCCAACCCGAAGACCCCGCTCCACTAGCAGTCGGGCATAGAGGAGGTGCTGCGGCTCCAGTGATCCTTGGTAGCGGACGTTGGAAGACTTGCAGATCACTAGCGTCCTGCCGCCGTTCTCCTTCACCAGTTCGACCAGGTACTTCACCTTGGCCTCCTCGCCGTCGGATCCGGCACGGGTCACCAATCGGCGGTTGTTGCTGAGGTTGAAGGCACTGGGCACCTTGACTGGGTCGTCCAGGCCCATGTCCTCCGCTGGGATGCCGCAAAGGGTGGCGGACATTAGGAGATTGCTGTCGAACGTGCCCGCTACTCTCCGAAGGTTGGCCGCGACATCGAGGTCAGGGACGCATGCCTGCAAGTGGTGCCCGTGGCGGATGAAGGCGTGCATGCCCTCATCTGCCAGCAACTCCAACTCCCTGCGGCGACGCATCAGCACCCGCGCCCGCCTGTGGCTCTGTACATGAGCGCTCGTTAGCAGGGACAACGCCGCGTGGAAGGCTGACCTATCGGCGATCTGGGTGTACTCCGCGCCCTCAGCAAGCAGGACGTCGTCGAGGAATTCGCGGATGGTACGAGCAGCGTCGAAGAGTTGCCGCTCCACCGGGCCATCAGATCGCTTCAGAAGCGCATCCATCTTCTTGTCGGTCAACGTGGCCCCGAATGTCTCGCGAAGCACGCTCGGGAACCTGTGGGCCTCATCAATGATGAGGTGGTCGCCGCTTGAGAACTCGAACACCCGGTTGCCGATTACCGCTTCCAAGGCCACGCGCGCATGGGTCATGAAGACGATGGAGCGCGAACTGTTTGCTGCGGCATCGCGGGCGGCATAGTAGTAGTCGTCACACTCGTCGCGATCGCACTCCTCGGACACATGGTTGGACAGCGCCCACTCCTCCTCGGTGAACTCGACTCCCAGTCCTGCCAGTCCCTGGCGGGAGCCGTCGCTATCGCCCGCGTTGACATGAGACAGTCCATGTGTCGACCGCCGCATTGGGCACAGGTATTCCGAAGACCCATACAGAACGTGCCAGGAGTCGGCAAGGCCGTGACGAACAGCCTGCTCCGCCAACTTGCGGTACTGGTCGGCCTGCGAGCGGGTGTGGGTCGCGACGATGATCCGCCGGTAGGAGCGACCCAGCGAAACTGCCCGCGAGATCAGTTGCATGGACTTGCCAGTTCCCGTCGGGGCCTCGACACCAACGATCGGATGACCGTCAGCGAACCTGGCCTCCGTCCGCAAGAACATCTCGTCCTGACTCGTGCGTGGAGTGTAGCCGTGAGCAGCCTGAAACCTGCGCATGGCGAAGTAGTGGGACACTGGTGGTGCCTTCCTGAATCGTGGAGTGAAGAGGGTTGGTGGCGGGGGTCGGAGGCTGCAACCTGCCGGCCCCCGCGCTGGGGCTAGTTCATGGCTGACTCAAATCCTGCGACGCCGGATGGTCGTTGCTTCCCGAGGCGATTTGCTGGCGGTCGTCAGGAACGACCTGCTGGGCGTCTCGGCACCTCTTGTCGGCTGAGGAGGGGGCGTCGACAATCGACACGTCGTGTGCGCCTTGCGCGGGACACCCATCGCCGATCACGGTCTCGAAACTCGAATCACTTTCGGCTGTCATTCCGAGCATTGCCAGCAGCGCTGCGGTCGGTACCCGGAGTGCCCCGCGCAAACGAATCACCGGCAAGTCTCCGAACTTCACAGCCTGATAGGCGGTGTCCCGGCTGACCCCCAAGATCGCTGCGACCTCGGGGACCCGCAGCGTTGGTGTCGTCTTCGGGTCGGGGATGACTTGTGGGCTCTTGTGGATTTCGCTCATGTCGTCTAGCGTCTCGTCTCGGGTGAGACGGGGCAATAGATGACCGTCTCAATGTCGGACCAAGATTGAGACGGTGAAGGAATGACCTTCGACTTTGAAGATCCTCGGTGGGATGCCGGCGAGGAGGGAGAATTCTGGCGATTCAAGGGAAGGTCCGACGGGGTCTCTTGGCGCTGCACCATCAGATGGATGAGCGGCGGATGGACCCAGCTTGTGGGTCTGGAGTTTGGGGAGGTGGTGGTCGAGGACTCGAACCTCCTTTTCGACGACAACGGCCGGGCCCCCGGGGTGGACCGCCGGAAGAACCCGTCTCCTTTCAGTCCGCTTGACGCCAAGAGCGTGCACAGTGTCGTCGAGTGGCTGTTCCACATGCTCCGCGACGCCGAACTGGGCGCGGCCCTAGCCGCTTTCGCGCGGGCGGGCGAGAACTGGTGGGAGCGCCCACACGGCGACCCCCGGATCCAGTTCCTTCTGGATGCGCTGGGTCGCCCGGACCTTGACGAACACGAAGTGGGCCGAGCAGCCGCCGTGTACAGAGTGTTTGTTCACCGCAAAGCATCGGACCCGACTCTCAAGACCGCGGAAGCACTGTACGTGTCACGCGCCACAGCGGCCCGCCGGATCAAGGAGGCGCGTGAGAAGGGACTTCTCGGTCCATCGAAGCCGGGCAAGGCAACTGCGGGCGGGATAGATAACGAAGGCGGTAACAGTCTGTCGGAGCAGGGCATCACCGAGCGGGGCATGTGAGATGCGCGGAAGCATCGTCAAGCGGATGACCAAACCCCGCGACGGGTCCCAGCCGAGGGCCCGCTACTACGTGAAGATCGGCACCGGCTCCAACCAGCGGTGGCTCTCGGACCCCGCCACGGGCTCCGGCTTCAAGCGGAAGGCTGACGCTGAGGCGCATCTCGCGAAGACGGTCGCTGCGATGAACGCAGGCACATGGGTAGCGCCTTCCTCAGTGACGACTGGCGAGCACCTAATCCGGGATCTTGAACTGGCTAAGGGCCGGCTCAAGTCATCTACCTGGGCGTCCTACGAGAAGACCGTGCGGGTCTACGTTCTGCCTCGTATTGGTGACGTTCCGCTCCAGAAGTTGACAGCCGACCACCTTGATCAGATGTACATCGACCTGCTGGCCTCGGGTGGCCGGGGCGGGACACCGCTCACTCCGCGGACGGTGAAGTACACACACGTGGTGGTGAAGGCGGCGTTGCGAAGGGCCGTAGACAAAGGCTTGATCGTGCGGAACCCTGCCGACGCTGCCACGGCGCCGTCGGCGTCGCGGGCAGCGGCTGCGCCCGGACAGACGTGGTCGGCGGGGGAAGTCGCTGCGTTCCTCAGTTATTCACAGGACCATTGGCTCGGAGGTGTTTGGGCATTCCTGGCGTTAACCGGGTGTCGCCGTGGTGAGGCGATCGCGTTGAAGTGGTCGGACGTGGACTTGGATGCCGGCAAGGCTACGGTTCGAGCGTCTCGCGGCCGGGTCGGGCCGCAGGTCGTCACCGACTCGCCGAAGTCCGGCCGGATCCGAGTGATCGACTTGGATCCGGGCTTGGTGGAACTGCTGAGTCGCGTGTTGGGGGAGCAGCGGAGGTGCCGTCAGCTAATCGGACCGGCGTACGAGCAGGAGGGGTTCGTCTTCACCGACCCGATGGGAAATGCTCTGAATCCTGAGACCGTGTCCAATGCTTTCGCGCGGGAGGTGAAACGATCCGGACTGCGACGCATCCGTCTGCACGACCTACGCCATACGTGGGCGTCGCTGGCCTTGACGGCGGGGGCTCATCCCAAGAAGGTGCAGCGCCAGTTGGGACATGCGCACGTGTCGATCACCTTGGCGATCTACTCGCACCTGACCGACGAGGACGGCGACAACGCCGCGGCGATGGTGGCAGGTCTCGTCGGCTCCTACGGCGGCGACAACGTACTGCCCCTGCGTATGGCGGTAGACGGGGAGTAGACGGGAGACCAATCGTCCCCCATTTCCGTGAGGGGATCCGTGCGGGTGGGGAGACTTGAACTCCCACGTCCGTAGACACAGGAACCTAAATCCTGCGCGTCTGCCAATTCCGCCACACCCGCTGCGTCCACAAGCCTAAGCGGGCACCTAGCCTCGACCTGCTAGAGCCCCAACTCGTTGCGCAGTTTGGCCACGTGGCCCTTGGCCTTGACGTTGTACATGGCCTGTTCGATCTTGCCGTCGCCATTGATCACGAAGGTCGACCGGATGACGCCGACGTACTTCTTGCCGTAGAGGTTCTTCTCGCCCCAAGCGCCGTACTCCTCCAGCACGGCGTGATCTGGATCGCTGATGAGTGGGAACGTGAGCGCGTCGCGCTCCCGGAACTTCGCGAGCTTCTCGGGCTTGTCGGGACTGATGCCGACCACCTTCACGCCCGCTGCGTTAAGGGCATCGAGTGAATCGCGGAAGTCGCAGGCCTGAGTGGTGCATCCAGGGGTCATGGCGGCCGGGTAGGCATAGAGCACCAAGGTCGAGCCGGCGAAGTCCGAGAGACTCACGGTCTGGCCTTGGTCATCGGTCAAAGAGAAGTCGGGAGCGGCATCGCCTGGTTCGAGTCGCGTGGTCATG